>OOBV01000711.1_pt1 | contig 28439 bp, 24 predicted proteins | sample 1671731 | NCBI WGS metagenome assembly OOBV01 (sample SAMN06348186, study PRJEB24527) | human gut metagenome | biome: human gut; feature: ankylosing spondylitis patient; material: feces | host: Homo sapiens | place: China | collected 2015-10
TCTTGCCCATAAAAGTGTCCCCAGAAAGTGTCTCGCTTTCTGGGGACAGTTCAGAAAAGCCCGCTCAAGGGCGGGCTTTGCATAACGAAGGGGCGAAATTACTTCGCTTCGCCTTCGGCCGCGGGTTCTTCCGCCGCTTCGGCGGGCTTGGCTTCCGGAGCCGGGAGCTTGCCCACGAGCGGAAGGAGCTGGCCGAAGATCTTCGGGTTGCCGCAGCAGACCGAGCCCTTTTCGAGCCATTCTTCGCCGCCTTCGAGGTCGGTGAGAAGACCGCCCGCTTCAAAGACGAGGAGACCGCCCGCGGCGATGTCCCACTTCGAGAGGCCGGACTCCCAGAAACCGTCGTAGCGGCCCGCGGCGACCCAGGCGAGGTCGAGCGAGGCGGCGCCCGGACGGCGAACGCCGGCGGTGGCCTGCGTCACGCGCATGAAGCTCTGCATGTAGTCCTTGAAGTTGTCGCCCTTGCGGAAGGGGAAGCCCGTGCCGATGAGGGCGCGGCGCATTTCGGCGTTGTCCGAGACGCGGATGCGGCGGTTGTCGAGGAAGGCGCCTTCACCCTTGACGGCGGTGAAGAGTTCGTTCTTGGCGACGTCGTAGACGACCGCGACCACGGGTTCGCCGCGGCGGCAAAGCGCGATCGAGACGGCGTACTGCGGAACGCCGTGAATGAAGTTGGTGGTGCCGTCGATCGGATCGACGATCCACATCCATTCGCTCTTGGTGTTGCCCACGAGACCGCGTTCTTCCGTGAGGATCGCGTGGCGCGGATAGGCGCTCGAGAGAACGTTGAGAATGGCCTCTTCGGCGGCTCGGTCCGCGGCGGTCACAAAGTCGTTTTCCGACTTGTTGTCGATCGCGAGACGGTCGAGTTGCTGAGCGGCGGCGGTGATTTCTTGAGCGGCGCGGCGCGCGGCCTTGACGGCGGTGGCAATGTAAGGCGAAGCCATGGCGGTGCGAATGGATGAAATTTTTAAAGAAGAAAGCAAGAAGCGCGCCTGACTGTAGGGCGCGCTCCTCTCAAAAGTGGGCGTATTGTAACAGATCGAGGATCGGGCGTAAGGAAAAACGCGGGGAAGAATGCGGGGTGTGCGGGGAAAGGCCGTCAAAGGAAATCGAAGGGCGGACGACGGGGCGTGAGAGGAGGGGAAAAAGCGGTTTCTTTGCCAAATCTTCAACGGTGTTGTGAGGAAAAAGACGTTTTCAGGACGCGTCGCCGGCACTACACTCAAGTCATGTGAAAATCCCGCCGCGGCGTGCGCGGCCCGCTCCCGGACCGTCGGGGAGGCTTCTTCGGCGAACGCAGGCGGCTTTCCGTCCGAACGAAAAGGAGACCAACCATGACCGACGCGACGATCGTTTCCCGAGGATCCTCTCCCTTTGTGCCCGGATTCGAACTCTTCGACGTAAAGATCCCGAACGGGCTCACCCTGCGGGTGGCTTCGGGCGGAAAGAAAGGAAAGACGCCGCTTCTCATGGTGCACGGGCATCCGCACAATCACGTGATCTGGCGCAAGGTTGCGCCGACGTTCGCGCGCGACCGCAGAGTGATTCTCGTCGACCTGCGCGGCTACGGCGATTCGAGCAAGCCCGAAAGCACGCCCGACCACCGGCCTTACAGCAAGCGCGTGATGGCCGAGGACTTGGCTCAGCTCCTCAAGGTTCTCGGGGTGGAGCGTTGCGACTTTGTCGGACACGACCGGGGCGGGCGCGTCGGCCACCGCTTCGCGCTCGATTGGCCCGAGCTCGTGCGAAAGTCGGTCTTCGTCGACATTGCGCCCACCAAGACCATGTACGAAAGAACCGAGAAGGAATTTGCGACGCGCTACTTCTGGTGGTTCTTCCTCATCCAGCCCGAACCCTTCCCCGAAAAGTTGATCAACTTCGATCCGGGATATTTCCTTCGTCATCACATCGGCGGACAACTCAAGATTCCGGGATCCCTTGAGGAAGAGGTGTTCCAAGAGTATCTGCGCTGCTACCGAAATCCCGCCACGATCCACGCGATCTGCGAAGACTACCGCGCGGCCGCAACGATCGACCTCGAGGACGACGCGGCGGACGCCGATAAGCGCATCGAGGCGCCGCTCCTTTTGCTCTGGGGCCGACGCGGCACGGTTGGAAAGCTCTACGACGTGGTGGACACCTGGCGCGACAAGGCGCTCCGGCCTTCCGGCAAGGCGCTCGACTGCGGCCATTCGCCGCACGAAGAGTGCCCTCAGGCGTTTCTCGACGAGGTGACGCGTTTCCTCGACGCCGACTGACCTTCGGCAGGTCCCGAACTGGGATACGCCGCAAAACCGGATTCAGGCGTCAGTTGCGGCGTTGCGCCGCCATCCGCAGGAGGGTCACCTGCGCAAGAAGGACGCGGTCGCGTGCCGTGCGTAGGTCGGACCATTCCTTTTCCGGATCGTGCAGTTTGCTTCCCACGACGCCCATGGCGCAGACGACGCCCGCGACGTACTCGGCAAAGAGATTGCCGTCCGACGCGCCGCCGACCGTCAGCCATTTCGGAGCGGATTGACCGAGGCTCGCGGCCGCACCGTCGACCAGAGCCATGAGGGCGCGCGAAGCTTCGGTCTCGGCCATGGCGCTTGATGCGCCGGGCGGAACCATTTCGGCACGGACGCCTTCGAGGAATCCTTGACGGCAAAGCGCTTCGGTGTCGGCGAGCACCGCGTCGCGCGAAGCGTTGTCGGCAAAGCGAAGGTCGAAGGTCACTTCGGCCTCGGCCGCGATCGTGTTGACGGCCGTGCCGCCCGAGACGAGGTCGCCGTTGATGGTGACGCCCGGGTACTTCTTGGCGACGTTCTGAATCTCGGGGATCGCGAGCGCCATCGCCGTGATGGCGTTGCGTCCGTCCTGCGGGTTGTTGCCGGCGTGGGCGGCCTTGCCGTGAAAGCGGACCTTGAGGAAGATCGCCCCCTTGCGGACCTTGACGAAACCGCCGCCCGGAACTTCGCCTCGTCCGGGCTCGAAGACCATCACGCGGTCGGCCTTTTGCGCGACGCCGCGGAGGAAGGCCGAAGTCGCTTTCGACCCCGATTCCTCTCCGGGATTAAGAACGACCGCGACGGCGAGGCGGTCGGTGACGCGGGCGGGCAGATCTTTGGCGACCCACCATACGGCGTTGAGCGAGCGCTTGTCGTCCGCGACGCCTGCGCCGTAGGCGATGCCGTCGACGAGACGGAACGGATGCTTGGCCGCGCTTCCCACGGGCTGGACCGTGTCGGTGTGCGCGCAAAACACGATGTCGAAGCGTTTCGCGTCGGGGCGGTTCGTTGCGAGCAGGGCCTTGCCGCGCTCGGCGCAGTAGGGCGTTTCCACCGACCAGCCGATCGAGCGGAAGCGCTCGGCAAAGATTTTGACGATGCGGTTGTTGCCTTCTTCGTATCCGGTCTAGGAGTCGATGGCGACCAATTCGGCCACTTCGGCCGTAAAGACGCGAAGATCGAAAGAGGATTTCGGAAGGAGGATCTCCGGGGCGGAATCCGGCGAGGCGAGGGCGGGGATGCCCGTCGAGAGGGCGAGGGCGGCGGAAGCGGTGAAGAACGTTCGGCGCTACATGGTCGGCTCCTGATGTGCGGTCCTGCCGACAGCTTTACCCAATACGCCGTAAAGCCCCGTCTCTTCAGGGCGGGGATATAAGGCGCCCCGTTCCCTTCACTTAGACGGCGTGTCCTGTTGCCGAACGTATTCCTTGATCTTCTCCAAGGGGGCTCCCCCGCAACTCGCGGCAAAGTAGGAGGGTGACCAGAGTTGTCCCTTGTAGTATGCCGCTTCCAAATCCGGAAACTGTTTTCTCAGCATTCGACTCGTCACGCCCTTGAGACTGTTCACAAGCGACGAGACCGCAACCTTCGGCGGATAACTCACCAACAGATGAACGTGATCCCGTTCTCCGTCCAACTCCCGAAGCTCCGCACCGAAATCGAGGCACACCTTTGCGGCCACTTCCTGCATCGCCTTCAGGTGTTGCGCTTTAAAGATTGCCTTTCGATATTTCGTCACGAAGACCAAATGCACATACATCTCGAATACGCAGTGTCTTCCAGTTCGAATACTCTCTGTCATTTCATAAGACCAAGTGCTACAATACCCATATGATCCTACGAAAAGCCTATCAATTCAAGCTCAAGCCCGACGGGGCCACCGGCCGCAAACTCTCCCGGTTCTGCGGCTGTGCGCGTTTCGTCTACAACAAGGCTTTGGCTTGGAATCGTGATCAGCGTTCGTCGGATCCGAACTTCAAAATCTCGTATGCGAAGCTTTGCGAACAGCTTCCGGAGTGGAAGTCCGCCGAGGAAACGAAGTGGCTTTCCGAGTGCCACAGTCAGGTTCTGCAGCAGAGTCTCAAGGATCTGATGCGTGCCTTCACGAACTTCTTCGAAGGGCGCACGGACTTCCCAAAGTTTCACAAGAAGTTCCGCAACGAAGATTCCATCCGCTATCCACAGGGCTTCAAGGTGGATGAAGCCCGTCGGCAGATCTTTTTGCCGAGCATCGGTTGGGTGAAATACCGAAGAAGCCGCTTCATCGAAGGAATACCCAAGAACGTCACCGTCAGCCGCAAGGTGGACGGCTGGTACGTATCCGTGCAGACGGAGCGGGAAGTGCCCGATCCGGTTCACCCGAAAGCGGGAACCGAGGCCGGCATCGACATGGGCGTCGTGCGTCTCTACACGTGCTCCGACGGAACCTTCAAAGAGGGCGTCCGTTGTCTTCGGGACAAGTTGGAGAAGCTCGCCAAGGAACAGCGTCGTCTCAAGCGGATGGTCAAGTTTTCCAAGAATTGGATCAAGCAGCAGCAGCGCATTGCCCGTCTCCACAAGAAAGTGGCCGACAGTCGTCGCGATCTGCTTCAGAAAGCCGCGAACAGGCTCTGCCAAAACCACGCAGTGCTCTATCGCGAGGATCTGAAGATCAGGAACATGACCGCGTCGGCCAAGGGTACCGTGGAGGAACCCGGCAAGAACGTGAAGCAGAAGAGGGGCCTCAACCGTGCGATTCTGGATCAGGGTTGGGGGATGTTCTTTTCCTTCCTCAACGCCAAGATGACCGAACTCGGCGGTCTGGTGTTCGCGGTACCTCCGCAGAACACCAGCCGGACGTGCCCGGTCTGCGGATGCGTGTCGAAAGAGAACCGCAGGACGCAGGCGAAGTTTCGATGCACGTCCTGCGGGTACGAAGGCAATGCGGACGCCGTTGCTGCGGTGAACATTCTCGGGCGCGGGCAACGCCTCAGAGCCTGTGGGGAGCTCGTTCCTGTGAACGCAGCTCAAGTGAGTCGACCTTCCCGTAAGAGAAGCGTCGTCCAGCAACAGGAACCCGTCGAAGCGACCGTTGGCGGCTCTGCCGACAACGGCACAGTAGGGAATCACCGTCCTTCAGGGCGGTGAGGATGTCAAGACTGTTTTTTCCAAAAAGCATCACCGCTCGAAGGAATTGCCCGACAAAACCGACGGGCCGTCCCTTCAGAGGACGGCCGCGGGCGGCGGGACGTTTAGTCGTGACCGAGATATTCCTTCTGCCAGGCGGCGACTTTGGGGTCGTTGGTCTTCAGATCGGGATTCGGACAGGACCAAATGAACATGCGCACGTTCGAGGCGCCGGGCTTTCCCTTCGTGTAGCCCACGTGCGTGGCGCCCGGAACCTTGAGGGCCTTGCGTACGGCAACCTGCGTATTGCGTTTGTAGCCGTTGATGAGGATGCCGGAAACCGAGCCCGCCTTGTCAAGGAGCTTGCAGCCGTTCGCCTTGGCTTCTTCGGCCGTGATCATGTTGATGCGGTCGGCGCCTTGGGGAATCGAGCCGCAACCCGCGAGAAGGATGGCGAGGGGGGCGAGAAGGAGGAGTTTTTTCATGATGATAAAAAATCAAAGGAGTTGGGAAAAGACAGTGAAATGCTGCGCACCAGGAGATTTTATCGTACAGAGAAGAAAGAGAGTCCGGAAGGACGCAAATAATTGACATTGTGCCGGAGGTCTTGAGATCGCCCGCCGCGCAATGATGTTCCGCCGACGATGATCAGCCCATCACGGCGTAGAGCGGGTAGCCCGCAGCCACGCCGAAATGACGTGCACGAAACCACGGAGGGGGGGAGCACACGAAGGTAATGGCTTTCGGCCACTTGCGCAGCATGCGCTCTGCGATGCGGACCTTCTGGTCGAGGCCGCCCGCGCGGCGCTTCTGCTCTCTCGGCGCGAAGAAACGGACCTGCTGACAAACCGCATCTGAATGTCGGGCGGGTTCGGCGGCTTCCTGTCCTCGGTCGCCCCTGTGCGTTTCGCGGGAAGCGCTCTCCAAGGGTGTACAATCAAAATTTCTTTTCATTTCTATCGGAGAGCCGTATGCAGAGCGTCTGGATGCTCGTCTCATCCTTTTTCTTTTCATTGATGGCGGCATTCACGAAGCTCGGGGCCACGGACTTCGGCACGTTCGAGCTCGTCTTTTATCGTCAGATCGTCGGCTGCGGCCTCATTTTCCTCTGGGTCGTCGCGACGCACCGCACGGTCGTGACGCACCTCGTTCCCTCGCATCTCAAGCGAAGTCTCCTCGGGACGCTCGCGCTCCTCATCTGGGTCTACGCGCTCGGACGGCTGCCCCTCGGCACGGCCATGACGCTCAACTATACGAGTCCGCTCTTCATGGCCGCGATCGTCTCCTATCTCGCGGTGCGGGCGGGAGAGGCGCTCGAGAAGAAACTCATCGCCTGCGTGATCTTCGGCTTCTTCGGCATCACGCTCATTTTGCGGCCCGACGTGGGGGCGAGCGACCTCATGCCGAGCCTGATCGGCGCGACCTCGGGGTTCTTTGCGGCGCTTGCGCAGTTTCAGGTGCGCCAGCTCGCCAAAATGCGCGAACCTGCGTGGCGCATCGTTTTTTACTTCACGCTCACGGGCACCGTGGCGGGCGTGATCGGACACTTTCTCTGGGAGGGACCGCTCACCGCCATCACGTTCGACAACGTCTGGGCGCTCGCGGGGATGGCCGTTTCGGGCGTCATCGCGCAGCTTGCCATGACGCGCGCATGGAGCGGCGGCAACGTCCTCGTCACGAGCTGCTTTCAATTCTCCGCCATCATCTTCGCGTCCCTCATCGGTTGGATTTCCTTTGACGAACCCATTTCGCTCCTTACGGGCACGGGGATCGGCGTCATCATCATTGCCGGCGTCACGGCGACGCTCGAGACGCGAAAGAAAAAGAAGCCCGAGCCCCAATCCTGAGGCCGCGGCGGCAAGACCGCTTTTTCTCTTCGGGGAAAGAGGCTTCGTTTGCTACAATTCGCCTCTTCAAAACTTTTGAGCAGGATTTCCATGCAGACACCACGACAATCGCGGCGCGTGCGCTTCGTTTTGTGCGAGCCAAGTCATCCGGGGAACATCGGATCGGCGGCGCGCGCCATCAAGACCATGGGATTTCGCGACCTGCGCGTCGTGGCGCCCCGCGAAGCCGGCTTTCGTACGCACGAGGAGGCGATCGCCTTCGCGACGAGTTCCGTCGACATCCTTGAAGCCTGCCGCACGCACGCGACTTTGGCCGAGGCGCTCGAAGGCGTGACTTTCGCCTGGGCGTTGACGGGCTACGACCGCGAGTTCGGACCGCCGATGTCGCCCCTGCGCGAGGCCTGCGGAAAGACCTGCGACTGGCTCGAGAGCTTCCCCGAAGGAGACGTAGCCTTCGTCTTCGGGTGCGAGCGAAGCGGTCTCACGAACGAGGAGGTGCTTCTCTGTCAGGGCCAGGCCGCGATCGCGGCGGACCCCGAAAGTCCTTCGCTCAATCTCGCGCAGGCCGTGCAGCTCACCGCCTACGAAATGCACATGGCGGGCCTTGCCCGCGAAGGACACGAGGGCGCCCTCTACGATTGGCAGCGGCGCTTCGAAGGAGAGGCGCCCGCCACGAACGAAGCCGTGGAAGGCTTCTACCGCCACTGGGAAGAGGCCATGACGGCTTGCGGCGTGCACGATCCCGCAAAGCCCAAGAACCTCATGTCGATTACGCGTCGGCTCTTCTCGCGCGCGAATCTCACGCAAACCGAAATCGATCTTCTGCGCGGCATCTGCGCCGCCGTCATTCGCCCGAAACGAGACCGGGCCGGATCGAAGAAACCTTCCGGAGGAACCGATGTTTGAGAAGACCCGTACGCTCCTTGCCGTCTACCGCGCGCGCGACCCGCGGGGCCTCACCGCGGCCGACACGCTCTTTCGCGCACCGGGCTTTCACGCGGTCCTCGCACACCGCGCCGCGCACTTCTGCGCGCTGCAGGGCTGGCGGGGTCTAGCCGACGGCATCGCCGCGCTCTCCGCTCAGATGACGGGCGTTCGGATTCATGCCGACGCCCGCGTGGGCGAAAACGTCTATCTTGCGCCGGGCGTCTGGCTCGGACCCGACGCGGTCGTCCCCGACGGCGCCGAAGTCTTTCCCGAGGGGCCGGCGCTCCTTGCGGCGCCGGGCGCCGAAAGCGACGAAGAACGTCTCAAGAAGGTGGAGGGGGCGCTCTCCGAGGCGCTCCTTCTGATCCGCGCGCAGGAAGAGAAAATCGGGGCGCTCGAAGAGCGTTGCCGCAAGCTCGAATCACGCCAATCCGCACCTTCGCGGGAGACCGCCAAGTCCGCGCGCCGCAAGGCGGGACGCCGCCGTTCTTCGCCTTCGCGCGACGCAAAGTACCAGGGCGTTCCCGCCTCGGTGGAGACGGCTGCCAAGGCCGCGGCCCTCACGGCCGAAGTCGACCCCGAAGGAGCGTCGAAGGACTGATTCCGCGGGGTAATACCGCAAACAAGGCAAAAATCCCCTGCGCCCCGCCCTCCGCGGGGCGCTTTGCTTGCTACACTTACCCAATCGCCAGGGCCCGCGGGGCCCCAAGCGTGGATTCCCGCCAGAAAAGACGCGGCGGCCGGACGGATCCTCTCCGCTCTCCCCAAATTCTCGGCCGATCTTCGTCGGAATCCCGATTCTTCGACAAAACAAACGCTTTCGGATCGGGACCCTCCTCAAAAGCACTGCAGGATCTCGAACCGCCCGAGCCGAAGGCTGCAAATCAGGAAAGAAAACATCATGAGAATCAACGCGCTTGCTTCCGTCCTCGTCGCCTGCGGGCTCACGCTCACCCTTGCCGGCTGCGGCGAAAAGACCGAACCCGCCCAGCCTGCGGCCGCAGGCAAGGACGCTTCCGTCACGATCACCGTCGGTGCGAGTCCCGTGCCGCACGCCGACATTCTGAAGTTCATCACGCCGCAGCTCGCCAAGGAAGGCGTCACCCTCAAGGTGATGGAGTTCACGGACTACATCAAGCCGAACCTTTCGCTCGCCGACAAGGAAATCGACGCCAACTTCTTCCAGCACAAGCCCTATCTCGACGAATTCTGCGCCGACCGCGGTCTCAAGCTCTCGAGCCTCACGGCCGTGCACATCGAACCGATGGGCGTCTATTCCCGCAAGGTGAAGGGCATTGCGGACGTCGCGGAAGGCGCCCAGGTCGCGATCCCGAACGATCCGACCAACGGCGGTCGTGCGCTGAAGGTTCTTGAAACCGCCGGTCTCATCAAGTTGAAGCCCGAAGCCGGCATTCTCGCCACGGTGGGCGACGTCGCGGAAAATCCGAAGAAGGTGAAGTTCATCGAAATCGAATCCGCCCAGCTCCCGCGCGCCTTGGACGACGTCGACCTCGCCGTCATCAATTCCAACTACGCGCTCGGCGCCAACCTGAACCCCCTCAAGGACGCCATCGCGATCGAAGCCAAGGATTCGCCCTACGCCAACGTCGTGGCGGTCCGTACGGGTGAGGAAAACCGCGCCGAATTCCAGAAGCTCAAGGCTGCGCTCTCGTCGCCCGAATTGAAGAAGTTCCTTGAAGAACAGTACAAGGGCGCCGTGGTTCCCGCCTTCTGATGCGGATAACGCAGTCCTCTGAACAAAACAACCCCGGTCCGAAACGGCCGGGGTTGCGTCATTTTTGGGGGAACGGCGGAACGCTCAGTCCCACCAGGCGCACTCGAGGATTTCGAAGAGATCTTCGTCCGAGAGTTCCTCCGGGTCGCACCGGAAGAGTGCGCCCATGGCGCTTCGGGCATTGTCGATGAGGTCCGGAAAGTCCTCTTTCGTGAAACCTTCCTCCCGCCAGGAGAGGGCCGAAAGACCGCAGGCGGCAAGCAGTTCGCCAAGCGCTGCGGAAAAGTCGGCGGCCTCTTTGGCGTCCGTTCGCCCCAGGGTTTGGGCGAGCTTCACGAAGCGCTCGGGCGCCGCGCCCTTTTCGATCATTTTCTCGAAGTAGGCGGGGGCGAGCATCGCGAGCCCCTTGCCGTGGGTGAGGGCGGGATTCTTCGCGCTCAGTGCGTGCTCCAAGGCGTGAAGCGAAATGCAGCCCGCCAGCGACTCGTTTACGCCCGCGAGCGTTGCGGCAAGCGACACGTCGGAGCGCGCCGCGAGATCGTCACCCTTTGCCACAGCCCGGGCGAGAGATTTCCCGAGAAGCCGCACGGCTTCGAGCGCAAAAAGGTCCGAGACCACCGACGCGCGGCGGTTGAGATAGCCCTCCACTGCGTGACAGAGGGCGTCGAAGCCCTGCGCCGCGGTGTAGAAGGGCGGCACCGTGAGCGTGAGTTCCGGGTCGACCACCGACATCGTCGGGTAGGTCCCGCGGTTCCCGAAGGCGATCTTTTCGCCCGTTTCGAGCTTTCCGAGGACGATCCAGGGATCCGCTTCCGACCCCGTTCCCGCGGTGGTGGGGATGCAAAGAACGGGAAGCGACGGCCGGGCGGGCGTTTTGCCGCCGCCCGTGCCGCCACGCACGTAGTCCCAGACGTCGCCAACGTTGGTCGCCATCATCGCGATCGCCTTGGCGACGTCGAGCGCCGAGCCGCCTCCGAGCCCCGTCACGAAGTCGACGCCTTCGCGGCGTGCGAGGGCCGAGGCCTCCATGACGAGCGTGTCGGTCGGGTTCGGAAAGACGCGGTCGAACAAGACGATTTCGACGCCGCGGGCCGCGAAAAGCGCCTTCACGCGGTCAAGAAGGCCCGAACGAAAGAGCGAACTGCCCGACGTAGTGACAAGGAGCGTCTTCTTTCCTGGCATCGGGAGCTTTGCAAGACGCTCGAGCGCGCCCGTCCCGAAGACGATTCGGGTCGGCAGGGCGAATTCAAAGAGATCGGCGCCGACGCTCATTTGGCTTGACCCCAGACGTCGGCCCAGTCGCCCGTGAGCGCTCCCTTGGCGTAGTCGACGACGCGGTTTTCAAAGAAGTTCGTGTGCGAGACCCCGAGCATGGCGTCGACCCAGGGAAGGGGATTGTCGCCCGAGCCGAAGATCGCCTTGAGGCCGAGCCCCGCGAGGCGGCGGTCGGCGATGTAGCGGATGTAGGCGCGCACTTCGTCCTTCGTGAGGCGCTTCATGTCGGTCACGCCGAAGGCGAGTTCAATGAAGCGGTCTTCGAGCGTCACCATGGTTTCGGCGATTTCGTAGATCTTGCGCTTCAAGTCGTCCGTCCAGACTTCCGGATTTTCCTTCACGTATTCGCGGAAGATCTTCGTCATCGATTCCGTATGCAGCGTTTCGTCGGCGATCGACCAGGCGATGATCTGGCCCATGCCCTTCATCGTGCCGTTTCGCGTGAAGTTCAGAAGCATCACGAAGCTCGAAAAGAGCTGCATGCCTTCGGTGAAGGCCGAGAAGGCCGCGATCTGCGCCGGGAGGTCGCGGTCGTCCTTTTCGACTTCCCGGAAGAAGTCGTGCTTGGCGGCCATCGCCTCGTACTCCATGAATTCGTTGTAGATCGACTCAGGCAACCCGAGCGTCTCGATCAGGTGCGAATAGGCGGCGATGTGCACGGCTTCGCGCGCGGCGAACGAGGAGAGCATCATCCGGATTTCGGGCTGCCGAAAGCGCGGAAGGTAGACGTTCACGTAGGCGCCCGAGACGTCGATGTCGCCCTGGGTGAAAAAGCGAAGGATCTTCGTCAGAAACTCGCGCTCGTCGTCGGTGAGTTTGCTTCGGTAGTCCTTGACGTCCTCCATCATCGGAACTTCCGTCCAGAGCCAGTGCATCTGTTCGGACTGCATGAAGGCCTCGTACGCCCACGGATAGGCGAAGGGCTTGAAGGCGGTGCGCTCGGCAAGGAGTCCCGAGGCGGGTGCGGTTTGCTTCTTTTCAGTCATTTTCGGTCTCCCATCAGCCTTCGCAGGCAAGGCAGGTCGTGTCGTCGGCCACGGCGCGCATGTCGATTTCGTCTTCGATGCGCTTTCGCTCCACGCGCACGCCGACGCGGTCGGCCTTGCGCAGTTTGTCGGAGCGGTTGTAGTAGAGCGACTTCAAGCCCTTCTTCCACGCAAGGAAGTGGCAGGCGTGCAAATACGACACCGACACGTCGGGCGGGAAGAAGAGGTTGAGGCTCTGTCCCTGATCGATGTAGGCCTGGCGGTCCGCGGCGAGGTCCACGAGCCAGCGCTGATCGATTTCGAAGGCGGTCTTGAAGACCATCCGTACGGATTCGGGCAGATCTTCGCGGTGTGCGACCGAACCGTCGTGCGCGATGAGGTCCGCCCACACTTCGTCCGTGTCGAGACCGCGCTTGGCGAGTTCCGCCTTGAGGAATCGGTTCTTCACGATGTAGGCGCCCGAGATCGTGTCCTGCCGGTAGATGTTCGCGCGGTACGGTTCGATCGAGGGGCTCGTGCCGCCCATGATGAGGGAGGACGAGGCGTTGGGCGCGACCGCCGTGTGATGCGAGAAGCGACGCGCCACGCCCGCGTCCGCCGCGTCGGGGCAGGGGCCGCGTTCTTCGCAGAGCTTCGCATCCGCAGCGAGCGCGGCGTCGCGGATGTGGCGGAAGATCCTCATGTTGACGGACTTCGCAAGCGCCGATTCGAGCGGAATGCCCTTTTTTTGCAGGTAGGCGTGAAAGCCGAGGGCTCCGAGCCCGACGGATCGTTCGCGCTCGGCAGAGTGGCGGGCCTTCGCGAGATGCTTGGGCGCGTGATCGATGAAGTACTGCAGGACGTTGTCCAAAAATTCCATCGTGTCGGCGATGAAGTCGGGGTGGTCCTGCCAGTCGTCGAAGTATTCGAGATTGAGGGACGATAGGCAGCAGACCGCCGTGCGGGTCTCCGACGTCGGGAGGAAGATTTCCGTGCAGAGGTTGGAACCCCGGATGCGCAGGCCCCTTTCCTTAAGCCAGGAGGGCAGCGCGCGGTTCGCCGTGTCGAGGAAGACGAGATACGGTTCGCCCGTATGCATGCGCATTTCCAGAATGCGCTGCCAGAGGTCGCGCGCCGAGATCGTCTCGACGACTTCACCCGTGGCGGGGTTCTTGAGGTCCCACGAGTCGTCCGCGTTTTCGTCGCGCATCGAAGCCTCGATTTTCTCCATGAAGGCGTCCGTGAGGTTGACCCCGTGGTGCAGGTTCAGAGCCTTCAGGTTCTGGTCGCCCGTGGGTTTGCGCATTTCGACGAAGGGAATGATGTCGGGGTGGTCCGCGTCGAGAAACGCGGCGTAGGAGCCGCGTCGAGTCGAGCCCTGTCGGTAGGCGAGGCAGGCCGCGTCGTAGACCTTGAGGTGCGGCATCACGCCCACGCTCTTTTCGTCGGCGTTGCGGATGCCCACGTGAATGCCCACGCCGCCCCCGGCCATGGAAAGGCGGTTCACTTCGCTCAGCGTCTCGACGAGACCGTCGGCGCTGTCGGCCATGTAGGTGAGGTAGCACGAGACGGGGAGGCCGTTTTTCGAGCGCCCGAAGGAAAGAATCGGCGTCGAAAAGGAGAGCCAGTGGCGCGAGGCGTAGTCGTAGATGCGCTGCGCGTGGGCGTCGTTCGAGGCGAATTGCTCGGCGACGAAGGCGAGGCGTTCCTGCGGGCTCTTTTCGTCGGGACGCATGTAGCTTTCGCGAAGCCGGATGAGGCCGAGCTCGTCAAAGAGCGCGTCGCGGGAGAGATCGATTTTCACGGTCATCACGGGGATCCTGATTGCGGTAGACGGAGGCCTCTCTGCCGCTTAAGGTGTAGAAGGCACGTCGAAGGAGAGGATGGTGGTTCACAAAATCTTGTGTTTTCTTCTTTGCAAACCACCTTGGGTGGGGCGTCAAAGAAAGACGAGAAATATCTTACTGGATCAATCGGGATTTCGCCAATGTGCGGAATCTATGCATCGGGTGGACGGCGTCTATCGGGGTGCAAGTTTGTATAAGATGGACTTGAATATTTGTTCGTATCCCCAAATGAATTTCGCCAGGCATACTGAAGACCCGGTCTTGGACCGCAGGGAACGCGACGTCACGCAAGCCGAAGCGGCCCGTGCAAAGACTGCAACGCCATCGGCGGTCGCTCGTCTCGAAAAGCAACCGGTCCAAGCTCGCTACGGCATCTTCCCCGATGCCGAGGCGGCCATCGCGGCGGCGGTTCACTCTTCGGCGTGCGAGGGCCGCACGGTTCCTTCTAATGAGATCGAAGACCTGCGGAGAGTGGTTCGAGGGGAGATTTCTCGAGAAGAGCTGATCAAGAAATACGTCGACGAAGCGCTTGCCGAGCAGGAGGCGCGCGACCGCGGTTACGGCTAAGGATGAACGGATTCTTGTCGTCGCTGATCGAGTTCATCGAGAAATGCCTGTCACGCTTAACAAGCGAATAAACACCGGCGACGTTTGGCACCAAAAGATTGTGTCCGGATTTTCCCGGTAGACGTTCGGATGCTAAGAGAGGAGGCGGGACCGTCCGGCTACAATCGAGAAACAACTTTCCGGGAGCGAGTTATGACGACTTCGAACAATTGGTCTGAAGACGAGGTGACACTCGCTTTGATGCTCTACCTTTCCCAGCCCTTCGGAAAACTGCGTTCCACAAATCCCGACGTGGAGCACCTCGCCGCGTTGCTCGGGCGCTCCCCAGGTGCCGTGTCTCGAAAGTTGGGAAACCTCGGCTTCTGCGACAACACATTGCGGGAGAGAGGCATCAAAGGTCTCTCCAACGTTTCGAAAGTAGACGTCCTGATTTGGGAAAAGTACGTCGGAAGCGAGCGGGGAAGGAAACCGCTCGGTCCTTTGCTCGCTGACGCCTCAATGATTGCCGCAGAACGCGACATCGACATTGACTTCCTTTTTGACGAAGCGCCGATGGAGAGGGAGGCCCCTCTTTCGGACGAACGACTCGTTTTGCGCAAGGAGCGTCGTTCGCAACAGTTCTTCCGCGAGGTGATCCTCGCAGGCTACGGTGGACGATGTGCCATCTCGGGATTGCGTGTTCCAGAACTCACCGAAGCCGCACACATCATTCCCTGGTCGAAAAGGGAAGATTGCCGTCTATTGCCGTCCAACGGCATTGCGCTCAACACGCTCCTACACCGAGCTTACGACGCCGATCTTTTGGGAATCGACGAGAAGTGCCGAGTTTACGTGTCCAAGCCACTTCTCAAGGGGGCAAAGGATTCAAAGCTACAGGCCTTCTTTGAATCAGTGGACGGGGCGACTCTTCAATCCTCGCGGCACTTCACGCCGTCGGCTGTCCTGCTCGAGGAGCGTTTTGCGGGATTTCTGGAGAGTCAAACGCACGCAGACGCCTTGTTGTTTAACGCCAGGAAGACAGCCGCCATGTCCGGAGCGCCCGTACTCTTTTGAGCAACAGTGATCTTTTCCTTCAGGGGGAAACGGGCGGCCCTTTACAGAAAAGCCTCGATCCACTTGCAGTGGACCGAGGCAAAATTATGGATTCCATCGACCGTCACTTGGTTTTGGCGGGATTATCCGGTTCAAAGGATTTGGCCTCAAAAACGCCAACACTAGGCGCGACGCTCTTGTAATCGATTCCTTCGAATGTCTTCAGAAGGGCTTCCAGGATGATTTGAGCGCCGTCGCAAGGAACGGCCATGCCGATTTGTTTGCGAACCGATTCTTTGCTTCCGCAGAATACGAAATCGTCCGGGAAGGTCTGAAGGCGGGCTCGTTCACGGTTCGTGAGTGCGCGAGGTTCAGACCAATGGTAGACGTGCGTGCCGCCACCCCCCGAGCCGGTGATTGTGTAGGCGGGCTTCTTTGAATCAAGTCGACGATAGATTTGAGAAAGACGGGCTCCCTTCACGTTGAGCTTGAGCTCGTCGGGAAGCAGGCCGGCGTCTTCAGCTTGCCAGATGTTCCATCCCTCGGGAATAAGCTTCAGTCGTTCAACGACTCTTGCGCTTTGCCGCGTGGTTTCCTGGTTGGCTGCGGTGGCGGGAATGTCCCTCAACGCTTCTTCGCAGGTGTGTACAACGCCGCTCGGTGCGGGCACGCGAAAGGTTTTAGCTAGGTCGCCGCGAATACCGATGAGAATGTATCGGTGACGAGCCTGCGGAACCCCGTAATCCTCAAACTTGTACAAATGGGCTGTAATGGTGTAGCCGAACTTTCCCGCGTGATTGAGGGCGTTCAGGATCACCTTGAAGGCCTTTCCGTCATTGGCGGATGAAAGCCCCGACACATTTTCTGCAAAGAAGAAGAGCGGATTGACGCGTTCAATGTACTTAACGCCATACGAGAACAGGCCGCCGTAATTGCCGTGAAGCCCCTTGGACTCTCCGACGAGGGAGAAATCATTGCAGGGAAAGCCGTAGAGGAAACCGTCCACTACGGGGAGAGCGTCAATATCAAGCTTGCGGACGTCCTCGCAGATGGAATAGGCGGAGGGCGCGTGCTTGAGCACGTTCGCCTTATAGGTGCGGCAGGTGTCGGCGTCCCAGTCGGTCGCCCAGACGTGTTCAAACGAGAAATGCTTGGATTTCGCTCGATTCAGGGCGATGCCGATGCCTCCGGGCCCGGAAAACATTTCCCCCACCCGTAGAGCGCCGGAACGCAGAGCGGGCAATTCAGGTATGCTTTGGTCGGTAGGTTCGGGAACGGGGCCGAGAATTGTCTGAGCGTATTGCAACATCAGCTCGCGCGCCTTCGTTGAAACAGAAACTTGTTCTTGTTCGCAGGCGTTTGTGAAGCGGTCGTACTCTTCTTCCGAAAGCCGAACCTTCAGCTCTTTGTTGCGCATCCCCGGTCTCCCTCTTCCATCTGTTGCTTGATTTGCTGCCCTAAATCGAGCAACGGGGTAATTCTACTCTTTCCGAGGTTGAAAGGGGGCATAAAATTTCAGTTTATGGCGGATGTGTCGCCTCTCTTTCATCTGCTCTTGCATGGAGATGGTATGCAGAAATGTCGCTTCCGTACGATGTGGATGTTCCCAAGGAATATTCGTCGGATTGAGCCGTGGAAACTGGTGCAGATCGCTCAACTCCTTGAGGCTTCGGAAGGGGACATCAGGGATCAGGGGGTGCAGGATCAACTGTACGGCGCACTTTCTGCGCTTGGCGTCAAAGTGGCGGCCAACGAGGCGCGCGTCGCCAACAGCGGAGGATTCCGCACATACTTGGCTCAGTTGGCCTGCTTGGGGTTCTTTTGGAAGGATCCCGTGACAAAACAGTTTTCGACCACCTATGCGGGCGAGTGCCTGATTGAGGCGAAAGATCCTCTGACTCTTTTGCGTTGTCAGCTCCTGCGGATGCAGTTTCCATCTGTCTACGGTTTGGGACCCAATGTTGCCATTTCTCCCAACATGCACGTGAAGCCTTTTCGCTTCCTCATCAAGCTTCTGATGGACGAGCGGTTGGGGTTTCGGATGACTTGTGATGAAATGGCCGTTCCCGTCATCTATGGCCGTCGAGAGGAAGACTACGAAAAATGTGTTGAGAAGATCCTCAAGATGAGAGCTTCGGGCGGCGTGTTGGATAGTGTGTTGGATTCCGTGGACGATGTCCGGACGCCAAAGCGTTGCAACTACGGAGATCCTGATGGAGACAGGAGGAAAGGGCTGATCGATGCTGTAGAGATTGCTAATACCGCCAAGAACTACCTCATAGCAGCAGTGCTGGTCACCTCGTGTGTGGATGCTCCGAAATCCTTCGAACTGATTGGTGACGAAGAAATCTATGAAACCATAGCGTCGTGGCTGACTGAGCCGGTGGAGAAACTGGATGAACGATTTGAAGCTGCTTGGCAACAACGGTTTGGTCGTTTCAATCAGACGAAGGCGGTCCGTTCGCTGAAAAAAACGTACGGTGAACGGTTTTGAAGCGCTCATTCGCACTCGTTTCATTTCCGGTGTAAGCGAAAATCCTTTCGGTTTTGACGTGGACGATTTCGTTGGTTCGGAGGCGGAGCGTTGGGGAAAGAAAAGGGAGGACGTGGCTCGCATCATTGATCCGATCCGCCACCGCGTGAGTAGCCTCGAACGCGAGGTTGTCATGCGGGCGGCATATTCAGGGGGTAAGGAGGCGATCGTGCTTGAAAAGGCTGTGACCTTTATCTTCCGGAGGCTGGGTTTTGACTGGACTCGTCATTGCGGACAGCTTAGAAGCGATCGGCTCGGTGGTTATCCAGACGTTTGGATTCAGGCCAAAGGAGATTCGAACGGCGGTTGGATCGATACAAAGGCGACGATGAAGTACGACTTTCCCGTGTCCGACATCAACAAGCTTGGCCAGTACTACAAGCATTGCGAGAAGGAGCTGGATTCTTCGGCTCAATCGGCCTTTTTCATGTACGTGGCCGGTGGATTCTCGCGTTCTGCAGAGGCTGTGCGCAATCGACTCTCGGAAGGGGCCAAACTTTACGAACGTCCGGTTTCCGCGCTGACGGTGAGTGCGTTGCTTGATCTCGTTGGGGAGGAGGAAAAACCTTCTCCTGAAAAACTGGCTAAAGCCTTTGCAACGGGTGGTTATTTTGCTGATGTGTCTGGAATTTTGGAGAAAACCCGGAATTGACGATTCTTTTTTACATGTAAAATTTCAAGACAGCCGCGTTTTACTCGACTTCGCCAGTGGGTCGGTTGATGGGCGGCAAGAGGATAAACACGATAATTGCCCAAACTGAAAATATCACATGCCCTTGCAGATGAAGACGCACGACAGGGACCTCGAAGCCTCCCGCGCATCTTTGAGAGACGATGCATCTGGGAAGCCTTCCGTTTCACCAGATGGGGGGAAAACGGTTGTTGATGGCGACGGTTTGTCTTCAGGCAAAACAGCTCACGCCCCATATGATGAGGATCCGCCGCGCTCTTCCAATTTTTCTGTGCAGTGCGCATTCCTCTACGCTAGCAATCCGGCAACATTTCCTAGATTGAAGTTGATGCTCGAGCATCATGGAAATCCGAATGTTGTTGCCGATAACGGAGAATCTCTCCTTCACTACGTCATCAGGAAAAAATTTTTTGAGCTGATAGAACCCTTGGTGGCGCACGGGGCGCATATCAATGCGATCGATCGCAACGGCATGTCGTTGTTGGATTTATATCGTTCCGTTGGAGGAAACCAAAAGTCTCAGGAAAAACTCCTGCTCGGTAGCGCGGATAAGAAGTACTCGTATGAAAAAGCAAGAGAAGCTGTTCGTCTCGGTCATTTTTCTGAAATCAGAAATTTGATCGCGCACGGCTTGGATGTCAATGGTTTCGGCGATGACGGACTAACACTGCTTCAATACGCTGTGGAGGTTCGTGCTTTTTCCGTTGCGAGGGAGCTGTTGTTGCTTGGTGCGGATCCTGATGTCAGTTACGGGCAAAATCAATCTGCCATTGAAATGGCTGTTGAGCGCGGGTACGGATGGGTTGCCGGTGAACTTGCGAAGTTCAGTAAAAAGGAAATTTATGGTCGGTCTCTCTTTGCCCGTGATGCAACTTTGATTGGCGGCGTAAACAGGTTGATGGCGAAAGGGGGAGTAAAAGACACTAAGGCTGGCCCGACCAAAAGTGCAAAGGAAGAGGGGCAACTTCTCGACGAAAAACTCTCAAAAGATATCGATCCGTCCCACGTCCTCACCAATGCGTCTTTCTTCATTCGTCAAAGTCGAGCTGAGGATCTAAAGCGTTTGTTGGATTCTGGTTTGGATCCGAATGCCTGTTACTCCAATGGCACTTCATTGCTCTGTGACGCTATAGAACGAAATTGCGCTCCGATAATCGAGCTGTTGCTGTCTGAGGGTGCGGATCCTCACCGTTCTGATAAGAAGGGTATGTCGCCCGTCAGAATGGCACAGGTTTTGGGACGTGTAGATTTGGCATACCGACTCTTCTCCATTAAACCAGGAGCTTCATCCTCCGTCAAAGAAGAGAAACTTGCCGTTCGGGAACCAGAACACTCAATCGAATCGAGTTTCAAAAAGGTCGAGGAGGAATCGATCGAAAAGTCCCCTATTGAGCAGGCGGAATTTTTCATCCGAATGGAACAGACGGCCGATTTGAAGCTTCTGTTGGAGAAGGGGTTGGACCCGAATGCATGTCTTCGCAATGGATCGTCACTTTTGGTCGATGCCATTGAGCACCCAGGGACTTCTATGGTTGATCTTTTGCTCTCGTTCGGGGCTGATCCTCAACGAGCTGATGCCAATGGCATTACGCCGCTAGGTAAGGCGCAAAAGTTAAATCGATATGATTTGTCTTTCAAATTGTTCATTTCTCTCCCGAGAGAGGAGAGAATGAAAAGGAACGCTGGTGCAGAGACTCAAAACACGAAAAAAAGTTCGGCTGTCAAGAAAACGGCGGAGGTACAACCCGAGAGATCTGTTGACCTACCGAAAATGCCGGAACGTAAGAGTGGCGCCGGAGTAGAACTTAAGGGTTCGGTTGCATTGCATTCTTATGCAGGCATTGAGTTGGCTCGGCACGAACTGGAAGACGATGATGAGGATGACGATTTAATTTTCGGGAAACCTATCCAATCGAAGCCGGTTACGAAAAAGCCCGCTCCCGTTGGAACGCTCGCCGCGTGGGATGAATCCGATGACGATGATTCCGACGTGGATGACGATTTTGTCAGTGATCTTACGGACGTCCCGATTCGCGACGAGAAAGTTCTTGTTGATGACCAAACGTGTAGCTCGAGCGGATTGACGTGGCGAAACTGTATCATTCGGCCTGAACAGCTCGAACTGGCTTGGGAGGGCATATCCTTGTTGCCCATTGACATCAATGAAAAGGAAAGGTTTCGTCGTTGGTCAAGCGGTGAGCGCCCCAGTAAAGAAGAGTTCTTTGCGCATGCGGAAGTTGCGCACGCGCTTGCGCTTTATGCCCGCAGTTATGTGGCTCGCAGAGCATGAAATATATGGATAAAGACAGTATTCTGCTACCGCCGCGTGCGAGCGCGTTACTCGAATCTCTTCGCGGGATGAGTTATTCACTCGAAACTGCAGTGAGTGACGTCATTGACAACAGCATTTCCGCCGGCGCCCAAATCATTGACGTGAACGTCATCCGCAATGAAAACGGCCTTCCCGTCGCTCTGGACATCGTGGATGATGGTTGCGGCATGAGCCGGACAAAGATGCTCGAGAGCCTTACGCTTGGCTCAACGTCCCCGAGAGAGCGTAGAAATAATCAAGACTTGGGACGCTTTGGCCTCGGCCTGAAGACCGCTTCATTTTCTCAGTGCCGTCGATTGGTGGTGGCCAGTCGTGTTGATGGCGGAACGTTGTCTGCCTTTGCTTGGGATTTGGACGAAATTGCTCGTTCGGACAAGTGGCAAATTTTGGAACTGGATCCGACTCCTTACGAATCTATAGTGCCGAAGGCGGGGACCCTTGTCCGGTGGGAAAAATTGGATCGTGCCCTGGCATTCAAAGACAAGGAAAACCCACGCGAATTCCGCCATGAGTTTGATCGTTTGCGTAAGCACCTGTCGCTCTTTTTTCACCGTTTTTTGAAAGACGGCGATTTTACGTTGCGGTTTATGGGACGCGACGTGATCCCATGGGATCCGTTTGCGAGTCTTGATCCAGCAAAACCTTGCGATTTTCTCCGATATGGATGGCCTCCGCGACCGGAAAAACCGCAGTTTCATCTGAAAGGTTATGTATTTCCTCCGAAGGGGAGGAGCGAACTCACTCTGTTCGGCCCGGAAGATGAAATTAACCTGCAGGGCTTTTTTGTCTATCGCAACAAACGTCTTTTGAGTGCGGGAGGATGGTTGGGGCTTCGAAACCTGCCATCCGCTCCGGAGTTTCGTTTTGCTCGCATTTGCATTGATTTCGATAACACTCATGACGAAGACTGGCGACTTGATATTTGCAAGACCAAGGTTTCCCCGCCGAGAGCGGCACGGCCTTGGCTTTCTCAGAAGGCTTCCGTAGTTCGCGACTTTTCTGAAAAGGTGGCTGCAGAGGCAACTCCTCACGTGCGAGTTGTCAAAACTGAAGAACTTTTTTGGAAAAAGCCTGCTCGAGGCGAGTTGCCCATGCCGTTTGTTTCAGGAACGTGGCTTACCCCGCTGATGGAACTCGCTGAAGAAGGCAAACTCTCCGGCGTATCTTTGAAGGGTTTCGCCGAATTATTGGCGCTTACGCATCCAACTGCACTGAAAACAAAACGGCTTACGGTGCCGAGTGAAGAGGTGGGAGAGGTTTTGCGCCTTATTGTCGAACGCCTCAGTCAAGACAGGCATCGAGCTGAAGTCGTCTCTGAACTTCGCTCCTGTCGACCGTTTTCGGAATGGCCCGCGCTGATGAATGAATTAGAAGAAGGTTAATCATGACCCCATTTACCCCCACGAATTTGGTTGCTTTGGATGTGCTTCTGAATCACGTTTGTGACCGTCTCCGTGAATTCCAGGTTCGATTCAGCATGGAGCATCCCGAGCGTAATGTGACGGTCACGCTGATGAATGAGCAGCTGTCGCAATGCTGGCAGGAGACCATTGCTCCTTTGACGGCAACCTTCGGGGAGGAAGTTCTCCAGAAGGCGCGGAAGGAAATCAGTAGTTGGCTTCCGACTCTCACCGTGGTGAGAAATACCGTTGCTCGAAAAAATGCGGACGAACCCCAACGCAATTGGGTCACGGAAGAGGTGCGTGCAAAGCGCTATTACTGGAAATTGCTCGAATACAAAATGCGAGCCGGTTTGGACAAGGATTCGTGTGCTCAGATCGACAATGAAAGCGAGGACATCCTCAGACTCCTGCCGAATCCGATGGAGGTTTCGTCGTGGCATTCCTTCGGATTGGTCGTAGGACAAGTGCAGAGCGGGAAAACCTCGAATTACAGCGCGCTCATTTCCAAGGCGGCCGACGCTGGGTACCGGATGATCGTCATCCTTGCTGGGATTCACGATGACCTGCGAAACCAAACGCAGGAGCGTCTGGACGAAGATTTCATAGGTGGCCACCTGTTTTGCGATCCGGACGACGAAGAACAATTGGCCCAGGGAGGAGGAATTCGTGCCGGCGTAGGATTCATCAATGAGCTCTTCGATCCTCGGTTGATGCCTCGACGGGGCACGTATACGAACGAAGATTTTCGGGGATGCACGGTCAATCCCGAGGACTTGCCTTGGTTGTTCGTGGTGAAAAAGAATCGCGCGGTCTTGGAACGTCTCAACAAATGGGCAATCAATTCCGGTGTTGGCGATCGGTGGCCTTTACTTGTAATTGACGACGAAGCGGATCAAGCTTCGATCAATACGGCGCGATCCCCTAACTTGGCGACTTCAATCAATCGACAGATTCGGAAATTGATCCAGGGGTTCCGCCGTGCCTGTTATGTCGGATACACGGCCACGCCCTTTGCGAACATCATGATTGATTCCGAAGTAACGACGAAGAAGCTTGGCCAAGATCTCTTCCCGCGGGACTTCATTTTTCACATGAAGCCATCGTGGAAGTACTACGGGCCTACGGTTTACTTCGGGGCTGAGTTCGAAAACACGCTCGATGTGTTCATGCCGTTTGGATATGACCACGCCTTGGAATGGATCTCGAATCTCAGAAAACAATCGGACGTAGCGGCAGAAGAAATGCCTGTGGAAGTGCGTGCTGCCCTGATGCAATTTTTGCTTTCCTGCGGTATTCGTCTTTGGCGTGAATGCCGCAAGAAGACAGAAGAACAGTTGTCGGCCTCACCCATGAAAACGTCGATGCTTGTGCATGTTACCCATCTCGTGCGCGAACAACGCCTCGTTCTCCGTGGGGTCCGGTCTCTCGTTGAAGAATTGCGTTCACTGTTGCTATACGATCCCGAAATCTTTTTTGAGGAACTCGAACCTGCCTGGGATGCTCAGCGCAACGAAGTGACGCCCGCCATCAGGGAACGTCGGAGTGTTGACACAGGTTTTGACGATCCTGAGGACTGGATTCTTCCGAATTCTCTTGACGACTTGTGTCCGTACATTGAGGAAGTGTTGCTGACGCTGGAAGTGCATCTTGTCAACGGGGAAGCTAAACATTCCGTAGGTGTTCCCCGCGACAGTTCTGCTCCGCAGGAACCGCGCATTGAACCCGTGCTTTTCATCGGTGGAAACAAACTCTCGCGAGGATTGACATTGCCCGGACTTTGCATGAGCGTATTCCTGCGTGGTTCGACCATGTACGACACATTGTTGCAGATGGGGCGTTGGTTCGGATATCGCAATGGTTACGCGGATCTTTGCCGAATCTCCACGACGAACCATATGATTGAACGCTTCCGCGCGATTACAGAAGCAACCGTTGACTTGGAAAGGCAGATTCGTGACATGAATGTCAACGAACGCACGCCCGATAAATATCGACTCACCGTTCTGGCGCATCCTGGTCTCCAGATTACCGCTAGAAACAAAATGCGAACGGCTGTGGAATCCGAACATTACTTCAATGGGGTGGTTGTTGAAAATCGTTCGTTTACCCTTTCCAAGGGTGGGCGTCCCCTTTACGCGGAACAGTGTATTCGCCCCGCATACGATTTGATGCATGCTCTGGATCGCGAAGGAAAACTTGTCTATGCGGATAAATCTTTCAAGAAGACAGGCTTGCCTGAAAATCGCATAAATTTCCGACAGGAGGGTGAACAAGGGATCTCCCGATCTGAGGGACGCCTCTGGAGAAAGGTGCCAGCGGAAACGATTCTCTCCTTCCTGGAGCGATTTGCCGGTGGACGGCAGGATTTGGTATCTGCCATTCGCGAGCGCAACAAGAAGGGACAACTTGTCGACTGGACTGTCTATGTCCCGGGAGTGTTTGATGAGAGCAATGCTCATTTCAAATCGAAACCTGTCGAACGTAGCAAAATGAAGCTGACGGCAGGAAAATCCGAACTTTCGTTGGAAATGCCCATTTTGCTCGGCGGCGGTCATAACTACTGCGGTGTTTCCAAAGAATTGATCCTCAAGACGCAGAACAGCATCAGTGAGCGGGAACAAAGAGGCGAGGACACTCGTGGTCTCTTCTTCACGGAATTGAGGCGAATTGCAGGACAAGAGGAACCTGAGACAGGGCACTTCATCCTGTATCAGATCAATCCAAGCGAAGAAGTAAGCGCATTGCCGGCTTTTACGGACGATGCTTACGGTACAGGCAAGCGATTGCCGCTCTGTACGTTCTACTTGTGGTTGCCGAGAATGCCTGATGAACATGGGGCCACTCGCGGCTTAGGAAATCGTACCGTCCCCATTTTTGCAGTTGACGATGATTTCGGTGAAGAGACTGAAGACGACAAGGAGGATTTGTAATGTCCGACAGACTTACGGTTCATTTCGACGACATGCTTCACACCTTTCGGGAGGTTACGCGCCCCGATGCGCCCAATGCTGTGGAAGACGATGGCGATGTAGCGATCTATACGGTACGCGAGTCCATGCGTACCTACGGCGTGGAATTTCAATTTCGCGAGCCCGTACAACTGAACATTCAATCCTGCGAGGGGTTTTCCGTCACCATTGACCGTAGCGATGGTCTTCGGTGTCGGATCCTGCAAACGATGCTCGGAGAGGATCAGCTTTTCGATACTTTCATGAAGGATTTGATGGAGCTGATTGTCCGGACTAGTGGAGACAATGTTCAGGCTCGTGCCAGTGCTCTGGAACGACGAGCGGAGAGTTGGCGCGTCTTTATGCATACGGTGGAAAAAGTTCTCTCTCCGGAAAAAGAAAGAGGGCTTTTTGGGGAACTGATCGTGTTGGAGCGGTTGTTGAAGAGAGGTGTAGACAAGCCGCTTGCGGACATCTGGACCGGCCCCATGCGCAACGAACACGACTTTATTCTCTCGGCAGCAGAGGCGTTGGAGGTGAAGACGAGTTCGAGCAAACTTCCATTTGTCCCGAAAATAGACAACATCATGCAGTTGGATTCCACTGATCGAAACGACCTTATGCTGGTCGCCGTGCATCTCAGCGAGGATCCCGAGGGAGTGACGCTTGCCGAACTCACTTCGCGCGTTTCCTTGTTGCTGTCGAATTCAGACCGCGAGGAGTTGCGAAATCTGATGCTGGTTCAGAAAGTTGACCTGGAAAACCCTGGACGAGAGCTCAATCGCTTTAGTGTAGAGTTTGTTCGTGCATTCCGAGCCGACTCGCTTCCCAGAATCACGCGCGCTTCCAATCCCGAGATTCTTGATGCTACGTACCGTTTCGCTCTGATTGACGATCAAGGTGAAGCTTTGCAGGGCGCAGAAGAAATCATTGGATACTTGGATGAATCTAAGGAAGGGACGACGGCTTTCGATCAGTGAACTCAATGCTTCTTATTTTGAAAAAGAGGAGAGCTAAAAAATGAATTTCACTTCCGAAAACATGCTTGCGAGCCGAGGGGAGGAGTTGCTCGCGGCGAAAAGATCAATTGAGGAAGCGATCGACAGTAAAGCGGAGAGTGGAGAAGAAAAGAGTGATTCGGAGGCTTTCTTTGAGTACGCCGTCGATCATTTGATGGCAACGAACGCCATTTTGGCGCCTTCAAATGAAGAAGCTGGGGAATACGTAAGAGCGCATCACTATGAGGCGGAATTACGTCGGAATTCTCTTCTCCGTGTCGACGGGTCCGCACTCATCCGAAGCGATGCGAACGAATACCAGGTTCATTTTTTCATCGTTGACTATGACCCCTCCGACGAGGTCAGTGTCATCACTGAGAAAGAGGTTAAAGTCATTGCCAAGCGTCTTCGGCGCTTTCACGACGAGCTTTTTGAGGGGAGGCTTCTTAATCAGCTCAATCGAATGCATCCTATTTATCAAACGGCAATGCATCTTCTCCGAATGCGGGACCGGATCGCCGGATCCCGCCTTTGGTTGTTGACGAATCGCCTGTACGACGGCAATACCGGCGGTTATTTTAAGGATTCTCTTTTTCGAGAGACGACCTTTACGATTGCCAGTCTGAAGGATCTTGCCTCGGGATTTGAGTCCCGCACCGGCATCAGTCAGAATTTCGAGAGTATCGGCGGCCTTCCCTGTTTGGAAATTCCGAGCGTTCCGAATCAAGATTACCGTTGTTACCTCACGTCTCTTCAAGGAACTACCTTGGAGCAGCTCTACCGTATGCACGGGACACGGCTGGTTCAGGCCAATGTCCGAGCGCATCTCGGGGACAATGTTGTCAATAAGGGCATTAAGGAGACGGTTGAGAACGAACCTCAAAGATTTCTCGCGTACAACAACGGTATTGTCATGTCCGCTAATGAAGTCGAAGCGGTGGATGGCCGAATTTTGAAGATCACAGATTTGCAGATCATCAACGGCGGCCAAACAACGGCGACCCTATATAGCTATTTGCGCGGAGCTAGGACGCATGAGGAACGGGATCGTCGCAATCAAAAACTCGCCAATCTGCGCGTACCAGTCAAAATCATTGTGGCGAATGCCGGCGCCACGGAGGATGCGGTCGATGAATTGCGCAATGCCATCACCAAGGCAGCCAATTCTCAGACAAAGGTGAAGGTATCGGATCTGTCTGCCAATACTCCGTTCCAACGCAGGTTTGCAGAGATCGCGAATAACATGCCGTTGCCTGACGGTCAGTATTTGTACTACGAACGAGCCTTGAATCAGTTCAAGGCGGAAGCCGCCAGTAAAGAGACGCCGGCACAGGTGAGGGCGTTTAAGAAGAAGTTTACGGATCCGGAAACGAACAAACCTCGGATTATTCAGAAGCCGGATTTGGCCATGGCTCTCATGGTTTGGGACGGTGAGGTGAAAATCGTAGCAATGGGGCGGGAACGAGCTTATGCTGCGTTCGTTGCCCGCATTGAAGAACAAAAACCTGAGGTGGATCGTCGCTTCGTTCAGGACTCTCTCTCCAAGCTCATCATTCTCTCGAGTCTGGAGAAAAAAGCTAAGACCGAACTTGAGATTCGAAATCCTCGGGTTCCAGTCATCTACACCTTGGCATTTTTCGCCCAGTATTACGGCGATCGCATTCGATTGGACCGCGTATGGACGCGTCAAGGAATTTCCTATGATCTCGAACGTGCTCTGTTGGACATGACTCGTGAGGTCTATCGGATCATGAAGAAGAACATGGGAGACACCATGATCGCCATGTGGGGGCGGAGAGCGGAGTGTCTGGCTTCGTTGCAACGGGAGTTTGACATCCACAAATTCCCGGTGGAGAATGCTTACGAATTGGCTTGATCTGTTCGCTGTAAAAACCAAAGCCCCGCAACGTGTGAACTGTCCCCACTTTGCGAGACAGATTTTTAATCGATCGGGCGTTCAAGCC
>OOBV01000723.1_pt1 | contig 28207 bp, 15 predicted proteins | sample 1671731 | NCBI WGS metagenome assembly OOBV01 (sample SAMN06348186, study PRJEB24527) | human gut metagenome | biome: human gut; feature: ankylosing spondylitis patient; material: feces | host: Homo sapiens | place: China | collected 2015-10
ATTGCCTGCGGCAACAGGGTCCCACCCCAGCGGACACTTGCTTAGGGCATTCCCCCGCTTCCCTCCCGCCAGGCTTCGGGGTTTGTTAAGAAACTGGGAAGTTTTTGGAAACAAGCCCTCAAAAGGCTGGTTTCTTAAAATCAGTCGTGCTATGCTTTGGGGTAGAGACAAAGCCTACTAAGGAGGAAATCCTATGAAAGAAGTCAAGACACCGCGCAAGCCGTTGGCGATCTACTATGCCATCGTGCTGCTGATGCTGCTGCTCCTCAACTTTGTGCTGCTGCCGTGGATGGAGGAGCGCCAGATCAAAGAGGTGGACTACGGCACCTTTATGACCATGACCGAGGAAAAGAACATCGGCCGGGTAGACATTGAATCCAACCAGATCATCTTTACCGATAAGGACGAGACGCAGGTCTACAAGACCGGCCTGATGAACGACACCGGCCTGACCGAGCGGCTGTACGATGCCGGAGCCACCTTCTCCAGCGAGATCGTGGAACAGTCCTCGCCGGTACTGAGCTTTTTGATCTGGTTCGTCCTGCCCATCATCCTGTTCTCGGCCATCGGCAACCAGATGAACAAAAAGCTGATGGAAAAGGCCGGCGGCGGCCCGGGCTCCATGATGTTTGGCGGCATGGGCAAATCCAACGCCAAGGTCTATGTGCAGTCCACGGCAGGCATCCGCTTTGCGGATGTGGCCGGTGAAGACGAGGCCAAGGAAAACTTACAGGAAGTCGTCAACTATCTGCACGACCCCAGCAAGTATGAGAGCATTGGTGCCAAGATGCCCAAGGGCATCCTGCTGGTGGGCCCTCCGGGCACCGGCAAGACCATGCTGGCCAAGGCTGTGGCCGGTGAATCCAACGTGCCCTTCTTCTCCATTTCCGGCTCCGAGTTTGTGGAGATGTTCGTGGGCATGGGTGCCTCAAAGGTGCGCGACCTGTTCAAGCAGGCCAAGGAGAAAGCGCCCTGCATCGTGTTTATTGATGAGATTGATGCCATCGGCCAAAAGCGCAGCGGCGGCCAATACGGCGGCAACGATGAGCGCGAGCAGACCCTGAACCAGCTGCTGACCGAAATGGACGGCTTTGAGGGCAACACCGGTGTCATCATTCTGGCCGCCACCAACCGTCCCGAATCCCTTGACCCTGCCCTGACCCGCCCCGGCCGCTTTGACCGCCGGGTGCCCGTGGAGCTGCCCGACCTCAAGGGCCGCGAGGAGATTCTGAAGGTCCACGCCAAAAAGGTCGCGCTGGCCCCGGGCATCGACTTTACCACCGTGGCCCGGATGGCCTCGGGCGCGTCCGGTGCCGAGCTGGCCAACATCGTCAACGAGGCCGCGCTGCGGGCCGTCCGCGCGGGCCGCAAGAGCGTGACCCAATCCGACCTGGAGGAGAGCATTGAGGTGGTCATTGCAGGCTACCAGAAGAAGAACTCCATCCTGACCGATCACGAAAAGTGCATCGTAGCCTACCATGAGATCGGCCACGCTCTGGTCGCCGCCAAGCAGACCCACTCCGCCCCCGTGCAGAAGATCACCATCATCCCCCGCACCTCGGGTGCTCTGGGTTACACCATGCAGGTGGACGAGGGCAACCACTACCTGATGAACAAGGAGGAGCTGGAAAACAAGATCGCCACCCTCACCGGCGGACGTGCCGCCGAGGAAGTGGTGTTCCACTCCATCACTACCGGCGCTTCCAATGATATCGAGCAGGCCACCAAGCTGGCCCGCGCCATGCTGACCCGCTACGGCATGAGCGATGAATTTGACATGGTGGCACTGGAGACCGTCAACAACCAGTATCTGGGCGGCGACACTTCCCTTGCCTGCTCTGCCCAGACCCAGTGTGAGATCGACCAGAAGGTGGTGGAGCTGGTCAAGGCCCAGCACGCCAAGGCTGTGCAGATCCTGACCGACAACCGCGCAAAGCTGGACGAGCTGGCCCAGTATCTGTACCAGAAGGAGACCATCACCGGCGACGAATTCATGGAGATCCTGAACCGGGAAGAATAATTTTTACCCCCCTGCAATAAACGAGCCGCCCGTTCCGTATTCATTACAGAACGGGCGGTTTTTCGTCCATAGTACAGGAGGTATATTTCTTATGAAGATTCTGAATACAATGCTGGGCCGTCAGGCCATTGCCGCAGCCCTGGTGCTGTCCCTTGCCATCCCCATGAGCGTCGGCGCATTTGCCGAAGAGCCTGCCGCTGCCGCTGCCGCCGATGACACCGTTGTTGCAGGCTACCTGCCCCCGCAGGACGAAAGCGTGATGCTTCAGGGCGAGATCGCGCTGCACAGCGGCGACGTTGCCGTGGGCGAGACCGACCCCGCCTACGGCGGCTACGGCGCACCGGAGGGTGACCCCATTCAGGGCGACATCATGCTGATCTCCGCTGACGAGGCAAAGACCACCGAAGCCCGGTACACCGTCAAGGGCCTGCTGGGCCGTCAGGTCCTTTACACCGCCCGGCAGGAGGGCCGGGTCCTGACGCTGGACGTGCCGGACTGTGCCGCCACCTTCCGCACCACCATTCAGGACATGAAGACTCTGATGAATCAGGGCGTGTCCACGCTGGTGCTCACCACGGAGAAGGGTTCCACCACCCTGAACCTTTCCCTGCTGTGCGAGGGCCAGACCGACACCCAGCGGGTGGTGTTGCGGCAGCTGGGCGGCAGCGCTTTCCTGACGGTCGGCCTGCGCTGCCGCCGCGACCTCATCGTGGGCCGCTGAGTGGGGTGTGTTCCCCTTTCCTGAAGCTTAACAGAGAAACAGCAGAAGCGCCCCACCGGGTCATACCGGCGGGGCGCTCCTGCTGTGTTTGGGATATATCAGAGAATGTCAAATTTTACTGCGCATTCTGCTTGAGGTCCTGTGCCTTCTTCCAAGCACGCAGCACGCTGATCTTGGTAACCATGTTGTCCGGATAGAACTTCACCTGTTCAGGGGGCAGCTCTGTATCCTGATCATTCAGGTCGGGCAGGAGGTCGTGCTCCATGGCCCAGCGGGCAGCATGCTGCAGATCCATATCCTGTTCTTCCTGGCCAACATCGGGGTAGAGGATCTCAGATTCCGGCATAGGCTTGCCTGCATCCTCCCACAGCATCATTGCAAGAGCACTGCGGTTGCTGGGGAAGTAAGGCAGACCCCACATCTTGCCCACAAAATCGGTGCCCAGCGTGTAGCCGACCAGTGCGCCGCCAGCCACAACAGCCGTACCGACAATGATGGGACCAACAACATCAGAACCATCCTCAATGTCAGCGCTGCGGTACTGTGCAGCCACATCCACATCACCATTCATGGTAAAGGTAATGGACTCTGCCTTGTAATCCTGATCCAGCGGCAGTTCACCGGTAGACCAGAGATCAAACACCATACCCTCGGGAACCTTCGTCTGGTCCAGCGTCACGGTGACTTCTGCACCATCCGGCACAAGGCAGGTCTGCTTGCCGCTGGCCTCGTCGGTGCTGGTTTCCAGTGTATCGGTCACATCAATGCCGCCGTTTTTCACAGCAAAGGTGCCGCCGGTCACGGTCAGGGTATGATTGACGACAGGCTCATCCTTCTTCTTCCACTGTGCCGTAAACACTTCATCACCCGTCAGGACAAGCTCACTCCCGGCGTTATAGAGCTTACCCTTAAGGCTCAGCCATCCAGCAAACTCGTAGCCTTCTCGTGTGGGAGCCGCTGCAAGCGTCACTTTCTCTTTTTCATGGGAAAAAGCATCTTTGTAGGCAGTTTCGTCGTCAACGCCTCCATTCAGGTTGTACTGGAGGCGGTACACACTGGCAGTTTCCTGATGTTTTTCCAACTCCCGGTGGCAGTAATCGCAGGTCGTCGTTACATCCCGCCACTCATTTCGCTCGTCGATCTTTGTCCACTTCGAATGGCTGGTGGTAAAGGCTTTGTCATGCTCACCATCGGTATAGGAGTGTGTCTGCATTTTGCCATCCTTCCACACACACTTACCGTCTATGTTCACCACTGTGCGTCCGCTGTTGCTGTTCCTATAAAGTTCATTAAACTTACCGCCAAATCCAAACAGCTGCGTGCAGGTCGTAGTGTCCAGTTCTGCTGTGACATGATTGTCGCCCGTGATGTTAAGGATGTACTTATACGATCCCATGTTGCTGTCGTTGATGTTCAGCGCAGTCTTGCCGCTGCTGGAGTTCACGGTGCAGTTGTTAAAGTTAACCGTAATGTTATGACTTCCTGCACTGTAATCCGTGTAAACATTGATCACTTTTCCCGTTGCATTAAAGGTGCAGGTATCAAATGTCATGGTCGGGGAGCAATACGTCCAGAGTGCATATTGTCCATTTGGAGCATTGAAGGTCGTATTGATGAACTCTGCACTGGTATAGCCCCAATAGTCTGTCTTGCCGTTGATGACGCAGTTTTCCACCACTGTATTGTCAATACGGATGAAGCCCAGATAATCTTTATCACCGGAGCGAAGCGTCATATTTTTGAAGGTGACTGTTCCGGCACCATCAAAGCTGTAATCGCCGTTATACTCTGTGCCCAAAAGATTCGGGTCCGGCACCTTAGCACCGATATACCAGGTCGTTTTATCAGACCCCTGCCCCACAAAGGTCAGGTCTTTTCCCTTGGGCTTTTGATTGTCTTTGAGTTTATTGTGCAGTGTATAATTGCCCGCGCCAAGGATGATAGTATCACCGCTATCTGCATCTATCACAGCAGCTTCCAAAGACGGATAGCCCTTATTATTCTTATTTTCGTTCCATGCTACTTCGGTGCCGGCTGCGTCATCCGCAAAAGCCAGCATGGGAAGCATCTGAAGCATCATTGCCACTGCCAGCAGGGCCGCCAAAAACCGGTTTTGACTTTTCTGTTTCAACTTTCTTCATTCCTTTCATCGCTATTTGCATTTTTGCAACGGATTCCCCGCAAGGAACCCTCCAGATTCCTACCGCACTGTCACCTCCCCTGTAGGTTCCATTTTCCGCATTGCAGGTCTCAGCCAGGCTGCTGAGTGCTTTGTTCTCAAAGGAATTTCTTGTCATTTCATTATACCCCCCCCCCTAAATTAAAATCAAGTACTTTGAAAACTTTTGTCAATATTCACAAATCAGGTATCCTCTTTCGGTCATTTCCACGAAACTGCCTTTGACAAAGAAAAAAGCGGCCTGCCAGTGACTGACAAGCCGCAAAAATATTGTCCTATTCCAAATAAAAAGCTGCTGGCTGCATCTGGCCCAGCTTTTTTGCCGCAAACAGCAGAAGCCCCCCGCCGGTTCTCCCGGCGGGGGGCTTCTGCTGTGGCAGTTTATGGGTAAACAGAGAGTGGATATCAATTGAGAATGGGCTTCAGGATCCCGACCAGTGCATGATACTGGGTGGCGTAAGCTTCTGCGCCGTCCTTGGGGCGGCCCGGCTCGGCCATCTCGGACTTCATCTTCTCGACGATCGGGTTATTCTCAAACTGGAGCTTCTGGCTCTCACCGCCTTTTGCTCCTGGTGCAAAGAAATCAAACATTGCCAGGTGGGGCTCCAGCGTCAGGAAGCCGTGGTAGCCCTCCTCGCAGAAAGCACGGCGAAGCAGCTCAGGGATCTTGCCAAGGCCGGTGCCTGCGGGCACATTCAACAGGCAGCCGGGCAGAGCATCCTTGATGTGGATATAAGCGATCTGGTCATGGAGCAATTCCCAGCACTCCGCGGTGTCCTGCTCACACTGAACAAAGTTGGCAAAATCGAACGCCGCCTTGAAGTGGGGGCAGGCCAGCCGGTCGAACAGCAATTTGCAGCGGGCACCGGTGTCTCCGTAGATGCCCTTCTCATTTTCATGGAGCAGGACAACGTCATGCTTCTCCGCGATCCGGATAAACTGACGCAGCTTATCCAGCACCACATCGGTATAGCGGTCTGCATCGGCATCCTTGGGGATGAGGAAGCTGAACATCCGGATGAAGGAGCAGTTCAGGAGCTTGGCCGTTTCGCAGAGTGTTTCCAGCTGCTCCAGCTGCTTGGCAAAGCCCTCTTCATCGTCCACCTCCACCTTGCCGATGGCCGTACCCAGGCTGGAAACGCCCACGCCTGCGGCCTGCAGCTTCGGCAGAAGAACGGTGCGCACTTCCTCAGGAGTGTAATCGGCAATGCCCTTGTGCTCGGCGCTGCGGATGCAGATATACTTCATCCCCAGATCCGTCACAGTTTTGAGCTGCTGGTCAAAGTCCTGGCTGATCTCATCCGCAAAACCGGAAATTTTTTCGTAAACGCTCATAAGACACACCTCATTCAACGATCTTTGTTTTCCGAACTTAACAGCACTGTTTCTGGCTTGTAGTATACCACTTCCCCGGAAGCTGTGTAATAATAAATCGAAGGAAAATATCAAAATTCAAAGAACGTTCACAAATTCAACGTAACCGCCAAACAAGGAGGCAAGTTCTCGTGCAATTCAACGAAAAAGAAAAAGTTCTCCAACTTTTTTCGGAGAGTGGGCGAGAAAACGCGGAGGGCAGGAGGGGCTGACACCCCGCCAGTACCGCCTGCAGCAGCGGCAGCTGGGGAAATAACAGCAGAAGCCCCCCGCCGGTTCTCCCGGCGGGGGGCTTCTCTGTATGCGAATGGGGAGTTACTTCTTTGCCAGGTACTTACGGATATCGATGGCCACAGCCACGATAATGACAAGGCCCTGGACGATATAGGTGTAAGAGGAGTTGACGTTCATAAACTGCAGAGCGACCTTCATCAGCTCAAAGACCAGAACGCCGACCAGAATGCCGGGCACGGTGCCGACACCGCCGGTGGTAGAAACGCCGCCGATGGTAGAAGCTGCAATAGCATCCAGCTCATAGCCCATTGCAGTGTTGACGGATGCGCCGCCGGACTTTGCAGCCAGCAGGCAGCCTGCCAGACCGAACATGCAGGAAGCCAGGATGTAGATGCGGATCTTGGTAGCGTACACGTTGACACCGGCCACCTCAGCAGCAGCTTCGTTGCCGCCGATGGCGTACATGTACTTGCCGTGACGGGTCTTGTTGTACAGGAACCAGAAGCACACAGCCACGACCAGGGCGATCCAGATCAGCACGGGGACCTTCAGGATGGTGTTGGAGGCCAGAGAGGTAAAGTTCTTGTTCAGGGAGCCGATGGGGGTACCGCCGGTGTAGACCAGGCAGATACCGTAGACGACCTGCTGCATACCCAGGGTAGCGATAAAGGGCTGGACCTTCAGGTAAGAAACGACCAGACCGTTGCACAGACCCACGATGGCGCAGATGGCAATGACCAGAATGAACACCACCGGGGTGGGCAGGCTGGGCATGTTGGGGTAGAACTTACCGGCAGCGCCCTCGGTCTGCGCAAAGATGCAGGCCAGGCAGGCAGCGAAACCAGCCAGACGGCCTGCGGACAGGTCGTTGCCGGTGGTGATCAGACAGCCGGAGATGCCCAGCGCGATGATGTAGCGGATGGACACGTTCTTGAACAGGTTGATCAGGTTTGCATGTGCAAAAAAGTTCGGATGGATGATGCCGACGAACAGAGAGACGAGCAGCATCAGAACGATAATGGCGTTGTTGCCCAGCCATTTCTTTACGGATTTACCCGTTAATTTCTTGGTAGCTTCCACAATAGACAGCCTCCTTGTTTACTGATTGGCCGCTGCCGTTTCGGGCGCGGTCTCAAACTGGGTAGCCAGCTCCATGATGTTCTCCTGGGTCGCGTCCTTGCCGTCGATGAAGCCGGTGATGCGGCCATCGCACATGACCATGACGCGGTTGGACATACCAATGATCTCGCTCATTTCAGAGGAGATCATAATGATGCTCTTGCCCTGCTTGGCCAGATCGGCAATGATGCAGTAGATCTCGTACTTTGCACCAACGTCGATGCCGCGGGTGGGCTCGTCCAGGATCAGGACATCGGGGTTATTTGCCAGCCAGCGGGCGATCAGCACCTTCTGCTGGTTGCCGCCGGACAGGCTCTTGATCTGGGTCTTGGGGCTGGGCACCTTGATGGCCATCTTTTCCTTATTGGTCGCCACCAGATCCAAAATCTTCTTGTCATCCAGCATGATGGGGCCCTTGCGCAGAGCGTCCAGCGATGCAATGGAGATGTTGTCGGCCACGCTCAGCACACCCATGATGCCGGTTGCGCGGCGGTCCTCGGTCAGCAGAGCCACGCTCTTCCGAATGGCATCGCGGGGCTGCTTGATGTTGACCTCTTCACCCTTGATCCACACCTTACCGGAGGTGTGTGCGCGCAGGCCGAAGATGCCTTCCATCAGCTCGGTGCGCTGTGCGCCCACCAGACCGGCCACGCCCAGGATCTCGCCCTTTTTCAGCTCAAAGCTGCAATGGCGGAAGGAGCGCGGATGGATGGAGGTGAAATCCTCCACCTTCATCATCACTTCCTCGGAGGGGTGGTTCTCCAGCGGGGGAAACAGGTTGGACAGCTCACGGCCGACCATCTTGGCGATGATCTGCTCCTTGGTCATCTCAGCCACATTCCACTTGCCGATGTAATGGCCGTCACGCATGATGGTCACTTCGTCAGCAATGACCTTGATCTCATCCATCTTGTGGCTGATGTAGACCAGTGCAACGCCCTGCTCCTTCAGCTCACGCATGATGCGGAACAGCGATTCCACTTCGTTGGCGGTCAGGGAGGAGGTGGGCTCGTCCAGGATCAGCACCTTGCAGTTTGCGGAAACAGCCTTTGCAATTTCCACCATCTGCATCTGGGCAATGCTCAGGCTGCCCAGCTTTGCGTGGGAATTGATCTGCAGCTTCAGCTTCTTCAGCAGTGCATCGGTATCCTTGTACATTTTAGCATGGTCCACTGTGGTCACCGGGCCATACTTCTTGGTGGGGTAGCGGCCCAGCCAGATATTCTCAGCCACGGTACGGGCCGGGATGGGCTGCAGCTCCTGATGCACCATGGCAATGCCGCGGTCCAGTGCATCCAACGGGTTCGCAACAACGACCTTTTCTCCCTCGTATTCGATCTCGCCCTCGTCCATCTTGTAAATGCCGAACATGCACTTCATCAGGGTGGACTTACCGGCACCGTTTTCGCCCATCAGGGCCATAACTTTACCGGGGCGGAGCTCCAACTGCGCGTGGTCCAGCGCTTTTACGCCGGGGAAGGTCTTGACCACGCCTTTCATTACCAGACGGTATTCTGACATTCCGCAGAGCCTCCTTATCTTGCAATTTGCAGGCCGCGCGGTGCGTCCTTTCTAAAAGAAGGCGCGTGCGCCCGAGAGAAATCTCGCACGCACGCGCTTTTAAGCTTTTACCAAGCCATAGGACTCACTGCGTACCTTGCAAACGTGAGTTTTGTGCCACAGGAATTAGAGGTACTGTGCTGCGTTCTCGGTAGTGACCTTGACGTAGTCAACCCAGTAGTACTCCTCAACGTCCTTGCCCTCAACAAACAGCTGAGTAGCCTCGGCAGCCTTGGTAGCCTGGCCCACGTCGTCGTTCAGAACGGTACCGGTCATCTTGCCGTCAACAACGTTCTGGACAGCCTCTTTCAGTGCGTCAACACCGACCAGGTAGATGTCCTTGCCAACGGTACGGCCAGCCTGCTCGATGGACTGCAGAGCGCCCAGAGCCATTGCGTCGTTGTTGCAGAACACAACTTCGATCTTCTCGCCGTACTGTGCCAGAGCGTTTGCAACGTCCTGCTGTGCGGTGGTCTGATCCCAGTTGTCCAGGTACTCGTACAGGCACTCCACTTCCTTGTCGGCATCGGTCAGAGCCTTGATGGAGTACTCGGTGCGGTACTGAGCATCGATGTTCTCGGGGTCGCCCTTGCACATGATGTAGGTGATCTTGCCGTCGCCGTTGATATCGCCCTGGGTCTCGGTCTCCAGGATTAGCTCGCCCTGGTAAGTACCGGACTGACGTGCGTCAGCGCCAACGTAGCAGCACTTGCCTGCGTAGGAATCCAGAACAGCCTTTTCGGGCTCACGGTTGATGAAGACGATGGGAGTGCCGGAGGGAGAAATGGTATCAACGATGGTCTGTGCGGAAGTGGTCTGCACGGGGTTGATGACCAGCACGTCCACGCCCTGCTGCAGGAAGGTGTTGATCTGCTCGGTCTGGGTGTTCTGGTCGTTCTTGCCGTCAACGATGGTCACGGCGTAGCCCTTATCCTTCAGGTACTCTTCCAGGTCGGTGCGGTACAGGGTCATAAAGTTATCAGCAAACTGATAGATGCAGACACCGACGTTTGCGCTGCCGGTTGCAGCCTCAGAAGCAGCTGCAGAGGAAGCAGCGACAGAGGAAGCAGCAGTGGAGCTGGAGGAGCCGCCGCAGGCGGTCAGAACGCCAGCAGCACCCACAACAGCAGAAGCCTTCATAAAGTCACGACGGGAAATCATTTTCATAATCTTGTTCTCCTTCATTCGCATATCACAGCATTTCATGGAATATACTTACATGTACGTTCCATGGTTTCTGTTTGTATTATAGCCATCTGAAAAAAAGTTCGCAATGGGACAAGTTCACAAGATTCCGGCCGTTTCTTTGTGCATTCTTCACAGTTGATATTGTTGTGTACAACATTCTTTTTGATATCAAGCACAAAATCGGTCAAAAATGCAACATACATCCAAATTCCATGCCAAAAATCCATAAATCCTTTCAAAATGGTTACAACATCATTCTGTTCATGCAACAAATTTCTCTGTACAGAAAATGCCCGTCTTTTCCCGGAAGTTTTGCACAAAACGTACATTTCCGGGAAAAACCGGGCATTTTTTTCATTTTTCACTTTTCTTTGTGTTCGCGGCGGTAGCGGGTGGGGGTGACTCCCAGCGTCTTTTTGAAGATCTTTGTAAAATAATTCACGTCCAGAATGCCCACTTCCTCGGCCACGGCGGCAATGGTGTGGTTGTTCTGCACCAGCAGCTGGGCCGCGCGGTTGACGCGCTGGGTGTTGATATAATCGATCAGGGTGCTGCCGGTCTCCTGCTTGAACAATGCCGACAGGTACGATGGGCTGATGAAGCACATGGCAGCCAGACTTTTCAGCGTCAGCGGCTCGGCCACGTTCAGGTTGACGTAGTTCATCACCTTCTGCACCGCGGGCGAATACTCCTTCAGCGAGTAGCGGCGGACATAGGCACAGTAATCCCGCGTCATCTGCCACATCATCTCGTTGGGCACCTCGTTGGCTTCCTCAATGATGCGGCTGTACTTGCTGGAAATGGCATCAATATAATAGGGATGCACCTTGCTGGGTTCAATGGCCTTGCGCAGCAGGGTGTTCAGCACGATCATCTTGTTCTTTTGCTGGTAGAGCGTCCCCTCGAACCGGCCGCCATAGGTAAAGCGGGAGTGCTGGTGCATGGCCTCGATGGCGGCTTCCTCATCGCCCCGGGCCACCGCGTCCAGAATGCGGTTCTCCGATTCGTACCGCTGCTCCAGCATGGTGACCGGGATCTCCTTCTGGAACTCCGGCTCGTGGAAATAGCGGGTATCCGGGTGGAACTGGAAGGGCAGGAATTCCTTCAGCTCCTGCACCGGGACAGTGCAGCCGAACATCGTATCCACCACAACCCGCAAAGCTCCATAGAAATCGCTGGCCTCCAGGATCTTCACGCCGTTGTAGTACTCCTGCACGGCGGCCTCTCCGGCTTCCCCCAGATAACGCCTGACCCATTTGCGAGCGCTCGGGGTGCGGGGGCCCACCGTCCAGGGTCCAATGAGAAAGACCGTGTTTTTTTCATCGGGGATGCGGAACAGAGCAAAGTGCAGCTCAAAGGTACCCTCCACCAGCAGCAGGGTATTCTCAGGGGTGCTGTCCAGCAGCAACTGGCCGAACTCCTGCCAGTCGAACTGGGGGTCCAGCGATCGCCGCAGGCCGTAGTCAAACTCTTCCAACCCCTCAAAGGGCGGGGTGACCCGCCGGGTCGGGATATTCTGCACCGCTGCCAGCTTTGTAAGGATCTGCAAGGGATCCACCCGCATCGTACACCGCTCCTTTTTCCTGTTGTTCCGCTCGTGCCATTGTGTCATTCCTGATATATTAGTATACATCAATTTTGAAGCAGAAACAAGCCGCCCACAGGAATTTCCCGTGAGCGGCTTGATCCGTTTCCTTACTTATTATGGCGCTGTGCCAGTGCGGCCACGTTCTCCTCCACCTTCTGTTTGGTCAGGGGGTAGATGAAGAACAGGCTCAGGGCCACGGCCACGAAGCCGATGGCGGGGGCAATACAGGAGATGTTGAAGATGCCCATGGTGACCTCCGGGTCAAAGGCAGTGGCAGCGCTGTAACCGATCATGGTCAGCAGGCCGCCGGTCAGGCCGGAAGAGAACGCCTGACCCAGCTTGCGGGCAAAGGAGTAGACCGCATAGATGGTGCCGTCCTCACGGATGCCGTTGCGGACCTCGGAATCATCGATGACATCGGTGATCATTGCCCAGATGATGGTGTTGAAGAAGCCCAGGCAGATGAAGGCGGCACAGTAGAAGCCGACATAGACCCAGACATTGGTGGGCTTGAGAACAAAGCAGATGATCTCCAGCACCGTGGCCACGATGCAGGATACAGTGGCCAGCTCTTTTTTACCGAACCGGCTGGCCAGCTTGGAGGCAAAGGGTGCGCAGACGAGCAGGATCAGCACGCTGCTCAGCAGAGAAGCGGTAGACTGGGCGGCGGCGCTGCCGTAGAAGTTGGGGAACACATAGCCTGCCATGCCCTGCATGGTCAGCATGGCCAGCAGCAGGAAGAGGGCGGCAGCAATGATGCCCAGCAGGGCACGGTTGGTGAACACGCTCTTGAGCATCTTGCCAATGTCCATCTTGCTGTTGTTGGCGGGCACATCCACACGCTCACGCACCAGGTTAAAGCAGAGCAGGTAGCAGAGGATGGCGCAGACAGAGAAAACGCCTGCAATGATGGTCATGCGGCTGCCGGAGAGGACCGTCTGACCATTGACGGTGACGTAAGCCACCATGGGGGTGCCAACGCCGATCACAAGGCCGGCCAGGGTGCTGCCGATGGTACGCCAGGTGGACAGCTCTGCGCGGTCCTTGGGGTCAGCAGAGATGGCGGAAGCCATAGAGCCGTAAGGGATGTTGACGGAGGTGTAGAAGATAGAGCCCCACAGGATATAGGTCACAAAGAGCCATGCCACCTTGAAGCCGTAGGACATCCCGGCCAGACCGGACTGGAAGATGAGGAAGGATGCGATGGCCACAGGGCCGCACATCCGCTTGAGCCAGGGGCGGAACTTGCCGTCCTTGGTGGGCTTGGAGCGGTCCACGATCTGGCCCATGGTCACATCGGTAAAGGCATCCACAAAGCGGGCGATCATCATGATCATGCCCACAACACCGGCGCTCACGCCCATCACGTCGGTATAGAACTTCATCAGGAAGCTGGACGACAGGATAAAAGTAAAATCGTTGGCGAAATCGCCGAACATATAGCCGACCTTGTCCCGCATCCCAAACGGGGTGGTCTTTTGCATTTCATTTGCCATTGTATTCTCCTTCGGTGGTCAATTCAAACGGTACAGCGTCCCTTATGCTGTATCCAAGTTTGTACTCCAATATTATGACAAACTTTTATCAAAAAATGTTAGAATATTTTTTAGGTGAATTCGTACAATTTTAAGGTATTGTTTTTGTATATTTTCACAGTTCGTTCACATTCTGTTTTTTCCTCTTTTTCCCAGCATTCACTTTTTGTGGCACTCTTTACGGAAGTTTTTAAACCCGGACGGAGATAATAGGTATTCTGCCCAGAGCAGCGCCTGTTTTCCTGAAAAAAGTCTGGATTTATTCAAAAATCTTTCTATCCCTTTTATAAAATTTCTGTCATACTGGGTATAAAGACAATAAACGCCCCTGTGGCACGCAAAATGCCGCCGGGCTGATGAATGTGAGGTCATCCTGATGAACCGCTCCCTGCTGTATCCCCGCGCTACCACCACCCGCCGTCTCATCGGCCTGGACGGGATGTGGCGTTTCAGCTTCGACCCCGAGAGCAAGGGTGTGGAGGCCGGATGGGCGCTGGACCTGCCCTCCTCTCTTTCCATGCCGGTGCCTGCCTCCTTCTGCGACCTGTTCACCGACAAGGCCTCCCGCGAATACTGCGGTGATTTCTGGTACGAGACCAGCTTTTTTGTCCCTGCGGAATGGAGCGGCTGGGACATCGTTCTCCGGTTTGGCTCGGTCACCCACCGGGCCCGGGTCTTCGTCAATGGCGTGGAGGTGGCCCAGCACGAGGGCGGCTTCCTGCCCTTTGATGCCACTGTGACCAACATCGTGCGCTACAACCAGTTCAACAAGCTCAGTGTTCTGGCGAATAACGAGCTCAGCGAGACGATGCTGCCCGCAGGCACCACCCGCACCCTTGCGGACGGCAGAAAGATCGCCGCACCCTACTTTGATTTTTACAACTACGCCGGCATCCACCGGCCCGTCTGGCTGATGGCCCTGCCCAAGGAGCGGGTGCTGGACTATTCCACACGATACCGTCTGACCGAGACCGGGGCCGAGATCGACTATACCGTGTCCACCAACGGCCCCCACCCCGTGACTGTGGAGCTTTACGACGGCACCACCCGGGTGGCCGAAAGCTCCGGCACCACCGGCACACTGGTGGTCAAAAACGCCAAACTGTGGAATATCCACGCCGCCCATCTCTACGATCTGGTCATCCGCATCCACGAGGGCAGCGCGGTGGTGGACGAGTATCTGGACCGGATCGGCATCCGCACCTTTGAGATCCGGCACGGGCGTTTCCTGCTCAACGGCAGCCCGGTCTATCTCCGGGGCTTTGGCCGTCACGAGGATGCCGACATCCGGGGCCGCGGGCTCGACCTGCCCACCGTCAAGCGGGATTTTGAGCTGATGAAGTGGATCGGCGCAAACTGCTTCCGCACCAGCCACTACCCCTACGCTGAGGAGATCTACCAGATGGCCGATGAGGAGGGCTTCCTCATCATCGACGAAGTCCCCGCCGTGGGCTTTATGCAGAGCACAGCCAACTTCCTGGCCGCCAATCAGGGCAACGGCAGGCAGCAGGGCTTTTTTGAGAAGGAGACCACGCCTGCGCTGCTCAAGAACCACAAGGCAGCCCTGACCGATATGATCGATCGGGACAAAAACCATCCCTCGGTCATCGCATGGAGCCTGCTCAACGAGCCTCAGTGCACCAGCGCGGGCACTGAGGAATACTTCAAGCCCCTGTTCGAGCTGGCCCGCCGCCTCGACCCCCAGAAGCGCCCCCGTACTTATACGGTCCTGATGACCAGCCTGCCCGACACCAGCAAGGGCCAGCGCTTTGCCGATTTCGTCAGCCTGAACCGCTACTACGGCTGGTATGTACTGGGCGGGGCCGGGCTGGCGGATGCCGAAGCCGCCTTCCACCATGAGATGGACGGCTGGGCAAAAGTCCTGCATGGCCGCCCGCTCATCTTCACTGAGTACGGCACCGACAACCTGAGCGGTGCGCACAAGCTCCCCAGCGTGATGTGGAGTGCCGAGTACCAGAATGAATATCTGGAGATGACCCACGCCGTGTTCGACCACTACGATTTCGTGCAGGGTGAGCTGGTGTGGAATTTTGCCGATTTCCAGACCACCGAGGGCATCCTGCGGGTGGACGGCAACAAAAAAGGCATCTTCACCCGCCAGCGTCAGCCCAAGGATGCGGCGTACCTCTTCCGGAAGCGGTGGACAGCGCTGCCGGTCGATTTCAAAAAGCGGAAAAAATGAATCCAGAAAACAGCAGCGCCCTGCCGGTTTGCCCCGGCAGGGCGCTGCTTGTTTGATATGCGTTTACTTGATGCAGCTCGAACACGGGCTGTACCCTGCCGCAATGGCCTCCTCGTAGCTGGAGAAGAGAATCTGGTTCTTCTCCGCAGGGAGATTGGCACAGCTGGGCAGGTGGAACTTTTTGCTGTTCACGTTGCCGATATACCCCTGCTGCGCGGTGGACGCTGCCGCCGGGTCGGTGGGGTTGAGCTCAGCATCGGTGGCCGTTTTCTCGGTGCGGATGGTATAGTTCTGTCCATCGGAACCGATCACGATGGCCCCCAGCAGGTCCGTGCGGTAAACAGCCACGCCCGCATCCCGCAGGATGCTCAGGGTCTCCTCGTGGGGGTGGCCGTACTTGTTGTTCACACCGCAGGAGATGATGCCCATCTCGGGCAGGACGGCGTTCAGGAAGATGTAGCTCGTACTGGTGCTGGAACCGTGGTGGCCCACCTGCAGAACATCTGCCTTCAGGTTGGCACCGCTGTTCACGAGGTCGCGCTCCGCATCCGATTCCATATCGCCGGTGAGCAGAAAGCTGGTGGAGCCGTAATCCACCCGCAGAACGATGGAGGTATCGTTGGTGTTGTCATACTGCGCCACAGGGCCCAGCATGGTCACAGTGGCACTGCCCAGCGGCCAGACTGTGCCCGCAGCGGGCACCTCCACCTGCAGGCCCTGCTGCCCGGTGTACTTGACGAAATCCTGAAAGCATTTGGTGGAGGCTTCCGTCACGGGGCTGTACACATGGTCTGCCGGGAAATAGGCCAGCGCAGCGGACAGGCCGCCCACATGATCCTCGTGGGCGTGGGAGCAGAACACATACTGCAGCTCCTCCACACCGAGATTCTGCAGGTAGGAGACGACATAGCTGCCATCGTCCACATTGCCGCCGTCGTAGAGCATATACTGGCCGTCACATTCCACCAGCACGCTCAGGGCCTGCCCCACATCCAGGAAGTGCATCTCGAAGTTGGCGGTCTGGTCGTCTCCGGCAGGCTGGACCGTGCTGACCGTAGGAGTGCTGCTGCCCGGCACCACCGCCGAGGCATCACAGGCGGCAAGGCCAAGGGCCAGCGCCGCCGCAAGGGCCAGCGCGGCAATGCGCCGCCAGAGGCTTACTTTTTCTTTTTTGAAGTTTTCCACGCTGTATTCTCTTTCTGTTGATCATTCTTCGGCTTACGGGGTGCCGTACCGTTGGGCGCAAAGCGTGCGCCGGGGCTGGGCTGACGGCCGCCTGCGGTGCGGGCCGGGGCGGTTCCGCGGCTCTGATTCCTGCCTCCCCTGCCCTTATTGGGGCGGACAGTATAGGCGCCATCGTTGTGGATGGTCACCTCGGCAGGCTCGGCCCGGCGGGCAGACCGCTGCACCGCCCGGCGGCCCTCGGCGGGCACCAGCAGCGGGATCAGGTCCTCCCTGTGGGTCATTTTCAGCGCCTTGATGACCTTTTCGGCATTGCGGGGCTCGTAATACTGGAGCAGGGCGCGCTGGAGCGCTTTTCCCTCCGCAGTCTTTTCCACAAACACAGGCTTGAGGGTGTAGGGGTCAAGGCCGGTGTAGAACATGCAGGTGCTCACCGTGCCGGGGGTGGGATAGAAATCCTGCACCTGCTCGGGGCGCATGTGGTTTTTGTAGAGATACTCAGCCAGATAGACGGCATCGCTCAGGGTGCTGCCCGGGTGGCTGGACATCAGGTAGGGCACGAGGTACTGCTTTTTGCCCGCCTTCTTGCTCAGCTCGTAGAACTTATCCTTGAACTTGTTGAAGGTCTGGATGGGCGGCTTGCCCATGTAGGCCAGTGTATTGGGGGCGCAGTGCTCCGGGGCCACCTTCAGCTGGCCGGAGACGTGATACTCCACCAGCTCCTTGAAGAAGGTGTCGTCCGGGTCAGCCATCAGGTAATCGAACCGGATGCCGCTGCGGATGAACACCTTTTTCACGCCGGGCAGTTCCCGGACACGGCGCAGGATCTTGAGGTAATCGCTGTGGTCCACGATCATGTGGGAGCAGGTGGTGGGGGCCAGGCAGTGCTTGCCGCCATTGCACATGCCCCGCAGCATCTGTTCCCGGCAGGACGGGAACCGGAAGTTGGCGGTGGGGCCGCCGATATCGTGGATGTAGCCCTTGAAATCAGGCTCGTGGGTCATCCGCTCGGCCTCGGCCACAATGCTGTCGGCACTGCGGCTGGTAACCCGGCGGCCCTGATGCAGCTGGATGGCGCAGAAGTTGCAGCCGCCGAAGCAGCCGCGGTTCTGGATGATGGAGAACTGCACCTCCCGGATGGCAGGCACGCCGCCCATGCTCTCATAGATGGGGTGGTAGCGGCGGGTGTAGGGCAGCGCATACACCTTGTCCAGCTCCCAGCGCACCAGCGGCTTTGCCGGGATGTTCTGCACAAGATACTTTTCACTCTGCTTCTGGACAATGATCTGGCCGCTGACCACATCCTGATTGTCCATCTGGATGCGGCAGGCTTTGGCGTAGGCCACCTTATCGGAGGCCACTTTCCGGAAACCGGCGCACTCCACATACTTTTCAGGCAGGTGGTCGAAGTCGGTCAGGTAGCAGGTGCCGTCCACATCGGTGATGGACTCCACCGGCTCCCCTGCCGCCAGCCGCCGGGCGATCTCCACGGTCTGGTGCTCGCCCATGCCAAAGCTGATGAGATCGGCTCCGGAGTCCTCCGCAATGCTGGGCAGAACGGTGTCCAGCCAGTAATCGTAGTGGGCAAACCGGCGCAGAGAAGCCTCCAGACCGCCCAGGATCACAGGCAGGTCGGGGTAGGCCTCCTTGGCCAGCCTGGTGTAAACGGTGGCGCTGCGGTCAGGCCGCGCGCCGCCGATGCCGCCGGGAGAGTATTCGTCCTCGGCACGCGGAATTTTTGCCACGGAGTAGTGGCTCACCATGCTGTCCACGTTGCCGCCGCCGATGAAAAAGCCGTACTTCGGCCTGCCGAACCGCTTGAAGTCCTCGCAGTCGGAATAACGGGGCTGGGCCAGCACGCCGACCTTATAGCCCTCGGCCTCCAGCAGGCGGCTGATGATGGCGGTGCCAAAGCTGGGGTGGTCAACGTAGGCATCGCCGCCCACCACCACAAAGTCCAGCTGATCCCACCCCCGGGCTTCCATGTCCGCCCGGCTGATGGGAAGAAATTCGGTGTAGATTGGGGAAGAGTTGTCCATAGTGTTCCTCACTGGTTAAACCTCTCTGTCTGCTCCCCTGACAGGGAGCCAAGAGAAGTGTTGCTTGTGTTCTTATTCCTCCGGCTGATTCATCTGCATCTCCAGCCACTGCTGGCGGCTGATGAGGACAGCACGGGGTTTGGCACCCTCATAGGGGCCGATGATGCCCTTCTGCTCCATCTCATCCATGATGCGGGCGGCGCGGGCATAACCCAGCTTACAGCGGCGCTGCAGCAGGCTGGTGGATGCCTGCCCGGCATCAATGACAACCTCAACGGCCTGCTTGAGCATCGGGTCGCTGCCGGTCTCCTCATCCGCATCTGCAGAGGATGCGCCCTTCTTGCCATCCTGAATGGCGTGCTTTTCCATGGCTTCGATCATGGCCTCGTCGTACTGGACGGTGGCGCTCTGCTTGATGAAGTCCAGCACGCGGCTGATCTCCTCATCCCGCACAAAGGTGCCCTGGATACGCACCGGCTTGGGCGCGCCCACAGGCATAAAGAGCATATCGCCCTGGCCCAGCAGCTTCTCGGCACCGGCACCATCCAGAATGGTGCGGCTGTCCACCTGGCTGGACACGGCAAAGGCAATGCGGCTGGGGATGTTGGCCTTGATCAGGCCGGTGATGACATCCACGCTGGGGCGCTGGGTGGCAACGATGAGGTGCATTCCGGCGGCGCGGGCCTTCTGGGCAATCCGGCAGATGGAATCCTCCACGTCCTTGCCCACGACCATCATCAGATCGGCCAGCTCGTCGATGATGATGGCGATATAGGGCATCTTTTCCAGCATGGGGTCGGTGGCCGCCAGCTTGTTGAAGGATTTGATGTCACGGACATTGTTTTCCGCAAACAGGTGGTAGCGGCGCTCCATCTCCTGCACCGCGCTGCTCAGAGCACCCGCTGCCTTTTTCGGCTCGGTGATGACAGGCATCAGCAGGTGGGGGATGCCGTTGTATTCAGCCAGCTCCACCACCTTGGGGTCAATGAGCATGAGCTTCACGTCCTCGGGGCTGGAGCGGAACAGGATGCTGATGATGATGCTGTTCACACAGACAGATTTACCGCTGCCGGTGCTGCCTGCGATGAGCAGATGGGGCATCTTGCACAGATCGGCCACCTGGGCCACACCGGCGATGTCCTTGCCCAGCGCCACACCCAGAGGCGAGGTCATCCGCAGGAAGGCCTGGCTTTCAAAGACACTGCGGATAAAAACGGGGGTCTTTTTGTGGTTGGGCACCTCAATGCCCACGGCAGGCTTGCCGGGGATGGGTGCTTCCATGCGGACATCGGCCACAGCAAGGTTCAGGGCGATATCATCGGCCAGCGAGGTGATGCGGCTGATCTTCACGCCCGCCATGGGCTGGACCTCGTACCGGGTAACGGAGGGGCCACGCGAGATATCCAGCACCCGGGTGCGCACGCCGAAGCTTTCCAGCGTGTCCACCAGCTTCTGGGCGTTGGCCTTCAGCTCGTCCTGGGCACCGGGGTCACCCTCCTCAGCGGATTTTTCAAACAGCTCGATGCTGGGATACTGATACTGGAAGGTCTCCACCACCTCCGGCTCCTCGGCCGGGGCGGTGGCGGCAGCCTGCTCGCCTGCGGCGGGCTTTTCCATGGCAGCCGCTACCAGCGTGTTCAGGTCCTTTTCCTCCACCGGTTCGCTGGTAATGCTGATCCAGCCGTCCTCGTCCGGCTCACTGCGCATGGCCACCGCGTTTTCCGCGCTGACCCGCACCGGCACCACCGGCTCGTCCGTGGTGGGCAGGGTGTGGGTCCGGAACACCGGCATCTCAGGCTGCACGGGCTCTGCCGGTGCAGCCGCAGGGGCTTCCGGGGCCGCAGGCGGCACGGTGGGGTTCACCACCGGGGCCGGAGCAGGCGATCCGGCGGGCGCGAAGAAATCCTCGGCGGCAGTCTCCACGGCATCCGGCACCACCGGTTTGACGATGGCCCGGGGCGGGGCCTTTTGGAGCGGGTCCTGCCCAAAGGTGCCGCCCGGCCCGATGATGATGGGCTCAATGGGCTCGCTGCCGCCCTCGGAAACAGAGGTATCCGGCCCAAGGTCGATATCAAACGCCGCGCGGGGATGGTTGGAGGTCACCTTGACCGGCTCAAAGGCTGGGGCAGGCTGGGCGGGAGCCGGTTCCGGCTCCACCGGCGCAGGCGGCTCGTAGCCCAGAGAATCGTCCACGGGAGCAGGTTCCGCTTCGCCTTCCATTTCCTTGGTCACCTTGTGGCCCCAGCTGAACACGCCGGACAGCCACCCGGGCACCGGAATGCCGCCGGGCGCATCTTCCTCATCGTAATTGTCATCGTAGTCGTCCGCAGGTTCCTCGGCGCGGTCATCCTCTTCCGCCTGCCGGGCCGCAAGGCGTTCGGCACGGCGGGCGGCGTTCTGTTCATAGACCGCCACGCCTTTTTCATGCACACCGCCGCCCACATTGCAGAGCCACTGCCAGCACTCGGCAGGGGTGATATCAAAGATATACAGGCTGGCGCACAGGGCCAGCACCGCCATGACCAGATTGGCCGCAGGCCGCCCGCAGAGCAGGAGCAGGTTGCCGCCCAGCAGAGTGCCCAGCACGCCGCCGCCCAGCCAGGCGTTTGCGCCGTTCTGGTAGCAGGCAGCGATCATCTGGGCAGCGGTCAGGTCGGCGGGGATATCCGAAAACACGATGACCGTGCCGCTGGCAAAGATCAGCCCCAGCAGCAGCTTGAACACCTGCATCAGCAGGTCCTGCCCCCGGGTGTAGAGGATGGCCAGATAGCACACCGCCGCGCCCAGCACAAAGCTGCCGCAGCCGAACAGCCCGAATAAAATCTGATGGGCGCTCTTCCAGACGGAGTCCCCCTCCACGAACGCCAGCACGATGAGCAGCAGCCCCACAAACAGGGTGCCCAGCCCCGCCGGCATCCGCTCCTCGGCCCGGCTTTTTCTGCGTGCAGACGCGCGCTTTGCAGTTGTTTTTCGCTTTCGTTTTGCCATTTTCTGTTCTGACCCCTGTCCTTTGTTCCCATAGTATTCGATTCTTTCATTATACCACGGGTTGGGTCAAGTGGCAATTACAGAATGCAGACCGGTTTGAACCTTGAATGCCGCGTGCAGCATCCATTCCGCACAGATAAGGCAGCAAGCAAAAATGCGGAAAAGCTGCACGCTGTTTTTATCTGCTATGAACTCTACCAGAAATCTCGTCAGGCTGTTGCGGATATAGAAAATGCAATGAAGATCATCATAGCAGAACAGGCATCCTGCCCGATACCGCCAAGCGGTAACGCAGGATGCCTGTTCTGCTTTCTGTTTCCCGGAATTCCCGCGTATTGAACAGCGTTTTTTAATGCTGGATCTGTCCGCCTGCCCGGGTCGCTTTTATCATCCGTAAATCTGTGAAGGGTGCCAATGCTTCGATCAGTGCGTGATCGTGATTCTGCACCAGACGGCTTTGGGGGCCGAAAAGCATGGTCTGTTCCACATCCTCCGTACTGGCAGCCCAGCCCGGCGCACCGGTACGGGCAAACTGCATCACAGCGCCAAAAATTTCCGCTTCCAGCCGCTTTGCTCCCTCAAAGGCACACACCGGCACAAGCTCTGTGTTGTGGAACACAAATGGGATATCCGCACAGTGCCACGGGGTGCTTTTTCCCATCAGAGGGAAATCCTGATCAAACAGATAACTGTACACCTTTCCGCCCGCCTTGGCACGCTCCCGGACATATTTGATCGTGGGGGCGCGGAAGCTGGTATCTGCCAGCAGCAGGTCTTCCTCCGGGCGGTGCGGGTAGGCAGTGCGGAACTGCTTCCGCAGGGTCTCTGCGGCAGACAGGCCCACTGCTTCCTCCGGGCCGACTCCTTTCAGTCCATCAAAGAAACCGTAGAACTCCGAATAAACCGTACCGATCAGCACCGGAATGTCTGCAGTCTCGGGCCGAAACCCACTGCCGTTTTGGAGCGGATCTCCAAGATAGAAGCGGTTCGGGTGGGGACTTTGGCCCACGTTCGCGCCTTTTGCTTTCAGAGCCGGGCTGACGTTCCGGTAAGCCTGCGCCAGCTGGTGGTAGGGCACAGTTTCCAGCTGCTGTGCTGTCTGCACGCCAAGCTCCTGCATCAGCGCCTGCACACAGTCCCTGCCGCTGCCGACACTGTCGTTCAGCAAACCTTCCAGCACACCACTCATTATCATCGCCCTGTGGTACAGGCCATCTGCTGCCGGGGTCTGCAGCAGCGTTGTCACTTTGGCACCGCCGCCGGACTGGCCGAATACCGTCACGCAGCCGGGATCGCCGCCAAACGCTGCAATATTGTCCCGCACCCACCGCAGTGCCAGGATGATATCATCCCCACCCGCATTGCCGGAGTTTGCGTACTCCTCCCCAAAATCGGAGAGATCCAAGTAGCCCAGGATGTTCAGCCGGTGGTTCAGTGACACCACCACGCAGTCCCCTTCCCGCGCCATGTTTCCGCCCTCGTAGGCCACCTGCTCAATGGACGAGCCGGCAAAAAATCCGCCGCCATGGAGCCAGACCATCACCGGCCGCTTTTGGGCATCACAGGCCGGGGTCCAGATGTTCAGGTTCAGGCAGTCCTCATCCTGCACCCAGTAGCGGTGGGGCACACGCAGTTCGCCGCTGGGCTTGTCGATGCTCAGCAGAGGGCAGACGCAGCCGTAACTGGAAGCGTCCAGCGGCTCTGCCCAAGGCTGGGGCGGCTGGGGTGCATGGAAGCGAACCGCCCGCCCATACGGAATGCCCTTGAAGCTGCTGATCTCCCGGAAGCGATATCCCCGCACCGGACCGTAATTTGTCTGAACCACCGGGAAATCCGGCGCACAGCAAAATGCCTTTTCCATAAATGACCTCCTTCTTTCAAAAAGACAGACCCCCGGTACTGCAAACATGGCACCCGGAGGTCTGTTTTTGTTATCCTAAGTCTTCGCCGTTGGTGGCAATGACCTTCTGATACCAGTAGAAGCTGTCCTTCTTTTCGCGGCTCAGATCACCCGTGCCGTCGTCAAACTTATTGACGTAGATGAAGCCGTAGCGCTTTGCCATCTCACCGGTGGAGGCACTCACCAGATCGATGCAGCCCCAGGGGGTGTAGCCCATCAGGTCTACACCGTCCTTTACAGCCTCAGCCATCTGCTCGATGTGGGCGCGCAGGTAATCGATGCGGTAGCTGTCGTGGATCTTTCCGTCAGCATCCTTCTTGTCGTAAGCGCCCAGGCCGTTTTCCACCACCATCAGGGGAATGCGGTAGCGGTCGTAGATCTCGTTGAGGGTGTAGCGCAGACCAATGGGATCGATCTGCCAGCCCCAGTCAGAGGCTTTCAGGTAAGGATTCTTCTTACCAGCAATGATGTTGCCGCCCACATCATCGGCATCTTTGTGGGTGGTGATGCAGTTGGACATATAGTAGCTGAAGGTGTAGAAATCGACAGTACCGGCCTTCAGGATGGCAGCATCCTCCGGCTCCTGCCGGATGGTGATGTTATTCTCGGCAAAATAACGCTTCATGTAGGAAGGATACTCGCCGCGGACATGCATATCAGAGCAGAACCAGTTGCTGATCTGCATGGCCTTCTGGTTGGCGATCTCGTCGGCCGGGTCGCAGGTCAGTGCGTAGCTGGTGATAAAGCAGATCATGCAGCCCATCTTGAACTGAGGGTAGTGGTCGTGGGCATACCGAACAGCCTCTGCACTGGCCACAAACTGGTGATGCAGCGCCTGAAAACGCTCCTGCTTGTTGTCCGGCACCTTGTCGGTAGGGCCTTCAAAGCCCCGGATGGTGCCGGTTTCCAGGATCGCCCCCATCGGCATGGTGCCGCAGTTGATCTCGTTGAAGGTCAGCCAGTACTTGACCTTATCCTTGTACCGCTCAAAAATAGCCTTGCAGTAGTTCATATAGAACTCGATGAGTTCCCGGCTGGCCCAGCCGTTGTACTTTTCCACCAACGCATAGGGCAGCTCGTAGTGGCTGATGGTGACCAACGGCTCGATGCCGTGCTTCTTGCAGCAGTCAAAGACCTTGTCATAGAATTCAAGGCCCTTCTCGTTTGGCTCGGTCTCCATGCCGGTGGGGAAAATGCGGGTCCAGTTGATAGAGGTGCGGAAGGTCTTGAAGCCCATCTCGGCGAAGAGAGCAATGTCCTCCTCGTAGTGGTGGTAGAAGTCGATGGCCTCATGGCTGGGATACAGCCGGTCGGAGCGGACAGCAGTCGTCACCCATTTCGGGCTGGTGTGAGAGCCATTGGTGCACAGGTCAGGGACACTGGGGCCTTTGCCATCCACGTCCCATGCGCCCTCGAACTGGTTGGCTGCACAGGCACCGCCCCACAGGAAATCATCACGGAAAACGCTCATGGTCTTTCTCCTCTCTGTTTCTTACTGGTTTATTTCAGGCGGGGTTCTGCTCAAAAAACAGCTTCAGGGCACCAATCATGTTGGCATCGTTGCCATAGTGGCAGCGCACCAGCTCCGGCTCCAGCATGGGAAGCACCGGGCAGCGCGCAAACAGGCTGTTCAGCTCGGTCTGAATGGCAGGCAGCAGGGCCTCTGCCGCACTGATGCCGCCGCCGCTGTCACCGAGCTGGCAGACCGGCTGCACATTCCGGTTGTGAACACCATGATGGCCAAGGGCATCATCCCCATGGACGACAAATACAGCCTGTGGACCATCGGCATCCCCCAGAAAGACTATGTGAACCAGCTGTTCGACCGGGCCGACCTGGTCATTGCCATCGGCTACGACATCGTGGAATGTGCCCCCGCCAAGTGGGGCGCACGGCCGGATATGACCATCCTGCACATCGACAATGCCCCGGCAGATGTCAACAAGCGGTATCAGCCCGCCGTGGAAGTGGTGGGCGATATCTCAGAGAGCATCTACGAGATCCTGCGCTGCGCCCACCGGGACAGCGAACCGGAATTCGCACTCCGGCTGCGCGAGACCATGGTGGCCGAGCACGCCGCCATGGCAGACGATGACAGCTGCCCCATGAAGCCTGCCCGCATCCTTGCCGATGTGCGCAAGGTCATGGGCCGGGAAGATATCCTTGTGAGCGATGTGGGTGCCCACAAAATGTGGATCGCACGCCACTACGACTGCTACGCCCCCAACACCTGCCTGATCTCCAACGGCTTTGCCAGCATGGGCTTTTCCATTCCGGGTGCCTTTGCGGCTAAGCTGCTGAACCCGGACAAAAAGGTGCTGGCCGTCTGCGGTGACGGCGGTTTTATGATGAACAGTCAGGAGCTGGAGACCGCCGTGCGCGAGAAGGTGCCCTTCGTCACCCTGATCTGGGAGGACTCCAGCTACGGCCTCATCAAATGGAAGGAACAGGAGCAGTTCGGCGGCGAGCACTGCTACGTAGACTTCACGAACCCCGACTTCAAGCGGCTGGCCGAGGCCATGCACTGCAAGGGCTACCGGGTGGAAAAGGCTTCCGACCTCATCCCCACCCTCGAGGAAGCCTTCCGGCAGACGGTGCCCAGCGTCATTGTGGTGCCGGTGGATTACAGCGAAAACATGAAGCTTTCTGCGCATCTGAAAGAGGTGTATCAGCAGAGCGGCGATTGAGTATGCATCTTGAAATTTCCATGAGCCGCCCAAACGCGATTTCAACCTTTCGTCTATGCCGCTGCGCAAACGCAAATTTTCCTATGGCAGGCAGAACAGGCTCATCATGCAGTTGAAGTCAAAAGGGGCTGTTGCACAAGGGTAGAAACCAGCGCAGCAGCCTCTTTGGTCTTTATCAATTATCCATTCTACTTTTGGATGGAGAACGAGAACGTCATGCCCTTTTCCACCGCAAAGCAGGCAGCTTCATGGGGCGTTGCGCCCCAGCTGTTGTCGCCGCCAACGCCGCGCTGGAAGGCAGCACAGCGGACGACCGTCTTATTGTCATCCCGAGGCAGCTCGTAGAGGTGGCGGGCGTTTTCCAGTTCATGGGGCGTGTAGGGCAGGGCCGAGAAGGTCATACCGTCATCGCTGGCAAAGCGGATGCCGGGCACCTCAGTATCCCGGCCGGTGAGCGCTGCGCTGTACACGCCGGTGCGGCTGCCGCATTCCTGCGGGTAGACCGGAGTGTTCCGGGCAAAGTCCTGCCGGACGTTGTAGCTCCATGCGCCCATCTTGCCGCCTGTGGTGCGGTCGGCAGTGGTCTCCCGGGGGCCAAGACCCAGATAGGATACCTCCGTCAGTTCCCGGCGCAGCGGGAAGAGCAAGCCGAGCTCCGGTACTTCTGCCCTTTCACCCTGCCATGTCATCGTAATGTCGCAGCGGCCTGCGCCGTCGATGGCAAAATCAATGGGCACCGTCTGCCCGTCCGGCAGGGTGTAGACGGCACGAACTGTGACAAATTCTCCCCTGGTTTCGGCGGTCAGGTGATCACAGCGGGCATAGAGACCGGCAGTTTTCCAGAAGGCAAACGCGAAAGGCTCTGCGCAGCCCTCGTCGTTGTTGGTGGGGGCCCGCCAGAAGTTGGGGCGTACGGTATCATCCAGCAGCTGCACACCGTTATAGCGAATGGACACAAGCCCCTTGCCGCGGCCGAAAATGTACTCGAAGCCCTCGCCCTTTACGCCGATGTTGTAGTCCATCTCTACCAGCTGCGGGGCGGGCAGAGTCAGCCGGGCGGCGGCGTGGTTGTGCCATACCTGTCCCAAAGCAGCTTCATAGCCCTCCGGGATACCGGGCAGTGCAGCCCGCTGCACTGCGGCAACAGTCATGCAGGCAAGCCCTGCCTCCGGCAGGGCAAATGGGAACGGGATGTGCACCGTCCCGCCCGGCTTGCAGTCTGCCCGCAGCACCGCACGGCGCTCCGGCTGGCCGTTGACCGAGGACGCAAACACAAGATCGTAGGCGTTCAGGTCGGTAAAGAGGTTCCGGTTTTCCACCACGGCTTCGGTATCGGTGAGGGTAATTTTCAGGGGCGCGTAGGCCGCCTTGACTGCGTCAATCTTTGGGGTGTTGCGGCGGTCGGGCAGCACAAGACCGTCCACGCAGAATTCCCGGTCGGTGGGGCGGTCGCCGAAGTCGCCGCCGTAGGCAAAGCCGGGCTTACCGTCCGGGTCAGTCACTGCAATGCCGTGGTCCATGTACTCCCAGATAAAGCCGCCCTGATACAGCGGCTCTTCATAGGCATACTCGGTATAATCGGTGATGCCGCCGCAGCTGTTGCCCATGGCGTGGCTGTACTCACACATGATAAAGGGCTTTTCCGGGTGCTCTGCCAGAAACTTTTTGATGTCTGCCACCGGGGTATACA
>OOBV01000781.1_pt1 | contig 26428 bp, 29 predicted proteins | sample 1671731 | NCBI WGS metagenome assembly OOBV01 (sample SAMN06348186, study PRJEB24527) | human gut metagenome | biome: human gut; feature: ankylosing spondylitis patient; material: feces | host: Homo sapiens | place: China | collected 2015-10
AAGAGCTGCGCGGCCTGCGGAATCGGGTGCGGTGTACGTGGCTTCGCCACGAATCCCTTCATTTCGTCACCATTCGCAACCGCGCCCTACTCCGTGAGGCGCGAGTGACGGTAGTACGGCGGCGGACTGCCTGCGGGGGCGGCTTTGCTGCGCTCGCCGCCGGACGGCAAAAAACGACCGCGTCAGCGGTCGTTTTAATCTTCGGTGAAGCGGAAGAGGTCGTTGGGGGTGCATTCGAAGATCTGGCAGAGGGCTTCGATATTTTCGTAGCGGATGGATTTGGTCTCGTTGTTGACCATGCGACTGAAATTCTGATAGCTCATCCCCAGCTGGTGGTAGAGCCAGTATTTCGTCTTTCCCTTTTTCTCCAACAGGGACAAAACATCTAATGTTACCATATCTGATGCTCCCATTCTCTCATGTTTTCATCAGTCTATGGCAGTTTCTCTCTTGACATATAGACTAATACATTAGATAATGTTTACATCAGATATTTAGGAGGAGAAACGCATGGAAGACTACACAAATCTGTACCATTTACTCTTCAATGCGATCACGGATGCGTTGGAACAAATGAATGCCCAAAACTTCGGCAGCGCCAAAGAAACCCTCGTCTCCGCCCAGCAAAAAGCAGAAGAAATCTATATCACAGCAGAGAACTAAAAAAGGAGCAGCCCTGAGCGCGGCAAGCGCAGCAATGCCGTGCCGTCAGAAGCAACAGCGGGGTGGATAATCCAAAAAGGAGGGGCAAGGCCCCTCCCTTTTGGTCGTTAGGGGTGCAGGGGCGAAATCGAAACGCCCCTGCCGTTCTCTTAGGGGTTCAAAAGGGGACCTTCTCTCATGTGAGAGAAGGTCCCCTTTTATCACCGCTTGTCCTGTAAGGACAAATAATTTACAGATACTTCTGCATGCCGTCGGTGGCAAGGGCGGGGTCGCCGGAGACGGAGATGGTGAACTTGACGCCGGTGGCGTTGCTGAAGCGCTCGAGCTCGTTCAGGAAATCGTCGGCCGCCTGGTTGCACTCGCCGCCGGTGATCTTGAACAGGTTGTCGATGAAGATGTGGGAAATATCATAATTGCCCGCGTACAGGCCGAACAGGAAGCCGCGCAGGGCCTCGTAGTTGGACAGGTCGTACTCGTAGGCAGAGATCAGACGAACGTGATAGTGCAGGTCAAAGGTCATGGTAGACTTTGCCTCGACGCAGACGACGCTGCCGTTATCCTCCTGCGCAGTGGTATTGATCATTTCGATCAGCTTCTTGGTCTTACCGGTGCCCTTTTCACCCATGATGAGTCTGACCATAGAAATCACTCCTTTCAATAGATCCCCGCCTTTTTTGCGGGGGATGGTCTTTCTGATGGCATCAGCATAGCATAAATGAAACAAATTTGCAATGCTGAATGGAAAGTTTCAGGTTTATTCAAAAAATTCAGTGCAGGCGCTTACGCAGCTCCTCGCCCATTTCCTCGTATCCGGGCTTGCCGAGCAGCGCGAACATGTTCTTTTTATACGCCTCCACGCCCGGCTGGTCAAAGGGGTTGACGCCGAGCAGATAGCCGCTCAGCCCGCAGGCATATTCAAAGAAGTAAATGAGCTGGCCCATCGTGCGGGCGTTGTTTTCGCCGAGGTTCAAAATGATGTTCGGCACGCCGCCCTCGACATGGGCGAGCAGCGTCCCGTCCATGGCCTGACGGTTGATGAAGTCCATCGTCTTTCCCGCAAGGAAGTTGAGCCCGTCGCCATTCGCTTCGTCAAAGGGGACGACCATCTGCTGCTCCGCGGGCGCAAAGCGCACAACGGTCTCCATCAGCATGCGCTCGCCCTGCTGGATGTACTGGCCCATCGAGTGGAGGTCGGCGGTGAAGTCGACGCTCGCGGGGAAGAGGCCCTTTTCCTCCTTGCCCTCGCTCTCGCCGTAGAGCTGCTTCCACCACTCGGCCATGAAGCGGAACGCGGGCTCGAAGCACGCGAGAAGCTCCACCTTCTTGCCCTGACGGTAGAGCTCGTGGCGCATGGCGGCGTACTGCCAGGCGGGATTGCTGTAATCGTTTTTCGAGCAGAGCGACATCATCTCCTGCGCGCCGCCCATGAGTTCATCCAGATCAACGCCCGCGACGGCGATGGGAAGAAGACCAACGGCGGTGAGCACGCTGTAGCGTCCGCCGATGTTGTCGGGCACGACGAATTCCTCGTATCCCTCCTGATCGGCGAGGGACTTGAGCGCGCCTTTGTGCGCGTCGGTCGTGGCATAGATGCGCTTCGCGGCCTCGGCCTTGCCGTATTTCTTTTCGAGCTTTTCGCGGAAGAAGCGGAACGCGACGGCGGGCTCGGTCGTCGTGCCGGACTTCGAGATGACGTTGACGGAAAAATCGTCGTCGCCGATGAGTTCCGTCACCTCGCGCAGCGCGTCGGAGGAGAGGCCGTTGCCGATAAAGTAGATGTTCGGCGTGGACTTCTTCTTTAAGTTATAGTTCGGGGAGCAGAGGCATTCGATGACGCCGCGCGCGCCGAGATAGCTGCCGCCGATGCCGATGACGACGAGCGCCTTGGAATCGCCCTGAATCTTCTTCGCCGCGGCGAGGATGCGCGCGTACTCGCCTCTGTCATAGTCGCGCGGGAGCGTGACCCAGCCGATGAAATCAGAGCCCTTTCCGCCGCCGTTTTGCAGCCAGCCCGCCGCGCGCTCGAGACGCGGGCGCAGCGCCGCTTGATAGGGAAGGGGAAGAAACGAAGCGGCATGGGAGATATCAATAGACAGCATAAAAATGGCCTCCTGCGATCAAAAATTCTTGCTTGCATTGTAGCACACGGCAAAAAAAGAAACAAGCGCAAAGCGGGGAAAAACGGGAGGCAAACACCGCGCTGCCGTCCAGAAACCGTGAAAACTGTGGAAAGCGGCAAAAAACGATTCGCTTTATCGCTCCATCTTTGTAAAGTGCGTGTATTTACTGTCACACGTTATTGTGTTATCGTGTTACCACACTAAATCGAACGGCCAAGCGCCGGAACTTACAGGAGGAAGAAACGATGAAAAAATTCTTAGCAATGGCGCTTGCCGCCGTGATGGTACTGGCCCTTGCCGCCTGCGGCAGCAAGAACGACACCGCCGACGATACCGGTGATGCGCAGGACGCGCAGGGCGGCGAGACGCAAAAGCTGATCGTCGGCTTTGATGCCGAGTTCCCGCCGTTCGGCTTCATCGCCGCCGACGGCACATATGACGGCTTTGACCTCGCCATGGCCAAGGAGCTGTGCGCGCGCCTCGGCTGGGAGTACGAGGCCGTGGCCATCGACTGGAACAGCAAGGACGCCGAGCTCTCCAGCGGCACGATCAACTGCATCTGGAACGGCTTTACCTACACCGGCCGCGAAAATGACTACACGTTCTCCGACCCCTATGTGGATAACTCCATCGTGATGGTCGTGAAGGCCGACAGCGGCATCACCTCGCTCGCGGACCTCGCCGGTAAGAGCGTGATGGCGCAGGCCGCGTCCTCCGCGGTCGACGCGATCAACGAAAACGAGGACTTCAAGGCGTCGCTCAAGGAGGTCGTGGAGCTCGGCGATTACAACATGGGCTTTATGGACCTCGCCCAGGGCACGGTGGACGCCGTGGCCGCTGACCTCGGCGTTGCGCAGTATCAGATCGCGAACAACGACGGCGACTATGTTATCCTCGACGAGCCCCTCTCCACCGAGCAGTACGCCATCGGCTTCCTCAAGGGCAACACCGAGCTGCGCGACGCGGTGAACGATGAGCTTCTCAAGATGGCCGAGGACGGCACCATGCTGGAGATCGCGCAGAAGTACGTCGATCAGGGTCTCGTGCTCGACAGCCTGTGCCTTATCAACAAGTAAAAACGTTTACCTCGGGCGACTGTAAAAACCAATTATAACTCATAGGTGCCCATCCTCTTCTCAGGGAGGGAGCGGGGGCGAAAGCCCCCGCTTTTTCCCGCTTATGACCGAATAAGGGAGAATCATTCCATGACTGTATCCACGATGCTTTCGCTATTATCCGAGGGCTTTGTCACATCGCTTTTGATCTTCGTGCTGACGCTGCTATTCTCGATGCCGCTGGGCCTTGCGGTGATGTTTGGCCGCCGCAGCAGATTGACGCCGCTGCGCGGCTTCATCAAGGCGTATATCTCCATCATGCGCGGAACGCCGCTGATGCTGCAGCTGATGGTCGTCTTCTACGGGCCGAAGCTCCTGCTCGGCGTCACGGTGCCAGGCAACTGGCGCTTCACGGCGGTCATCGTCGCGTTCGTCATCAACTATGCGGCGTATTTTGCCGAGATCTACCGCGGCGGCATCGAGTCCATCCCGCGCGGGCAGTATGAGGCCGCGCAGGTGCTGGGCTACACCAAGGCACAGACATTTTTCAAGATCATCCTGCCGCAGATGGTCAAGCGCGTCATCCCTGCGGTGACGAACGAGGTCATCACGCTCGTCAAGGACACGTCGCTCGCGTCCGTCATCGGCACGGTGGAGATGTTCACGCGCGCCAAGCAGATCGTTGCCTCGCCGAATACGCCGGGCATGCTGGCGCTGGTGGCGGCGGGTGTCTTCTACTATGTCTTCAACTATGTGGTCGCCTTCGCCATGGAAAAATGGGAGCAGGCGCTGCGCTATTACCGCTAAAGGGAGGGGAGAGCAATGGCAGTTTTTGAAATGCAGAACGCCAGAAAGGCGTTCGGCGCGCTCGAAGTATTAAAGGGCGTGTCGCTCAAGGTGGAAAAAGGCGAGGTCGTGTCGATCATCGGCCCCTCGGGCGGCGGCAAGTCGACGATGCTGCGCTGCGCGACGCTGCTTGAGACCATGGACTCCGGCACGCTCGCGTATGGCGAAAACATCGCCGCGCGCGAGGAAAACGGCAAAAGCGTCTACGCCGGAAAAGCCGCGCTCGCGCAGGTGCGGCGGCAGTTCGGGCTGGTGTTCCAGCAGTTTGACCTCTTCCCGCACTACACAGTGCTGAAAAACGTCTGCGACGCGCCGATCTCGGTGCAAAAGCGTGATAAAGCCGAGGTCGAGGCCGAGGCGATGGCGCTGCTCGACAAAATGGGACTAAAAGGCAAGGAAAACGCTTACCCCTATCAGCTCTCGGGCGGGCAGCAGCAGCGCGTGGCCATTGCCCGCGCGCTCGCGATGAAGCCGGAAATCCTCTTTTTCGACGAGCCGACCTCCGCGCTCGACCCGCTTTTGACCGGCGAGGTGCTGCGCGTCATCCGCTCTCTTGCCGACGAGCACATGACGATGGTCATTGTGACGCACGAGATGCCCTTTGCCCGCGCCGTGAGCGACCGCGTCGTGTTTCTGGACGGCGGCGTCATCGTGGAGCAGGGCAGCCCCGAGCAGGTCTTCGAAAACCCGCAGCAGGAGCGGACGAGAGAGTTCTTGAAATCGTACTGCGAGACGAGCAGCGCTCAGGCGTAGTAATTCACGAGCAGGTCGACGACCGCACCGTAGCTCTGCGTGCCGAGTTCATCGCCGTAGGATTTGATCATCTTATCATTGAGCGACTGGGTGACGGTGGCCGTGAGGCCCTTGTACTGCGCCCAGTAGGCGCTGTTGTAGCGCAGATCGAGCACGATCTCGTCGGGTAAGCTGTCGCGAATCTGCTGCCATGCGTCGGGGTCGACGCGGTACAGCGCGTTGCCAAGGTGAATGTAGCCGAGCATCCAGCCCGCATAGTTGTAGTTTGCGTCGTCGCAGCGCGTGCAGGCGAGGACCGCGAGGAAGTTGCTCTGCTGCTCGGACGTGATCCCACGCTGGTGCGACAGCTCATGCGCGCAGGTCGAGGCCAGCAGCATCGCGGGCGAGTCCATGTTCACGTTTGACTCGCCCGTGAACGGAAAGTAGAAACCTGTGAAGTTCATCGCGCTCATGATCTTCGAAAAGAAAATGCCCTTGGGCTTCTGATCCGGCATGTCGAGGAATGGAAATTCGTCGTACAGGCAGTCATACACCGTGTCGGCGTAGTCTAAAATCTCCTGCCGGTCGGCGGTGAAAAGGCCGTTTTCGTCGCGCATGATGTGCGTCGACGCCTCGGCAAGATGGTCCGCGAAATACTGCGTGACGCGGACCAGATCATCATACGCGACGGGCTCGGGCGAAAGGCCGCTTCTGTTGCAGAAGTCGTCCGCATAGTAGTTTGCGCCCCAGAGAAGCGAGAACGCGGCGCAGACCGTGAGAAACAAGTCGAGCACGAAGAGCGCGCAGCGGTACGCGGCGCGCCCTTTTTGGCGCGACTTTATAAGATAGCGCACCATCAGCACGAGCAGCACGACCGCCGTGACCGCCGCGAGCACATACAGAAGCTCCGCAACCGAAAACGACAGCGCCGCGCACGCGCGGCCCAGAAACTGCTCGAAGGGCAGCGTGACCGAATAGACCCAGAAATTGACGGCCGCGCGGTTTCCGCGGAAAAGATAGAAAAGCACAAGGACTGCGCCGCAGGCGAAAAGCCAGCGGTGCAGTCCTTTGTTGTCACGGTACAGGGTTTTCATGGGGAGATCAGTCCTTTTTTTCATCCGGAGAGGCGAGCGGCGCGGGGGCGAACATCGCGTCGTCCGTCACGCCCTTTTTCGTGAGGCTGCGGTTCGTGAACCAGTTCACAAGCGAGCTGATGCACGCGAAGATCGGAACGCCGAGGAACATGCCGAGCACGCCGCCGAAGCCGCCGCCGACCACAATGGCCACGATGACCCAGAAGCTCGAAATGCCGGTGGATTTGCCGAGGATCTTCGGCCCCAGAATATTGCCGTCAAACTGCTGCAATGCGATGATGAAGAGAATGAAATAAAGGCACTGCTTGGGGCTGACGAGCAGGATGAGGAATGCGCTCGGAATGGCGCCGAGGAACGGGCCGAAGATCGGAATGATGTTCGTCACGCCCACAAACACCGAAATGATCGGCGTATACGGGAACTTGAAGATCGAGCAGCAGATGAAGCAGAGGATGCCGATGATGAGCGAGTCGAGCAGCTTTCCGCGCACGAAGCCGCTGAAGATGCGGTCAGCCTCGGCCACGGCGCGCAGCGTGCGGCGGTACGGCGTTTCGGGCAGAATGGCGTAGAGGATCTTCTTCGACTGCTTGGCAAAGCTCTCCTTGCGCGCGAGCAGATAGACCGAGATCATCATGCCGATGAGAATGTTCTTGAGGAAGATGACGACGCTCCAGATGCCGCCGGTCACGGCGACGATCGCGACCTGCGCCTGCGGGATGACCGTGTCGGTGACCCACTTGACGAGCTTATCGTAGTAGCCGTTGAGTGCGGAGAGCAGCTGGTCGGAGTAGATGTCGTCGGAGAAGATCGTCTGATTCTCCACAAGGCTGTTGACCCAGTTGTAGACGGTTTTATAATAGCTTTCAAAGTTGTCGGCCAGTGTCTTCGTGCTGTCGACCAGCTCGGGGATGAGGATGCTGAACATCAGGTAGATGAGGGCGATGACGCAGATCCACGTGACGAGGATGCTCAGCCCCCGGACGAGCGAGGACTTGACCTTCGGCAGCCCCTTTTGGATATACCGGTCGAAAAAGTCGACGATGGGGGCGAGAAGGTACGCGAACACAAGGCCGTAGATGACCGGCGAGAGCACGCTCATCAGCTTGTCGAAAAAGTCCAGCAGCACGCGGGACTGGAAAAACGTGTCGTAAAACATCAGCACCGCGCAGGCCGAGACGATCAGCGTTACGCCGAGGTGAAGATAGGTTTTGTTCTGCTTCATGGGCTCCCCCTTTTTTTGGGCAAAAGGCGTTAAATGACTGCTAAAAAGATACCAAAAACAGCTTACTATTTTTTGCTGGGAATTGCAACCGCTCATTTCGTGTGTTATGATAATCTTTACTCTCTGTTAATGAAGATGAACAGAACTTGACTTTTTTGGCAGAGGGTGATTTTGACCGACAGGGCGCAGGGTGCTTTGCCGGTCTGATGCTGTGAAGAGCAAACGAGGAGGAACCCATGGACGACAAAAAGCTGCTCTTTATCGTCAATCCCCGCGCGGGAAAGACCAAATCCCTCGCACCGCTGTTTGACGCCGCCGCGATCTATTCCGAGGCGGGCTATCTCGTCTCCGTGCGCAAGACCACGCACCGCGGAGAAGCGACGGAGCTCGCCGAATCGCTCGGGCCGGAATTCGACGTCGTCGTCTGCCACGGCGGCGACGGCACGCTCAACGAAACGGTGAACGGTGTGATGCGCATTCCGCGAGAATACCGCCCGCTCGTGAGCTATCTGCCCGGCGGCAGCACGAACGACTTTGCCGCGAGCCTGAATATCTCGTCGAATCCCGCCGAGGCGGCGGCCTCCGCCATGCGCATGAAACCGAGATCTCTCGATGTGGGCAAATTCGGCGAGCGGAACTTCGTCTATGTCGCGTCGTTCGGCGCGTTCACAAAAACGACCTACACCGTCCAGCAGGACATCAAGAATATGTTCGGGCACTTTGCCTACTTACTCGAGGGCGTCAAGAATCTCGACACGCTCTGCCCGTACCGCATGAAGATCACGGCGGACGGCGAGGTCTTCGATGGGGAATATCTCTTCGGTGCGATCAGTAATTCGACGTCGATCGCGGGGCTGATGAAGCTCTCCCCCGACGAGGTGTCGTTCGACGACGGCAAGTTCGAGCTGCTGCTCGTGCCCGTGCCGAGAACGCCGGCTGCGATGCAGGCGCTCATTTTAGCGCTCATCAACAAGGACTATTACGACTCCGAGGGGCTCATCTTCCGCCACGTCAAGCACGTGACGGCGGAGACGGCCGAGGACATTCCCTGGACGCTCGACGGCGAGTACGACCCCGGCGCGCCGGTCGTGGAGATCGGGATCGAAGATAATGGGGTCACGATGCTATTATAACTTCAAAAAAGAGAGGCTGGCCTATGGGCCAGCCTCTCATAAGGGCAACATTTAAAAGAATCGTTTAGAGCAAGGCAAAAGCACAAGCGGCGCACCAGATTTGGTGCGCCGCTTGTGCTTTTATTTAGGAGCAGCAACCGATATGTGTATTTCTGAAATTTTGCCCAATATCAGTGCTCATACCGGGTCCAGTCGGGGTTTTTGTTCATGCCGGTCCAGGTCTCAAAGTTTCCAGTCTTGTGCTGGAACGCGTGGGAATTGGTGGCCTCCTGGAGCGCCAGGTAGAACCAGTCGCCGGGGTTGCAGTCTGCCCATACCGTTGTGCCGGGCAGCAGGTCGTCCGGCTCCTCGGGGATGCGGTTCAGCACCCGGTTGATCATGTTCATAGCCTGGGCACGGGTGATGTAGGTGTCGGGGCGGAAGGTGCCGTCCTCGAAGCCCTTGATCCAGCCCAGCCCGGCAACTTGCCGGATATACTCCTCAGCCCAGTGTCCGCTGATGTCGGAGAAGGTCTGGGTGGTGCCGCCGGCACCGGTATCAAACCGGGCGCAAATGGCGGCAAACTGAGCCCGCGTGATGGGGGCCTCGGGATCAAAGGTAGTACCGCTATGACCCTGCACGATGCCCAGACCCGTCATGGTGGAGATGGCGGTATTTGCCCAATAGTCATCCGGAACATCGGAATAGGTATTGCTGGTCAGAAGATTGCCGTCAAGCACCTCATCTTTCAAAAGCCGGAAGAAAACGGTGGCGGTCTCCGCACGGGAGATCAGTCCATTTGGGTAAACATTGCCATCATTGTGACCGACGATATAGGCAAAGTGGTCTTCGCCGTTCAGCAGCTCAGGTGTGGAGCCGCGGTAGTTCCGAACCGTCGCGCCGTTCAGGGCGTGGCCGTCCTGCGCGTCCACCTTTTCAATGGCGAAATAGAAGTAGGTGGTGGTGGAGCCGCCGCCGGAATTCTTGTTCCACTTGGCATACAAGGGGATATCCCCTGTGACAGGACTCGTAAAGTCATATTTGGTTTGGCAGGCCGCATCAGTATACTAAAGAACGGTACTCAGTGCAATGGATATTACATAAAATTTTCGCGGGACGGGTGATTGACGGGCGCGGTGCTTGACAAGGCGGCGGGGGTTGATATATCCTTTACTGATAATAAAAACAGGGGCGGGCGCGGTACAGGGCTGCGCTTGGGTTCCTGATGGGTGTAGAAAGGACACGGCAGATGATGAAGATCGGCTTTATCGGCACAGGGAATATGGGCGGCGCGCTGGCGAGCGCGGCGGCCAGAAGCGGCGAGGTGGAGGTGCTGCTCGCCAACCGCACGAAGGCAAAGGCGGAGACGCTCGCAGAGCGCATCGGGGCCGTTGTGAGCAGTAACGAGATCATCGCGCGCGAGGCGGACCACATCTTCCTTGGCGTGAAGCCACAGATGATCGTGGACGTGCTCAAGGGCATCGCCCCGGCGCTCAAGGAGCGCAAGAGCGCGCCGGTGCCCATCAGTATGGTCACGGGACTGGACATCGCGCGCATTCAGGAGCTTGCGGGCGGGGACTATCCCGTCATCCGCATCATGCCGAACATGCCCGCCGCCGTGGGCGAGGGCGTGATCTTCTATGCGTGCAGCGGCAACTGCGACAAGGCGCAGCAGGAGGCGTTTTTGCGCTACATGGCGCCCGCGGGCAAGCTCTTCCCGCTGGCGGAGGAGCTGCATGCCGCGGGCTCGGCGGTCGCGGGCTGCGGCCCGGCCTTTGCCGCGATCTTCTTAGAGTCGATGGCCGACGGCGGCGTCGCGTGCGGCCTGCCGCGCGCGTCGGCGATCCAGTATGCCGCGCAGATGATGCTCGGCACGGCGAAAATGGTGCTCGAGACGGGCCAGCACCCCGGCGTGCTCAAGGACAGCGTCTGCTCGCCCGCGGGCTCGACGATCCAGGGCGTGCGCACGCTCGAAGAGCGCGGCATGCGCGCGGCGGTGTTAGACGCCGTGACCGTGGCCTACGAGAAAAACGTCGAGCTCAAAAAGGCGAGCGACTGAGGCTGCGGCGGAAAGGTATCTTTCCTGCGCGGCAGGCATAGTTTGCTGTGCGGGTATTTCCAGTTTTTTGCAAAAAGTGAGGAATAGATCCTATGGCAGCGATCTCTCAGCAGCTCGCAGATATCACGGTGCTCTCGATCGTGGTGCGCATCCTGCTCTCCACGTTCTGCGCGGGCACGCTCGGCTTTGAGCGCGAGCGGCACAATCAGGCGGCGGGCTTTCGGACGTATATCATCGTGAGCGATGCTTCGGCGCTCGTGATGATGACGAATATCTTTGTTGCCGGCATCGGCGAGACGGACCTTGTGCGCATGTCGGCCTCGGTCATCACGGGGCTGGGCTTTCTCGGCGCGGGCACGATCTTAGTGACGCGCAATCAGGAGGTGCGCGGCCTGACGACCGCAGCGGGCCTGTGGGCGGTCGCCATCATCGGCACGGCGTTCGGCGCGGGTTTTTACGCGGGCGGCATCATCTGCTATGCGTTCATCTTCCTTGCGATGCAAGTGCTGCGGCGCGTGGACCTTCGCATCCGCAAGACGCAGCGCGTCTCCACTGTGTATTTCGAGATGGAGAAAAAGAGCACGGTCGGCCAGATCATCCGCCAGGTAAAGGGCCACGGACACTACATTTGGGACCTGAACCTCTTCAGCGAGACGCAGGAGAAGAGCGGCGGCCCCGTGTGCGGCACGTTCACCCTCTGGGTGAACGGCAAAACGACGCTGGACGAGGAGATCCAGGCGCTTGAAGCGCTCGACGGCGTCAGCTATATGACGCTGATGTGAAAACGGAAAAGCAAAAAACGGCGCGGGAGACCGCGCCGTTTTTCTTTGCTGTGGAAAAGTCGGGGATTGCCTTATGCCGCCCTGCGGCTGCACGCAAGGCTGACAAAATAGCAGCCTACGACAGTCAGATAGACGAGTACCGAGCCGAGGCCGCGCCCCTCCCGCAGATAAGCGCCCCAGAGCATCAGGACGCAGTATTCCTCCGCCTGCGAGTTGATGGCGTAGTCGCCCATGGTGGCCAGGAAAATGAGTGCGGACAAAATCGTATAGGCGACCGTAAACGGTGTGAGATAGCTCTTTTTGCAATACAGCGTCAGCTAGAGCAGAACGAGCGCGATCGAGGCGCAGGCGATGCTCTGGAAAAACAGCAGCGCCCCGAGGCGCGAGTCCTTTGCAAGGAGCACAAGGCTGTAAAAGGTGGCGTCCCCGGTCACTTTCCGCAAGAAACCGCTGCCAGTCGTATTCTGATGTACCCAGTCGATCAGGGGCGAGCCGCCCTCGAACCCGAGAAGCGGCAGCTGCGCGCGGAGTGCGAATGCAAAGAAAAGCGGGATCAAAAGCGCGAGGAAGAGCGCGGCGAACAAAAGTCTTTTGCGCGACTGTGTGGATATCTGCATGGTGTTATCCTCCCTGTATGAATTTTCCACTCGACGCTTCGCCGCCCCGGCAGAGAGCGGCGGCGAAGCATCGGCTTTTACCTCATTAGACGTAAAAAAGCGCGCATTTTTCGCCTTTTGGAGAAAAAACTGCAAGTTCGGCGCTTTGGCTAAATCCGCACGGGCTGTTCTGTGCAAAGCGGGCGACGATTTTTTGCAGAAGATGGGATTTTGCACACGGGCGGCGAAAGCGCGGCGTTTGCGCCGCCTTTATACACCTTGTTAAGAAAAAGCCGCGCAGCGGGGCGGAATCCCGCCCGTTCGTCGATTGACAGGGGAAAGTGCGCGCCGTACAATGAAAATTAACACACAAAGAGAGGAAAAATCATGAAATATGTCAAGGAGTTCGGCATCATCCTCATCGTCTCGCTTGTTGGGGAGCTGCTGAATTATTTTCTGCCCCTGCCCGTTCCGGCGAGCATTTACGGCCTTGTGCTGATGTTTCTCTGCCTGATGTTCGGCGTCATCAAGCTCAGCGACGTGCACGATACGGCCTGCTTTCTCATCGAGATCATGCCTATCATGTTCATTCCGCCCGCCGTGGGGCTGATGGCTTCGTGGGACGTCATTCAGGCGAATCTTGTCGCCTATCTCATCATTGCCGCGGTGACAACGATCATCGTTATGGCCGTGTCCGGCCTTGTGACGCAGGCGGTACTCAAAAAGAGCAAGAAGGGGGCGGAGAAGAAATGACATTTTTTGAACAGTCCGTCTTTTTCGGCGTCTCTGTCAGTCTTGCTGCCTACGGCATCGGCGTGCTGCTGCAAAAAAAGTTCAAGTTCGCGCTCTTCAACCCGCTGCTCATCTCGGTGGTGCTGACCATTGCGGTGCTTTTGACGGCGCACATCAGCTACGACACGTTCTACGAGGGTGCGAAGTATTTGAGCTACCTGCTCACGCCCGCGACCGTGTGCCTCGCCGTGCCGCTTTATGAAAAGCTATCGCTTCTGAAGAGCAACTGGAAGGCCATCTTCGCCGGTATTCTCTCCGGCGTCATCACGACGCTTTGCAGCGTGTTTGTGATGAGCAAGCTCTTTCATCTTACACACGAGGAATACGTGACGCTTCTGCCTAAGTCCATCACGACGGCCATCGGCATGGGCGTTTCCGAAGAGCTCGGCGGCTACGTGACGCTGACGGTCGCCATGATCATCATCACCGGCATTTTCGGCAACGTGATCGCAGTTTCGGTGTGCAGGCTTTTCCACATCACCGACCCCATCGCTAAGGGCGTGAGCATTGGCTCGGCCGCGCACGCGCTGGGCACGGCCAAGGCGCTCGAGATCGGCGAGGTCGAGGGCGCGATGAGCAGCCTGTCCATCGTCGTGGCGGGCCTTCTTACGGTCGTCGGCGCGTCGATTTTTGCCAACCTTATGTAAAAAAAGGGGCATTCGAAAGAATGCTCCTTTTTTGCGCGGTTCCCCCGCGGTGTGCGCAAAATTTGCATTTCTCAAAATGGGAATTTGACATAGCGAACAAAACGTTATAAATGTGGGAAGAAAGAACAGAAAAGCAGCCGGTGCGAGCATTCGTGCCGCGACTGCAAAGGATACGCATTAGGAGGCATTGCAATGAACAGAGCAGAACAGGCGGAAAAGACCACAAAGGCGCTGTACGGCGGAGCGTCCGCACTCGGCGTCACCGACCCCGAGTTTGCCGCCATCAAGGAGCGGCTCATCTACGGCGAGGTTTACGCGGAGGAAAAGCTCAGCGCCAGACTGCGCGAGCTGGTCATTTTGGTCGTGGCGACGACGAATCAGACGATGAACGAGGTCAAGCGCCACACCGCCGCGGCGCTCGCGTGCGGCGTGAAGCCTGAGGAGATCAAGGAGGCCGTCTACCACTGCGCGCCGTACATCGGCCTCGGCAAGGCGGAAAACGCCGTGAACGCGGTGAACGCCGTGTTCGCCGAAAAGGGCATCGTCCTGCCGCTCACGAGCGGCCAGACCGTGACGGAGGAGAGCCGCCTTTTAGATGGCATCGCGGCGCAGAAGTCGATCTTCGGCGACCACATCGACGCGATGCGCGCCGCCGCGCCGGAGAACCAGAAGAACATTCAGGACTATCTCTCCGCCTACTGCTTCGGCGATTTTTATACGAGAAAGTTTTTGCCCATCCACGAGCGCGAGCTGCTGACGTTCTCGATCCTCGCTTCTCAGGGCGGCTGCGAAGGGCAGGTCAAGGCCCACGTCGGCGGGAACGCCACCGTCGGCAACGGGAAGGAGGTCCTGCTTGCGGCGCTCACCATGTGCCTGCCGTATATCGGCTTCCCGCGCACGCTCAACGCGCTTTCCTGCATCAACGAGGTCCTTCCGGAAGCGCAACAGTGAGAAATTTCAATAGATAGGAGTGCAGTAGAATGAAAACCTTAGTTGCCTATTTTTCCGCCAGCGGCCAGACCGCGAAGCTTGCCAAGACCCTTGCCGGTGTGACCGGCGGCGACCTCTTCGAGATCGCGCCCGAGACGGCCTACACCGCTGCCGATTTGGACTGGATGGATAAAAAGAGCCGCAGCACCATCGAGATGAAGGACCCCAAGAGCCGCCCCGCCATCGCGGGCAAGGTCGCGGATATGGCGCAGTACGACACGGTGTTCGTGGGCTTTCCCATCTGGTGGTATCAGGCCCCGCGCATCATCGAGACGTTCCTCGAAAGCTACGACTTTTCGGGCAAGACCGTCATCCCCTTTGCCACCTCCGGCGGCAGCGGCATGGGCGGCGAGGACGTTTTGAGATCCGCTTGCTCGAAGGGGACAAAGTGGCTCCCCGGCAAGCGCCTGAGCAGCCGCGAGAGCGTGGCAAGCGTGCAGATAAGGTAAAATAACTTGCGCAAATTGAAAATCGCATAAAAGGAGACATAGCTTGCAGGCTCTGGTAGAATGAAGTTACCACACAAACATTCGAAAGGAGCAAGCAAACTATGTCCGAGAAAATTGTACAGCTAAACGAGGAAGTAATCAAGGGCCAAATCAAGGAATTGGTTCGCGGCAGCGTGGAGGAAACCCTGAACGAGCTGCTGGAAAAGGAGGCGGAGTCGCTGACGCAGGCGGCCCGCTATGAGCGCAGCGAGGCCCGTCAGGGCTACCGCAGCGGTCACTACGACCGGAATCTCACCACGACCTCCGGCGACGTCACGCTCCATATGCCGCGGCTCAAGGGCGTGTCCTTCGAGACTGCCATCATCGAGCGGTACCGCCGCCGGGAAAGCAGCGTGGAGGAGGCCCTCATCGAGATGTATCTGGCGGGCGTTTCCGTGCGCCGGGTGGAGGACATCACCGAGGCACTGTGGGGCAGCAAGGTCTCGCCCGCCACCATCAGCGAGCTGAACAAGAAAGCCTACGTTCACATCGAGGACTGGCGCAACCGCCCGTTGCGGGGCGGGCGCTATCCGTATGTCTACGTGGACGGTATCTACCTGCGCCGCAACTGGGGCGGAGAGTACGAAAATGTGGCAATTCTGGTGGCAATTGCCGTGAATGAGGACGGTTTTCGTGAGGTTTTGGGTGCCGCCGAGGGCATGAAGGAGGACAAGGCCAGCTGGGTCAGTTTCTTCCAATGGCTTCGTGGACGCGGCTTGGACGGCGTAAAGCTCATCGTCGGCGACAAGTGCATGGGGATGCTGGAGGCCGTGGGCGAGGTGTTTCCAGACGCCAAATATCAGCGCTGCACGGTGCATTTCTACCGCAATGTTTTCTCTGTTGTGCCCAAATCCAAGGTTAAAATTGTGGCAAAAATGCTCAAGGCGATCCACGCCCAGGAGAGTAAGAAGGCGTCCCGCGAGAAGGCAAAGGCTGTGGTCGCCGAGCTGCGCGCCATGAAGCTGAAGGAGGCTGCCAAGAAGGTCGAGGACGGCATTGAAGAGACGCTGACCTACTGCGATTTTCCCAGCGAGCATTGGACGCGTATCCGCACCAACAACGTGATCGAGCGGCTGAACCGGGAGATCCGCCGCAGAACCCGCGTGGTGGGAACGTTCCCTGACGGCAACTCCGCCCTGATGCTGGTCTGCGCGAGGCTCCGCCATGTGGCGGGCACCCAGTGGGGCAACAAGAAATACATGAACATGAAGCACTTGGAGGCGGCTCTGTACGACGCCTCTATTGCCGGCTGACTTCACTCAGCCGGAGCCTGCAAACAATTTTGCGCATAAATCTTGACGGCACCGCTGGCAAAATCACCGTTTCCGTATTTTGACAACAAAAAAGCATCGAAAACCGAAGTTTTCGATGCTTTTTGGACTGTGTTGATGAAAAAGATGCGAAATTCCTAATTAGGTGGAGTACAATCTTCCTTAAGCAAAAGCATTTGGCTATGTAGGAAATTACCAATTAAATTTTTTTGACAGGTCGAACGATGCTGTCATCTTCAGTTATAAGTTTTCCCTCAATATATTTCTCGAATATACCAAGAGATAAAAATGTAACAACTCCATCGGCATCTTGAATTTCCAATTCAATTGGCTTTGATGAAAGAAATATTAAATGAACCGATATTTCATCTTGTACACCAATAAACCTCTTGACATTTTCTGGCTCCGATAAAACAAGGTCATATCTACGCCTACAATGGTCATAGTATCCACCTTTTTCAAACAGCTTTTTGTAGTCAGTAACCATACCGCTGGAATTTAATGAGTCTGAGAAATACTTTGCTTCAATTAAAAACAATTCTTTTGTTTCCTCGGTATAATAAACAACATCAAAATCACCGTAGTCCACTTCACGCTCTCCAAAAATTCTCTGATATTTTACATCTTTATCATCAAATTTGGGAGTGTAGTGCTTATTGAGGACTTCTTGGATTTTTGTCACCAAAATATCTGAAAGTTCTTGATTTCTCTCATTCATAGCTTTTGAAAGGTTATCAGTAACATTTGAATAACACATTCCGCCGTTTGCAAAATATGATACCCATAATTGTATTGCTTGTTCTAATACTCCATAGGAAATTAAAACATTGCCGTCTTCAAGACCTATAAAGGGTCTAAGTTCCAAGCGTTCCTTGTTTGCGCCTACTCTCCAGACAATATTTTCGTTTTTTCTTAGCTGGTTTTTAATCTTAGCTTGAGATAAAACAAAACTATCATAAAATCTGTTTCCATTAATGCGAGGCTTAGTATAGCTTTCGACCAAACTAATAAAATAATCTTTATTTATTACTGTGAGCGCTTTCTCATCTCCGTGTAAAATATCCTTCTGAAAACCTCTCATAGCCGCCAAAAACAGCAAGAACTCAACGCCATATTCTTTTACGAATCCCTTTCCGAAAGCTGTGTCATTAGCATCCGCAGTTAATGACACTTTGCTAAGTACGCTTTGATTTCCGACAAGCGCTGTATTAAAAAAGATTATAGGATGCTCTTTTAGCAGTTCTGCTGGTGAATTTTCTTTAGGAGTAACTTTAATTCCATAAAATAATTGTTGCTCCACATTTTGCGATAAAGACAACAGAGATAACCCTCGTGAGGCAAAACCATATAGATACATATCAATCATTAAATCAATATCCATAGAAAAGCCTCTATCCCTCGCTTGTGACATTGTATCAATATCGTGCTGATACAAAATACAGTTTTCAATCCAAATATTGCAAGCATCGATTATATTTCTCACTATATTCCTGTTTTCCTCAAATGTACTAAGTACACTTGAATTATTTATATTTAGTTCTAAGAGCTTCACCCTTGCTTCTTTTTCTCCCAAGTAAAATGCATGAACTTCATCAAAGATATAGTAAAGCTTCATAAACATATCGTATGAATTTGCGTTTTGTATTCTATTAACCATTTCATTTTGAATTGTAGTGACTATATTCATCAATAAGTTTTTGGCGTTCTCATAATCATTTATTTCCAAATTCCTTTCACCAAAGAAAAACTCGAATCTATTTTCAAGTTTGCTTGTTGGAACTCGCATACATCTCCAAAATGGTCTGGTTTGAAACATGAAGCACATATAACATCAACCTCTATTCGCAAATAATACAAAGCAAATTTCATTTATTAATACCACATTTCAATAGTTTTTTCTACCCCTGCGTGTGTAAAAGCAGTATTGGCAAAAGCCGGTACTGCTTTTTTAGATAACCAATGTCGTCATAGCAATTTCGGAAATAAACAGTTTTTATGACATGGTCGGATGATCTGCTTATAGAGCATTACGAACTTTTTCTCCACCACCATGTTTTCGTGGTAGTGTCCGGAGAACCAGTATTGGAATCGGCAGCGCTCTTGAACCTCACCGAGGAAGGGCGTTATGGCATCCCACTGGAACAGCCCGTCGCTGAATGTATCCCGAATGCTGCTGGGGAGCAGGGGGGATAATGTATTTCACATCCAGGTCTGCTTTGCCCAGCATCCCTCTTGCGATCTGATATTCATTTTCGCTGGCGTTGTTCAAGTCTGTTTCGCGCTCACACCGCAATGATGCTCGTTACCGACAGCCTTTTCAGCTTAATGCCATGATTGCGTTCGAGTTCTTCTAAAAATTCATCGATTTTTGGATCGACTACTATATGACCTTTGTACTTTTCCCGCATGCACTTGCGAACGGTTTCTTTTTCTTCATCTGACAATGTATCATAGAAAAAGAAGATGTCACCTTGAATGCTGAATTCCATTAGCGTGTCCATATCGCTATCCACTCCTGTTCTTTTGTTGCTTCCAGTATAGCAGGCTGCATATCCACAGTCTATCAAAAGGAAGCATCAAAAGCATTCTTCTACCTTTCCAACAGATCCGCTACATCCGTGGGCCGCTATCCGGTTTTCTACTCTGTCGAAACTTATTGATGGCAACTGCCAAATGACCTTTTCACGGGCTCATTTTGCCGTTTTTGTCGCAAAGCAGTAAAGGAAAAAGCGGCGCTGCGCCGCTCTTTCCTTTACTGCCTGCCTGTAGGGATCTTGGCAGATCTGCACGATCCGCAGGATGGGCTCGACTTTGCTCACGCGGTTGTCGCGGTAGTGTCCGAACGAGCGACAGCAGTAATCGTCTTTGGTCAGGCCCCCTTGCTCGCGGAATGCCACAGGGCGGAGCCTGCTGAAATCACCGTGGGTGTCACCGGTCATAAAAATTGCCATCTTTTTTCGCCTTCCCTTTTTATTGTAATCCTTGCTCGAGCACCACATCGGAGTCTCTAAACTGGATGCGGATCGTGTCGGCGTCCTCGACTGTAATCTTCTGAATGATCTGCCGGATGAACTCATCGTCGAACTCCGTGTAGCCCTCGCTGCATTCAATCAGGCTGTCCCACATCTGCTGACGTTTGGCAACTTGTTCTTCCAGACTGACTTCTTCCTGCTGGGCCTCTAAAATTTGTTCCTTGAGAGACGCTTTCTCATCCGTCAGGGCTTTCATTCTGGCGTTCAGATCAGCGTCGGCCATGTTGGACAGCAGCATGTCCAGCAGATCAGCCTGCTCATGGCTGACTTCGTCGAGGCGGCGCTTCAGCGTCAGCAGTTTTGTACCGGCCTGAGTCAGCGCCTGCTTGGCTTCCTCCACCATCGCCAGCACATCGGGGCAAACCTCCTGCCGGATGGCCGCATATTCGTTCATGGCATCGAGGATGGCGTGGTGGAGTTTGCCCTCATCCAACGTAGGTGAGACGTGGCAGTATTTTGTGCCAAACTCCAACCGCGAAACGCACCGCCAGACGATGCGCTTTTTCCCATCTCTGGCCCAGGTCACCCGCTTGTATGGAGAACCACACTCACCGCAAACCAGCAGCTCCGTCAGGGCATATTTGCCGGAGTATTTTCCAAGCTCCGTTTTTCCGCTTTTCTGCAGCACCTTTCGCTTGCTGGAGCGGCGCGTCATTTCTTTCCGTACCAGGTCGAACGTCTCTCTTGAGACGATGGCGGGGTGGTTGTTCTCAACGTAATACATGACACGCTCACCGCGGTTTTTTCGAACTTTTTGAGAGATGCAGTCAGTGACATAGGTTTTCAGCAGCAGGGCATCCCCGATGTATTTTTCATTGGTCAGAATGTTATGGATGATGGCAGGGGACCAGCGCTCCACGCCCTGGGCCGTGGGAATGCCGTCCTCGTCCAGCTCCCGTTTGATCTTACCTAATGTGCAGCCGTCCAGATACCTGCGATAGATGCGGCGGACGATTGCGGCTTCCTCCGGCATGATCTCCGGCTGGCCGTCCTCGCCCTTGCGGTAGCCCAGCATTTTCTTATATTGAAAGTGGACATTGCCTGCCTTTGCGCTTTTCTCTTTGCCCCATGCAACATTTTTGCTGAGTGACTCAGACTCTGCCTGGGCAAAGCCGCTGAACAGGGTGACCAGAAACTCGCTGGATTCTGTAAGAGTATTGATATTCTCCTTTTCAAAGTACACGCCGATGCCGTTGGCTTTAAGAAGTCGGACCGTATCCAGACAATCCACCGTGTTTCGGGCAAAGCGGGAGAGGGACTTCGTGATGATGAAGTCGATGCGGCCACGCTTGCAGGCGGTGATCATCTTATTGAACTCGGCTCTCTTTTTGAGGCTTGTGCCGGAGATGCCCTCGTCGGCGTAAATACCGGCCATCTCCCAATCAGGGTTGTCCTGAGTCTTCTGGGTGTAGTAGGTCTTTTGGGCTTCATAGCTGTTGAGCTGTTCCTCGCTGTCGGTGGATACGCGGCAGTAGGCCGCCACACGCATCTTGCCATCGTAGTTTCTAAGTAATTCTTCCGGCTTCCTGGTCGGTGGGATCTCCCGCACACGCCGTTCTAAAGTGGTTGTTGCTGCTTCCATGGTTATTTGTCCTTTCCAGTGAAGTTATCATCCGTAAATGTGAGGCTCACCGTAGCGTCCGACGCGACGGTGATATAAGAGACCACCCGGCGAAAGCGGTGCCAATCCACGTCCACTGGGCGGTCTGAGGGTTCATATTCAGAAATAGGCTGGGGACAGCAGTCATATCGCGCGGCTGCACCCTGTAAAATAAGGCTCATTGCGGCTTCGGGCGAGTCAGGGCGTTCAAGTCCGCGGTTGATGGCGTTGTTCAGTCGGATGACCTCCGCGGAGGGAGCATAAGTGTCCGGCCCTTGGCATTTGTGCGTCTGGAACTGGCGGACGATCTCTTGGATTGTAGCATCCGCGTCCAGGGTGACGGCAATACCACAGCATTCGCATTTGAGGTACAGCTTGCCGCTGTCCTGCCAGCGACCACCCAGACGAACCATCTTTCCGTTGCAGGTGCATCGGAAGTAGGGCTTTAACCGGTCAACGACCGTCACCTCTTCGGACACCTGCCGCCTGTCATTCTTTTCTGAGATCTTGTCCTGCACAGCTTGGAAATCGGTTTCCGCGATCATCACAGGATAACCATCTTTTCCGGTGTAACGGGCATTTTCCAACATGCGCTTTATCTTATGCTTGTTCCAAAGCGGTATTTCGGAGCTGTATGGAACGCCCTGCCGATTCAACGCATCGGAGATGTCCTGGTAAGATGCTCCGGCACTGTAGAGGGCGAACAGCATCTGAACGACCCGCTGCTCTTCCGGAACGATCTCCAATGCGCCGCCACGGATCTGGTATCCATATAAAATCTTGCGTTTTGTCATCTTACCGCCACCTCCAATCGCTCCCTCAGTTCCAGCCCGCCATAGAGTCGGAAACGAATCTCTGTTTGAGATTCCGCGATGATCTTTTCCACGAGACTTTCGAAGAGATCATCGTCGAAGTCATCCATCTGTTCCGGCCCGTCAAGAATCGTCTGCCGCACCTTCCGAAGCGCGTCCATGACCTCGTCCAATGCTTCATTCTCCGCCAGCCTGCGCCGTTCCCTGCGGAGCTGCGCCAGCTTGGCGCTGATCACATTCATGCGAGCCGTGCAGGTATCGGCGTCCAGCAGGCCATTGACACGCAGGGTGCTGATTTTATGGCTTTCCTCTGTGGCTTCCGCGATGGCCCGGTTGATGGTCAGGGTTTTCGGATTATTCTGCTGCAGGATGGCGTCAAGGGCGTTCATCTGCTCCATAGCGGGCTTTAGGATCATGTCGGCATTGCACTTGAGCTTGCGGTACATCCGTAGGAATGCAGCGCGGATCTCGCTCTCCGGAATGCGTCCTACGTGGCAGGCATCGGCACTTCGGTCATGGGTTCGGCAGACCCATGTTACATATCCGTTTTTGCTGGTTCGGCGCAGAAACATCGTCCCACAGTTCCCGCATAGGATTTTCAGGGCGAATGGACTTCTCTCTCGACGCCTTTTCTCTTTTTGTGCTTTCTTGCGCAGCAGCTCCTGCACTTTTTCAAAGGTATCGCGGTCAATGATGGCCGGATGACTGTTTTCGACATAGTATTGCATCCGCTCCCCCCGATTGCGCTTTTGCACGAACGGGAAGCCGCAGCTATAGGATTTCTGGCAGAGCGTGTCTCCAATATACTTCTCGTTGGTCAGCAGATATCGGATGCTTGTCTCCTGCCATTTCTCGGCGCCATTCTGCGTCGGAATGCCTTTTGCCGTCAGTTGCTCCGCGATCCATTTGGAGCTGTTTCCTTTGAGATATGCATCAAAGGCCCAGCGTACCGCAGCCGCTTCTTCCGGCAGGATCTCAAGGTTTTTCTTGTCTTTAATCCGGTATCCGTAGGGAGCGCTGCAGGTGATGAATTCTCCGCATTCCATGCGGTGCTGATAGCTCAGACGCTGGTTTGCCGAGATGGATAGGGACTCCTGCTGGGCCAGAGAACCGGAAACGCTCACCATCAGTTCTGTGGTGAGCGTTCCAGTGTCGATATTTTCTTTTTCAAATCGGACGGTGACGCCCATACCGGAGAGTTCTCGCAGGGAGGCGAGACATTCTTTGGTGTTGCGGGCGAAACGGGCTACTGACTTCACCAGAATGCGGTCGATCTTGCCTTTTCGGCAGTCCCGCATCATCCGGTTAAAGTCATCACGCTTGTCCATGCGCGTGCCGGTGAGGCCCTCGTCGGCGTACACATCCACCAGCTCCCAGCCGTCGTGCTGAGCGATCACCTCGGTGTAGTTGCGGATCTGGGCTGCGTAGGAATGCAGCTGATCCTCAGAGTCTGAGCTGACACGGCAGTAGGCGGCGACACGCAGGTGTTCCGGTTGGAGTGCGTGTGGCGCAATCTCTTTTACCGTAGCCATCAGCGTTCCTCCCGCTGGTGGGCAGCCATCGCTTCGCTGCGGTTCACGCAGCCATGCAGGTCTTCGATAAAGGTGTTCAGGGCAGACGGGCTGTCAAACCCGTTGATGTAAACAACGCCGTCATTCTGCGTGTACTTGTCACCGTCCTGATACCCCAGCTTTTCCGCCTGCGCCGCCTCAAGGATGTCGATCCAAACAGAACCGTCTTTGCAGTAAATTTGTCTCAAATAATACTGGTATTCCACACTGTGTCCTCCTTGCATCTTTTTGGGCAACACACAAGCTACCACACTATCCGCGGAATAGCCAGCACTATTCCCGAACAGTCTGCGGGGCGTATTTTTCTCTGGCGAGTCCCTTGGCATAAGCCAATTCCTTTGCTGACAGAAGGCCCTTCTCGGATAAGTGTTCCAGCATCCGGATGGCCAGCCGGTACTGCAATTCCTTCTTGGCGTCGATCATGCGCACACCTCAAAATAGCTTTCCGGCTTTCGCTCCCGCAGGAACTTTGTTACAGCTCTCGGACTGCCTGTGATACGCATTTCCGGCAGGGCATCCAGCATGGCTTTGTTGTATCTGCGTCCACGGCCTGCGCGCTCATCCAGAATGGCAATGACGCAGGTATCGGACTCCGTTCGGATGGCTCTGCCAAAGCCCTGTCGCAATTTGATCTGCATTTCCGGAACGGCCACATTCTGAATAAATTGGCGAAGGGAAGCATATTCCTCCCGCTCTTTTTCCTTCGGCGCGTCCGGATAGGCGAAGGGCAGGCGTGGGATCACCAGCAGGGATACACAGTCGCCGGGGAAATCAAAGCCTTCCCATGCCGCGCCTGTGGCCAACAGCACAGCCCCCGGTGTTTGCCGAAACAGCTCTGTCATGTGCATGGCGTTTCTGCCCAGGGTAAATAACGGGAAGCTGAGTTCCCGCTCCCGTAGCCTATCCTTTACCGCTGACATGGCGGCGTAGGAGGTGAACAGCACCAGCGCATGGCCCCAGGCCGCACGGATGAGTTCCGCAATTTCATCTGTCAATCCATCATAGTATGCTTCCGAACTTTGGCTCGGTGGAAGCTGCGGCAAGTACAGCAGGCAATTCCGCTTATAGTCAAAGGGAGAAAGAGAAACCGACTCCGTTACGCGCCGCCCGTCCATCAGTCCAGTCTGCGAACGAAAACGGTGAAAGTCATCCCCTACAGCCAAAGTCCCAGAGGCCAGCACAAAAGCGTGTTCCGGCCTCCACAGGACTTGGCGCATCTGTTCCGTCAAATCTGAAACGGTGGCGCACAACATGGTTCCACCATCGCCGTCATCCGCTGTGTAGAGGATCATATTCGTTCTCGGACTGCTAAAGAGAGACACTGTGCCGCGCAGCTTTTCCAGCTGCCTGCGCCCCTGCGCCGACAGCAGCCTGCCGACCTGCTTCTCAATAACAAGAAGAGAGCGGCTGGGGATCGTCAGTAAGCGAAGGTACGCATCCAGGGGTTCGGTTTCCTCTCTGGGCTGCGTGAGCTTGCGGAGCAGCGGCCCCATCGTGCCTGCCAGCACATCTGCTGCCAGCAGATACCGTTCCGCGTGGAGCTGGTGGATCATGCTTTGGATGTCACCGGCAGTCAGCGTCATGCCGAACATCTCCCGTGCCGCTTCCGGCAGTTTATGGGCCTCATCTACGATGATGACGCTATGCTCTGGGAAAATGGGTCGTTTGCCCTGACTGCGGTGGATGGCGTCCGCCAGCAAAAGATTATGGTTACAGATCTGGAACACATATCGATTCGCGTCGCAGTGTTTCAGAAAGCGCTTGTACCGGCAGTCCTGATGATCGCAGTCGCAGAACTGCGGAACACAGACACGTTCCCGGTCATAACCGCTGAGGTGGGGGGCATTGTCCATGTCCAGCGTTCCTTTCAGCGCGCGAAGGGCGTCGGCGGCTGCCGGATCTTTCTTTTGAAAGTTCACCTGACGAAGTCGCCTTTGCAGGCGTTCGTCGCAAACATAATGGCCTTTGCCTTTGCGGATCACAGAGAGCAGTGGGCGGTCAATCTGTCCGTCTGCCAGCAAGGTGCAGGACAGCAGCGGAAGGTATTCCGTCTGCACGGCGTTCTGCAAGGCGATGCTGGAAGTTGAGATAATGATGGGCCGGTGCGATAAACCAGCGCCGAACCGGCTGGCCGCTGCGGCAGCTGCCAGATAAGCGTAGGTCTTGCCGATGCCGGTACCGGCGTCGCACAGGGCGATGCCACCGTTCAGCATGGTATCCAGCATCCGGTGGCTGAGCTTGATCTGCTCGGAACGCTCCGCCATGCCCTGGGCAGGCAGCAGGTCTTTGAAAATATGGTCGATCATGGCGTAGGCTTTCTGCCTGTTTGTATCATTTGTATTCATCCGTGGATTTCCCCTATCATGATAAAAAGTGGTTCTTGTCAGTTACTCCACCGTATTTGCAGCTCGCGCCCCGGTGGTTCAGGGGAACAATACGGACAAGGTCCGGCAAGACCTTCACGGGCGTATTTCCGGGATCTCTACTGCTTTCAATCTCGGAGCAGCCCAGCCTCTTCATGCTGGCCAGTGCATTGAGTCTCATTATCTGCCCGGACAGCGTCTCTGCGGGCGGTGCTGCCAACGCCGCCCCTGCGCAGGTAAAATCGCTCGCCGCGAGAAGCTGCAAGGCTTCCCACGGGTCGTGGCGCACACTGCACGGATCGCTCTTCTGTCCGGGTGGTTATCCGTATTGCTGGTATGCAATTTTCAAAGAACAGCGAGGGGCGATTCGGAGCCCCTCACTGGCCTCCCGAAAATTGCGTTCGGTGAATACCCCTATTTCGAGGAATTTTCAAAAAACTTTTTGAGATCCCGCAGGATACGGTCTCTCCGCTTGATGACCGCCCGCTGGCTGACGCCCATTCTTTGGGCGTATTCCCGTGTGGATGCGCCGTCGAAGAACAGGGCGTTGATGAGTTCCCGGTCGGTATCCTTTAGTGACA
>OOBV01000790.1_pt1 | contig 26171 bp, 20 predicted proteins | sample 1671731 | NCBI WGS metagenome assembly OOBV01 (sample SAMN06348186, study PRJEB24527) | human gut metagenome | biome: human gut; feature: ankylosing spondylitis patient; material: feces | host: Homo sapiens | place: China | collected 2015-10
GGCGGCCATGGTGGCCCTACGGTCGATTTCGAGTTCCTCGCCAACGACTTCCACCTGCCTTCTAAGAAATGGCTGGCGCTCATCATCGTGCTGGCGCTGCTCGTCATCGCCGGTGCCTACTGGTGGTTCCATCCGGCCATCAACATTCACTCCACGGACTTCTGGGGCTTCGTCTTCATCGTTATCCTGCTGCCGCTGTTCCTCGTTTTCTGGATGCGCTCCAAGCAGTACAAGACGGGCACCAAGGAAGTGACGAAGAACGAGGGCAAGGCGAAGACCTTCCGCATTCTGTCCTTCGTGCCCGTGGCCGTGGTGGCGCTCGTGGCCATTGGCGCCCTTATGTCCATGGCGATCTTCCCGGGCAATGCCGAGAAGTACTCCAACGTGCTGAAGACCGACACGCTGGAGTTTGCCCAGGACATCAAGGAAGTGAACTATTCGGAGATTCCCGTCATCGACCGCGATTCCGCCATTTTGCTGGGCAACCGCGAGATGGGCTCCATCCCCGAGTACGTCAGCCAGTTCGAGGTGTCGAACCTGTACTCGCAGATCAACTACCAGGGCACGCCGGTGCGCGTGAGCCCCTTGGGCTACGCCGACCTGTTCAAGTGGTTCACCAACCGCGAGGGCGGCATCCCGGCCTACGCGCTCGTGAACATGACCACCCAGGACGCCGAGATCGTGCGTCTGGAAGACAGCCCCATCTATTACTCGCAGTCCGAGCCGCTCGTGCGCAACATCGATCGCCACGTGCAGTTGTCCTACCCCTTCTACATGTTCGGCGAGAAGTCCTTCGAAATCGATGAGGACGGCCACCCCTGGTGGATCTGTCCCGTGAAGGACTTCACCATCGGACTCTTCGGTGGCGAGACCATCAGTCGCGTGGTGCTGTGCGACGCCACCACCGGCGAGACCCAAGACCTCGCCGTGGCCGACTGCCCCGAGTGGGTCGACCGCGTGTTTCCCGCCGAGCTGCTCATCCAGCAGTACAACTGGTGGGGGGCCTACAACAACGGCTGGCTGAACTCGTTCCTCGGCCAGGAGGGCGTGGTGCGCACGACGCCCGGCACCGACGGCACGCTGGGCTACAACTACATCGCCAAGGACGACGACGTGTGGGTGTACACCGGCGTCACCTCGGCCACGGCCGACAACTCCATCATCGGCTTCGTGCTGGTGAACCAGCGCACCCAGGAGTCGCACTTCTACAGCGTCTCGGGCGCCACGGAGGACTCTGCCATGCAGTCCGCCGAGGGCCAGGTGCAGAACTTGCGCTACACCTCCACGTTCCCGCTGCTCATCAACGTGTCGAACCAGCCGACCTACTTCATGGCCCTGAAGGACGGCGCGGGCCTGGTGAAGAAGTTCGCCATGATCGACATCCAGCGCTACCAGAACGTGGCCGTGGGCGATACGGTGGCCGACACCCAGAAGGCCTACGAGGCGCTGCTCGCCACCAACGGCGTGGTGGCCGAGGGCGAGGGCGGCGCGACCGATGTGGTGACGGTGAAGGGCACCATCCGCTCCATGAATCAGGCGGTCATCGAGGGCAACACCCACTTCTACCTGACCGTGGAAGGGGAGGACGGCTCCATCTTCGATTTCGCGCTGCCGGGGCTGTTGGACATCGTCGGCTACAAGGTGGGCGACGAGATCAACTTCACGTACGTGGAAGCCGCCGGCTCCAACGTGAGCCCGGCCTACGAGATCCTGGGCGAGGGCGGCAAGGCGCCGGCGACCGAGGACGCCGCGGGCGCTTCCGGTGATGGTGCGGCCGCGACTGGCGAGGCTCCGACCGGCGACGAGAACGCCTCCGGCGAGCCCGAGGACGATGTGGTGCAGGATAACGGGGTCGCCCAGACGCCTGCCGACGTTGCCTCTGGCGAGGACACCGAGAAAGTGGCCTAGGGGCGCTTCGGAGCCAACGTAATTCTTAAGGTTTAAAGCGAGCGGGAGCAATCTCGCTCGCTTTTTGTTTTCCCAGTTCAACATGAAGGTTTATAGGAGGGTTTAAAGCTTTAAACTTCTTTTTCCCGCTTGGTCGATGCGTGGATTTGCCAGGGCGTCCATAGTGCGTGGTGCAGCGAGGGAGCTGCGGCGGCGAAGCGAAAAGCTTCTCCGCAAACCAACGCAGCACGGACGCTGCAACCGAGCTTTCAGAGAAGCTCGGCGTCACGAGTGAGGGAAAGGGACCCATCATGACCAACGGAATGAATGTTTCTCGCCGCGACCTGTTCAAGTTCGGTGGCCTGGCCGCCATCACCGCTGCCGGCGCCGGCGCGCTTGCGGGCTGCGCTCCCCAGCAGAAGATGGCGAGCACGGGCGCCGCCGCTGCCGAGGACGGATCTACCTACGTGGGCCCGAGCTTCTTGCAGAAGCCGGCCGAGATCACCGAGTTCGATGAGGAGCACACCTACGACGTCGTGGTCGTCGGCGCGGGCGAGTCGGGGCTTTCCGCCATGCACGCCGCCCTGGAGGCGGGTGCCACGGTGGGCGCGCTGCAGAGCCTCTCCATCGTGCAGACCGCCGGCAACATGGGCGCTTCCATCGATCTGACGAAGACGAACGAGGCCGGCATCAAGGCGGTGCTGTCCTTCATCAACTACAAGAGCGACTACCGCGCCAACCTGGGCCAGGTAGAGACCTGGGCCCGCAACTCCCAGGAGGCGCTGGCCTGGTGGGCCGAGGCCGCGGCCAAGGGCGGCAGCGAGTCGAAGCCCTACGACTACACGGTGAACTGCAACGGTCACGAGGTGTTCTTCCACGCCAACACCTACTTCCATGACGAGGGCCATCAGAAGGGCGCGCTCGTCATCGGCGACGCCGTGCAGGCCGAGGGCGCCGAGATCTTCTTCGAGACCCCCTGCGTGCAGCTGCTCGTGGAGGACGGTCGCGTGGCGGGTGCCATCGGCGAGACCAAGGACGGCACTCACGTGCTGCTGCGCGCTAACAAGGGCGTCATCATGGCCGCCGGCGACTATGTGGGCGATTCCGAGATGCTGTACTACTACACCCCCGACGCGAAGGGCCTGCATCAGGCCGTCGATTTCCGCAACGGAACGGGCCTGAAGGCCGCCATGTGGGCCGGCGCCCAGATGTGCCCGGCCTCGCACACCAAGATGGTGCACGGTGAGGGCCCGAAGGTGCGCTTCGAGATGCCGTATTTGTTCCTCGACCGTCATGGCAAGCGCTTCATGGACGAGGGCTGCTGCCGCATGGGCTACCTGAACGAGTTCACCAACAAGTACCTGGCCGAAGTCGATTTCGCTGAGTCCACGGCCGCCAAGTTCTTCTCCATCGTGCCCACGAACTGGGAGGAGCACTACGATGCCTGGAAGGACTTCTCCGACATCTCCATCCACAACGCCTACCGCAACGTCGATCCCGAGGCTTGGATCAAGGGCGACACGCTGGAGGAGCTGGCCGAGGGCATGATCGCTTACGCCGACGAAGAGGGTTGGGCCCACGACTACACCGTGGAGGCCATCGTCGAGTCCATCAACCGCTACAACGAGCTGGTGGCTGCCGGCAACGGCGACGAGGACTTCGGCAAGCGCGATGAGTACATGGTGCCGATCGAGGCCCCCTGCTACGCGGTGCCGCGCGGCGCGAACAACATCGACGCTTTGGTGGACGGCCTGTGGTGCGACGGCAACTTCCAGTGCCTGGACGTCGACATGAAGCCGATCGAGGGCCTGTTCGCCGTCGGCAACGCCTCCGGTCCCTTCTTCGGCAACAGCAACTACCCGATGGACATCGAGGGCCTGTCAGTGGGCCGCGCCATCACCACCGGTTTCGCCACGGGCCGCTACGTCGCCGGCCTGTAGGTTCGCAAGCGACGCTTTCTTGCCCTCCCTCTGAGCCGACGCCCCTCACCGGGCGTCGGCTTTGCCGTATAATGCCGAATGAGGGAAAGGAGCCTATGGCCGAATCGATGACTGAGGCGGAAGATCGTCGGGCGCTCTTGCGGGGCGGCCGGCGCTATATTTGCGCCTACGGATGCGCCCGGGCCTGGGCGACGCTGACATTCACCGGCGCGACGGGCGCGGGTGTGCTGGGCGCGCCGCCGAGCGGCTTCGATCCGCACCTCACCTTCGACGTCACTTTCATCGCCATTAGCGTCCTGCTGGTGCTGCTGTTCCGACGGCTCGTGCCGCTGAACGAGAATCGCACGGTGAAGGCGGTCTCCTTCGGCTGCATGGTCGCCGCGTCGCTGCTGTGCGTGTTGGCCGCGTGGGTGCCGGGAGCGGCCTTGGGGCTTACGGTCGCAGGCTCGCTGGCGGCGGGCGTGGGCTACGGGCTCTTCCTGCTTCTGGCCGCCGAGGTGCTGGCCACCTTCAGCTTGCTGCGCATCTTCCTGTTCCTGTCCGGCGCGATGCTGCTGGGCTCGGTCATCACGTTCTTCTGCGAGGGGCTTGGAGGCATCCAGGCCCAGGCCGTGCTCGTACTTTTGCCCTTGCTGGCGGCGCTGTACCTGTGCGGTGCCTACGAGCACGTGCCTGCGGCGGATCGCCCCAAGCACGGCGTGCCGAAGTTCTCCTACCCGTGGAAGTTGTTCGTGTTGTACGGCCTGTATGCCTTTGCTTACGGTATGCGGGCAAACCAGTTGGTGGCGGGCGCGGGACGACACTCGTCGGTCTCGACGTTCATTCTCATGGCGGTGCTGTTCGCCACGGCCTATTTCGCATCGAAGCGATTCAATATCGGGCTTCTGTACCGGTCGCCCGTGGTGCTCATGGTGTGCGGCTTTCTGCTGGTGCCGGCCGAGAGCCTGCTGGGCACGGCGGCATCCAGCTATCTCATCGCCATCAGCTACTCGCTCATGTCCTTCCTCGTGATGTTTCTGCTCTTCGACATTGCCAAGCGTCTGGGCGTGGCCATTGTGGCGTTCATGGCCATCAAGAACGCCGAGCAGCTGTTGCAGATGGCCGGCGGCGGCGCCACCGACGCGCTGGGAATGCTCGGCCTGCCCGCGGCCACCGAGGCGCTCGCGGTGACGGTCGCTGTGTCGGTGCTCATTTTGGCGGCCACGGTGCTGCTGTTCTCGGAGAAAGAGCTGGCGAGCAAGTGGGGCGTGGACATCCTGGAAGAGGGCGGCCTTATCGAGCGCACCGCCGAGGAAGAACGTGTGAGCGAGCGGGTGGAAGAGTTCTCGCGCGCCTATCGCCTAAGTCCTCGCGAACAGGAGGTGCTGGCGCTTCTGGCCGAGGGGAAGACCGGACGCGTCATCCAGCAGGAGCTGTTCATCGCCGAGGGTACCTTCAAAGCGCACACGCGCCATATTTACGAGAAGATGGGCATCAATTCCCGCAAGGAGCTCTTCGAGCTGCTGGGCGTGTCCTCGTAGCGCACCCCTAAGGCGCCCATAGCGCATCCAAAGAATGCCATTCGGGCATGCCGCTCGCGCGGGTTTTTTGAAGAGGGGAGAAAAACCCGTTGACACGGGCGGGATTCGCTCTAGAATAGACGAGCTGCCCAAAGGTGGGCAGTGCAACGAACAGATATGTTCCGCTACTTAAGACAGCAGGTACCGAGTCTGCAACCGCCTGCGGGGCGTTCCGAAAGGGGCGACACCCGGCGCAACGGCTCGGTTTAATCGCGCAAGCGGCCCGCCGAGGTGGTCGACAGATTCGCTTCCGTGAATACGTGCGGCCTCCGTCTTATGGGCGGGGGTCGTTTTCGCTTCTCAGGCTTGCGGCCCACCCACCAAGGTGCGGAACCCGGATAAGCTTGAGAAGGAGGTGTACGTACAACATGCCCAACGCTCAGAACAAGGAGATGCTCGCCAGCATCAAGGAGGATCTCGACGGCGTTTCCGCCATGTGGGTCGTGGATTACCGCGGTCTTACCGTGAAGGAGATGCAGCAGCTGCGCCGCGACATTCGCGAGACCGGCTCGGTGCTGAAGGTCTACAAGAACACGCTGGTTCACCTGGCGCTTGCCGAGGCCGAACTGCCGACGCTCGACGATATGCTCGCCGGCCCCAGCGCGTTCGTGTTCTCCGGCAACGACGTGGCCGCATCGGCTAAGGCCCTGAAGACCTTCGCCAAGGCCAACGAGAACCTTGAGATCAAGGGCGGCCTGATGGAAGGCGCTGCCGTGTCGGCCGCAGAGGTGGAGGCTATCGCTTCTCTGCCCTCTCGCGAGCAGCTCATGGCTCAGATCGCCGGTGCCATCTCCGGCGTCGCTCGCGGTCTGGCTACCACCATCAACGGTGTGCCGCGCGGTTTGGCCCAGGTCGTCAAGGCCGTGGCCGAGCAGAAGGAAGCTGCCTAACAGCTCGGGCGGCCTGAGACGGGCCGCGTAACGCAAGAAGAAATGACGGTCGGCGCGAAGAGGTGCCGGCCCCCTTTGAAAGGAAACTAACATGGCTGTTACTCGTGAAGAGATCATTGAGGCTTTGAAGGAGATGTCCCTGCTCGAGGCTTCCGAGCTCGTGAAGGACATCGAGGAGACCTTTGGCGTGTCCGCCGCCGCTCCGGTGGCCGTGGCCGCCGCCGCTCCGGCCGAGGGTGGCGCTGCCGCCGAGGAGAAGTCCGACTTCGACGTCGTGCTCGAGGGCTTCGGCGACAACAAGATCGCCGTCATCAAGGTTGTCCGCGAGATCACCGGCCTGGGCCTGAAGGAGGCCAAGGAGGTCGTCGAGGGCGCTCCGAAGGCTGTCGCCGAGGGCGTGAACAAGGAGAAGGCCGAGGAGATCAAGGGCAAGCTGGAAGAGGCCGGCGCCGCTGTGACCCTGAAGTAAATTCGCTTTCGCGAAAAGCTTCTCCCAACCGATTCGGTTGCAAGGACCCCGCTTTCGAGCGGGGTTCCTTTTTGGTCTGCCCAAAGTTCGACTGCCGATTTTGAGCAAAAAGACCCACTTCTCGTAATTGTAAGAAGCAGAACGGGTACAGTTCTTTGCGTTTTCCCAGGTAGAGCGAGTTCGATCCACTCTAGCCCTTTCTAAAGGCTACGAGAAAGGGGGTATTTTGCTCATTTCGGGCTTTAGCCAAGCCACGCTTCCAGCGACTCGATGTCGCGCTGGGCTTGGGCGAGGCCGGTTTCGTAGGAGCGAACGAGGGCGTCGTAGTCGGTGGTCTTGTTGGTGACGTCCATGGTGTCGGGGTAGAAGACCCAAGCGGCGCCCGTCTTTTCCAATTGCTCTATCTCGTCGCAGAGCTCGTTGTAGGGCTGCCAGCGTGCGATGGTGCGCTCGGCCACGATGGGATGCTTGCGGAAGGCCGCGCGGAAGAGCGCCTGGGCGCCCCGGCTCATGGCGTGCTTACGGTAGCCGCGCGGCTGGGTGCGGATGATGCAGAAACGCTCGTAGCCGTCGGCGCGGGCGGCATTCAGCAGGATGCCCCAGCTATCTCCCATGCCGCCGTCCATGTAGGTGTGCCCGTCGATGGTGGTGGGCGGCATGAAAAGGGGCATGGTGGACGATGCACGCACTTTCAGTCCCAGGTCGTGGGCGTCCTTCACATCGGCGCGGGTCCAGGCGACGGTCTCGCCGGTGTCCCAATCCATGGCCTCGATGTGCATCTCGGCCGGGTTGGCGGCGAAGGTGTCCCAGTCGAAGGCCATGGGGTCGCCGGCGGGCGCGTTTTCGATCAGCTCCTCGTAAAGGTAGGGGCTGTTGAAGTAGCCGGTGCCCCGCAAGAAGCTGCCCCAGCCACCGAAGCGCGGATACTTCACCAGCTCGACGAATGAGGCGCGAGCGCGGGTAGCGTCGCGCACCAGGTAGTTCACCGTGTGACTGGAGCCGGCCGAGATGCCGTAGACGCACCCGAAGTTCAGGTTGCGCGCGAGCAGTTCCACCGCCATGGGCGCCGTGTAGCTGTTGCGCATGCCGCCGCCCTCGAAGATGAGCGCCACATCGGGCTGGTTGATGGCGAGGTCGGCACGGGGCATTTCACTCATGGCAGATCCTTCTCGAACAGTGTTTTCTCTCAGTATAGCCATACCGCATCTCTGACTTCGGTAACGACTCAGGATACGGTTTCAGCGATTGGCAGAGTGCGACTCGACGGACTCGACAAGAGGTTTGTCGAGGGCTCGACAAAATTTCATCGAGGACTCGATAAAACGCTGTCGAGTCTGTCGAGGGGCCTGGATGTGCTGTGCTCAAGCGCCTCTTTGATGTGCGCAAAAAAGGAGCCGTCCGAAGACGGCTCCCGGGATGGGTCGGTTGCCAGCAATGCGCAGGCTGTCGGCTTGTCCTTCGAAGGCGGCGTGGCCGCGGCGGGGCGGACGTTACTCCGCGTAGCGGAACAGGGCGGCGACGGGCTGGTCGGTGGGCATCTGGTTCTGCTCGACGATGTAGATGTGGGCGTCCTGAGCCAGTGCCGCCTGGGCGAAGGCGTCGGTGATGTCGGGCGCGGCCGGGTCGATGTAGCCGTCATCGACCGGGTTCGGATCGCCGTCGAAGGTGACGGTGCCGGTGTTGATGTCGAAGCCGCCGGGGAGGATCTTGCCCTTCACGAGGAACAGCGCTCCCACGCGGCGCTCGGCCAGCGCCATGCCGATGGCGTCGAAGTCGTCCGAGGCCTTGCCATGGGCCGCGTCGGCGCCGAACTTCTCGGCGGTTTCCTTGATGTTCGCATCGCGGATGCCGTCCATCACGGTCAGCGACTCTTCCAGAAGCGCCTTGCCGTCAAGACCGGCGGGATCCTTCTTGATGCCGACGGGCAAGAGATGACGCAGCGTGGAGAGCTTGCGGAAGGCGGTCTCGTACTCCTCGTCGCAGCACAGGATGATGGGGGTGGTGTCATCGCGCACGAGGTAGTCGTTCACGGCCTTGTTCACATAGCGGAACCAGGGCAGGGCGTCGTCCTTCTTCACCTCGTTGCGGGACTGATGGTCGTGGTACTGGCCCATGTGGCCCTCCAGCGAGATGTAGTCCAGCGCGCCCTTCTCGCCCTTGCGGGCGTCGGCGGCGATGTCGTCGCTGTTGGCGAACAGCTCGCTGAAGAAGTCGTGCACTTCCTGCGGCAGCTGCTGGCGCTCCACATGGGTGCGGTCGCCCTTCACCCAGCTGAAGCGGTCGTTGCCCAGTTCCAGCACATAGTACTCGGTGCCGTACTGGAAGTTGCGCAAAAGCGGCTTGACGAAGTAGGTGTCGCCGGCGGCCACCATGGGATCGGGGGCGAAGAACAGGTTGTACACGTAGATGTCGTCGTTGTTCATGAGGAAGCCCAGACCCTCGCCGGCATGCAGCCAAAGCGGCATGTCCGGATGCTCGAGCAGGTAGTCGGCCTTCTCGACGATTCCCTTATAGGCATCTTTGTCGTAGGTTTCGGCGAGCGTGCGCTCGGCATCCTTCATCAGATCCTTGAACATGTCGCGATCCCAGATATCGCGGCGCTCCTCGCGCTCGGTGTGGTGCACGGGAATATAGAGCGACACGACGGGCGCGGTCACATCAGCGAGGATGGCCGGATCGAACTTTTCCATCACGTGAATGCTATCGGCGGTCTTCCGCAAGGTCTCCTTCTCGTCTTTCATGACGAACCTCCAAAGTGGTCGGGAACACAAAGTGCGCGCAGCAGTGTCGCGGCGCCGTTGCGTCTGGAAAGGCGGCGGCGCGTGGTGCAACTGATGTGCTGAAAAGAGCATAGCCCCCGACGAGGAAAATCGGGGGCTATGAACCAGCCTGTGAACGGGCGGTTGCCGAAATGCAGTTTAAAGTTGATTTAGCCGCTCGCCTTTAGTTGCCTTTAGTCGAGGTAGCGCTTCACGTTCATGGCGCGCATGGCGTTCAAGATGGCGATGACGGCCACGCCCACGTCGGCGAAGACGGCCATCCACATGTTGGCGATGCCGAAGGCGGCCAGCACCAGCACGGCAAACTTGACGCCCAGGGCAAACACGATGTTCTGCCAGACGATGCCCATGGTGCGCCGCGCCAGGTGAATGGCGCGGGCGATGTCGTCGGGGTCGTCGTTCATGAGCACGATGTCGGCGGCCTCGATGGCGGCGTCCGAGCCCATGGCGCCCATGGCGATGCCGATGTCGGCGCGGGTGAGCACGGGTGCGTCGTTGATGCCATCGCCCACGAAGGCGAGCTTGCCCTTGCCATTGGTGTCGCGCTCGGTTTGGGCGAGAAGCGCCTCCACCTCGGCCACCTTGTCTTGGGGAAGCAGCTCGGCGTGCACCTCGTCGATGCCGAGTTCGGCGGCGACGGCCCGGGCCACGGGTGTGCGGTCGCCCGTGAGCATGACGGTCTTCTTCACGCCGGCCGCGCGCAAATCGGCGATGGCGCGGGCGGCGTCGGGCTTCACGGTGTCGGCGATGACGATGGCGCCCAGGTAGGTGCCGTCGGCGGCCACGTAGAGCACGGTGCCCGGGGCCTCCACGGGGGTGAAGGCGACCTGGTGGGCCGCCATGAGCTTGCCGTTGCCCACGAGCACCTCGCGTCCGTCCACGACCGCTTCCACGCCCTGGCCGCTGATCTCGCGGACGTCGCGCACCCGTTCGGCGGTTGTGATGGAGCCGCTGTCCGGTCGCGCGCCGGTCGTGGTGGAGTCGCTGTCCGGTTGCGCCAGATTCGCGTCGTTGTCGCTGTCCGGTCGCGTGCCGGTCGTCAGGGAGTCGCGATAGGCCCGCACCGATTGCGCGATGGGATGGGTGGAGAACGTCTCGGCCGCTGCGGCGATGTCGGCAAGCTCGGCCTCGCTTACGCCGGGGGCGCCGATGAGCTCGGTCACGGAGAAGGTGCCGTCGGTCAAGGTGCCGGTCTTGTCGAACACGACGGTTTCGGTGGAGCCTAGGGCCTCCAGATAGTTCGACCCCTTCACCAAAATGCCGAGGCGCGAGGCGCCGCCGATGCCGCCGAAGAACGACAGCGGCACAGAGATGACCAGCGCGCAGGGGCACGACACCACGAGGAAGGTGAGTCCGCGCAAGATCCAGTCGGACCACTGACCGCCGAACAACAGCGGGGGCACGATGGCGAGTACAGCGGCCACGCCCACGACGATGGGGGTGTACACGCGGGCGAAGCGGGTGATGAAGTTCTCGGTGCGTGCCTTCTTCTCGGCAGCGTTTTCCACCAATTCCAAGATGCGGCTTACCGTGGAGTCCTCGAAGGGCTTGGTGGCGCGTACGACGAGTTTGGCCGTCAGGTTCACGCAGCCGGAGATGACCTCGTCGCCTGGGCGCGCCGTGCGGGGCACCGACTCGCCGGTGAGCGCCGCCGTGTCAATTTGGCTTTCGCCGGTCAGCACCGTGCCGTCAAGCGGGATGCGCTCGCCGGGCATGACGATGAACTCGTCATCGGGGGCGAGCTCGAAGGGATCCACCTGCTTCAGCTTGCCCTCCTCCATGACGTTCGCGTACTCGGGCGCGATATCCATCATGTCCGCGATGGACTGGCGCGACTTGTCCACGGCGTAGCTTTGGAATAGCTCGCCCACCTGGAAGAACAGCATCACGGCCGCGCCTTCGGCCATGTGCGGTTCAGTGTCGGGGAACAGCACCAGCGCAAACGCGCCGAAGGTGGCCACGGTCATGAGGAAGTCCTCGTCCAGCGCGTGTCCGTGAACGAGTCCGCGCAGGGCGCCGGCGATGACGTCGTAGCCGGCGATGAGGTAGGGGATGAGGAACAACGCGAACTCGGCGTACACATCGCCGGGGGTGCCGAAGGCGGCGGCAAGCGCTCCGGTCTGGGCCGCCACTTCAATGGCGACGAACAGCGCGAGGGCGACGATGATGCGCGTGAGGAGTTTCTTCTGCTTCGGGTTCATGGGGAATCCTTTTTGTCCGCCTCTGATCAGGGGGCAATACTCGATGCTCAAACAGTCCTCGCTCGGCGAAACAGCCCACTGGGCTGTTTCGTTCGCTGCGGAACTGCGCGTCGAGCATCGCCCCCTGCTCAGAGGCTGCTCTTACGGGTTCGAAAGACGGGTGCTAACGGACGATGCGGCAGTCTTTCTCGTAGCTGGTGCAGACGGCCTGAGCGGCGTCGACGATGGCGGCCAGGGCCTGCGCGTCGGCGGCGTCCGCGTCGATCATCAGCTTGCTCGTCATGAAGCTGATGGATGCTTTGTTCACGCCGGGCAGCTCATTGATGCCGGCCTCCATCTTCGCGGCGCAGTTGGCGCAATCGAGGTTCTCCAGTTTGAATGACTTGCGCATGATGGTTCCTTTCAATGTTGTTCCCACTCGATAGTGGCGGGCGGTTCGGTGAATCGCAGGGGGGACGGGGTTACTCGCACACGTGGGTCATGCCCTGGGCGAGCATGGTGTAGACGTGGTCATCGGACAGGGCGTAGATGACGTTCTTGCCGTCGCGGGTGGCCTTCACGAGGCGCGCCTGCTTCAGCGTGCGCAGCTGGTGGCTCACGGCGCTTTGGGTGCAGCCGACGACGGCGGTGATGTCGCCGACGGACAGGCCGCCGCCCATGAGCGCGAACAGGATCTTGATGCGGGTGGTGTCGGAGAAGGCCTTGAACAGGTCAGCCACATCGAACAGCAGCTCCTCGTCGGGCATCTCCGCGAACAGATTGGCCGTGGCCTCGCGATTGCAGCCGCAGGGGCAAGCCTCCAGCGACGCGCGAGCATTTTCCACGACTTCGCCGGCTTCTTTTTCTATAACAGTTGGTACGCTCATTCCAACTCCTTATAAACTTTAAACATATGAGCAACTGTTCATAAGTATAAACACCGCCATCGATCTGTCAAGGGGAGGAATAAAAGATCCCGTTTGGAGGAACAACGGAGGGGGAAGCGTAACGGCCTCGTCGCCATTGAAGGAGAGCGCGCGGCTACCATAAAGAGCAGAAGATGCGATGGAGCCTGCTGCCGTATGCTGTCGTGCGGCTGTTGGCTCGCCGGCAGTCGCTCCATCGTGCTCGATGCGAGTTTTGAAAGGTGTTGCAATGAAGGCTTACCAAATCGTCGATGCCGACTTCGTGAAGCGCGAGATAGGACGCATGCCCATCGTGGACGTGCGGCCGCCGCTGCGCTACGACACGGCCCACATTCCCTCGGCCATCAACATCCGGCTCGATGTGGCCGCTGCCTCGGACGACCCTGCCGAGGAGCTGGCCGAGATGTTCCAGGACAACGGCATTTTCCCCGAGGACGCGGTCATCGTGTACTGCCAGATGGGCGTGCACGCCAAGATCGCCTGCGATTACCTGGCGTCGGCGGGTTACAGCAAGCTGTATCTGTACGCCGGCAGCATGAACGACTGGATGCGCGACCCGGCGCGTCCTGTGGAGGCCTCGTCGGTTGCCTTCGCTAAGGCGTCGTAGGAGGGCGCAAAGACCTGCGGCCGAGCGTTCGACGCTGCCGATGTCGGCGCGTTCGTCGCGACGAAACGATGACAAGGGTCGTCTGCTTGTAGCGGGCGGCCCTTCGCTGTCCTACTATAAGCGGGAGATATCGATGCGGGCGCATCCCGCGCTCGCCGAGACAGGAGGCCGCCATGACCACGGAAGAGAAGCGCGCCGACGAGGAAGAGTCCTCGCCGTTGGATATGCCCGAGCCCATTCCCGGGTTCCCCGAATTCGGGCACATCCCCTTCGAGGGGCTTCACAACACGCGCGATTTGGGCGGCATGCCGGCGGCCGATGGACGTCGCATCGCGCCGGCGAAACTCATTCGCAGCGGGTGCCTTCACAAGGCGAGCGAGCAGGACCTGGCGCGGCTTGTGGGCGACTACGACCTGGCGGGTGTCATCGATTTCCGCACCCAGCTCGAGCGCGACAAGGAGCCCGACCCCCGCGAGCTTATGGAAGGCGTGGTGTTCTACGACTTCCCGGCGCTGTCCGGCGAGACCGTCGGCATCACTCACGGTGCGGGCCTGTCCCAGGACTTGAAGACCTTCGCTAGCTACAACGCCAGTCCTCACGAGCTGGTGCGGGGCATGTACCCCCAGATTTTGCTGGACGACGCGGGGCGGGTTGCCTACACGTCGTTTCTCGAGGTGCTTTTGGAAGGCGACGGTGGAGCGTACCTGTGGCACTGCTCCGAGGGCAAGGACCGGGCTGGCCTGGGCGCGGTTATCGTGGAGCGGGCGCTCGGGGTGCCCGAGGCCTACGTGCGCGCCGATTACCTGGCCACGAATTTGTTCGCGCGCAACCGCGCCGAGGGGATCGTCGACGCCATCAGCAAGAAGCTGGGTCTCATGAAGGGGCTCGACGCGGACATCGACTCGCTGTTCTACGCCTAAAACGACTACTACGATTGCGTCATGGCGGCGGTGAGCGCCAACTACGGCTCTTTCGATGCCTACCTCGCCGAGGCCCTGGATTTCGGCCCCGAGAAGCGCCAGGCCCTGCGGGCGAAGTATCTCCGATAGGTCATCCGGCGCTGCATCCCGCCATCTCGCTTGTCCGCCCGTAGGGGCAGACCTTGGTCCGCCCTAATCTCCCTATCCTCCATCCATTCCGCACTTTCTCGACATTTCACCTCGTAGAAATACCTCAGCGCGCGGGGAGGTGTAAAATCGCCCTCGAACATTTCGCGACCCAAGGAGGCATTGTGGCCGAGTCCGCTACCCCGGAACAGAAAGTCATCGTCGTCGATTTCGGTGCCCAGTACGGGCAGCTCATCGCCCGTCGCGTGCGCGATTTGCACGTGTATTCCGAAATCGTGCCCTGCGACATCACGGCCGAGGAGGTGCGCGCTATCGCACCGGCAGCCATCATCCTGTCCGGCGGCCCGGCGTCGGTGTATGCGGAGGACGCGCCTTCCATCGACCCGGAGATTCTCGCCCTGGGCATTCCCGTGCTCGGCTTCTGCTACGGGCAGCAGGCCATGGCCGTGGCGCTCGGCGGGGAAGTGGGCCACACCGAGAAGGGCGAGTACGGCCCGGCGGTCATCACGCGGGCGGGCGAGTCGGCGCTGTTCGACGGCACCCCCGGCGAGCAGACCGTGTGGATGAGCCACCGCGACGCCGTGAGCCGCGTGCCCGAGGGCTTCTCCATCACGTCGCGCACCGAGGTGTGCCCCGTGGCGTCCATGGAATACCCCGAGCGGCGCCTGTTCGCCACGCAGTTCCACCCCGAGGTGCGCCACACCGAGTTCGGCCAGACCATGCTGCGCAACTTCCTGTTCGGCGTGTGCGAGCTTGAGCCCGATTGGACGATGGACTCCATCATTGACGACTCCATCGAGGCCATTCGCGCCGAGGTGGGGGACGACCGCGTCATTTTAGGCCTTTCGGGCGGCGTGGACTCATCGGTGGTGGCGGCGCTGTGCGCCCGCGCCATTGGCAAACAGTTGACCTGCGTGTTCGTGAACCACGGCTTTCTGCGCAAGGGCGAGCCCGAGGAAGTGGAAGAGGTGTTCACGAAGCAGTTCGACGTGGACTTCATCCACGTGCACGCCGAGGAGCGCTACCTGGAGCTTCTGCGCGGCGTGGCCGACCCGGAGGAGAAGCGCCGCATCATCGGCACGCAGTTCTGGAAGGAGTTCTTCGCCGTGGCGGAGGACTTGGCCCAGGACGGCCGTCCAGTGAAGTATCTGGCTCAGGGCACCATCTACCCCGACATCATCGAGAGCGGCGCACGCAAGACCGGCGGGAAGGCGAGCACCATCAAGAGCCACCACAATTTGATTCCGTTCCCTGAGGGCGTGCATTTCGACCTGATTGAGCCTCTGGATCATTTCTTCAAGGACGAGGTGCGCGCGCTGGGCACGGCGCTGGGCCTGCCCGACTACATCGTGCACCGCCAGCCCTTCCCGGGGCCGGGCCTGGCCATCCGCATCATCGGCGATGTGGACGCCGAGAAGCTGAACATCCTGAAGAACGCCGATGCCATCGTCCGCGAGGAGCTGGACGCCTACAACGAGCGTCTGTTCGCCGAGACGGGCGAGCGCAACAGCGAGCACAGCGTTTGGCAGTACTTCGCCGTGCTGCCCGACATCAAGTCCGTGGGCGTCATGGGCGACGAGCGCACCTACGCCCGCCCGGTGATCCTGCGTGCCGTGGAAAGCTCCGACGCCATGACCGCCGACTGGGCTCGCCTGCCCTACGACGTCCTGGCCCGCATCTCCGGCCGCATCGTAGCCGAGGTCCCCGGCGTGAACCGAGTGGTGTATGATATCACCAGCAAACCGCCCGCAACTATCGAGTGGGAGTAGAGGTTCCCTTCTTCCCTCCGATGCTTGATCATCCTGGCGGGCGCTCTCTACAGCGAGGGCGCCCGCTTCATTATGAGGAGCGCCCCGTGGATGTCCTGCAATTCATGCGCGATCACCAGGCCTATTTCGAAGACTACGTGACGCGCAGCACATACCACTCGAACGCCATCGAGGGCAGCACGCTGTCCTTTGCCGAGACCTATGCCATCCTCTGGAACGACAATACTCTGAAGGTGACGGCTACGGCTCGCGAGCTGTACGAGGCGATCAACCACAAGTACGCCCTGGCCACGGCATCGGAAAATATGGACGACCCTCTTTCGGAGCGGCTTGTCAAGGCTATAGCGCGGGATATCAACCGTAACATAAGCGGCATCGACGACTATCGTCACGGCCAGGTGATTATCCGCGGGGCCGAGCACCTGCCGCCGGCCGCCAATCAAGTGAACCAGCTCATGATGCAGCTCGTGTACGAGTACAACCACGACGAGGGAGGAGACCCCTTCCTGCGTGAGGCCCGCTTCCATATCCGCTTCGAGAGAATTCATCCCTTCGAAGATGGCAACGGGCGGACGGGTCGCATCCTCGTAAACCGCGGGCTCATGCGAGCCGGTCTCGCTCCGGTAGTGATCCCCGTGGAAGAGCGCGCCGCCTACATGGACTTGCTGGCACGCAGCGACTACGACGGCTTGGCCGTCATGCTGCGCCGCCTGTCCGAAGCGGAGACCGAGCGTATGGAGAGATTCGCCGAGCTATGATGGTGCCCGAGGGCCGTAGGTGTTCATCCTTGACTCAGGGCTGCACCTTGACTTTCTCGCAGCCCGGACTGGGTTATTCGGTGGCTTGCAGAACCGAATAAGATGGTTTGTGAGCGCCTATAATTCATTGTAGAGGATGTTTAGACAGCCTGCGGGATAGGGTTTTCTCTTGGGCGTGCGGCATCCGAACATCCACGTCGAGGAAGTGATACTCAGCCTTATTGCGAAGTGCATCTTTTTTCGCCGGCGCAGGGCTTTTCGCACTACAATATGTATTTATACGGTACAATTAGTGTATCGATAAGATACAAAATGTGAGGTGTGGTATGAACGATAGAGAGCTTCGGTTGTTCAATCTGTGGGCTATCAGGACAAAGGATGAGCTTCTGGGAGCCATCGATGAATATATCGACAGGATTGAGCAGCATGATGATATTGAAATAGTGCGTAAAGGTCGTTCGAAACCCCTTGTAGACGTCATGAAAGACTTCAGAAAGAAGGTTGCAAGAACTCCTCTCGCTGATCTCGACCAGGATTTCTGTGCTTATGAGGTTGAGATTACAGATACGGAAATCGAGCTCAGCATTAATGCGTTCAAAGACATAGTCGTTGATGATAATGGCGAGATTCTAAAGAGTTCTTCCGAAGTTACACCCGAAATCATAGTAGTGAGCGCGCCGTATATTCCTATAGACCAATTTGCTGAGATGCAGGGAGTGAAGGCTGCGACCGTGCGACAATGGATTCGCCGGGGGAAGATTCGAAATGTTAAGAAGCTCGGATCTGAGTGGATGGTTGCTTCTACAGAAGGGCAGCCTGAGAGAGGGTTCACTGGTGGAGTGTTCTACTGCACCGATCAAGACGGGGACATGAGCAGACTCTTCCCTTTAAAGGAGGGAACTCATTCGATAGAGCTGTGGAAGGCAAACCAGTACAGCGAAGAATGTTTGGCGACCATGCGCGATTTTGACCACCATGTACTTGATGAGATAAAACTGAACAGGGTCGCTCGGGAGAAGCTCGAACACGCTTTAGCCGCTTCTTCCGAAGTGCGCTTTCAGAGCACTTTTATAGATGTCATAGATCGGAAAGCGTCGTCGTCTCGTGATGACGCTAACAGCCAGCCAGAAGGTGGCTGGAGCGATGTGGCTGGGACGCAAATCGATGACCTCTCTATCGACTGTCTGCTGAAAGAAATTAGTGGTGATGGCTATGTGCGAGATTTGGCGATAAGCTTAGCTCACTTATGCTTCAGGAATGGTCCGGTCGAAGATATGCACGCAGAAGGCAAGCTTGACGACACGGATATGATGGAACTAAATAAGTACATGGTTGACCATCTCGGATTGTTCCTCTTGTTGCTAGGTTTGTCAGACTTTAGCTCACTGAAGCGAATTCTTTGGTTTCATGATCAGTGCGGTTCTGATTGGGATAGCCCGGATGTCCAAAAAATGCTCCATGATTACCATATTTCGACCGATCGATTAAAGGCGCTAGCCTTCAATCGTGATCAGGCAGCTGCGTGCAGGTGTTCGAGCAATACGGCTCCAGCTGGACTTACGCGCCTAGCGCCTGTGCCCTCAAGTGATTATGATCCAGACGAACCTTTGGCGGACTGCCCGATCTGCGGGTCGAATGTTCTCATACGCAAACCGATGACAAACCTTTCGTTTGCTGTGGATCACGGCAAGACTGTTCATACGAACAAAGAGCTTGCAAATGCAGCGCATGTTCCCATTCAACTTGTGACCGATATGCAATTCGTTGAAAGGGTCAAGAGCGCGAGTGAAAAGCAGCGTGAGCGCATGAAGGCAGTCGCCGATGTCTTGGATGTTCCGCTTGACTATCTTCTTGCATTTAACCCGAATGCCTCTACCATCAGTTGCGGTGATTGCCATACAACTGCACCATGGTCTGTTTGGAGTGCGCGTCGGCCCTGGCGATGAACGCGTCGTCGTTTCTGCTTCTGCGCAGAACGCCTTTCAGCGCTACAGGTGTTTTCTGTAGTTGAATTGCGAAGGATGCATTTGGCTATACCGTGCGAGATATCAATGGCATTCCTGCCATCGTGAAGGACTATGGCTCTGCAACGGACTTCATGCGCGATCGTCGGACTTAAAGCGTTATTTGAAACAGATCCCTATTATTGCTCATGCCAAAACCTTCCCAAATATGGTAAGGTTTTGGCATGAGCAAATACGAGGAAATATACGAAGTAGCAGCCGATAACTACGGGATTGTGACCCGGGATGAAGCGGCAAGGATGGGGGTCTCCGATAAGGAGCTGTCCCGTTTTACCTCCGATGGAAGGCTGACCCGTATTGGGCGCGGCGTCTACCGCATTAAGCACCACGTTCCCGGCAATCTTGATCCTTACGCCGAGAGCGTTGCTCTGGCGGGTCCCGGTGCATACCTCTACGGCGAATCTGGCCTCGCCATGTTCGCGCTTTGCCCCGCTAGTCCCGCCAAGATGCACATCGGCACGCCAAGGCGCATCCGCAGAAAGCTACCCGAGGGAATGAAGGTGGTACAGCGAGAGGATGCCAAAGACGTCACCGAGTACGAGGGCATACCTTCACAGACGGTCGGGGCGGCCATCAGCTCCTGCGTGGGCAAGATCATGCCCGATAGGCTTCGGGAGGCCGTTTGGGAAGCCTGGCGGCAAGGCCTATTGAGGAAAGACGAGGCGGAGAAACTCGATAGGGAGGTGTCAATCTGATGCTAAAGAGACCGAACAGTCTCATCGAAGAGATCGCCCAATAGCTGTTTGCGGCGAATAAATCCCATTTCAGGCTTACGTGGACAATGTGCCCGCGTAGTAAGGGAGGCGGACGATTTCCGGAACAGTCCGCTATGCTGCGAGCTGCATAGGAATCTGGGACGGAAGCATCAGCGTTCCCTTATGAAGCTTTAGGCTTGTGAAAAACAAGAGGAACGGTGCAAACGGGAGAGGGGAATCTTGGGGAATTCGGCTCGACCTTCTCGCGCTTGTGCGCGCCGCTTATTATATATCTCGCGCTCTGCCGGCTATCCTGTCACAATGAGACTTGAAGAATATGATTCGACGAAGGAGCAGACATGCGCATCGCGCTCGTGATGGACGATATGCCCGTCCGCTCCAATGGCACATCCTCTACGGCGTTGCGCTATGCGGATGCCCTGCGCGAGCAAGGCCATGAGGTCATCTGCGTGGCCTTTGGCGCGGATGACCCCGATAGCTTCGATGTGCCCGAGCATCACATCCCCGTCGTGACTCCGGTTGCCGAGGGGCTCGATTTCCACTTCGCGCTGCCTGACGAGGCGGTCTTCGATGAAGCATTCGCCGATGTTGACGTCATCCATATCTTCCTCCCCTTCGCCTTAGGCCAGGCGGCTCGCGATTGGGGGCGAGCCCACGGTGTGCCGGTGACGGCGGCATTTCACTTGCAGCCGGAGAACGTCACCTACAACGCGAACCTGGGGGCAGCGCCCTTGGTTTGCGATGCCATCTACAGGCTGTTTCGCGACTGGCTCTACGGCGACATCCGCCATATCCATTGTCCGAGCCAGATGATCGCCAACCAGCTGCGCAAGCATGGCTACCGGAGTCAACTCCATGTCATATCCAATGGCGTGCCCAAGGCGTTCTGCCCAGGAGAGGGCGAGAGCTTCAATGATGGCCTTGTCCATATCGTCACCGTCGGTCGTCTCTCTCACGAGAAGGACCAGGCAACCATCATCCGCGCCATCGAACGTTGCTTCCATAGGGATCAGATCCGGCTGCATATCTGCGGTAAGGGCCCGCTTAAGCACAAGCTTGAGCACGAAGGGAGCCGCCTGCCCCATCCTCCTATCTTCGAGTATCGGTCCATCGATGACCTGATAGCCCTGGAGCGAGCGTGTCCTTTGTACATCCATGCGTCGATTGCAGACATCGAGGCCATGAGCGTATTGGAGGCTCTCGCCTGCGGCTGCGTCCCGATCATCGCCGAGGCCGAGATGAGCGTGCCCTCTCAGTTCGCTCTCTGTGGGGAGAGCCTATTCGAAGCTGGTGACGACGAGCGCCTTGCCGAGCTCATTGACTGGTGGCTCGATCATCCCGAGAAGATCGCGGAATGGAGCCCGCGTTATGCTGCAGAGGGCATGGGCGATCATGTGGAAAAGTGCGCCGAACGCTTCGCTGCGATGCTGGAAGAGGCCATTGCCGACGACCTTTCAGCCTATGGGGAAGAAGCCCGAAGTTAGCCGCAGGCGCACTTCTCTGCGGAGCCTTGCAGTTCCCCCGTCTTTCTGTCGCCGCTAGCTTCGCTCGCCCTTCTTCCAGAGCCTAACCACAGCGGTAGTCCCGATCCCGATAATGGCAATGATCAAAACAACCAAGTAGAAATGCCACCACTCTGCTTCTGCTGTTTCCAAATCCGCTTCCACGATTTCGTATGACTCGCCAGATGCTAAAGGAACATAAGCGTCTTCAAACACGACGAGTGGCTGTGCGATTCGGGAGGTTCCATCAGAAGAGGTGATGAGCACTTGGTCACCCTCTTTCACTCCAGGAGCCTTCACCCAATTGACAAGCTCGAAAGCGTCCGGGGTATCGGGCTCGTACCCAGGCTGTTCCGTGCTCGATGTGCCGGAGCCCTGCGAACCCTCAGGGGCAGTGCTCGATGTGCCGGAGCCCTGCGAGCCCTCGGGGGCGGGGCTCGATGTGCCGGAGCCCTGCGAGCCCTCGGAGGGCGAGCCATCAACACTAGGCCACTCCCAATGTCCGTAAGCAGATCCGTCATCGGTGAAGAACAGTACCAGCTTGTCGCCATCCTCCAGCGTGTAACCGGCCAAACCCACGCTAGGCGTCGTCCCGTTCACTGAATACAGCCAGCCGGAATTCGGGCCGCGACTCTTCTCTGCGAGCACGGTGCCGTCCGGTCCGGTGATGGAGCTCACATAGCTGCCTTTGTGCTGGTAGTTGCCCGCAGGAACCATCTGCTTGAACACATCCCATGCCGTTGTGCCTTCGGGCAACTGCTTGTATTTGCCTGAGTACAGAACGCGCGATCCGTCGGTCACAGCGAAGTTCACATCGACCGGTGCCCTACGCGCCATCGCCATAAGTGGGTTGCTCGTTCCGCGCACGAGTATCTCCGCGCTCACTTCCTGATTGTATAGAGCCGCGAGGTCCTTGTACTGCGCGTAGGTTATGGGATCTTCCGCGTAAAGCTTGCCGTACTTTCCGTATACCTTGTGGGAAAGCACACTTTTGATGGTGACCGCCTTCGGCTCGGCCTGGCGGGTCACCAGCAGGTTCTCGTGCGACACCACTTTCGCATTCGAGGACTTGAACAAACGCCACAGCTCCAGCTCTTCCCAGCCGTCCTGCGCCACGGGCACGATGCCCGTGTTCTTCTCTTGTGCGCTGTCGCGGACCCATACGAGCTCCCCGTTGTCGTCAGCGTATACCTCGAAAAACGGAGATAGGTTAACGGTGACCTCGTTTGCGGATGGGTTTGCACCTGCGTTGAGGCCGTCGAAGTAATGCTGCTTTACCTGCTCCATGAGATCGAATTCCGAAGCGAGGTCGGAAAGCTCGATGGGCTTCACGCGGATGGTGAAATCCTTGGTCGCCTTGACGCCGGTGTCTTTGTCGGAAAGGGAAACGGAAAGCGCCACGAGGCCTTCCATGTTCGCGCTGCGGGCGAGGCTGCCCGTGCCCATGGGGCGAAGCACGGAGACTCGGGCGCTGTTGCGCACGTCGGGTACGGTCAATAGCGTGCCGTCGCTGCTTGCAAGCGTAACGGGGTAGTACTTGCCGTCCACGCCGAAATCGGCCGTCGTGGGAAGCTGGATGTCGTTCTCGACAGTGTAGATGCCGCCGGCATCGGGCTGAAGTCGTACGCCGGTGACGCTATCGCGCAGGCCTGCCTTGGCGAAGCCGGCGTCGAGCTTTGCCATAAGCTCGCTTTTGATCTGCTGTGCCCTTGCGCCGTCCAGCGAGTCGACATGCACGGGGAAGGTCTGCTCGACTGCGATCTCGGGTTCACCCATTGCCGTGCGCTGGAAGACGACCTTAGCGGTTAGCGTCACGTCCTTCGGCGTTTCTTCGCACTTCACCTTGCCGACGTACGGGGCGAACAGCGTGTCGGCCGTGCCCTGGTTCTCGCTGGATACGGAGATGACGGATGGGTCGGAGGAAGTCCATGTGATCTGCGCCCAAAGCTTTCCGCTTGCAACCTTGGGAAGTGAAAGGTCGGTGCTCACGTTGGTGGTGTCGCCAAGGTCGACCTGCGAGAGAACGTCTGCCGCCAGCATGGCTTTGACCTTCTGAGCGTTCCAATAGACGATGACGGGAACAGTCTTCTGAACGGTGGCTCCGGCTAAGGAAAGGTCGATAGTGATGCGGTAGGAGCCGAACCATTGCGCGCGGAAGCCGTCGGGGTCTGCGTAGAAGTAGGTGATGTTGCCTTCTTGGTCGATGGCGGAGCAGTTGTCGGTGCCGTTCGTCTTCTCGATGGATTTCAGGGCGACCGTGATATTCGGGTGCTTCGCATGGATCATATCGACGACGTTGGCGTCCTTGCCGAACTCGGGGTAGAGCGTCGAGAGTGATGCGGCTATCTCGTCAAGTGTCTTGTCGGTTGCGGGCGGAACGTCGGGGTTGGGCTCGTCAGGACTGGGGCCGGGCGTGGGATCAGGATCATCGGGATCGACGGGGCCGGGTGCCGTGCCGCCGATGATGACGCTATGAAGGTAGGCGGGGTCGTCCGACTGCACGCAGCTCTCTTCATCGACTGTGCCCGTGCCCGCGCCTGATATGCGCGTGACATAGCCGCATGTTTTGATGGTGGATGAGCCGTAGAGAAAGTCGACGATGTCGCTTGCGGTGTCTGAGCCCGAAATGGTGCCGGTGCTGTAGCAGCGCTCGACACTTCCGTTGTTCTGCAGCTGGCCGCAGATGCCGCCTGCACGACTGGTTCCAGTCACGGAACCAGTGTTGTAGGAGCTCTCGATAGTGGTGTACTTCGCGTACCCGACGATGCCGCCCGCAACGCCGCCTGACACGGAACCGGTGTTGGAGCAGTTCGAGAACGAGGCGGTCTGCGAGGCACTGTTGCCAGCGTAGCCAACCAGACCGCCTGCGTAGGCTGTGCTTCCTTTGGCGCCTGTCGAGACGCTTCCTGAGAAGCTGCATCCGGTGAGCGAGCCCTGCTGCACTTTGCCTACGATACCGCCGACATAGGCCTTGGTGGAAGACACCGTGCCGCTCACATGAAGGTTCTTGATGGTGGCACCGTTGATACCGCCGAAGAAGCCAACGTTCGTAGTAGTACGATTCACGCTCAAGTTCGTGATGCTATGGCCGCAGCCATCGAACACGCCGCTGAACGCTTCGGTGATATAGCCGCTTGATGGATAGAAGGGCTCCCACTCGCCAACGGAGATGTCAGACGTCATCTTCACATGGACGCCAGGGTTGTCGTTCATGATGCCGCGTAGCAGCTCCAGGTCTTCCACGGAACCGACGAGAAAGGGGTCAGTTTCCGTGCCACTGCCCGCAAGATCGTCCTGAGGCTGAATGAGCTCTTGAGCCTCGCTGACGCTTGTGGGCTCATCTTCGGCTTCAACCGATTCGTACGACTTCTCATCGGCGCCAGAGTCATCGAGCGCTCCGTCCACAGGCGAAATGGGCTGCTCCGGAGCGGCAGGAAGGGGAGGTTCCGTAGGCTCATCGGCCTCAGCAGAGCCTGCCACCTCATCTGATGAAGCTGGTGCTCCAGTTGATTCAGAAAGGTTAGGAGAGGTTTCCGCAACCGTATCTTGTGCAAATACAGAGGTAGGCGTGAACGAGAAACAGAGCAGAAGGGACAAAAATGCGCAAACGAACTTAGAGCCGGACATGATCGGCACCTCTTTCCCAGGGCTATCGTGCGATGGAGAGGTGTTCCGACTTTGCCTCATCAAAGCAGCCACCGTGCCCGGCGAGGACGAAATGGCAATCTGGAGGATTACATCGCCCAAGATGCTGCTTTTCGGCGTTTACGGTTACTGGTATAGCGGAGGATTCTCACCTCCATTCCCACTCAGAGCTGCAGCATGTGCGGCAGCTCCGTACCCCCTGCATGCGGGCGCACTCCATCAATGCCAAAACAACAATCACATTATAGGCTATCGATTAAAGGGTGCGCTAGTATGAATATTATCCCAGGGCTACTCCAACACAGTAGTCGGAAGTGGCTTGTAAGCCTCGCCCTTGACGTCTTCGAGGTTGGAGACGGCTTCGCACATCAAAGACAACGAAGAGTCGGGCCGTGCGATCGGCGATGCCCAGCTCGAAGGAACGGGGTACAGCTACACGCTCTCTCATCTCCGGCAAGCACAAGATGGTGATCCTGTACTGCCTTATGGAGTACCAGCCGGTTAGGTTCAACGAGCTGAAGCGCTACCTCGGGAAGATCTCAGACAAGACGCTCTCCCAGAACCTCAAGGAGTTGGAAGGGGATGATTTGGTTCGTCGCAAGGTGTATCCGCAGATCCCTCCCAAGGTCGAGCACTCGCTTCCGAATCAAAATAGACAATAAAAGAATTAAATGTACTTAATTCTATACCAGATAGGTATGATAGAATTAAGCTGAATTAATTCTATCGAAAGGAACCCGGAGTGATTCTGCGAACGCAATATCTCGAGAGGATTCGTCCGTTCTACGACTCTGAGTTGATTAAAGTCATTACCGGGGTGAGGCGTTGCGGCAAATCCGTCTTGCTGAGGCAAATAGCGGACGAAATCCGTGCGGAGCATTTCGATTCTATGGAACCGGACACGCTGGTGTTCGTCGATTTCGACGACTACGCCAACCGCGAACTCACCGATCCCGACAAACTCTACCGTCACATCAAGCCAAAGCTCTCCGACGAGCGTAAAACCTACCTGCTTTTTGACGAGATTCAGAATGTGCGCGATTTCGAGCTCGTGGTTAATTCGTTCAATACGACCGACAACGTCAGCATCTTTTTGACGGGTTCAAACTCGAAGCTGCTATCGGGCGAGCTTGCAACGCGCTTGGGTGGTCGTACGGTGTCGTTTCATGTGATGCCGTTCAACTTCCGAGAGTTCTGCTGCTTCAAAGAGGCCCAACTTCATTCGGAGGCTTCCGAAGGACATTTGGATGAATCGATGCTTTTGGATGAGTACCTGACATGGGGAGGTTTTCCCTTGGTGTGCGGGCAGGAGCTGGCCGAGTCGCGGCGTGTGGTTCTCGACAATCTGTACAACTCCATCGTGCTCCGAGACATCATTCAGCGCAACGAGGTATCCTCCGCAACGACTCTTGAAAACGTGCTGGATTAGATCGGAAGAGCGTCGTGTAGGGA
>OOBV01000793.1_pt1 | contig 26022 bp, 19 predicted proteins | sample 1671731 | NCBI WGS metagenome assembly OOBV01 (sample SAMN06348186, study PRJEB24527) | human gut metagenome | biome: human gut; feature: ankylosing spondylitis patient; material: feces | host: Homo sapiens | place: China | collected 2015-10
GGATGTCCTCACTCTCGGCCTTGGGGTGCGGCATGGAGACCCGCACCGTGTAGGCCGGGATATTTCCGTTGGAGAGCGTGGAGAGCACATCCTCCGGGATCCGCACGCTGTTTTTATCCTTGCCGGCGGTATAAGACTTAACGGGCTTGAGGCCGCTCAGCTTCGCCTCATCCGCGTAGTTGCCCGCATACAGTTCGATCCTGTATTCGAAGTCTCTGTTCGGTGCCATCAGCGTGGCGTTGGAGCTCCACAGCACGGTGGCGGGCTGATTTACCCGCGTCACGATGGACGCGCCGCCGGGAATCACCAGTGCCAGGGAATCGCCTGCCGTCACGGTATAGGGTTCTGACTTGCCCTTCACATCATCATCGTCAGTGTCCACAGTCCCGTTGTCCGCCGTAAAGGTAAAGGTGACGGCTCCCACCTTGGTTCCTGTGGTGGTAACAACGCCGGTATCCTCGTTGATGGTGGCAATGAGTTCGTCACTGCTGCTCCATTTACCGGTGGTGTAGCTGGCCGGCTCATCGTTTTTCCCCAAAACCCTGGCCTGAAGCGTGGGGCGGACGGTATCGGCGAGGGAAATCGTATAGGCGTCGTTATTCGATTCCGGGACGACCTCCACCGTGCTCACGGAAACTTTCCTTTGCACCGTGAACTGCCGGGTCAGGGGAAGAACATTCACCCAGTTAGGAGAGTCTTTCGTGCCCTCGTTGGCCTGCAGCGTCACCGTATAGGTGCGGGTGTAAGCTGCGGGTGCGATTGCATAGTCGCTAATGGTGAAGGCTTCCTTCTCTGTGTCCAGATAGACCTGCAGATGGATTGCTTCATCCGTGGAGTTGTCCCTCAGTTCGAGGCGGAAAGGGGCTTCCTTCGGCTCTGTGCCTTCCGGGGTGTGATAATCGCTGTATACGGTCTTGTAGGCCTGCGCCATGTTGGCGTTCATCGTGAACGATGCATTGCCGTTGTCGTAGTCGGCGGTCAGTGCGGTGGGGGCGTTGCGCATCAAGACGCTCTCCAGCGTAACGTCGGTAATCGGCTCGCTTAGATAGTGTGTGGTATCCAGCGTATGATCGAAAACATCCTTCACGCCGGTCATACCATTGACGGTGACCGTGGTGGCATCTGTATCCTGCACTGGGTACCAGAGCATTGCCGTGACGCCGTAGTTGTTCATGGAAAGCTCAGCGGCGCTATAGTCTTTGCCATTGATGGTCACGCTGGCGTTTCTAAGATCCACGAACTCGCTAAAGGTAACTGTGATGGGCACATGCTGTCCGCTGGCATAGGTTCCCGCCGGAGCCGTGACGCTTTGAATGGTGGGGGCGTCCGTGTCCACCAGCCTGGCGGTGACGTTGCTGTTCTTGGTGGTGGCCCAGGAATTTTGGATTTCGCCCTGTACACTTTTCATATACAGTCGGAAGGGCAGCCAGTACCGCTGATCCCTTCTGTTTTGCGTGGTAGACTGCAGGGAGATGTTGACCGTTTCGCCCTTGTTAATCGTACAGCCCAGCGCTCTCGTTCTGTCGCCGCTGAGCTCCAGAGATGTTCCATTGAACTTGTACTCCGTCAGATAGAACGGGGCAAAGGGCTGGTTTTTATACCAGCCATACGGCGCAGGGCCAGTATAGGCAGCTACGCTGGTACTCCAGTTAAACTCGATGCTGGCGTCGATTTGGTATGGTTGATAAAATGGGTCGGAGCCGACGGGAAGCACCGAGTTGCGAGCGCCATCCAGAATTCTGATGGTATCGCTTAGCGCAACGAAGTCCGGATTGTTGGCACCGAGGGCTGTAGTGTATTCATCTGCCAGCAAAGGAATATACATATCCCCCTGTATTGTGGCTGTACTTTCGTATCTTTCCTCATAGTTCGGCGCGGTCATTGATGTTTGTATTGTGGGGACGCCAACCGTCTTTATTAGCTTGAGCTGACAGTGGTCGGCATAAGCGGCACCGTCATAGAACACCAGATTTTCCGCATCGTAAAATTCAATCATCCCCAGCAGGTCGCCATAGGAATAAGTATTATCGTGCCAGGCTGAGGTTCCTCCTTTGGTTGTAACCTTGACAGTGATTTTCTGACCACCTAAACTGTAGCCGTCTACCGCATAGGTCAGCTTGTAGGACCCGTCGCTTTGCTCGACCCCACTCGTCTCGCCTATCGAGACCTCCACACCGGTGATATAATCGCTGAGCTGGCCTTTTTGAATGCGGTAGGAAAAGCCGACCGGTTTTCCGCCGTATACAGTAAAAGGCCCGGAGTTCCAGGTGTTGTTTGCGAGATTCCCCAGCGTTTGGCTCATCATGCCGCTCATATCCACCGTCTCAACGCCCTCAGGCTTTGTGGCAGAGGCGGAATACCGCAAGCTGATGCCCTGCAGCTCCAGCTGCTCCATCAGGCTATTGAGATTCTCCAGTGCTTCCCCGGTAAACTCCCTGCCGGAGAAATAGGTGTCCTTGATCCGCTGCAGCTCCTGTTCGATTTGAATCATGGTCTTCAAATCGCCCAGCGCCACCGGAGTCCCATCCACGTCGGCTATGCGGGTGAGATCTGTGGCGGGATTTTCCAGCAGCTCCATGACAGCCGCCAGTGTCAACACCCGGCCGTCCAGCGTGATGGTTTGATCCACCTTGAAATTGCCGTCTTCATCCAGCAGCCCCAAAGCGTTCAGCATGGAAAGCACCTGGTCGCTGCTACCGCCAGTCAGGGCGGAGAGCTGCTCCAAAATCGCCTGATTTTCCTCGGGTGTGTTGCCCAGCGAATCGCTCAACGCTGCAAACGCCGCTGTCGGCAGCATGGTCAGCACCATGCAGCAGACGAGCAGTATGCTAAGTATTCGTTTTTTCATTGGCTTTTCTCCTCCTGTTCGTGTCGGTTCGGTTTGTCCGCCCCGCCTTTTTTCTGGTTTTCTCTGTTTCTGAGCCGGAAGCACAGCGCGGTGAACGCTGCCGCCGCGGCAAAGGAGACAACGCCTACCAGCACATAGCCGCCCGCGTCCTCCCGCAGCAGCATCGCGCCGAACACGCCCCATGCTTCCGGTTGCCCCGGCCCGACGACCGTGCCCGCCGCCTGCATCAGTGCCGCGAACAGCAGCATACACATAGCGCTCAGTCCATAGATGCCGCGCCGCTGCCTCCGGCGGGTGTTTTCCCGCACCCGCTGCTTGACGAGTGCGACCCGTCTTGCGGTATCGTACACTTCGTTTGAACCCCCTTTCCGGTTTGTCTGAAACTGTGGCCTAAAAACCCTTTCACTTATATAGGTACAAAAAATCAAAAAAACTCTCACCCAAAACGCAAAATTTTTCAAAAAAATTTGAGAGCCGCCAAAAAGCAGCTCTCAAGGAGGGAATGTTCGGTTATTTTCTCCGCGATAAGCGGAAAGCGGACAGCTTTCCCGCCGCCACCAGCAGCACCGGCAGGGCGTAGGCCACATACTGCGCCGCGCCGTCGTAGGCGATGAGCAGATTGTAGATGGCGTGGAGGGTGATGGCCGCGCCCAGCAGCCCACAGGTGCCTGCGATCTTCAGCCACGTCCGCTGCCACGTGTATGCAAGGCCACCGCCGACGATCAAGCCGCAGAGGACGTGCATCGCGCCCGTGCCGAAGCCCCGGAAGAAAATGAAAGAGAAGCGGTCCGCGCCGTTCTGGATCAGATAGCACACATTTTCGAAGGTGGCGAAGGCGAGGGCGACCGTGATGGCGGCGGGCTTGATCTTATCCCCCTCCGGCTCGAATACCAGAAGATAGAACACCAGCGGCAGCAGCTTCATCATTTCCTCCACCACCGGCGCAATCTCCGCCGTGGCGGCAAGGGCGTCCGCCTGACATACCGCCGCGAGGAAGGTGTTGATATAGGCCGAAAGCAGGCACACCCCCATCCCGGCAATGCAGAACAGGAAGAAGCGAAGCTGCCGCCTGCCCATGCACAAAGCGGCCACCAGCAGCGGGGACACCATGCAGATAAAAATATTCTCGATGTAGGTCATGCAGCCACCGCCTTTCTCGTGGCGGGCAGCAGCCCCAGAATCGCAAGCGTCAGCAGCATATCACACCAGAAGGTGGGGCTTGCCGGTGAGGTTTCCGGCCAGAAGCAGCCCACCGTCCAGAGCAGATACTCCGCGAACGCAAAGCACAGCACGCCGATGTGGAAGTACCGCATATTCCGCGCCGCGCCCGTCTGCATTTTCGCATAGACAAGCCCACGAATGGCGCAGAAGGAGAGCCATATCATCATGCCGCACCAGATCAGGTTGGAGAGAATATCCCCGAAGATGCAGTAGAACGCCAGCAGCGGCACACCGAACGCAGGCGCGAGCCACGCCCTGCGGCAGCGGAAGGCGCGTTCATCTGCTCCCGCCAGAGTGGCCTGCAAAATGCGCAGGAAGATGAGGCTTGCCACCCAGCCGAACTCCGACACATAAAAGACCCGCGGTGTGGTATCGAACAGCAGCAGATACAGCGTCCAGTAGAGCGCGCCAAGGGCAAAGCAGCCGTAGAAGCACAGCAGCAGGAAATATGCCTGTCGTCCGCTTTTCCGGTAGGATATGCCCGAAAGCAGCGCGCCGACGAACGTGGTTAGCAATTGCAGCAGGTTCTCAATCAGCTCCATGAATCCCCTCACGTTCTTTGTTCTGATCGTCCTCCCGGTTCATCTGCCGCAGCCGGAAGCACAGAACGGTCACACACACGCCGAGTAAAAACGCCAAAAGCCCGATGACGATGTATCCCAAGGCAGCGCCGCCGTGAAAGATGCTGGCCGCCGTCTCAAAGCCGGAATAATTGCCGGTCTGGATGCTTGCGGCGATACCGGGCATGGCGAGGGACGCGCCGATGAGCAGCGCAAGGCACGCCGCCACAGCGGAAGCCATGGTGATCGTATTGCGCCGTAGCCGTTTCTCCCGCTCAATTTTGGCGATGCGCCGCTTTGTCTCCGCGACACGTTCCTCATGACTCCGCATTTGTGATTCCCTCCCGTTCCAGCAGCCTTCGCAGGCTCTCTTTTCCGCGATACACCATGTTGGTGATCTGTTTCACCGTTTTCCCCGTGACCTCCGCCGCCTGCGCGTAGCTCATATCCTCAAAATAGGTGAGATAGAGGACTTCCCGATAGTCCGGGTTCATTTCATCCATGCAGAAATGCAGGATGCGGTTTCGTTCCTCCGTCCGGATGACCTCCTCCGCCAGCAGCCGTCCCTCCGGCTCGCCGGTCAGCGCGTCCAGACTGAACAGGGGCTTTCGTTTGCTCTTATGGCGCAGTGCCATGTGGCGCGCGGCCTTATAGAGATACGCCTTGAAGCCGCCGTCCCATATCTTCGGTTTTTTCGTGAACAGATAGGCGAAAACATCCAGCATCAGCTCCTCCGCCTCGTGAACGTCGTGCAGATAGCCGTCAATATACAGGGTCAGGGGGTCACCGTATTTTTTCATCAGGGCCTCCAGTCCCGCGTCGTCGCCGCTCAGATATTGGCGGTACAAGCTCTCATCGCAGGTCATAGCGTTCACTTCCTTTTTGCGGATGCTAAAATGCAGAGGGGTATCCGTCAGGTGCTTGTCCTGTCGGGATCGCGGTGCTGTTCCTGAAAGCGAGGGTCGGACGGCTTTTCCGCATTTTCCGGGATCGCCCATGAGCGCCCGAACCGGGACGCGCCGGGGATCCGCCCCTCGGCGCAATATTGGTTGACCCGCCGCTCTGACACGCCCCAACGGTAGGACGCCTCCCGAATGGAGATATAGCCCTTGATCCCGTTCATACCGTACCTCCGCATGGATAATACTCAACACGATACATTATATACGAATATCCGAAGAAACACAAGGCATCCGGCGAAGTGTTCAGAGAAAAGTTGCGGATAAGGTTGATTTTTTGAAAAATCCTCCGAAATCTGGCCAAAACGCCTTGTTCAGATTGTAGTATGGGTAGAGGGGGAAAACGGGAGTACGGAGTAGTCAGCAAGCACAGCAAGCGAGTACCCGCTTGCGGATTTTGCGCTGTTCAGGTCCCTTGCCCGAACAGTCAAAATTGCTTGCTGGGGCGCGGGTCTCCGGTGGAGACCTCAAAGCGTGAAACGCTTTGAAGCACCGACCGAGCCGACAGGCGAGACGTCCCAGACCCTTATGAGAAACGGAGGCTGCCCATGGCAAACCGAAAGCGGAACATTCAGATGAAGTTCTATGTGACGGAGGAGGAAAAGCGGCTCATAGATGAAAAAATGGCGCAGCTCCCCACACGTCGGTACGGCGCGTATCTGCGGAAGATGGCGATAGACGGGTATAACGCGGCACATTTCCGGCCACAGGTAGCGTTCATCCGCAAAGCCCCTTCGCTGCCCCGCAGTGGAGAAGGGCTGGCAGGGAAAGCCGCCAGAGAGGATGGTAACGGTTTCAAGTCCTGTTTTTTCAAAAAACGCCTCCTTCGTAAAAGTTGTGATATCCCGGAATTTTGGCACCTCCGGCCAGTGCTTTTCCAGAACGGAATAGGGATATGCCTACATGACAGCCGGTGCCAACTAGTTCCTGCGCATCTACTACGCCCGGGCGAAGGAATGCATGGCAAATCTGGACGCGTCTGCCGAGGACAGCGAAACAGCCGAGTAATCTGCTCATGGACACCTCTCAGCTGATGAACCATGTTGTTCACCGGCAGCTTTGCTATACCCTTTTTACTCAAGTCCCGATTGAACCTTTCTTTCAATTGGGGCTTGACTTTTTATTTGCAGGCTCCGATCTCCGCTGCCGTACAGGTCATGGTTGACGAGAAATGTGTAGTAGCTGTCCATCGTGACCGGCGCGTTATACAGCGCCGCCAGCAGATATTTCTTGATATTGTGGACATAGGTGGTGTTCTCCCGCATCCGGTCAAGGACATACTCAATGTGTGAGGCGTTCAGCTTCAGGAACCGTGACCGGACGACCTCCGCCGGGTAATCGTCCCCAGCCATGCGGATCATCTCCCGGTTGGAGCAGACGGTATCCACCATGAGCTCCACCAGCTCGTCCAGACGGTCCCTGTCCAGCTTTTCATCCTGGGTGAGGATATCGTAGTCGATATTCTCCGAAATGATCTCCCGGTAGCTCTCGCGCTCCCGCATCCTGTCCTGTCCGATCCTGCTTTTTTCTCTGGGGGGTAGGGGGGCTTGATGGGATAGGACTTGATCCTTGCGTAATTGATAATTCTTTATTTTGTTCTTTAGTATTTAATTGGGCGGGGTTCTCCTGAATAGGGGCATCCAACACTGGCTTCACCTGTATTGGATTTTCCCGTATAGGTTTTTCCCAAACAGGCGCGGGCGTCTGTGCCGGCTCCTTCGGCTGCTCCAGGATGGTGTACTCGATAGAGCCAAGCTGCCCGTTCTCGTTGCGGACGCGCGCCCGGACGAGATAGCCGTGCGCCTCCAGCTCCCGGATCCCGCCGCTGATGCTGTCGATGCCGCCCTTGCAGATGCGGGCAAGCCCCTTCATGGTGTAGTCCCAGTCCTCTGGCAGCGACAGCATGAGGGACAGCAGCCCCTTCGCTTTCAGGGACAGCGACCTGTCCCGCAGGTGGTAGTTGGACATGACCGTGTAATCTCTGGTCTTTTCGATGCGGAAAACTGCCATATCCGGCGCCTCCTTTCTCTGTTTTTGAAAAGTGTTGATTTTGACGCAAAAAAGCCCCTGTCCTGCCTCCCGGACGCTTCCCATGGGAAAATACCCACGCCGCCCTTTAAGCGGCGCTCTGAGAGGAAAAAACAGAGGTTTTCGCGCCCTAATTGATACATTTTTCGGGTGGGTATAGGCACGGATATGAAAAAACGCCATAGGGCGGCTGCCTATGGCGTGGGGACAGGAAAAGGGCACTGATGTGAAAATCAGCGCCCTGCCTGTCAGTATGAGATTTTTTGACTTCGTACCGTGTTCCCTGCCTTTGAAAACATTGATTTTACTGACTTTCTTATGTTTTCTTATTAGGAGGCGAGGGAAGCCACCGCTTTTTGACTGAATTATTGCTTGAGCTTTACGTTGTTTCTGATGGTGCGTTCGCTGCGCGGACGGTTCGTCAGGCGTTGCAGCACGGCGCTGATCTGCCCCTCGGCGGCTTCGACCTCGGCATGGAACGCGCGGGCGGAGACGCGCAGCGCCCCGTGGCCGAGGATGATGACCTGCTCGGGGCCGTCGGACGTCGCCACGCGCACGCGGCGTTCGCGGCGCAGCTCGTAGGTCGCGCGCTCGATGTAGGTGTCGGCAGTCTCAGCCTCTTTCGTGTAGACGACCTTGACGCCGTGCACCGTCTGCACATTGCCGGGGTTGCCCTTGACCTTATAGGCGTCGAACACGACGATGACGCGGCACTTGCGAAAGCCCTGATAGTTGGCGAGAATGTCGATCAGCGCGCCGCGCGCCGCGGCGACATCCTGCGCGGCGAGCCGATGGAGCTCGTCCCACGCAAAGATGATGTTGTAGCCGTCGACGAGCAGATATTCCGTGTCCTCTGAGTGGATCGTGACGTCATAGTGATCGGCGAGCGAGGTGCGCGCGGGCTTTTTGCTCGGTTCGAACGCGCGGCGCTCGACCTTGCCGTATGTGCGCTCGAAAATGTCCTGCAATTCCTTATCCTCGGCATATGCGCCGCCTGCGCCGACGCCGCGTCGGGGGAGCGGCGCGGGCGCTTCTTCGACGGCCTCTTCACCAAGGCGGATGCCGCTGTCGCAGTGAACATGCGCGGGAACTTCATTCCACGGGACCGTGATGCTGCCGCCGTGGTCGCAGAAGACAGAGGACGCGGGATTATCCGTGTCGCGTTCGGCGTCGTAGCCAAGGGACGCGACGATCTCGTCCTGATTTTGGCAGGCCTCATACCCGCGCACGGCGCAGGAGAGCTGTCCGCGGCCGCGGGTGTAGGCCGCAACGTCGGCAAAGTAGTCGCGCAGCGTGCACACCGGCGCATAGCCCGTGAGTACGGCGTTTTCCCCCTCGCTCTGCGGCGGTTCGACGGTGCCGCCCATGTTCTGGAGGTCGGTCATCGCGCGGCCGACGCACTCGGCGGGCACCTCGAGACGGAAGTCGTAATACGGCTCGAGCAGCACATTTTCCGCCTGCATCAAGCCCTGCCGCACGGCACGGTACGTCGCTTGACGGAAGTCGCCGCCCTCGGTGTGCTTCAGATGCGCGCGGCCCGCGACAAGTGTGAACTTCACATCCGTCAACGGTGAGCCGGTCAGCACGCCCGCGTGCTCGCGCTCTAAAAGATGGGTGAAAATCAGCCGCTGCCAGTTGAGGTCGAGCGCGTCCGTCGGCACGTTTGACGCAAGCTGGATGCCCGCCCCGCGCGGAAGCGGCTCTATTAGAAGCTGTACTTCCGCATAGTGGCGCAGGGGCTCGAAATGTCCCATGCCGAGGACGGGGGCGGCGATCGTCTCGCGATAGACGATGCTGCCCTCGCCGAAGGTCACGTCGAGGCCGAAGCGGTCGAGGATGCGGCGGCGCAGAATTTCGAGCTGAATTTTGCCCATGAGCTGCACGTGGATCTGCCCGTAGCGCTCGTCCCAGACGATGCGCAGCATCGGGTCCTCTTCTTCAAGCTCGCGGAGCTTTATAAGCGCGCTGTGCGCGTCCGCGCCGTCGGGCAGGATGAGCTGATAGGTCAAAACCGGCTGCAAAAGCGGGGCGGACGCCTCCGCCTCCGCGCCGAGGCCGAGACCAACATAGCTGTGGCTGAGGCCCGTGACGGCGACGACGCTGCCCGCGCCCGCCTCTTCGAGCGCGCGGAATTTGACGCCGGAGTAAAGCCGCAGCTGATCGGCCTTTTCATTGTAGTCCTGATTCTGCGCGCGATAGGTGAGAGATGCCTTCACGCGCAGCGCGCCGCCTGTGACCTTGAGCCACGTGAGCCGCGCGCCCTGCGCGTCGCGCGAGATCTTGAAGACCTTTGCGCCGAATTCCTTCGGATAGACCGGCTCGCGCGTGAAGCACGCGAGCGCGGTGAGAAAGTCCTCCACGCCGTCCAGCTTGAGCGCCGAACCGAAAAAGCAGGGGAAGACCTTGCGGTTTTTGACCATCTCAGCAATCAGAGTGTCGTCGATTTTTCCACGCTCCAAAAGCTGCTCGAGCGCCGCCTCGTCGCAGAGGGCGAGCGCTTCGTCGCGCATTTCCTGCGATGCGGAGAAATCGACGCATTCCGCGCTCAGTGTCGCCGCGAGCTGGCGCAGAAGCGCGTCCTTGTCCGCGCCCGCCAAGTCCATCTTGTTGATGAAAAGAAACGTCGGCACCTCGTAGCGCGTGAGCAGGCGCCAGAGCGTTCGCGTGTGGCTCTGCACGCCGTCGCTGCCGCTGATGACGAGCACTGCGTAGTCGAGCACCGACAGCGTGCGCTCCATCTCGGCGGAGAAATCGACGTGGCCCGGCGTGTCAAGCAACGTGAACTCCTTATCGCCCGCAAACAGCATTGCCTGCTTGGAAAAGATCGTGATGCCGCGCTCGCGCTCGAGCGCGTCGGTGTCGAGGAAGGCGTCGCCGTGGTCGACGCGGCCGAGCTTCCGCAGTGCGCCGGAGGCGTATAAAAGCCCCTCGGACAGGGTCGTTTTTCCCGAGTCGACGTGGGCGAGAATGCCGAGCGTGACCTTCTGCATGGCGCACCTCCTTTGTGAAGAGCTGATTTAAAACTAAAAATGTTAGACCAAAGTGCCGGAATACCAAAACGAGCGCATCGCGGAGCGATGCGCTCTGAAATTTGGGAAATGGTGCGGGCATGGGGACTTGAACCCCAACGCCTTGCGGCACGAGAACCTAAATCTCGCATGTCTGCCAATTTCATCATGCCCGCATATATTCTACTATATCATATCTCTTTCACGGCGGCAAGGAGAAAATTCGTTGCAATGCGCGCCTGCGCGATTTATAATGAAACAGCGCGCGATTTATGACCGCGCAGCACCGACTATAGGAGGACTCCGCCGTGCAGAACGCTTATCCGGACTATTATCCGCTTTTCCATTGCATCGCCGACCGCTGCCAGCACAACTGCTGCATCGGCTGGGAGATCGACGTGGACGGGGATTCCCTCGCCGCTTACGATCAGATCGGCGGCGAGATGGGCGAGCGCCTGCATAAATGTATCGACCGCAGCGGCGAGATGCCGCACTTTCTCCTCGGCGAGCAGGAGCGCTGCCCGTTTTTGAACGGCAAAAACCTCTGCGATCTCATTTTATACGGCGGGGAGGGTATGCTCTGCCAGATCTGCACCGACCACCCGCGCTACCGCAGCTTTTTTTCGGAGCGCACGGAGATTGGCGTTGGCCTCTGCTGCGAGGAGGCCGCGCGCCTCATTTTGACCAGGCCGGAGAAGACAACGCTCGTCGTGACGGGCGAAGGGGAGCTCGACGAAGAGGGAACGGCGCTGCTCACGCTGCGCGACCATCTTTTCGCCATCGCACAGAACCGCGAGGAACCGATCAATCAGCGGATGGAACAAATTTTGTCGGCCTGCGGTGCGCACGTGCCGGACGTCCCGCTTGCGCAGTGGGCAGAATTTTATCTCTCGCTCGAGCGTATGGACGAGGTGTGGACGGGCATTTTGGAAGCGCTGCGCGAGCACGCAGATGAGTTGCCGCTCGACGATTTTGCCGCGCACATGAAAGGACGCGAGACGGAGTATGAGCAGCTGCTCGTCTACTTCCTCTATCGTCACGTGCCGACGGCGCTCGACGACGGGGACGTGAGCAGCAAGGCGGCGTTCGCCGTGCTGTCTGTCCGGCTGCTTTTCCCGCTTGGTGCGCTGCACCTTTTGCTGCACGGCGAGTTCACGGTGGAGAACCAGATCGAGCTCTGCCGGCTGTACAGCGCGGAAGTCGAGTATTCCGACGACAACATGGATGCGCTCTTCGACGCACTGCTGTAACAAAAATGCCGCCCGGTTCGACACGGGGCGGCATTTTTTGCGCTTTTTGGTTGATTCTTATGTAAACCTGTGGTATCATGAAAAAACATTATAGAGAGTGGGCGTTTTCGCCCGATCCCGGCAAAAGGAGAGAAACGAGATGAAGCAGAACATGAGAAAGAGAACGCCGCTGGCCGTGCTTCTGGCGCTGTGCCTTGCCATGCAGCTCTGCGTGCCCGCCGCGATGGCGAGCAATCGGCTGATGCGCGCGGGCGACGCGGCCATCGAGCAGATCGAGGAGGAAGAGGGCTTCCGCGCGGAGAAGTATTCCTCCGGCGGCAAGTGGTACATCGGCTACGGCACGGAGTGCGGTGCCGAGGATTATCCAGAGGGCATCACGCGCGAAGAGGCGGAGCTTCTTCTGATGAGCAAGGTCGAGGCGTATGAGGCCAAGCTCAACGACTTTTTTGACCGCTACGACGTCACGCCCACGCAGGGGCAGTTCGACGCGCTGATCTGCTTCAGCTACAATTTCGGCACCGGTTGGATGAGCGGCACGAGCGACTTGGTCAAGATCGCCCGCGGCGAAAAGGACGCGACGCGCCTTGAAGTGGCGCATGCGTTCGGCGAATGGTGCCATTCCGGCGGACAGGCCCAGGCGGGCCTTGCCGACCGCCGCCTGCAGGAGGCTGCCATTTATTTAGATGACGGCACCCGCGCGGCGGAGAACGAGTTTGCGTATCTCATCATCAATATGGAAAGCGGTACGTCCTACGAGACGGACTTTGCCGTCTACGAGATCGGCAAGACCTACGGTAGCTTCCCCAAAGCGGAAAAGCTCGGCTACGGCTTTGCCGGCTTCCAGACGAGCGACGGCAAGACCATCACGGAAAACAGCATCGTGAACGGCAACGCGGTCGTCACGGCGCAGTGGACGGCGACGAGCTACACCGGCAAGACCTATACCGACGTCAACAAGTCCGACTGGTTCTATAACTATGTCATGGAGCTGAGCGAGCAGGGCATCGTCGGCGGCAACGGCGACGGCACGTTTGCCCCCAACCGTCCCACGAGCACGGGCGAAATGCTCAAGCTCGTGCTGCTCTCGACCGGCCACAAGGAGCAGAAGCCCAGCACGGCGCACTGGGCAAGCGGCTACGCGACCTACGCCTATTCCATGGGCTTTGCCGCGCAGAATTACAGCGACTATCAGCTTGACAACGGCATCAGTCGCCTTGATGTGGCGCGCTTTGCGGCCAAGGCGCTGGGCTATGGCGCATCCAACACGACCTCTCCTTTTGCCGACGTGAACGACGGCTATGTGACGGCGCTCTATGAAGCGGGTGTGTTCATCGGCACGAAGGTCGGCGACCTGACGTATTTCTACCCCAACAGCAGCATCACGCGCGCGGAGGTGGCGACGATCGTTTACCGCATCTATCAGCTCAGCTCGCTCGACCAGAAGCAGAAGATCTACTACAAGGACTACACGCTCGATGTGCTCGAGGGTGTGCCGACGAACACCTATAATCAGTCTGCGTTCGTCAAGAACGGCAGCATCATGACCTACAACGATCCCAGCGTGCGCACGCGCGTCGGTATCGACGTGTCGCAGTATCAGGGCGATGTGGACTGGAACGCGGTCGCGCGCACTGATGTGGACTTTGTCATCGCGCGCGTGGGCGGCCGCGGCTACACTGTGGGCGCGATCTATGACGACACGAAGTTTGACGAGTATGCCGACGGCGCGGCGAGAGCGGGCCTTCAGGTGGGCGCTTACTTCTTCTCGCAGGCTGTGAGCGTGGCAGAGGCGCAGGAGGAGGCCTATCACGTGCTCGACAAGCTGCGCGGCCATGAGATCACGGGTCCCGTCGTCTTCGACTGGGAGGTCATCGGCAAGAGGGAGGCGCGCACCTACGGCATCGAGACCGGCGTGCTCTGCGCTGCGGCGAACGCCTTCTGCAAGATCATCAAGGACGCGGGCTACGACCCGATGATCTACATCACCGACTACGCGGGTTATGTCAAGTATGACCTCAGCGAGGTCATGGATTACCCGCTGTGGTACGCGCGCTACGATGTGGACGCGCCCTCGTTCTACTACGATTTTGCCATGTGGCAGTATTCCTCCAAGGGCAGCGTGGACGGCATCAAGGGCAACGTCGATATGGACATCTGGTTCATCAAGTAAAGAAGCAAAAGAAAAGGCGATGGCCGTGCGGCCATCGCCTTTTTCGTTGCGATTTTTCTTAGAGCTCGATCAGCTCATACTCTCTCGAACCGAAGCCGAGCTCGGCGGCGGCCTCCACGGTGTGGACGCCGTTGAGGCTCTCGATGCGCTCAACGAGGTGGTCGCGGCCCGGATCGTCGGACGCGTAGACGAGGTCGAGGCACGCCTGGTCGATGGCGATGGGGTCAAGGGAGGCGAGAATGCCGATATCTTTCATACACGGATCCTCCGCCACGGCGCAGCAGTCGCAGTCGACGGACATGTTCTTCATCACGTTGATGTAGACGATCTTGCCGTCGAAAAGCTTGACGACGGACTCCGCCGCGTCGGCCATGGACTCAAGGAAGGCATTCTGCTCGGTCGTCCACATCTCTTCGGGCTTGCCCACGCCGTGGATGTTCGCCTTGCCTGCGCTGGACGCGCATCCGATGGAGAGCTGTTTGAGCGCGCCGCCGAAGCCGCCCATCGGGTGGCCCTTGAAGTGGGAAAGAACGAGCATGGAATCATAATTTTTGATATCCTTGCCGACCAGATTCTTCTGGATGCGCTTGCCGTTCGGGATGGGGAGCTCAAGATCGGGACCCTCGGCATCGAGAATGTCGACATCGAAGAGCTTGCTCCAGCCGTGTTTGATCATCGTGCGGCGGTGGGCGTCGGTCGTGTTGCGCTCGCCGGGATAGGCGGTGTTGCACTCAACGATGGTGCCGTGTACGGTCTCGACCATCGGCTGCCAGAACTCGGGCGTCAGAAAGTTCTGGTTGCCCGGTTCGCCGGAGTGAACCTTGACGGCGACCTTACCGGGCAGCTCGAGACCCACGGCCTTGTAGAGCTCCACGACCTTTTCCGGCGTGATCTGCTTGGAAAAATAAACCTTTGCTTTCATATTTTGATCCTCCTGAGGTGGATAGTTTACTGCTTGGGGCACATTTAATGCGAAGCGTTCCTATAAAAACAGCATAAAGCAAAAGCGCGCAGGATGCAAATGAAAAATGAATGGACACGTTTTTTGGCTGAATTCCTGCGCGGAGGTGTATATTTCTGAGGCGTTTGCAGAGGAAATACTTGATTTTGACGCGGGGAGATACTATAATTATTTTCTAATTGTGATATGACTGTTTCTGATAGATTGCGAGGATTAGCTATGGACAAAGCAAAAAAGAACACCGTCATCCATGCGGCGGCTGACTGCATGGCGGCGAACTACAAGAGCTCTCAGATCCCCATGTACGGCGATGCGCTGCGTATGCCCAACCGTAATGCGGTCATCGAGATCATCCGCGACTGTCAGAAGCTCATTTTCCCTGTTTACTACGGCGACCGCGACCTCTTAAAGCTGCCGCCGGAGCAATACAGCGCGCTTTTGATGGAGCACATCCACGAAAAGCTGACGCGCCAGATCACGCTGACGATGCCGGAGTGCGACGAGAACTGCGAAGTGGCCTATGCGATCAGCACGGCATTCATCGAGCGCATCCCTGCCATTCAGGAGTTGCTGCTCAAGGACCTGTCGGCGAACTTTGAGGGCGATCCTGCGGCTTACAGCAAGGAGGAGGTCCTGCTCTCGTACCCCGGCATGTTCGCCATCTTCATCTACCGCATCGCACACGAGCTGTATGAGAACAAGGTCGCGATGATCCCGCGCATGATGTCGGAATACGCGCACTCGCAGACCGGTATCGACATCAACCCCGGCGCGAAGATCGGCGAATACTTCTTCATCGACCACGGTACGGGCGTCGTCGTCGGCGAGACGACGATCATCGGCGACAACGTCAAGCTCTATCAGGGCGCGACGCTCGGCGCGCTCTCGCCCGCGGGTATGGCGACGAACCCGAATGTGCGCCGCCACCCGAAGGTCGGCAACAACGTCGTCATCTACGCAAACTCCACGCTGCTCGGCGGCGCGACGGAGATCGGTGACAATGTCATCGTCGGCGGCAACGCGTTTCTGACCTCCTCGGTCGAGCCGGACACGATCGTGAGCGTTAAGACCCCGGAGCTGACCTTCCGCGGCAAGCGGCACAAGGAATGATTCTGGCGGAAAACGCGCGCCTCCGCCTGCGGATGATGCGGCGGGAGGACGCGGACGAATTATACGCCCTGCTCTCGGATGAAGCGGTGATGCGCTGGCTGGAGCCGCCGTTTAACCGCGCGCAGGCCGAGCGCTTTTTGGAGCAGGCGGGACTTTCCGAGCCGCCGCTCATCTATGCCGCGGAGAATATGGCGGGAGAATTTCTCGGCTACGCCATCTACCACGACTATGACGAGTACAGCCGGGAGCTCGGCTGGGTGCTCAAGCCTGCCTTTTGGCACAAGGGCTATGCGGACGAAATGACGGACCTTCTGACCGCGCTTGCGCGGCGGGAGGGAAAGAATGCCGTGATCGAATGCGTCCCCGAACAGACCGTGAGCGCGCACATCGCGCGCAGGCACGGCTTTTCGTATGAGGGCCGCGCGGACAGCTGTGACGTTTACCGCCTGCGCTGTGAAAAATAAGAAAGAGGGCGCTTCCCAAGCTGGGAAGCGCCCTCTTTGTGCTGCTGTTTTGCTTTGCGCCGATGGATAGCGGATGGAAAGCGGCAGAAGAGCGCACAAAAGCCGACGGGGAGAAGGACCTGCCGGCTTTTGTGCTACATTGAGAAAAAGAGAAAAAAGAATGGTGACAAATTAAAATATGCTTTACAGCAGCATGACGCCCGCATCCTCGCAGGTCTTGCGCGTGGCTTCGTCCCACAGGGAGACCTGTACCTCACCGATGTGCGCGGTGCCGATGAGCAGCATGCACAGGCGGCTCTGGCCGATGCCGCCGCCCATGGTCAGGGGCAACTCGCCATTCAGCAGCATCTTGTGGAAGGGGAGCGCGCGGCGGTCATCGCAGCCGGCGATCGTCAGCTGGGAGTCGAGGGACTTGGGGTCGACGCGGATACCCATGGAAGAGATCTCGAACGCATGGCCGAGCACTTCGTTCCAGTAGAGGATATCGCCGTTGAGCTCCCAATCGTCATAGTCGGGGGCGCGGCCGTCGTGCTTGATGCCGGACTTTAAGATCTTGCCGATCTGCATCAGGAAGACGACGCCCTTCTTCTTGCAGATCTCATCCTCGCGCTGCTTGGGTGTCAGGTCGGGATAGAGGTCTTCGAGCTCCTGCGTGGTGATGAAGAAGACCTCACTGGGGAGCTTGGTGTGCAGGGAGGGGAAAGCGACATTCAGCGCGCTGCTCGTCTCGCTGACGGCGGAGACGATATCGCGCACGGTGCGCTTGAGATAAGCGACGTTGCGATCCTCGGCAGAGATGACCTTTTCCCAGTCCCACTGGTCCACATAGACGGAGTGGAGGTTGTCGACCTCTTCGTCGCGGCGGATGGCGTTCATGTCGGTGAACAGGCCCTTGCCGACCTTGAAGTCGTAGCGCTTGAGCGCAAGACGCTTCCACTTGGCCAGCGAATGAACGACCTGGGCATTGGTGCCGACGTCGGGAATGTCAAAGGAGACGGGACGCTCGACGCCGTTGAGGTTGTCGTTCAGACCAGAATTTTCATCCACGAACAGCGGAGCAGAAACCCGGCGGAGATTGAGGGCATTGCTCAGATTGACCTGAAAATTGCTCTTGATGAATTCGATGGCGCGCTGCATTTCATAGACAGACAGCGGGGTGTGGTAGTCCTGCGGGATATAGACTTTGCTCATACCGGTTTCACTCCTTAAGAAAAAGTATGCGCTAATTATAATCAGGCATATTAGGAAATTCAATAGTGAAATTTTAAGTAGTTGAGCTTGCAAAATGAGAATTTTTTGTCGACATGGTCAGCAATATGGAAAAACTTAATCCTTTTGCCCGTTGCAATCTGAAAGCACGCGTGATAGACTGCATAATGAGATAAAATGCAGATAGGAGGCTCTTTTGTGAGAACACTCTTGAAAGGCGCGGACATTCTGCTGCGCAAGGAAAACGGATATGAAACGCTGCACGGCGCCTATCTCGGCGTCGATGAGGCGAAGATCGACTATATCGGTGAGGAAAAACCCGAAAAGGCCTATGACCTTGAAAAGGACATGAGCGGCAGGCTCCTTGCCCCGGGACTCATCAACTGCCACAGCCATATCGCCATGACGCTGATGCGCGGCATCGGCAGCGGACTGCCTTTGCAGGACTGGCTCTTCAAGGCCATTTTCCCGATCGAGGACAAGCTCGTGCGCGAGGATATCGCCGCAGCGAGCCGCTTTGCCCTGATCGAGATGATCGCGGGCGGCACGACGAGCTTTTCCGATATGTACTTTTTCCCCGAGGAGACCGTCTGGGCGGTCGAAGAGGCGGGGATCAAGGCGAACCTGAACCGCTGTGTGCAGTGCTTTGACGAAAACCAGACCGTGGAGCAGAACACGCAGATCCCCGAATCGCTCGCGCTTTTTGAAAAGTACCACGGCGCGGCGGACGGGCGCATTCACATTGACTTTTCCATCCACGCGGAGTATACCTGCAAGAGCCATATCGTCAAGGCGTACAGCGACCTCTGCCGCGAAAAGGGCGGGCGCATGCACATCCACCTCGCCGAGACCGCGCGCGAGCAGCGCGAGTGCATCGAGCGCTACGGCAAAACGCCGACGGAGTGGTTCGAATCGCTCGGCACGTTCGATTCGCCCACGGCGGCGGCGCACTGCGTCGCGGTGACGGAGCGCGACATGGACATTCTGAAGGCCCACGGCGTCAGCGTCATCCACAACCCGACGTCGAACTTAAAGCTCGGCAGCGGCTTTGCCCCCATCCGCCAGATGATGGACAAGGGCATCAACGTGACGCTCGGCACCGACGGCACGGCCAGCAACAACAATTTAAATATGTTCGAGGAGATGCACCTCGCTGAGATCATGCACGACGGCTATCACAACGACCCGACGCTGATCTCCACGCAGGAGGTGCTCGATATGGCGACGGTCAACGGCGCAAAATTGCAGGGCCGCGACGACACCGGCGTGCTGGATGTCGGCAAAAAGGCTGACATCATTGCCATTGATCTGAGCAAGCCCCACCTCTATCCCAATTTCGACACGCCCGCGCTCCTGACCTGCTCGGCGCAGGCGGGCGACGTGTGCATGACGATGGTGGACGGCAATATTTTATATGAAAACGGTGAATTCAAGACGCTGGACGAGAACAAGGTGCGCGCCGACATGGAGCGTGCCGTTGAGCGCCTTTATAGAAAGTGAGAGAGAAGAAACATGGAGAGAGCGGACAAAGACCTCGCCTTTTTGCTGCGCTACGAGAATGTCGCGTGGTTTGAAGACGGCGAGGTGCGCATCTTAGACCGGCGCACTTACCCCGCAAAGGTCGAATTTGTCACCTGCCGCACACATCAGGAAGTCGCGCGGGCCATCACCGACATGGTGACGCAGAGCGCAGGCCCCTACACGGCGGCGCCGATGGGCATGGCGCTCGCGGCGTGGGAATGCCGCGGCAAATCGGCGAACGAGCAGATGGAATACCTCAAGAAAGCGGCTTACACCATTTCCCACGCGCGCCCCACGACGCAAAAGCGCATGACGCTTCTGTGCGACATCTGCCTGAAAGAGGCCGAGCGCGCGCTTTCAGCGGGGGAGAATGTGGCCGAGGCCATCAAGAATAAGACCATCGAGCTCAACAACGTGCGCTATAACAGAATGGCGAAGATCGGCTCGTACTTAGTCGATATGTTCCCCGACAACGGCACGGTGATGACGCACTGCTTCGCCGAGACCATCGTCGGCACGATGCTTCGTGAGTGCCGCAGCCGCGGCAAAAACATCCGGCTGTTCTGCCCCGAAACGCGCCCGTATTTTCAGGGCGCGCGCCTGACGGCGTCCGTCTGCCACGACATGGGCTTTGACGTGACGGTCATCTCCGACAATATGCCGGCGTTCGTCATGCAGAACGAAAAGGTCGACGTTTTCACCACCGCGGCGGACGCCATCTGCTGTGACGGCCATGTCGTCAATAAGGTCGGCACGTTCCAGAACGCCATCGTCGCCAAGTACATGGGCATCCCGTACTTTGTCACCGGCGCGCCCGATCAGGGACACGAGACGGTGGACAGCATTCACATCGAAATGCGCGACCCGAACTTTACGCTCCAAGCCATGGGCGTGCGTACAGCGATGGAGGGTGTGAAGGGCTACTATCCCGCCTTCGATATCACGCCGCCGCATCTCGTCTCGGGCGTCGTGACCGACCTTGGTATTTATTCTCCCTACGATCTGCACCGCTATTTTACGGACGGCAGCATCGGCAGGGACAATCTGGTGATCTGAATGGAACAAAATCTGGACATTCTTCGTCAGGAGATCGTGGACAAATCGCTTGAAGCGTTCCGTGAGGGCCTGTTTTCCGGCACGAGCGGCAACATGAGCTGCCGCGTCGCGCCCGATGAAATGCTCATCACGCCGACGTCCGTGCGCTATGACATGCTGCGCGCGCAGGACATCGTGCGCATGAAGCTCGACGGCACGGTGCTCGAAGGGGAATTGCAACCCTCGAGCGAGTGGCGCATGCACGCGGCGGTCTACAAGGCGTATGGCGAGACGAACGCCGTCTTCCACACGCACTCACCCTATGCCACGGCGTTTGCCGTCGTGCGGAAGAGCATCCCCGCGGTGTTGATCGAATCGTGCATCTTTTTGGGCGGCGACATCCGCTGCGCGGAGTACGCCGCGCCGGGGACTGAGAGTGTCGGCACGAACGCAATCCCCGCGCTCAAGGACCGCGGCGGCTGCACGCTCGCCAATCACGGCGTGCTCGCCGTGGGGAAGGACCTTGCGCAGGCGTACCTGCGCGCGGAATACATCGAGGACGTCGCCAGAATTTACACGTATGCCAAGTCCATCGGCACGCCGGTGACACTCGATACACTCTAAAAAACACCCTGCGCATGAGCGCAGAAGGAGAACTGCCAATGAAAAGCTTCCTGAAAAAAGACAAGCTCCTCGTGCTTCTGGCACTGCTGGGGCTGCTCGCCTCACTTGTGCCGATCGTAAACCGTGTGCAGACCGAGGAGAGCAACAAGTATTACGACATCGTCCTCGACTACAACAGCATGCGCTCGATGGCGCGCCAATCCTCGCAGTCAGAGGACGAGTGGCTCGATCTCTTCAAGTCGCTCGGCGTCGACAAGGTCGCGCTCAGCGAGGCGAGCGCCCTCAACCTGCACGATAACGCGGCCATCCCCGTCCACGCGATGACCGTGAAAAAGGCGGCGGAGAGCTACGGCTGGGAAGATCAGTACCCCGCCGAGGTCGCGCAATGGCTGCGTGAGAGCACCGATGTGAGCGACGCGATCATCTGGACGGAGACCGCCGCGAGCTATGAGTGGATCCTGAACGCTTTCGAGGCCCGTTTTGAGGACTTTGAGGCCAAGACGTATCTGGAGGGCGAGCACGGCTTCATCTTCATCCAGCAGCAGAAAAACGGCATGAAGGGCGAAAAGCTGCTCGACTTGCGCCTTGGCATCTGGCCGGACACGGTGGAGCTGTTTGAGCGCCACGGCTACCAGATCATCCCGCGCTCTGTGACGGAAAAGAGCATGAACGGCACGAAATTTGCCGAGGCCTACATCGAAGTGCTCAAGCACTTCAACGCGCCGTACTTTATGAACAACGGCGACGAGCTCGTCGGCTATGAGGATGACGAGAGCCTGGAGCTTCTGACGCAGTATCTCAACGAGAGCGGCGCGAGCGTCGCCATGATGGAGCAGAACGACCAGAGCCAGAACCTTGTCTGGCCCGGCGTTGAAGAACTGCTCGACAACACGGGCTATCGCGGTGTGCGCGTTTTCAATGAGTGGGCCTACATCCAGAACCGCTATCAGTATTGCGGCTATGAGGGCCCAGAAGAGATCACGAACACGTTCTTTAGAGCCATCGCCGAGCGTAATTGCAAGATCATCTTCCTCAAGATGATCTTAGAGCCGGATACCGATGTCAGCTGGGACGCTGACGAGAAGAAGTGGGTCTACATCACCGACCCTGCCGACTATGAGCAGATGCTCACGGACCTCGACGCGCGCTTGGAGCCCCTCGGCTACACGCACGCGACCGTGCCCGCGATGGAGCTGAAAGCGCCGTCCATGGCGCTCAAGGTGCTGCAGGGCATCGGCACGGCGGCGCTCATCGTGATCCTGCTTGATCTATTCTTCTTTATCGGCAAGCGTTGGCGCACGATCCTGTTTGCCGTCGGCGCGCTCGGCCTTGCCGGCCTCGCGGTGCTGAAGCCCTCGATGTTCCGCCTGATCCTTTCGATGTCCGGCGGTATCGTGATGCCGTCGATTGCCGCTGTCGGTCTGTGCCGCGTACTGCTCGAAAAGAGACGCAGCGAGCCGCAGATCAAGTTCGGCAAGCTGCTTGGCTTTACGCTTGGCACAGCCATCGCGACCATTCTGACGGCATTCTGCGGGTCGCTGCTCGCATCGTCTGCGCTCTCGCAGCTCTCGTATCTTCTCGAAATCGACCTGTACCGCGGCGTCAAGCTCATGCAGCTTATCCCCATCGCGCTCTTCATGCTCGCCTATCTTCTGGTCTACGCCTATGAGGAGACCGGCGCGCGCGAGGCCGTCCTCGCCCACGCGGGACAGCGCGGGGAGAAGAACCGCGTCAAGCGATTCAACGCCTATTTCGGCGAGCTGATGCAGACGCCGATGAAACTCGGCTGGTTCCTTGCGATCGTCGTCATCGCGGTGGCGGCGGTGTTCATGCTGCTGGTGTTCGCCTACTATATGTACCGCACCGGCAACTCGACCACGACGTCGGCAAGGGAGCTTGCGTTCCGCAACTTCCTGGAAAATACGCTCATTGCCCGCCCGCGCACGAAGGAAATGATCGTCGGCTGGCCGATGCTGATGCTTTTCATCTGGTCGCTGCGCCGCAGAATGAAGTTCCTGCCGATGATCTTCGGCACGGGCATGACCATCGGCCTTGTCAGCGTGGTCAACACGTTCCTGCACATCCGCACGCCGTTTTTGCTGAGCCTGCTGCGCACCGGCTGGGGCATCCTCTTCGGACTTCTCATCGGCACAGCCGTGGTCATTGTGGCGGAGCTCATTTACCGCCTTGTGCGCAGGATCTGCGGGGTGACGAATGGTTAACATTCTGATCTCGGGCTATTACGGCTTCGACAACATCGGCGACGAGTCCATCCTGCGCACGCTCGTCTCGTCGCTGCGCGAGCACATTCCCGAATGCTCGCTCACGGTGCTCTCGCACAATCCCGCCTCCACGCGCGAAAAATACGGCGTTGAGGCGGTGGACCGCATGTCGCCGGTGGCGATCCTGCACGCGGTGAAAAAGTGCGACATGCTCATTTCCGGCGGCGGCAGCCTTTTGCAGGATGTGACGAGCAGCAAGAGCTTACACTATTACCTCTCCATCATCCGCTGCGCGGAATTCTTCCATAAAAAGGTCTTCATCTATTCCCAGGGCATCGGCCCCATTGACCGGCCCGGCAACCGCCGCGCCGCGGCGGCGGCGCTCAAGCGTGCGGACGGTATCGTCGTGCGCGACGAGCGGTCTGCGGCGCTTTTGGAGGAAATCGGCATCGCGCGCGACAAGGTCGTCATCACGGCGGACCCCGTCATCCGCATGAAAAAGCCCGATGGCGATGTCGGCGCGGAGATCCTGCGAAAGGCAGGTGTCTCGCTGGATGGCCGTCTAACTGTCGGCTGGGCCATCCGTGAGCGGGACACAGACAGCCGCTTTGTCAAAGAGCTTTTGCGCTCCATCCAGATGATGAAGGACAAGTACAACGCGCAGTCCGTGCTCATCCCGTTCCACTATGAAGAGGACGGCGAGGTCTGCCGCCATATCGCGGCGCAGCTGCCCGATGACACGGCGGTGTGCCTGAATGAAAAGTACCTCTCCGAGGATATGCTCTCCATCATCGGCAACATGGACCTGCTCGTCGGTGTGCGCCTGCATTCGCTCATCTATGCCGCCATCATGGGCGTGCCGCTCATCGGCATTTCGTATGACCCCAAGTGCACGGCGTTTTTAAACTCCGTGGGGCTCGACAAGCTGAGCACGAAGGAGAACTTCACGGCGGAGCTCTTCCTGCCCGAGGCCGAGCGCGTGCTCGAAACGGGCAAGGAGCAGGTGGAGCGCGTCGAGGTGCACATGGCCAAGCTTTCGCGCAAGCTCGACACGAACGAGAAAATGATCTGCGCGATCATGGAGAAATCGAGGAAACATACCATGCAAGACCCTCAAAACAATACGGAAAAGAAGGATAAATCGGGCGTCCGCACGGCGGGCGCGATCAGCTTCGTCTTTCTGCTGACGCTGTTTGCCAAGCTCCTCGGCGTGGTGCGCGAAATGATGCAGGCCAATATCTTCGGCACCGGCGTGGACGCGGACCTCTACACCGCGTCGTATAACTCGACGCTCTATCTTTTCACGACGATGTGCTACGCGCTGTGCATCGCGGCGGTGCCGATCCTGACGAAGGAATTTGCTGCCGACCGCAAGCGCGGCGAGAAAGCGGCCAACAACCTGTTGACCATCACGCTGCTCGGCTCGCTCGCGGCGGTCGTTTTGTGGCAGGTCTTTGCCTCGACGCCGCTTGTCGGCACGATCTGGGACCTTGACGCTGCCGAACTGCCGCGCCTTGCGAGCTATATCCGCATCATGGCCTGCGCGCTGCCGGTCGTGGCGGCGGCGTATCTGAACGTCGCCATCTTCCAGGCGACCGACCACTATGAATTGCAGGGCAGCATGAGCATCCCGTACAACGCGTTCCTTGCGATCTTCCTTGTGACGCTGGGCGCAAAGTGGGGCATCAAGGGCGTCGTCATCGCGAGTTCGTGCGCGTGGCTCTTGCAGCTTGCCATGAGCATCCCGTATGCGAAAAAGGAACATTATGTCTACCGACCGATGCTCGACCGCAAGGCGGACTACGTCGGCACGTACTTTAAGACCGCGCTCGTCACGGTGCTGACGACGTCGATCTTCCTGTTCTGCTATCTCATCGACACGGCGACCGCCACGGCGCTCAACGACAGCGCCGTCAGCGCGTTCTACTATGCCGATAAGCTCTTCACCCCGCTCACGACGAGCGTGCTCTACAGCATCAGCGCGGTCATGTTCCCGCGCTTTAACCGTGAGTTTACGAAGGAGGACTCGAAGGGGTACCTCGGCTACATCTGGAACGTGACGGAAAACACGCTGCTTTTCATCCTGCCGGTCTGCGCGATGATGTGCGCGTTCGGCACGGATATCATCCGCGTCATCTTTGAAAGCGGCAGCTTCACCGCTGAGTCGACCGAGATGACGGGCAGCATCTTCGCCCGCTACGCGCTCGGCATGAGCGCCTTCGCCGTGCTCGACCTTTTGAACAAGGCCTACTACGCGATGAAAAAGACGCTGGTGCCGCTGCTCATCAACCTCGGCGTGCTGGTGCTGAATCTCATTTTGAACCGTGTGTTCTACACCGATACCGGCGTCGCGCTGGCAACGTCGCTTGCGCTGACGATCGGTGCCATCGCGATGACGATCCAGCTCTTCCACGGGACGAAGATCGTGCGCCTGGTGCCGCTCCTCAAGGGCCTTGCCGCCACGGCAGCGATGGCGGTCGTCCTCTACGGCGGGCGTTCGCTTCTTGTCGCGGCGGATGACAGCAAGCTGATGCTCGTCGTCAAGTGCGGCCTGACGGGCGTTGTGGGGTGCGTTATTTACGTGCTGGTCAGCATGATTTTGAAGCAGAATATCATTGCTGATACGATTAAGAAGTTCAAAAAGTGATACTTTTTGGGATTTATCCCCACACCGTGTGGGGACGCGGCAAAGGGGGCCATTCTCTCACGTGAGAGAATGGCCCCCTTAAACCCCCAAGAGAACGCGAGGGGAGGACCCCTCGACCCCCGACATTGGCAGTTTGCAGCTTGAATGACTGCACGCGCTGCGCAGTGTGGGTGCGGTGTACATGG
>OOBV01000805.1_pt1 | contig 25596 bp, 20 predicted proteins | sample 1671731 | NCBI WGS metagenome assembly OOBV01 (sample SAMN06348186, study PRJEB24527) | human gut metagenome | biome: human gut; feature: ankylosing spondylitis patient; material: feces | host: Homo sapiens | place: China | collected 2015-10
AGGCACCGGCCGCCATGCGCGGCGAGAGCGGCACGCGCATCGTGCCGTAACAGGCGACAAAAGCAGCAAACGCCGGTCTTTCCCACAAGGGGAAAGGCCGGCGTTTTTTCGTGCCTTTTCAGACGTGCACGATGTAGTTTTCCTTGCGCGGGGCGGCCTCGGGCGCGGGAACGGCGGCGTAGCCGAGCGCGATCGCGCCGACGCCGCGCAGCGTCTCCGGCAGACCCCAGTCGCGCAGCAGCGCCTTGCCGTCCGGACTGTCAAAGATCTCGCGCTCGCGGTTGACCCACACGGAGCCGAGCCCCTCGGCGTGCGCGGCCAGCATGAGGTTTTCGAGCACGCAGCTGCCGTCGGCCAGATAATTTGCGCTCTCACCGTCGCCGAGCACGACCACGATCACCGGCGCACCGTAGTAGGGGTCGGTGTCCTTGCCGATCACGGCGGCGTTGAGCTTCGTGAGCCGGTCGCGGTAAGCTTTCGTCTCCACGGCGACGATCGTCGCCGACTGCTCGCCCATGGCGGACGGGGCATAGGTGCCGGCTTCGAGCACGCGCGCGAGCACGTCCGCGGGCACGGCATCCGGCCTGTAGGCGCGGATGCTGCGCCGTGTGCGGATCAGGGTCAGAAAATCGTTTTTCATAGGATGGCCTCCTTAATATATTTATTTAAAAATGTTTGAAATAAGCATAACACATTTTTCGCCGATGTGCTATAATATTCAATTGACTCTAACCATTGGTTTTTTGCTTTTTGACTACCTGCCGGCGCGCGAAAGGAGTTTCTCAGGCCATGCAGAAGATCGCAGCTTTCATCGTCAAAAAACGCAAGCTCCTGCTTGTCGTCATGCTCATCCTGGCCGGTGTGTGCGCGGCGCTGATGCCGTTTGTCGGTGTCAACACCGACATGACCAAGTATCTGCCGAACAGCTCGCAGATGAAGATCGGTATGGATCACATGAACGAGGCGTTCCCGGATGCGGTGCAGACGTATACCATCCGCGTCATGTTCCGCGGGCTGGATGCGCGCGAAAAGCTTGCCATCCGCGAGCAGCTTGCCGAGATCCCGAACGTGCAGAGCGTCGCCTACGAGCCGGACAGCAGCGATTATAACCGCGATGATGCCACGCTCTACAAGCTCTCAACGCTCTATGACTACAATTCCGCTGAGGAGGCGCAGATCGAGCGCGACGTGGCCGAGCGCTTTGCCGGCTATGATGTGGCCGTGCGCAGCGACGATACCTCGACGCCGAGCATCCCGCCGATCGTGTTCATCCTCTCGATCGTGCTTGTGACGACGATCCTGCTCATCGCCTGCCCGTCATATTTTGAGCCGGTGCTGTTTTTGCTGACGATCGGCGTGGCGGTGCTGCTCAATCAGGGCACGAACATCATCCTCGGCGAGACGTCGGACGTCACGGCGAGCATTTCGGCCATTTTGCAGCTTGCGCTCTCGATGGACTACTCCATCATCCTCATGAACCGCTACCGGCAGGAGCTGGCCAAGGGCGACGACCGCGAGAGTGCCATGACGCGCGCGCTCACGGCAGCCTTCGGCTCGATCACCGGCAGCTCGGTCACGACGATCGTCGGACTGCTGATGCTGGTGTTCATGCGCTTTAAGATCGGCTTTGACCTCGGCATCGTGCTGGCCAAGGGCGTGCTGTTCAGCCTGCTGTGCGTGTTCACGGTGCTGCCGGGGCTGATCCTGTGGGCGGATAAGGTCGTCCGTAAGACGATGAAAAAGCCGCGCGCACCCAAGCGTGAGCGCAAGAGCGTGCTCGCGGGGCTCGGGCGCTTCAGCTACCGCTGGCGCGGCGTGATCGCGGCGGCGTTCGTGCTGCTGTTTGCCGGAGCGTATGTCCTGCAGCTGTCGACGCAGATCTCCTACACGCTCACCGACCCAGACCCCGTGGCCGAGGTGTTTCCGCCGGACAATCCGCTCGTGGTGCTGTATCACAATCAGGACGAGGCGGCCGTCTCCGCGCTGGCCGACCGGCTCGAGGACGACCCGAACGTCAAGAGTGCCATGTCCTATTCCACCACGCTCGGCCGCCAGTGCACCGCCGAGCAGATGGCCAACGCCATCGGCGCGCTCGAGGCCGGCATCCCGGTCAGCGCCGATATGCTCGGCATGATCTACTACGACGTGCACGGCGGCGGGCAGAGCGTGACCATGACGGCGGCGCAGTTTCTGCGCTTCCTGTCGCAAAACGTCGCCAACAACGCCACCTTCGCGCCGTACATCGACGAGAGCCTGACGGCAAACCTCCAGACGCTGATGAAGTTCTCCGATCCCGCGGCGCTCACGCAGCAGCGCACGGCGGAGTCGCTGGCTGAATTTCTCGGCATGGACGCAGCGGACGCAAAGCAGCTGCTGCTCTACTACTATATGCAGCACGGCGGCGCGGACGGCAGCGGCACGATGACGATCCCCGCCTTCTCGAGCTTCCTCAACAACGAGGTGCTCACCGACCCGACCATGGCGGGCATGATGGATGACGCGGCGCGCGCACAGGCATCGCAGCTGCAGACGTTCACGGATGTCACCGCCATGACCACGCCGCGCGACACCGCCGGCATCGCCGCGCTGCTCGGCATGGACGAGCAGACGGTCAAAACGCTCTTCATTGCCTACCACGCGTCCCGGGGCGACCTGTTCTCGGGCGGCCAGTGGGAGGTGTCGATGCAGAACATGGCAAACTTCCTCGTCGAATGCGGCGGCCTGCTCGATGAGGCGCAGGAGCAGCAGATCACGCAGCTGAGCTGGATCATCAACGGCTCCGTTTACGGCACGCAGTACACGGCGCCGCAGCTTGCGAGCGTCCTCGGCATGGATGCCGGGCAGATGCAGCAGCTGTATATGCTCTACAACAGCCGCCACGGCGACACGAGCGGCTGGACGCTGTCGGTGCAGCAGTTTGTGAACTTCCTCTGCCAGGAGGTGCTGCCGGACGCGCGCTTTGCCTCCCAGCTCAGCGGCGTGGACACCAGCCAGCTGCAGTCGGCGCGCACGGTCATCAACGCCGTCGCCTCCGGGCAGGCGTACACGGCGGCGGGGCTGGCAAACCTCTTCGGCGGTCTCTCGAGCCAGATGGACCGCGGCACGATGGAGCTGCTGTTCCTCTACTATGCGAGCGTCAACCGCGGCGAGGCCGACTGGACGATGTCCATGCAGGAGCTGTTTGACTACCTGCAGAATGAATTTCTCACCGACGCGCGCTTTGCCTCCTTCCTGACCGACGATATGCGCGCGCAGATCACCGGCGCGCAGACGATGCTCACCGATGCGGTCGCGCAGCTGCGCGGCAGCAATTACTCCCGGCTCGTGCTCACGACGACGCTGCCGGTCGAATCGACCGAGACGAGCGCGTTCATTTCCGGGCTCATGCGCGAGCTTGACGCCGACACGACCGGGGACCATTACCTCATCGGCAACAGCGCCATGGGCTATGAGATGGAAAACAGCTTCCACAGTGAGCTGCTGCTCATCACGATCCTGACGGCGGTGTCGATCTTCCTCGTCGTCGTGTTCACGTTCCGCTCGCTGATCATTCCGGCGCTGCTGGTGCTGCTGGTGCAGTGCGGCGTGTACATCACGGTCATGGTCGTCGGCCTGCAGGGGCTGGAGATCTATTACCTCGCGCTGCTGATCGTCGAGTGTATCCTCATGGGTGCGACGATCGACTACGGCATCCTCTACACGAGCTATTACCGCGAGATGCGCGCGCATATGCCCGTGCGCGATGCGCTCATCGCGGCCTACCGCGGCAGCATCCACACGGTGCTGACCTCCGGTTCGATCCTCGTGCTGGTCACGGCGGTCGACGGGCGCTTTTTCGGCAACCTCGCCGTCGAGCAGATCTGCCGCACGATCTCCATCGGCGCGTTCGCGGCCATTTTGCTCATCCTGCTGTTTCTGCCGGGTGTGCTCGCCCTGTTTGACCGCTGGGTGCTGCCGCGCGACCTGCGCCGGCAGCTCTACCCGCCGAAGGCGCACGGCGGCGCGCAGAGCGCAAAGCAGGAGCACAAAATTTAACGATTCAACGCAAGCAAAAACAGCGAAGCACGATCGTGCTTCGCTGTTTTCGGCTTGTCAAAAAAGAAATTGCGCGCCTGATCGGGCGGAACGTGAGCACGGAATCTCGAGAAATCCGGCGGAACCGCACGCATATGTACGACATTCCGACTTACTATCCGCACACCGACCAGAAGAAGTATCTGCTGCGCCGTTCATACTGTCATCGCGGGATGCACTGGAATGAGGATGTCATTGCGTACATCGAAGAAAAGCTGAAAGCAACGTGGTCGCCGAAGCAGATTGCCTGTACTCCCTGCGAGCTGCACATACTGAGCTGGCGGACAATCTACCGCTGGATTTACGAGAAATATCTCGTAAACGGAAATTCACGGAATGTTATGCGTTTTACAACGTGTAGCTCTCTCCGTCTTCGGGGATGCGGACGCGATTGCGGATGCCCTTCTTCTCCAGCTTCTTGGCCAGGGTCTTGCGAGTGAGCGTAGCGTGCGGCACGTTGTCCATGTGACTTGCGATGACCACCGCTTCGGGCGCTGCTGCACAGACCTTTGCCAGATCGTTGTCGTCCATGATCAGACGGCCGTTTTTCACCAGCATGGCAGCACAGTTGTTGGTGATGATCACATCGGGGTGATACTTCTCGATCGTCTCCGCCACATCATCGCACCAGACGGTGTCGCCGCAGACGTAGAGCGTCTTTTCATTGGGGCTGCGGAAGATGAATCCGGCGGCGTCACAGCAGGGCACCTTCGTGCCGTGGACGGCGTTGACCTTGATGATCTCCGCATCATCAAAGGTGATCCGATCCTCCACCACCCGGACGTCCTTCATGCCGGAGAACGCCAGATAGTCCGCGTCCTGCCGGTTGATGGCATAGATCGGACGATTCTTGTCCAGCCCCTGGCAGGCCTTGCCGTTGGGAGCGAGACCGATGTGGTCCAGATGCACGTGGGTGCAGATGTAGGCGTCCACGCCAGCGTTGACTTCCTTGACGGACATGGGCAGGGAATGCAGCGGGCACGGAAGCCAATTGTGCTTTGGCTTCACGGCTTCCCAGGTGGCGCACTCGTCGAAGACGTACTTCTTGCGAGGGTCGCCGCCGCGGTTCATGGCGCACATCATCGGGATCATGGCGAGACATCCGCTCATAAAGCGCGGCGCCAGCCACGGGTCGATCAGAAAGGTCTTTCCTGCGTAGGTGATTTTGATGGTCGCGCTGCGGATCTGCTGGAATTTCATGAGGGGTGCCTCCTTGTTTGTTTCTGTGTCTATAATTTAACATGGATTCCCGCCGTGCAACAGAAACAACCCTCACTCTTGCCGCAACAAAAACGTTGTAGTAAAATAAAGCCGGAGGGGATCATATGAACCAAAAACAGCTGTCTTATTTTCTGGAGGTCTATCGCTGCCGCAACATTCAGGCCGCGGCAGACAAACTCTATCTGACGCATCAGGGACTGAGCCGCGTGATCCGCTCTCTGGAAGAGGAGGTTGGCAGTCCCCTGTTCACCCGCACCAATCGGGGGCTGGAGCCCACGGATTTCGCCACGACGCTGGTGCCCCACGTGCAGCGGCTGCTGGACGACTACGCCACGATCCAAGGCGTACACACCCTCACCAGTCAGGCGCGGTCGGTGGTGACGATCTACGCACTGGATCACCTGTTCGGATATTTGGGCGCAGACCTCCTGCTGGACTTCCACCGACAGCACCCGGAAATCACGCTCAGCATCCTTGATACCACGGACGAGTACGCGCTGGAAAGCCTCTCTGCCGGCAGGTGTGATTTCGCGGTCGTGAACGGTCCGATCGACAACACGCGTTTCACGGCGACGCCGCTGTTCTATTCGCGCTACGCCTTCCGGATGCGGCGGGATCATCCACTGGCGCAGAAGGAGCGTCTGTGCTTCGAGGATTTTGCAGACGAGACCATCCTCGGGAAGGGGCGCGCCTACCGCTGCTTCCGCACGAACATCGATCAGTACATGCTCTCAAGGGGGCTGCACGTGACCGTCCCCATCGAGACCCCGGACGAATCGCTTCTGCAGCAGCTTGTAGAAGCAGGACTCGGCATCGCGGCGACCTATGACTTCACCGCCGTGTCCCACTGCGGAGAAAACACCGTGGTGCGCTATCTGGACGATGACTGCGCCGGGCATCACATCTATGTGGTGGAAAAGACCGGAACGCTCCCGACCCGAGCAGGCCGCGCCTTCAAGCAGTTCCTGTTGGATAAGGTCACAGAATGATGTTTTACAGCTTAGCAGAACAAGTTACAGGGGGGGGCGGTTTCGCGCCCTCTCCGCTTGTGCTGTTGCCGGAAGCGCCGCGATATGATATAGTTATGAGAAAATCCACGGTAGTAAACCACCCCCCCGATTTTTGCTGCCATTTGACTACCATTGACGGCATTGACTTTCCGCATTTTGCCGCATTTTGCTTTTTCCATGCCAGAGTCACATTTTGTTCACAGGTTTTTGAGCTCGGCAAATCGCGGCAAAACGGGGCAGAATACGGCTTTTCAGGAGGCTGATCGCGTTTGACAAAGATGCTTTTTATCTGCCACGGCAACATCTGCCGCAGCCCGATGGCGGAGTATATCTTCCGCGACATGGTGCAGCGGCAGGGGCTGGCGGAGCGGTTTCACATCGCCTCGGCGGCGACCAGCCGCGAGGAGATCGGCAACGACGTCTACCCGCCCGCCCGCGCCGAGCTGCGCGCGCACGGCGTCCCCGTCGGTCACCGCGCCGCCGTGCAGGTCACGCCGCGCGACTACGATGCCTATGACTGGCTGCTGACGATGGACGAGAACAACGCGCGCAACCTCCGGCGCATCCTCCCGCACGACCCGGACGGCAAGATCCGTCCGCTGCTGTCGTTCGCGGGGGAGCAGCGCGGCATCGCCGACCCGTGGTATACCGATGATTTCGGCGCGGCATATGCCGACATCGTGCGCGGCTGCACGGCGTTTCTGGAGCATCTGCGCCGCAGCGGAGATATTTAAAAGAACGACCGCCCCGGACGGGGCGGTCATTCCTGTTTATGGCGCAATATCCGGGAGCGAAAGGCCAAGTCTTTCGGCTAGCCCGGCCAGATAGCGGACGTGGCCGTCATCCGCGCCGCGGATGGTGAAATATCCGGATTTGTCGGCCGTGATGTTCTGCCCGCGGCAGACCACCCGCTCCCCTTTTTGCAAATAAACCTGCTTGCCATGGACTTTGTCGTGCTGGTATGCACGCACAGCGTTCATATAGTATTGGGCGAACAGCGCCTGTGCTTTTTCCAAGTCGCCCAGATGGCCGCAGATCATTACTTCGTCGAGCAGGATCAGCTGTCGGCCCATCACATCGAAGTGCGGATAGTCACGCCGGTGTGCGAGGATCGCCTCCCGGGAGGACAGCACGTCATAGACAGGCAGTACCTTTGTCAGCACATCGGGCAAGATCTGCTTCAAGAGCTGGGACGGCTGCTCTCGCAGGTCAAAGCACAGCTCCTGCCTGCTGTCAATGCTCCCGAGGCGGGAGCGCAGGGTGCAATTGTATTCGTGGTAATACCGCTTCAGCGGCGACGGGGAAAAGGTGCGCTCGTCGCATTCCGGTATGCGGATGCCGAGATTGACCCACATTTGCTGTGCGGGGCCCACGGACGGCAAACCGCACTGGAAGTGGATGATCTGCGACAGGTCGCCGGAAACAAAGCGGTGCAGTGTCCGCCCGTATTTCCGGAAGCCGAGCGGCCTGAGCTGCGTGTAGACGGCGGCCTCGATCTCGTCAATGCACATGGCTGCTTCTGTTTTTTCGTTCATGTTCGTTCTCTCTGGCGAAATTGCACTTTCATTCAAAACCGCCCGAAAGGCTGTGCCCTCCGGGCGGCTTTGCGCACATGTTGCGGCAGTTACACCGTCCAGCGGCGGCGGTCAAAGAGCGCGAGCGTCATGGCGATGGCGGCGGCGAAAAACACCAGCGCCGGCCACGGCAGACCCAGTACTCGCGGCAGCGGGGCGAGACACGTGATGGCCGCGCAAAACAGCAGCGAGCAGTCCAGCAGCGCGAAGATGAGCCGGCCCAGCAGCTTCGAGTGCGCGGCGCGCGCCGCATCCGACCACGACTTTTTCACGTTCACGGTCAGCTGTCCGGCGTTGGCCTTGCCGAAAAACTCCGACAGCTGCGCCGGCAGCACCGTGAGCTTCTCGCCGGAGCGGACGAGCTGCTGCGCGAGCGTTTTGACCTTCTTTTCAATGTGCTCGCGGCTCAGGGCGGTGTTCCTGACATACTCCGCCACGATCTCGATGACGTTTGCGTCCGGCGACACGCTCGTGAGCATGCCCTGAATGACGAGCAGGCTGCGCCCGAGCATCGTCAGCGAGCCGGGCACGGACACGCCGTATTCGTTGAGGATCTGCACGAACTCGTCCACCAGCACGCCCATGTCCATGTCGGCCATCGGCATGGCCTCATACTTGTGCAGGAAGATGCCGATGCGCTCGGTGAGCGCCTGCCGGTCGGGCATGCGCGTATATTGGCCGAGCGAGAGCAGCGTGTCCGTGAGCGCGGGCACATCCTGCTCGTAGATCGTGCGGATGATGCCCATGTACAGCTCCGCCTCGCGCGGGCTGATGCGTCCCATCATGCCGAGGTCGAGCCAGACGATCTTTCCATCCTGCACGCGGATGTTACCGGGGTGCGGATCGGCGTGGAAGAAGCGGTAGACCGTGATCTGGCGGATATAGTTGTGCACGAGCTTGACGGCGATCTCGTTGAGGTCGTAGCCGTCGGCGCGCAGACCGGCGGCGTCGTCGATCTGGTGACCGCCGATGTATTCCATGACGAGCACGTTCTTCGTGCACCACATCGGGTATGTGGCCGGGCAGTCGGCATAGACGATGCCGTCATTGAGGCGCTTGAACTCTGCGATGTTGTCCGCCTCGATCGTGAAGTCGAGCTCCTCCTGCACGGTGCGCCAGATCTCGTCGAGCACGGCGTGAAAGTCCAGCGCGCTCGCAAGCGGCGTGTATTTGAGCAGCACGGCGGCGCGCTTGAGCAGGCGCACGTCGCGGCTCATGATCTCATACAGGTCGGGGCGCTGCACCTTCACGACGACGCGCTGACCGTCGGTCAGGGTCGCTGCGTGCACCTGCGCGATCGAGGCCGAGCCGAGCGGCCGGATGCCGATGTCGGAAAAGACCTCCTGCCACGGTCGGGCGTAGGCCTGCGTGAGGATGTGCTCCACCTCGGTCAGCGGCATGGGCGTCACGTCCGTGCGCAGCGTCTCGAGCGCGAGGCAGTATTCTTTGGGCAGAATGTCCGAACGCATGGACAGAATTTGTCCGAATTTGACAAACGTCGGCCCGAGGTCCACGAAAATATCGCGCACCTTCTCCGGCGTCAGCCCCTGAACGAGGTGATGCTTTTGCAGTATGGCGACGATCTCGGCGAAGCGCTTGGCCTCGTCGAGCTGCGCGGCGGGGCCGGCCATCAGTCTGCTTCCTTCTTGGCCAGCAGCTTTTGCAGCAGCGCCTCGCGCTCGTCGGCGCTCATGGCGTCCACGTCCACGGCGGGCTTTTCGTCCGCGTCCTTGGCGGCGGCCTGCTTGCAGGTGCGCTTGAGCTCCTCGTTGAGCACGCGCCCCTTCTCCACGGTCACTTCGCCGCGCGCGACGCACTCATCGAGCAGCTTGCCGAGCTTTTCGCAGCCGAGGTCGGCCGCGCCCACGGAGGCGACGATCAGCTTGCGCAGATAGCTTTCAATAGAATCCATAATCTATACACTCCTTATCTTATCTTGTGCACTTTGCGGTATCGTATGCCCGGTCCCGGGCGGGGATCAAGAGTTGGCGCCGGCCGCGGCGGCCGCGTCGAGCAGCGCCATGACCCGGCGGTAAAACATCCGTGTGCGCACGATGCCGGTGTTCATCACGCCGCCGATCGCGGCCAGATGGTCCAGCTCCTCGACCGGCAGCACCTGCCACACGCCGCGCTGCGGCGTCTGACCGGGCGCGAAGTCCGTGTGCGGTGCGCCGCCGGGATAGCGGGCGGAGACGGTGTTCACGAGTCCGTCGTTCGGCAGCCAGTCGGACGGCACGGCGCCGCCCGCGCGCCCCATCGCGGTCGAAAACGGCCAGAGCAGCGGCGTCATGGCCGTGTCGGGCTTCTGGTCGTGCGTGAGCAGGCGCGGCAGCGTCCGGCAGCAGGGGATGGAAAAATACCACGCGTCCGGCAGCGTGTCGATGCGCGCATTGAGCGCGCGCGCACCGGCGCAGCGCAGGTCGTCAAAGGCGCTGTCGCCCGCAGGGAGCGGGTTTTGCGCCAGCATCCGCAGCGCGGCCGTCGTGATCGGCTCGTCCGGGTCGCGGCGGATGCCGAACTGGTCGAGCCGGAAGTCATATACGTCCTTGAATGCCGAGATGCCGAGCGCGCGCGCCGCGCCGAGAAACAGCGTCGAGAGCGCATTCGCAGCATCCGGCTGCACGTCGGGAAATGTCGACCCATCGTGCGGTGCGGCGATGGCCACCAGCGCGTGCACCCAGCCGGTCCTGCCGCCGGTGAACAGCGGCGAGGGCGTCTCCCCTGCGGCCTCGGCCGCCTGCACCTCCTCGGGGCAGCCGTGCGCGAGCAGCTGCATGAGCAGCCGCGCCGTTGCGCCGCCGAAGCTGTGCCCGACGAGATCGACGGGCTTGTCCGCGCCCCAGCCGGGCACGAGCGGCGCGGGATATGCCGTGCCGAAGCGCGCGTGGCCGAAGCGCCGCGCGTGCGCGATGCCGTAGTCGGCCCTGCCGCCGGTGAGCGCGGCGTAGAGCTCACACGCGCGGTCCCACGCGCTCGAGATGATGCCGACAGAGGCCGCGCGGCAGTCATACCCGCAGCGGTTGAGATAGCCGAGCACGTCGCCCGCCGCGAGTCCCCAGTAGGGCACGGCGCGGTAGAGCGCATCCTGCGCGCCCCAGCCCAGCAGCCCGTGCACGAACACGGTCGGGTGCGCGCTGCGTCCGCCGGGCGGTGCGTCCGGCAGCAGGCATTCGCCCACCTCCAGCGCCTGCTGCAGCAGCTCCTGCGGTGTTTTCATGGCGCGCCTCCTTCCGGGTGAAAATTCTGTTCTTAATATAGCACACCGGCCGGAGAGCGTCAATGCTGCGCCGGAGAGAAACAAAACGCCGAAAACAAAGCGAATAGCGCGGCTGGAAATTGTGCGAAATGCTAAAAGTGAAGTTTTTTGCCAAATGCGCTTGACTTCAGCAGCTAAAAGCGCTAAAGTAGGCACATCTTCACTACAGGAGGCCGCAAACATGCGTCTGGTCCGATTTGCAAGCGCATATTCCTACTATTACTTTATCGAGGGTAATAGTCGTTTGTGCTGCGATCATACCAGAACCATCTGAGACTTCCCGGTCCGGTTTTGACAAAGCTGCACAGACGACTGTGTGGCTTTTTTCTTTGCCGGAACTTACATTCAGGAGGAGAAAACACATGAACATCAAGAAACTCACTGCTCTGCTCTGCGCCGTGGTCATGGTGCTGTCGCTGGCCGCCTGCGGCGGCAGCGGCGACAAGGCCGGCAGCAAGCACTACACCGTCGGCATCTGCCAGCTTGTGCAGCACGATGCGCTCGATGCGGCCACCAAGGGCTTCCGCGATGCGATCACCGACGCGCTCGGCGCCGAGAACGTCACCTTTGATGAGCAGAACGCTGCCGGCGACAGCGCCACCTGCGCCACCATCTGCAACGGCTTCGTGTCCAGCGGCGTGGATCTGATCCTTGCCAACGCGACCGGCGCGCTGCAGGCTGCGGCCGCCGCCACGAAGGACATTCCGATCCTCGGCACGGCCGTCACGGAGTACGGCGTCGCGCTTGGCATCGACAACTTCTCCGGCACGGTCGGCGGCAACATCTCCGGCACGTCCGACCTCGCGCCGCTCGATCAGCAGGCGGCCATGATCACGGAGCTGTTCCCGGATGCCAAGAACGTCGGCATCATCTACTGCTCCGGCGAGCCGAACTCCGTCTACCAGGCGGACGTCGTCAAGGCCGCGCTTGAAAAGGCCGGCTGCACCGTCACCATCTACACCTTCGCGGATACGAACGATGTCGTCTCCGTCACCGGCACGGCGAGCGACGCCAACGACGTCCTCTACGTCCCGACCGACAACACCGCCGCCTCCTGCGCCGAGGCCATCAAGGGCGCTGCCACGAAGCCCATCGTCGCCGGCGAGGAGGGCATCTGCAAGGGCTGCGGCGTTGCGACGCTGTCCATCGACTACTACGAGCTCGGCCGCACCACCGGCGAGATGGCCGTGAAGATCCTCAAGGGCGAGGCCGACATCTCCACCATGGCCATCGAGTACTACCCGAACCCGGTCAAGAAGTACAACCCCGAGATGGCCGAGCACTTCAACCTCACCATCCCGAGCGACTACGCGGCCATCGGCTGATTTTCAACACGATTCCCGGCTCCCTGCCGCAGTTTCTGCGGCAGGGATACTCCACACTATGAGGTAATGATATGAATTCACTGGTTCTTGCGTCCCTGAGCCTGCCGAATCTGGTTTCGCGTCTGCCCGGCGGCGTTGCGCAGGGCATCATTTGGGGCATCATGGCGCTGGGCGTGTACATCACGTTCCGCCTGCTCGATGTCGCCGATCTGACGGTCGACGGGTCGTTCACCACCGGCGGCGCCGTGACGGTCGTGCTCATCGTCGCGGGCTGGCCGGCATGGGCGGCGCTGCTGGTCGCCGTAGCTGCGGGTCTGCTTGCGGGTCTTGTGACCGGCCTGCTGCACACGAAGCTCGGCATCCCGGCCATTCTCGCCGGCATCCTGACGCAGTTTGCGCTCTACTCGGTCAACCTGCGCATCATGAGCATGAAGGCCAACACCCCCGTCAACCCGGATAAATACAGCCTGCTGCTGACGCTGCGCAGCGTGCCCGGCGCGATCTGGAAGGGGCTGCTGCTTGCGGCGGTGCTCATCGCGCTGCTGTACTGGTACTTCGGCACCGAGCAGGGCAGCGCCATCCGCTCCACCGGCGCCAACCCCGCCATGAGCCGCGCGCAGGGCATCAACATCAACGCCATGAAGGTGCTCGGCCTGTCGCTCTCCAACGGCATGGTCGCGCTCTCCGGCGGCCTGATGGCGCAGTATCAGGGCTTTGCCGACATCAACATGGGCCGCGGTGCGATCGTCATCGGCCTCGCCGCCGTCATCATCGGCGAGGTGCTGTGCGACGCCTTCTTCCGCAAGGGCTGCAATTTCTCGGTGCGTCTGGGCTTTGTCGTGCTCGGCGGCATCGTGTATTACCTCGTCATGGTGCTCATCCTCTGGCTCAAGCTCGACCCGAACGATCTCAAGCTCTTTACCGCCGTGATCGTGGCGGCGTTTCTGGCTGTGCCGTATCTCAAGGGGCAGGCCAAGAGCTCGTTCCACCGTCTGAAGAAGGGAGGCAAGTGATATGCTGACATTAGACCATATCTCCAAGACCTTCAACCCCGGCACGATCAACGAAAAGCGGGCGCTCGACGGGCTGTCGCTGCACCTGAAGCCGGGCGATTTCGTGACCGTCATCGGCGGCAACGGCGCCGGAAAATCCACCATGCTCAACGCCGTCGCGGGCGTCTGGCCGGTGGACGACGGGCGCATCATCCTCGACGGCGTGGACGTGACCGCCATGCCGGAGTTTCGCCGCGCGCAGTACATCGGCCGCGTGTTCCAGGACCCCATGATGGGCACGGCCGCGAACATGCAGATCGAGGAAAACCTCGCCCTCGCCGCGCGCCGCGGCAAAAAGCGCACCCTGCGCTGGGGCGTCACGAACGCCGAGCGCGAGGAATATCACGAGCGGCTCAAGACCCTCGGCCTCGGGCTTGAGGATCGCATGACGGCGAAGGTCGGCCTGCTCTCCGGCGGCCAGCGTCAGGCGCTGACGCTGCTGATGGCCTCCCTGCAAAAGCCGAAGCTGCTGCTGCTCGACGAGCACACCGCGGCGCTCGACCCCGCGACGGCGGCCAAGGTGCTCGAGCTCTCAGACCGCATCGTGCGCGAAAACGAGCTGACCGCCATGATGATCACCCACAACATGAAAGACGCCATCGTGCACGGCAACCGCCTCATCATGATGAACGAGGGGCGCATCATCCTCGACATCGAGGGCGAGGAAAAGCAAAAGCTCACCAAGCGCGACCTGCTCGACAAGTTTGCCGAGGTCGCGGGCACGCCGGTCGAATCCGACGAGGTGCTGCTGAGCTGACGGGCGCGTCTGCACGCAAAAACATCCGAATATTCTGCCGCTCCGGCGCCGGTCGCGTACCGGCGCCGGAGATTTTTTCTTCCGCCGGACAGGATTTCCGCCCGCGCGGCAACTACCACGAAAACCACCAAAATTCGACCAGAAAGTTTGTGCAGTTTTTTTGCCCGAAAACGCACACAAATCTCAAAAAGTATGATACCCTTTCCATGCGAATTTGTTATGTAAATTTGATGCTCTGTTTGTGGTTCAGGAGGAAAAGGTCCGTGGTTTTCAGCAGCCTGTCGTTTTTGTTTTGCTTCTTCCCGGCGTTTTTGCTGGTGTACTATCTGACACCGTCGCGGCCGGCCGGCGCACGCAATGCCGTGCTGCTGGCGGGGAGCAGTGTGTTTTATATCATTGGGCTGGACGGTCAGTGGGCGTATTTCGCGCTGCTGGCCGCATCGGTGCTGGTCAACTACGGGCTGGGGCTGGCCATCGTGCGCGACAAGCCGCGCGCGAAGCTGTGGCTCATCCTCGGCATCTGCTACAATTTCCTGTGGCTGTTCCTATTTAAATATCTCAACTTCGTGCTCACCGGCGTCAACGGTGCGCTCGGGCTCGTGTCCGGCGGCAAGGCGGCGATCCCGCTGCTGCGCTGGGCGCTGCCGGTCGGCATCAGCTTCTACACGTTCTCGGCGGTGGGCTATCTCATGGATGTCTACCGCGGCACGGTCGCACCGGAGCGCTCACTGCTCACGTTCGGCACGTACCTGACCATGTTCCCGAAGCTGGTCTCCGGCCCGATCGCGAGCTATACGGAGCTGCAGCCGGAGTTCGGCGCGCGCAATGTGTCGCTGCGTCAGGCGGTCGACGGGCTCAAGCTGTTCGTGTTCGGCATGGCGCTCAAGGTTTTGCTTGCCAACCAGCTCGGCGGCCTCTGGAGAGATGTGACCACCATCGGCTTCGAGAGCCTCTCGACGCCGCTTGCGTGGATGGCCGCGTTTGCGTATTCGTTCCAGCTCTATTTTGACTTCTGGGGCTACTCGCTCATGGCCATCGGCATCGGCCGGATGCTGGGCTTCCACATCCCGGAGAACTTCCGCTGCCCGTATCTGGCGCTGAGCATGACGGAGTTCTGGCGCCGCTGGCACATCACGCTCGGCACGTGGTTCCGCGAGTATCTGTATATCCCGCTCGGCGGCAGCCGCTGCAGCCGCAAGCGCATGATCTTCAACCTGCTCGTCGTCTGGCTGGCGACCGGTCTCTGGCACGGCGCGCACCTGAACTTCCTGCTCTGGGGTCTGGGGCTGTTCGCGGTGCTGGTCGTGGAAAAGCTCTGGCTCAAGCAGTATCTCGACCGCTGGCCGATACTCGGGCACCTGTACATGCTCGTGCTCATCCCGGTGTCGTGGGCGGTGTTCTCCGTGTCGGACTTCGGGCAGCTCGGGGCGTATTTCGGCCGTCTGTTCCCGCTGTTTTCGCGCACGGCGGCGGCCTACCCGCTCGATTTCCTCAAGTACGGCAAGACCTACGGTGTGTTTCTCATCCTCGGTCTGCTGTGCTCGACGTCGCTGCCGGCGTATCTGTACCGGCGGCTCAAGGGCACGTGGGTCGGCGCGGTCATTCTGGCCGTGCTGTTCTGGCTGTGCCTGTACTGCCTGAGCAAGGGCATGAACGACCCCTTTATGTACTTCCGATTCTAAGGAGCGTAGACGCATGAAACGCATCAAACCGCAACAATTCCTCATCCTGCTGCTGGTGGCCGCGCTCGCGGCGGCGCCGTTTCTCATCCGCGGCCTGATCGACCGCAGCGACACCGGCAAGGAGACGACCGCCGCCGTCACCCCCACGCCGGAGACCACGGCCGAGCCCACGCCCACGCCCGAGCCGACCCCGCTGCAGTTTACGACCGTGGACGCGTCGTATTTTGACGACGCGCTCTTCATCGGCGACTCGCGCACCGTCGGCATCGCCGAATACGGCAACCTGAAAAACGCGACCTATTTTGCCGACGTCGGCCTCAATGTCTATGTCGCACAGACGAAGGCCGTCGCCGTGAAAAACGTCGGCACGGTCACGCTGCCGCAGCTTTTGAGCCAGAAGACCTTCGGCAAGGTCTACATCATGCTCGGCATCAACGAGCTCGGCAACGATCTGGATGACATCACGGCGAAGTTCTCCGCCCTGATCGACACCGTGCGCGCCGCGCAGCCGAACGCCATTGTCTACGTCGAGGCGAACCTGCACGTCGGCCCGTCGCGCTCGAGCACGGACGCGACGTTCAATAACCCCCGCATCAACCGCCTCAATGAGAAGCTTGCCGCGCTGGCCGACGGGAAGGACATCTTCTACATCGACATCAACGAGGTGTTCGACGACGAAAACGGCAACCTGCGCGCCGATGCCAGCGGCGACAGCACCCATGTCTACGCAAAGTACGATCTGGACTGGTGCGACTGGCTGTGCACGAAGGCGATCGTCCGCTGAAAACGAAAAAAAGCCAGCCGGAAACCGTTCCGGCTGGCTTTTTTGTGACCGTGCGGTCACTGTGCTCTCTCATGGTCTCTCTCGACGCGATGTGTGTCAGCGCTTGATGATGTACCACACGAATCCGGCGCAGGCAAGAACCATACCGCCGCCGACTGCTGCAAAGATCATGTGTCTGCCTCCTTTCCCCCGAAAGCTCCGGCCGGTGTCCGGCCGGGGCAACAAAGTGACTTACCTTGAAGTTACTTCATTATAAGATGAACCCGCGCTAAGTTTCCGGAAAGGCGCGGCAAAAACGGCACGCAGTCGTTAAGAAGGCGGAAAGAAACGACCTTCCGCCGGAAAAGACGGTCGCGCGCAGGCGCACATTGTGCTATGCTGAACATGGGAGCGGAGACCAAACAACGAGAGGGACAAAGAGGGGTGCTTATGCAAAGAGCGAGCAAACGCGCGCCGCAGTGGCTGCGCGATCTGGGTGTTTTCATCCTTGTCATGGGCGGCGCGGTCGGCATCTGTATGCTGCTGTCGGCGTGCTATGACGACAACAATCCGTTTGCCACGTCGGTGTTCATTCTGGCGGTGGTGCTTATCTCGCGCTTTACCAACGGCTATCTGCCCGGCGTGCTGGCGGCGGCGGTCGGCGTGGTGGGTGTGAACTATCTGTTCACCTACCCGTTTCATGAGTTCAATCTCTCCATCGACGGCTACCCGCTGACGTTTGCGGTCATGCTGGTCGTGAGCGTGCTCGTGAGCACCCTCACCACGCAGATCAAGCGCCAGGAGCAGCTGCGCTACGAGGCGGAAAAGGACCGCATGCGCGCCAATCTTCTGCGCAGCGTCTCGCACGATATCCGCACGCCGCTCGCGGCGATCATGGGCCTGAGTGCAACGGTCGAGGAGGGCGAAACGCTCTCGGACGAGGGGCGCGGCATGGTCGAGGAGATCCGCCAGAACGCGCAGTGGCTGCTGCACCTGTCGGAGAACATCCTGTCCGTCACGCGCTTCAGCGAGGAGGGCGTCGTCATCGAGAAGTCGGACGAGGTCGTCGAGGAGATCGTCGGCAGCGCCATCCGGCGCTTTCGCAAAAACTGCGCCACGGACATCCCCATCGCGGTCACGAAGCCGGAGGAGATCCTGCTCGTGCCGATGGACGCCACGCTCATTGAGCAGGTGCTGCTCAACCTGCTGGAAAACGTCGCCCGGCACAGCCCGTCGGCGACGGAGATCTTCATCGAGATCCGCGACGAGGGCAGCCGCGTCTGGCTGACCGTGGCGGACAACGGCGACGGCATCCCGCCGCAGCTGCTCGGCGTGCTCTTTGACGGCTATCTGCCGCTCGGCGCGGTGGAAGCGTCCGACCGCAGCCGGCACATGGGCATCGGCCTGAGCGTCTGCCGCGCGATCGTGCGCGCGCATGGCGGGGAGATCTATGCAAGAAATCGAGTCGGCGGCGGCGCGGAATTCCGCTTCTGGCTGCCGGCGGAGGAGGGACACACATGATCCGCAACAAAATCATCATCGTCGAGGACGATCCCGGCATCAGCAAATATCTGCAGGCGGCGCTGCGCGGCCGCGATTACGAGCCCATGCTTGCGACCGACGGCAAGACGGCGCTGGAGATGATCGCCTCGCACTGTCCGGATCTGCTGCTGCTGGATCTCGGCCTGCCGGATATGGACGGCAGCGAGATCATCCGCTCCGTCCGTTCGTGGAGCCGCATGCCGATCATCGTCATCTCGGCGCGCAGTGCGGAGCTCGATAAGGCCGCCGCGCTCGACATGGGGGCGGACGACTACCTCACCAAGCCCTTCGGCACGGTGGAGCTGCTGGCGCGCATCCGCACGGCGCTGCGCCACACGCGCACCGACGGCACGAGCGACGCGCTGGCCATGACGGGGGAGTACCGCGTGGGCGACCTGTGCGTGGACTACAACAAGCACCGCGTCTATCTCGCCGGGAAGGATACGCACCTGACGCCGAACGAGTATAAGATCGTTGCCTTACTCGGCCGCCACGCCGGGCAGGTGCTCACGTATAAATCCATGATGAAAGAGCTCTGGGGTCCCGGCGTCGGCGGGGACAACAAGCTCCTGCGCGTGCACATGGCCAACATCCGCCGCAAGATCGAGCCGAACCCGGTCGAGCCGCAGTATATCTTCACCGAGGTCGGTGTCGGCTACCGCATGGCCGACAGCCACTGAGCCCTCTTGAAACGAAACACCGCCCGGAGCGTCAGCTCCGGGCGGTTTGGTGTTATGGGGTGCTTTAGTTTGCCGTGATCGTGATGCTGCGGGAGATGGACTTAGCCATGTCGTTGCCGCCGAGAATGTAAGCGGTCTGGCGGTACGTGCCGGGCTCGGTGGGCGCATTTTTGCTGATGTACAGCCTGTGCGTGTCCGTCGTGCCGATGTAGCGGTAGTGCACGCCGTCCTGATTGTGGGCGGGGGTGTCACCGCGCATGAGCGTGGCGCCGAGCGGGCTGCTTTCCAGCTCGCTGGTGGTGTAGGTCGTCTGGTCGTTGTTCCAGGTCAGGCTCGCGCCGCTGGCGCGCATCTTCACGACGAGCGTGCCCGTGCCGACGCCGGTCTTGTAGTTTTGGTTGGACGTGATCGCCGTCACGAGGTACATGCCCGCGCGGTTCGGCGAGCCGATGGCCACGCGCGTGCTGTCAAACACGCCGGGGATCTTGTTGATCACCTTGAGCAGCTCCGTGAACGAGGAGATGTCGATGTTGAAGATCTTCAGGAACTTGGCGAGGTCATCCGTCGGCTTCTCGAGCTTCTGCAGCAGCGCGCGCAGCTCGCCGAGGGTCATGCCGTCGTTGAGGATGTCCGTGAGCGTCTTGCCGCAGAGGAGCTTGACGGCCGGGTCGATCTTTGCCAGTGCCTCCGGGGAGAGGATGCTCTCCGGCAGCTGCAGGTAGACTGCGCCCTTGACGCTGCTGGTCACGCCGCTGTAGATCTTGAAGATGGTGAAGTCGTCCTCCGGCTTCGTGGTGACATACTGCTGCGTGGTCGGCTTCTCGTCATAGAAGATCGCGGTGGACTTGACGTGCACGCGCACGAATGCCTTGTTCACCGTGAGCGTACCCTCGACTGCGTCGCAGCCGTGGTAGTCGGCCGTGGTCGGGAAGCTCGCGCGGATCTGCTGGTTTTCGCCGGCGCCGATGCTCGGCGCGGTGTAGTCGATGCCGTATTTCACCGTGCCGCCCTCGACCGGATACCAGTCATCGTGCGTCAGGAGCTCGCTGCTGCCGGTGCCGTAGTACTCGACGACCATGCTCCCGGCGGCGGCCTCCTTGCTCACGGTGGTCTGCGACCAGTCGATGAGCTTGTTGAGGATCTGCGTGCGCATGGCGGCGGCGTCCTTCGTGTAGCTGAGGGAGACGCCCTCCTTGAGCACGATCTTCGCCTGCGTGCGCGCGTCTTTCAGCGTCACGGAGACGACGGTGTCCTCGCCGTTCACGGTGAGCTTGACGTTGTACGTGCCGACGGCGATGGCCGGGAATTCATACGGAAGGAGGCCGACTTTTTCCCTGCCGCCCTTGAGCGGTACATAGGCGGTGATTTTCGATGAAATCTTCGCCTTGGCCTCATAGGTCACGGTCACGGACGCGGCGTCCGCATCGGGCAGGACGGCGGCGACGATGGCGGCGCGCAGCGCGTCAAAGTCGATCTTGCCGTCGGCGGTATAGGTCATATTGAGCGTGTAGGTGCCGGGTTCGTCCTCAGCCGTGCCGGCCGCGGGGCTCAGTGCGGCATCCGGCGCGGTGCCGGGCTCAGTGTCCGGCGTCACGGCGGGGTCAGCGCCGGGCGCGGTGCTCGGGGCTGCGGCGTCCGGCGTCACGGACGGGGCTGCGGCGTCTGCCGCGGGAGAAGCCAGCTTCGTGAACGTGTAGACCGTGTGCGTCCCCTCCATGCGCACGGTGTAGCTCTGCGCGGCCGATTCGCTGTCGAGCGCGGGATAGCTCGCGTTGAGGCGGTCGCGGAAGAAGCTGCCGGTGGTGTCAAAGCCGTTGACCGGCGTCCATTTGACGGCGCGGTCCGACAGGATGCTGGTCGCGCGGTACTCCCATTGCTGGCAGCCGACCTCGTCATAATTGCTCAGCAGGGTCTGACTGAGCAGGTCGTTGACGTCTGCTCCGGCAGGGATGTAGGCCGCGCCGTTGTGACCGGCCGGGACCGCGCTCGCGGCGGAGACCGGCAGCTGGAATGCGGCAAGCTGACCAAACAGCAGCACAGCCAGCAGCAGGGCAAGGATCCTGGTTGCGTGTTTGCGGAATGTCATTGTGAATGAACCTCCTATTCCGGTATTTCTGTGGGGTCGTGTCCGATGTGGGTTTCCGGACACACCTGCATTATACGGTACATTTCCGGACTTTTCAAGAATTTTGGTAAAATTGTATCAATAAACTTAATGTGTATAAAAATTTCATGTGCATTAACTTAAATATGCACCCAATGAAGCAGAAAAACACCCGCCCGCTTTTGCGGACGAGTGTTCGGTGCGGCGTTTTTCACTTTCCCAGCGCGGCGTGCATTTTGCCGCAGATGTCCTCCGTGAGCGCGCTGGTCGTGGCGGCCTTGACGGTCGCGGCGGGGATGACCTCGCGGATGCGCACATACACGTGCGAGCGCCGCCAGGGGACGTTGCGCGCGATACGCTCCGTGCCCTCGACCGTGCCGACCACGATGGGGACGTTTGCCTTCTGCGCGATCTTGAGCGAGCCCGCGTGCCACGGCAGCAGCTTGCTGCTTTTGCTGCGCGTGCCCTCGGGGTAGATGGCGAACGAGCACACGTGCGCGCGGATGAGATTGGCGGCGGCGTTGATGGTGGTCAGGGCGTTGCGCGCGTTTTCGCGGTCGATCGGCAGAAAGCAGCACCGGCGCACGAACGGGCCGATGACGAACTTGCGCATGTTCGACGGCTTGGACACGAACGCCAGCGGCCAGCGCCGCAGCACCCACCACTGCACCATGGGGTCAAAGTTCGAGCGGTGGTTGCTCACGAAGAGAAACTCCGAATCCGTCGGGACCTTTTCGAGCCCCTCGACGTGGATCTTGATGCGGCAGAGCGCGAGGATCCAGCCGTCGAGCGCCAGCGTCAGCGCAAGGTAAAACGGGCTGATGCGGTCATACATCCTGTTCGGCCCGGCAAAGAGCGAGCACACGAACATCAGCAGCACGTACACAAGGTTCGCCGCCACGAAGCAGCCGAGCAGCACGGGCAGCAGCCACCAGTAGCTGAGCGCGGGAGACAAAAAATAAATCACCGCAGTGCTGAGCACGGCGGGAACAAGCATCAGATAATAGAGCATGGCCGGACACCTTTCCACACAGGATGTGACGAAATCCTGTCAATAGTCATTGACGGCTGGGTATCACATCCATTATAATTACTGTACGGGACCGTGTCAATGAACGGGGTGTAAACTTGCGCGGATCTCGAAATTTTTCGATCAGAGATAGGATGGATAATGAGATGATCGTATTGAAATGGTTATTCCCGGTGTTTTTGGCGGCGCTCGCCGTCGTGCACCTCATCAGCTGCTGGCGCGGTGATGACGATCTGCGCAAGCCGACGAAGGTCGCGCTGATGCCGGTCGTCGCGCTGACGTACCTCGCCTTTGCCAACACGCCGTCGCTTTGGGTGGTCGCCGGCCTGCTGCTGGGCTGCCTGGGCGACCTGTTTCTGCTGCGGCCGCTGCAGAAGCATTTCTTCGCCCTCGGCACGGCGTCGTTCTTCCTCGGCCACGTGTGCTACCTTGTGTACATCTATACGACCTATGCCGTGCACGTGCGCTGGTTCTGGATCGTGCTCGTGTGCGCGGCCTATGCCGCGGGCATCGTGGTCGTCTATAAGGGCAGCCGCAGGAGCATCCCGCGCGCCCTGCGTCCGCTGGCGCTGGCGTACATGGTCATGCTCTGCACGCTGAGCATCAGCGTGTTCCTGCCGCTGGTGACGGCGTTCACGTGGGGCAAGCTCGCGTCGTTTCTCGGCGCGTCGTTCTTCCTTACGTCCGACGGCGTGCTGTGCGATATGCTCTTCACCAAGAAGGCCGAGCCGACCAAGCAGAACTTCGCTGTCATGGGCACGTACATCCTTGCGCAGGTGCTGCTGACCATGGGCTTTGCATTCTGAGCCGGCGCAAATCATCGAAAAAACGGGGCGCTCCGGTCGTGAGTGTCCCGTTTTTTGTACAGTCGTGGAAAATAATTTAAAAAACTGTTAGAACCGCTTTACATTTGTCGGAAAAAGCAATACAATCTGTAGCATTACCAATGGTCTCAAGGGGGAAGAGAGCATTATGAAAGCAAATGAAAGGGACAGCAGGACAGAGCAGGAGCGGTTCATCGACCGCATGCTCAAGGAGATCCTCGGCGGGCAGCGCAATCCGGGCGACCGGCTGCCCACGGAGAGCGAACTGGCCGCGCAGTACGACCTGCGCAAGACGAACGTACACCTTGCCCTGAAAGAGCTGGAGCGGCTCGGCTTTCTGGAGATCGTGCCGCGCCACGCGACGTATGTTGCACCCTATTGGGAGCGGGCAAATCTGGAGACGCTGGCGGTCATCATGACGCACGGCGGCACGCCGCATCCGGAGCTGGTGGACGCGTTTCTGGAGCTGCGCGAAATGGTCGCGCTCGGCTGGTTCTGCTGGGTAGGGCGCCGCCCGGACGCGGCGCAGATGCAAAAGCTGTACGGTCTGCTCGCGCAGATGGACGCCATCGCCTACGTGCCCGACGGCGACAAGGCGGCGTTTCTGGAGCTGCTCAATGCGTTTCTGGTGTGCATGTTCCGCGAGTCGGACAACATGATCTTTCGCGTCATGCTGCGCTCGACGCGCGAGCTTGCACACGTGGCATACTACATGGTGGCCTACACGCTCGATATGCAGGAGCTGTGCAGGGTCTACCGCGCGGTGCTTGACGGACTGACGGACGGATGCGTGCCCGAGGCGATCGCCTGCTGGAGCGCGTGGAGCGACCGGGTCACGCTGCGCTACCGCGAGGCGCTCGAGCAGCTGCAGAGCGCATGACCGGCCGCTGCCCCGGCGGGCGCAAAGGCTACGAGGTTCTTTGACAAACCGGCTGCCCCGGCGGGACAAAATGTCCCGCCGGGGCAATCGTTTTTTCGCGCCGCGGTTGCGCGCGGCGTGCAGATGTGCTAAAATCAGGTAACAATACCGAAAGGGAGCGAGCCCATGAAGCTGACATTTATCCGCGCCGACCACGAGGTGACCGGCAGCTGCACCCTGCTCGAGATCGGCGGGCATTACGGCCTGATCGACTGCGGCATGCAGCAGGGGCGCGACCAGTTTGAGAACATCGACATCCCCGTCCCGGCGGCGCAGATCGAGTTCGTGCTCGTCACGCACGCGCACATGGATCACACCGGCCACCTGCCGCTGCTGTATAAGCAGGGCTTTCGCGGCACGGTCTACGCAACGGAGGCGACGTGCGACCTGTGCGGCATCATGCTGCGCGACTCGGCGCACATCCAGATGTCCGAGGCCGAGTGGCGGGGACGCAAGGCCGCCCGCGCCGGCCGCGCCGCGCCCGAGCCGCTCTATACGCTCGAGGACGCCGAGGGCGTGCTCACGCTGCTGCGCCCGTGCAGCTACGGGCAGCGCGTGCAGGTCGGGGAGAACATCATCATCCGCTTCACGGACGTCGGCCACCTGCTCGGCAGCGCGTGCATCGAGACGTGGCTCACAGAGGGCGATGTGGAAAAGAAGATCGTCTTTTCCGGCGACATCGGCAACGTGAATCAACCGCTCCTGCGCGACCCGCAGACCGTCTCGGGCGCGGACTACGTGCTCATCGAGTCGACCTATGGCGACCGCAGCCACGGCGAACGGCCGGATTATCTCGGCGCGCTCGCCGACTGCATCCAGCGCACGCTCGACCGCGGCGGCAACGTCGTCATCCCGTCGTTTGCCGTCGGCCGCACGCAGGAGCTGCTGTATTTCATCCGCCAGATCAAGGACGCCGGCATGGTGCACGGGCATCCGCACTTTCCGGTCTACGTCGACAGCCCGCTCGCAAACGAGGCCACGCGCGTCTTTTTGCAGACCGACACGAGCTTTCTCGACGATGAGGCGCGCGCGCTCATCCGCAGCGGCGTGAATCCGCTGTATTTTGACGACCTGCACACCGCCGTCTCCAAAGAGGACTCCATGGCGCTCAACAACGACCGGACGCCCAAGGTCATCCTCTCCTCGAGCGGCATGTGCGATGCCGGACGCATCCGCCACCACCTGAAGTATAACCTCTGGCGGCCGGAGTGCACCGTGCTTTTCGTGGGCTATCAGGCGGTGGGCACGCTCGGGCGCAAGCTCAACGACGGGGAAAAGACCGTGAAGATCTTCGGCGACGAGATCGCCGTGCACGCCGAGATCACCGTGCTGCCCGGCGTGAGCGGTCACGCGGACAAGGCCGGGCTGCTGCGCTGGCTCAACGCCATGGAGCAAAAGCCCGCGCACGTGTTCGTCAACCACGGCGACGACGATGCGTGCACGGCGTTTTCCGCCTGCCTGCGCGAGGAATACGGCTACGAGGCCGACGCACCCTACAGCGGCAGCGCGTTTGACCTTGCCGCCGGTGTGTATACGGTCGTTGCGCCGCCGCGCCCCGTCCGGCACGACGAGCAGCGGCAGGCTGCCGCCGCCGGCAAGCGCCGCGAGAGCGCGGCCTTCGAGCGGCTCAAGCGCGCGCTCGGCGAGCTCACGGCGCTCGTGCGCCGCTGTGAAGGCTGCCCGAACAAGGGGCTCAACGCCTTTGCCGAGGAGCTTGAGCGGCTCACCGCCCGCTGGCGTGACCGCATTGCGCCGTAACACACTATATAATTATGCAGCAACG
>OOBV01000817.1_pt1 | contig 25323 bp, 19 predicted proteins | sample 1671731 | NCBI WGS metagenome assembly OOBV01 (sample SAMN06348186, study PRJEB24527) | human gut metagenome | biome: human gut; feature: ankylosing spondylitis patient; material: feces | host: Homo sapiens | place: China | collected 2015-10
ACTTGCGGTCGATCCTGCCTGCAATGGTGATGCAGCCGGTCTTTCGCAGCTCTTCATTCAGCTTACGGATGAGCTTATACGCATACGGAATCGATACGCCAAGCTCTTCCGCGACTTCATTGACTCTCATAAAAATTTCTCCTGCCATAGGCAAAATACCTTCCTTTCCTGTTTTGTGGTTGATTTCTTCTGCCGTTCTATCCGCAGGACTCTGGCAGGCAACCCTTTTCGGCGCTGTGCCGTTTTCTTTCCTCTTTGGCACGCTCGTCTCATCGCCTGCTTCCCCGGAGAAAGTATCCTTTGGACGGTCATTCCATTCAGTTTGGCTCTTTTGGATTTCACCCCCTCTCACCATACAACGGACATTTTTTCTGCATTTGTTGACTATCCTAATTGTAAAACTTCTATGAATTAAGCTAATATGCTTAGCTTACAACTATTGTACTATACATATAAGTTTAAGTCAAGCCGGTTTGCAGGAAAATATTAAATAAATTTGCTTAGATTTTCCTTGACGAAATTAAACATATCTGCTATACTCGTTATCAAAGACGACCGACACAGGAGATGGCTATTATGGCGATTGGTGAACGCATTCACTTTTTCCGCATGATGCGGGGCATGACACAGAAATACCTTGGCATGGCGCTGGGCTTTCCGGAGAAATCCGCAGATGTTCGCCTTGCGCAGTACGAGAATGGTTCCAGAACGCCCAAAGCGGACGTGACCGCTGCGCTGGCACAGGCGCTTGACGTTTCGCCCAAGGCGCTGGATGTACCGGACATTGACTCCTATACCGGACTGATGCACACGCTGTTCACTCTGGAAGACCGCTACGGGCTTGAAGTCTGCGAGTGTGAGGATGAGGTGCATCTGCGCGTTCATATCCATAAAGGACGCGACGCAGCAGAACTTCACAGAATGCTTGCCGCGTGGGATGCGGTTGCCGCCAAGCTGAAAGCGGGGGAAATTACCAAAGAAGAATATGACCGCTGGCGCTACCGCTACCCTGAACTCGACACCTCCGGTCAGTGGCACAAGATCACGCCGTCGCAGGAGCTGAGTGATCTGCTCCTTGCTGATCTCAAGGAACATAGCGAAGAATAACAAAAGGCTCTGCTGACTTTCTGTAAAAGAAAGTCAGCAGAGCCTTTTTCGCTCTCAATATGGGATTGGATGCGACAGCAAACCTGCAAACCATTCGCTCGCCAAAATAAGAACAAACAAAATGGCTTTGGTATCTGCTATCATTTTGCTATCAAACAGGAAATGAGATTTTCAAAAAGTGAGTGTTTTCAAGGCTTTGCAGCCCCATACATTCACTTTTTCCTTATTCCCATTCCACCGTTGCGGGGGGCTTGCTGGTGATGTCGTAGACAATTCTGTTGATGCCCTTGACCTCGTTGACGATGCGGCCGCTGATCTTGTCGAGCAGCTCGTAGGGGATGCGGGCCCAGTCGGCGGTCATGAAGTCCTCGGTCGTCACAGCGCGCAGCGCAAGCACGCGGTCGTAGCTGCGGCCATCGCCCATGACGCCGACGGTGCGCGTGTCGGTCAGGACGGCGAAGTACTGGTTCATCTTCTTGTTTTCGCCGGCCTTTTCCAGCTCCTCGCGGTAGATCGCGTCGGCAAGGCGCAGCGTGTCGGCCTTTTCCTTCGTGATCTCGCCCATGATGCGGATGGCAAGGCCCGGGCCGGGGAACGGCTGGCGGGAGACGAGGTATTCGGGAAGCCCCAGCTCGCGGCCAAGTTGACGCACTTCATCCTTAAAGAGCAGGCGCAGCGGCTCGATGATCTCCTTGAAGTCGACATAGTCGGGAAGGCCGCCGACATTGTGGTGGCTCTTGATGACTGCGGCATTGCCAAGGCCGGATTCGATGACGTCGGGGTAGATCGTGCCCTGAGCGAGAAAGTCGACCGCGCCGATCTTCTTCGACTCTTCCTCGAACACGCGGATGAACTCTTCGCCGATGATCTTGCGCTTGCGCTCGGGATCGGAGATGCCAGCGAGCTTCGAGAGGAAGCGGCCCTCGGCGTTCACGCGGACAAAATTGATGTCCCACTTCTTGAACGCCGCCTCGACCTCGTCGCCCTCGTTGAGGCGCATGAGGCCGTGGTCGACAAAAACGCAGGTGAGCTGGGGGCCGACGGCCTCGGCCAGCAGCGCCGCCACGACGGACGAGTCCACGCCGCCGGAGAGCGCCAGCAGCACGCGGCCGGAGCCGACCTTTTCGCGCACGGCGGCGATGGCAGTATTTTTATAGTCGCCCATCGTCCAGTCGCCTGTCGCGCCGCAGACCTCGTAGAGGAAGTTGCGGATCATCGCGGTGCCGAACTCCGTGTGGTTGACCTCGGGATGGTACTGCACGCCGTAGAACCCGCGCGTTTCGTCGCAGATGGCGACGTTCGGGCAGGCGTCGGAGTGTGCGACGAGAGAGAAGCCCTCGGGAACGACCTCCATGTAGTCGCCGTGACTCATCCACGTCACGCTCTTTTCGGGAAGACCCTTGAAGAGCTTGCAGTTCGTGTCAAAAAACGTCTCGGTCTTGCCGTATTCGCGCGCGGTGGCGTCGTTTGCGGCGACGACCTTGCCGCCGAGGTGGTGCGCGATGAGCTGGCAGCCGTAGCAGATGCCGAGCACGGGCACGCCCGCGTCAAAGAGCGCGGGATCGACGTGCGGCGCGTCCTCGAGATACACGCTGTTCGGGCCGCCGGTGAAGATGAAGCCGATGGGCTTCATTGCGAGAAGGTCCGCAAGCGGCGTCGTGTAGGGCTTGACCTCGCAGTAAACGCCGCATTCGCGCACGCGGCGCGCGATGAGCTGGTTGTACTGGCCGCCAAAGTCCAGTACGATGATGGTCTGATGGTTCATATTGAAATTCTCCTGCCGTATCCAATAATATGGTAAAAGCATCATATCATAGCTTTTCCCATTTTTCCAGCGGTATTGTAAAAATAAAAAGGTCGCGCGGTCAATGGACCGCGCGATCGAGGGAGGCCGCGACAAAGCCGCGGAACAGGGGATGCGGCTTGTTGGGGCGGCTCTTGAATTCGGGGTGGAACTGCGCGCCGACGAACCAGGGGTGGCTCTTCGATTCGACGATCTCGACGAGCGTGCCGTCGGGGGAGAGACCGGCGAGGCGCATGCCGGCGTCCGTGAAGTCGTCGCGGAAGTCGTTGTTGAACTCGTAGCGGTGGCGGTGGCGCTCCCAGATCTCGGGCGCGTCGTAGAGCGCGCGGGAGAGCGAACCCTCTTCGAGCACGCAGGGGTACTTGCCAAGGCGCATCGTGCCGCCCTTGGCCGTCACGCCGACCTGCTCGGGCATGAGCGCGATGACGGGATGCGCCGTCGTGGAGGAGAACTCCGCGCTCGTCGCGTCGTCCCATGAGAGCACATGGCGCGCAAATTCGATGACTGCGATCTGCATGCCGAGGCAGATGCCGAGGTACGGGATGCCGTGCTCGCGCGCGTACTGCGCGGCTAAGATCATGCCCTCGATGCCGCGGTCGCCAAAGCCGCCGGGGACTAAGATGCCGCTGCACCCGCAGAGCTTCTGCGCGATGTTGTCGCTTGTCAGCGTTTCGGAGTCGACCCACTGAATTTCGACGCTCGCGTCGCAGGCCGTGCCCGCGTGGAAGAGCGACTCAACGACGCTCAAATAGGCGTCGTGCAGGCCGACGTATTTGCCGACGAGCGCGATACGCACATGACGGTGCACGCCGTGGATCTTGTCGACCAGCGCGCGCCACTCGGTCATGTCAGGTTCACCGCAGTCAAGGTGCAGCTTGCGGCACACCACGCGGCAAAGGCCCTCGTGCTCAAGCAGCAACGGCACCTCGTAGAGCGTGGACGCCGTTGCGTTCTGGATGACGCAGTCGGGCTCCACGTTGCAGAAGAGCGCAATCTTGCGGCGGATGTCGTCTGTGATGGGCTCATCCGTGCGCACGACGAGAACGTCCGGCTGGATGCCCTCGCTCAGGAGTTCCTTGACCGAGTGCTGCGTGGGCTTGCTCTTGAGCTCGCCGCTGCCTGGGATGGTCACGATGAGCGGCACATGGATGAAGAGCACATTTTCGCGCCCGCGCTCGGCCGCGACTTGACGGATGGCCTCCAAAAACGGCTGGCTCTCGATATCGCCGACCGTGCCGCCGATCTCGGAGATGGCAACGTCGGTCTTGCCGTCGTCCATGTCGTAAATGCGGCGCTTGATCTCATCGGTCACATGCGGGATGATCTGCACCGTGCCGCCAAGATAACCGCCCTGACGCTCGCGGTTGAGAACGCTCCAGAAAATTTTGCCCGAGGACACGGAGGATTTCTCGTCCAGCGCCTCGTCGACAAAGCGCTCGTAGTGGCCGAGGTCCAGGTCGGTCTCCGCGCCGTCGTCCGTGACGAAGACCTCGCCGTGCTGATACGGGCTCATCGTGCCGGGGTCGACGTTGAGATACGGGTCGAACTTCTGGTTTTTGACCTTCAGCCCGCACTGCTTTAAGAGCCGCCCGAGCGACGCCGCGCAGATGCCCTTGCCAAGCCCCGACACCACGCCGCCGGTGACAAAAATGTACTTCATAAATTTTCTTCCTCTCCTGTCAAAGAAAAATAAAACTGCTGCGATAAAGCAAAACTCCACTTCAAAAAGGACGCTCGAAAGAGCGTCCTTTTTGACTTACACGGAGAAGAGTAATTCGCAGAACGTCGGATACGGCCAATACTTGGACGCGGTCAGCACTTCCAGCTTGTCGACGGTCTTGCGCACGTCGTTCGTGCGCTTTTCGACCTCGTCGTGGTAGTAGTGCAGGAGCGTTTCGGGCTCTGCGTCGTCGGAGACGGTCTCGAGCGCCGTCTTGAGGCCGATGGTCTCTTCGAGCAGCTGCTCGTTGAGCGAGCCGATGGCGTTGGCGAGCGAAGATTCGACGTGACAGGTCAGCTCCGGCGCGGCGGCGCGCTTGGCGGCGATGGTGTTGCACAGCGCGGCTTCGTATTCGGAAGCGGCGTTGAGAATGCCGTGCTGGACCATGTCAACAAGCGTCGCGGCCTCGATGCGGATGACCTTGCAGTACTTCTCGATATGAACTTCGTGGCGGGAGAAAATTTCTTCCTTGCTGTAAACGCCCTGGCGCGTCAGCAGCTCAATGTTCTTGGGCAGGATGTAGGTCGGCAGCGCCTCGGCGGTGTTGTGCAGGTTGGCAAGGCCGCGCTTTTCAGCCTCCTTGATCCAGGCCTCTTCATAGCCGTTGCCGTTGAAGATGATGCGGCGGTGGGCGGAGAACGTGTCGCGGATCAGCTTGTGGAGCGCGGCGGTGAAGTCCGGCGCGTCCTTGAGCTGCGCGTAGAATTCGTCGAGCTCTTCGGCCATGATGGTGTTGAGGATCGTGACCGGGCCCGCGATGGACTGCGAGGAGCCGGGCATGCGGAACTCAAACTTGTTGCCGGTGAAGGCGACGGGCGAGGTTCGGTTGCGGTCGGTCGTATCCTGCGGGATGGCGGGGAGCACGTCCACGCCGATGCGCAGGGACTTGTGCTCGGGCGCGGTGTAGTCGTTTTCGTCGACGATGGCATCGATGATGCCCTCAAGCTCGGTGCCGAGGAAGACGGAGATGACAGCCGGGGGCGCTTCCTGCGCGCCGAGACGGTGATCGTTGCCCGCGAAGGCGACGGAGCAGCGCAGAAGCTCCTGATACTCATCCACGCCCTTGATAAACGCGGCGAGCACCAGCAGGAACACGGCGTTCTGGCTCGGCGTCTTGCCGGGGGAGAAGAGGTTTTTGCCAGTGTCGGTCGAGAGCGACCAGTTAACGTGCTTGCCCGAGCCGTTGACGCCCGCGAAGGGCTTTTCGTGCAGCAGGCACACAAGGTTGTGGCGCTCGGCGACCTTTTTCATCGTCTCCATGACGAGCTGGTTCTGGTCGCTCGCGGTGTTGGCGTCGGTGTAGATGGGGGCCATCTCGTGCTGGCCGGGGGCGACCTCGTTGTGCTTGGTCTTGGAGAGCACGCCGAGCTTCCACAGCTCTTCATCGAGCTCTTTCATGTAGGCGGCCACGCGGGGACGGAACGCGCCGAAGTAGTGGTCGTCCAACTCCTGACCTTTCGGGGGCTTTGCGCCGAACAGGGCGCGGCCGCACAGGCGCAGGTCCATGCGCTTTAAGTACAGCTCGCGGTCGATGAGGAAATACTCCTGCTCCGCGCCGATCTGCGGCGTGACCTTTTCCGCGTCGTCGCCAAATAACTTGAGCACGCGCACCGCCGCGCGGTCGACCGCGGCTATGGAGCGCAGCAGCGGCGTCTTCTTGTCGAGCGCGTCGCCGCTGTAGGAGCAGAACACCGTCGGGATGCAAAGGCTGCCATCTTTGATGAAGGCAAACGCCGTGGGGTCCCAAGCGCTGTAGCCGCGGGCTTCAAACGTGGCGCGCAGGCCGCCGTTGGGGAAGGAGGACGCGTCGGGTTCGCCGCGCACCAGCTCCTTGCCGGAAAAGTCCATCATCACGCGGCCGCCGCCGGCGTTGTTGATAAAGCTGTCGTGCTTTTCCGCCGTCACGCCGCTCAAGGGCTGGAACCAGTGCGTGAAATGCGTTGCGCCATGCTCCAGCGCCCAGGTCTTCATCGCGTCGGCGATCTCATTTGCCGCGGAAAGGGGAAGAGGCTGCCCGCTCTTTAAGCAGCCGCGCCAAACGTCCATGGCGCTCTGCGGCACATACTGCTCCATTGTGCGTTCATTGAACACCAGAGAGCCAAAAAGCTCGGGAATGCGAGTCGCTTCACTCATGATCCAGACCTCCTGTTTCGAAATAAAAAATTTGATAAGTAATGATACTTCATCGGGGCAAGCAGCGTCAATACTTTGTTTTTCCAACTTTCCCCTCACTTTAGTGGGACGGGATGTGCGGTGTGAACGAAATTATGAAAGTGCGGCAACTTTTTCTTGCATGAAGAAAACGGCTGTGCTATATTTAGCCTGAACCCGCCCTTGCCGGAAACGGCAGGGGCGGGCGTTTTGTTTTTCTGATCTGCTGTGAAAAAATTTTGCGGACAAAAAAGAAAACGGGACGTGAACGCCGGTCACGGCGCTCACGCCCTTTTTGCAATCATTTGAGGGTCGAGCTGTCGTTCAGAACGCTCGTACTGTAAAGAAACAGCACGTCCTGCGCGGTAAAGTCGATGAATTTTCCGAGCATTGAGGGGGAGAGGTAGCGGATGTCGGCAAGCGTGATCTCGCTGTACCCCTCCGCAAGCAGCGGAAGCAAACTCGCGGCAAACGAATCGCGGAAGACAAGGAGCTTTCGCTCCGCCTGCGCGTTCGGGTTCTCAATGCGCAGCAGCGACTTGGGTCCCGAGAGGAAAATTTCATACGGGTCGCTGCCGTCTGCCTTTTCGAGCGTGTAAACGGGGAGATATTCGCTGTTTTCGTAGTCGTACACGCGGCAGCCTTCAATGACGCTGTTTGTGAGGTAGGAGAGACTGTCGGGCTCCATTGGCAGTGCCGACTGCCCGCGGTACACACCGTAAAACGGCGTATCGAGCGTGACCTCGGTAAAGTCCACGGTGAGTGAGACGCCCATCGCATCTGCCAGCGCTTTGGCCGTGGGGGCAAGCATTTCCTGCCGCCAGTGGAGGTCGGTGCGGTAATAGGATGAGAGCGACAGCGTGCCCGTCAGGTCGATATAGTCCGCAAAATCGACCTTTTGGCGCATGAGCGCAAAGAACTTCTCGTAATCCATCGCGGGATAGCCGTTTTCGGCGGCCAAAAAGTAATTCTTGTCGGGGATGACGGAGAGGTAGACGTTCGCGCCCGTATCTTTGAGATACGTTTCGTACACGTAGCGGAAGCGGTCGGCCGCGTGGTCGAGCGAATCCTCGTGGATTGTGTCGTCGAGCTTCGCGGCGTAGCCGTCCGCGACGTAGATGCCGTTGTTGTCTTTCTCGCCAAATAAATCGCGGACGGACAGGGCCTTGAGTGTGCGGAACTCGTCGCGCAGCGGGAACTGGTCGAGCGTGTAGCTCTCAAAATTCGACTGGAAGCGTCCGGAGAGTACTTCTTCCGCATTCAGCGTCGGGAACTGCTTGAGCGGGCGGCGCTCGCTTTCCGACACGGCGTCGTCGCTCTTGCAAATGCCCCACAGCGCGAACATAAGCACGAACGCTGCCGCGATACCGAGGGTGAGGGCGTCTTTGATTTTTCGATTCATGCGATGCCCTCCTTAAAAGCGGAAGTAGAGGAACGGGTTGAACGACCCGTCCACTAAAAATGCCGTGCCGAGCAGCAGAGGAATCAGTACAAACAGCGGCTCGAGCACATCGAGCGCCGTCGCTGCGCCTTTGGATTTGCGCAGCTTTGCGACGATCATCTTCGGCAGCGGTGTTGCGCAGAGGATACCGAGCACGAGCAGCGGGCCATAGCTTTTAAGATAGTAGACCGCCTGCGCGCTCGATAGCGGCAGTCCGCCTGCGCCGAGCATCGCGCTGATGCGCGAGACCGCCTGCGCGGCGCTGTCTGCGTCGAAAAGCACGAAGCCGAGCGTGACGAAAAAGAGCGTGTACACATGGCCGAGCACGCGGTGCTTTTCGAGCACCGGCAGCAGCGCCAGCTTTTCAAGAAGCAGCAGGACCGCGAACCACAGTCCCCACAGCACGAACGTCCACGCCGCCCCGTGCCACAGGCCCGTCGCGAGCCAGACGATCAGAATGTTCAACAGCTGACGCGCCTTGCCCTTCCGGCTGCCGCCGAGAGGGATATAGAGGTAGTCGCGGAACCACGAGCCAAGCGACATGTGCCACCTGCGCCAGAACTCCGTGATGCTCGCTGAAATATAGGGGTAGTTGAAGTTTTCAGGGAAGTGGAAGCCCAGCATCTGCCCGAGGCCGATGGCCATATCGCTGTAGCCCGAAAAGTCGAAATAGACTTGGAGCAGAAACGCGAGCGCGTAGAGCCAGACGAAGAGGACGCTCGCGTCCTGCGTCGACTTGTAGGCGCTTGCGAGCGCGTCGAACTGGTTGGCGAGCAGAATTTTCTTGGCAAAGCCGACCGTGAAGCGGCGCACGCCCTCCGCCGCGGCGGAGACGCTGTGCGTGCGGCTTTTGAGCTCTGCGGCGACGTCGGAATACCGTACGATCGGCCCCGCGATGAGCTGGGGGAAGAGCGAAACATAAGCGGCGAGGTCGATAAAATTTCGCTGCGCCGCCGTTTCGCCGCGGTAGACGTCGATGACGTAGCTCAATACCTGAAAGGTGTAGAAGCTGATGCCGATGGGCAGGCTCAGCTTCAAAAGCGGCAGGGAGAGCCCCGTGACGGCGTTGACGCTCGAGAGAAAAAAGTCCGCGTACTTAAAATAGCCGAGAAGCCCAAGGCTCACAAGGATCGAGAGCGTCAGAAAGACCTTCGACGCCTTTTGCCCGCGGTGCTTTTCAATCAGCAGGCCGAAACCATAGCCCTGCACGATGGAGACGAGCATGAGCAGCATATATTTCGGCTCGCCCCAGGCATAGAAAAAGAGGCTTGTGAGCAGCAGCACCGCGTTTTTCAGCTGCCGCGGCGCTGCAAAGTAGATCAGCAGCGCCGCAGGCAGAAAGTAAAAGAGAAAGGGAACGCTGGAAAAGAGCATAAACTTCTCCGCCTTTCAGAAGATCAAATCAGGCGATGGCCTCGTCGCAGACGACGGCAGCATCGGTAAAGGCCTCGGTGACTTTTTCGCTGAACTGGTCGACAAGGTCCTCCGCGCCGTAGCAGGAGATGACATAGTCGCCGAGCGTCAGGATGACAAGCTTGTCGGGAAAGCCGCACATCCACTGGCGGTTCATGATGTTGTCCTTGAGGTCGGAGACGACACTGTCAACGTCGGAAGAGCTCGCAACATGGAACGCGCCCGCGGTGAAGGTGTTGGCGTTCATCATGTGGGTGAGGGACGCGGCGTCGGAGAGCTTGCCTGCGTCCGCGGCGGGGAAGGAGAGAGAGTAGTCAAGTGCGTCTCCGTCTTCGACGGAGAAGTTACCGGGCGCGTCCTCGGTCATATTCGCCTCATCAAAGTCGCCGCCGGCAGCAGGAAACTTGTCGTCGTCGCTGTAGTTGGCCCATACGGCGTTCAGCAGCTCGAGAGCGCTCGCGGGCTGGCTGTTATTGCCGCTATTGTCATCCGTCTTGCTGCCGCAGGCAGCGAGGGAGAGAGTCATCGCTGCGGCCAGCAGCAGGGTGAGAAACTTTTTCATGGGAATTTACCTCCAAAATGTTGTGTGTTGTCAATAGTAATGTGGAATGGGATGCTTACGCCCGCGCGGCGGCCCAATAGCCGTTGGCCTCGTCGTAGCGCAGCGTGACGGCAGGCGCGCCGTCGAGAGAGAGCGTGTAAACCATACCCGTGTCCGGCTCTTCGATGGTCCAGCAAAGCTGCACCTTGCCGGAGACGGTGTAGGAGGTGAACTCCTCCTGCAGCGAGTAAAGAGGCTGGGTCAGCACGCCATCCGACACCGTAACGGTTACGGCCTCGCCCGATTTGCTCTCGATGGTGAGCATCGGACTGAGCGGGCCGCTCAGACTGCCGCGCGCGTCGAGCGCCATCGCTGCGGGCTGACTGATGGGAATGGGGATTGAGGAGAGCGCTGCGCCTTCGACCTTGATCTCAGCCGGTAAGGTGTCGCGCGTCATCGCCAGGGCGGCGGCCAGCACGAGCACAAGGCACGCCGCAGCGGCAAGAAAACGCGGGAGGGCGTACCGTTTGCGCGGCTTGTAGGCGTAGGCGTCCGCGATGAGCTCATCGTCGAGCTCGCCTATGGCGCGGGTCAGAACTTCATGCTTCACAGTATCCCTCCTTGATGAGATGCTCCTTGAGCTTTCTGCGCGTGCGCAGGAGCGTGGTTTTGATGCGGCTCTCGCCGCAGTGAAAGCGCGCGGCCAGCGCTTCGACCGGTTCGCAGTAGAAGTAGCGCAGGATGAACATGCTGCGCACCTCTTCGCTCTGCGTGCGCAGAAACGCGCTGATGCTGCGGCCGAGCTCTGCTGCCATGGCCTCGTCGTCGGGCGAGGACAGGGCGGGTGCGCAGTCGTCCAGCTCGTCGAGCGAGAGCGCGAAGACGTCGCCCTGCCGCTTCTGCGCCGACCTCGCCTTATAGCGGTTCAGCGCCAGATTGCGCGCGATCTTGCCGAGAAAGGCCGAGAGGATCGCGGGCCTTTGCGGCGGCATTGCCTGCCAGGCGTGTAAGTACGTGTCGTTGACGTTTTCCTCGCTGTCGGCGCGGTCAGATAAAATGTTTTGCGAAATTTTCATGCAATAGCTTTCGTATTTGGCGGCGGTGGCTTCGATGGCGTGCTCGTCCCGCTGCCAGTAGAGGTCGACGATCTCATGGTCGTCCATAGGTTCGCTCCTTTCTGTTGTCTGCCATCATGGGGAAAAGACAACTTTTTTGCCGTTTGCGTTACACAAAAGAGAAAATATTTTTGAAAGTATACCACATTCGCCCGTTTCGTAAAAGGGCGGCATGCTATTTTTGACAAAACGGGAACTTTTTTCCATCCGCGCCGTCTAATATAACAAATCCCGAAACGGAGGTACATCCGACATGAAACGATTCTTAACGCTGCTGCTCGCCGCGGCGATGGTCCTGTCCTTCGCCGCCTGCGGAGACAACGGAACGACGATCCGAAATGAAAATGAGAAGGACAATGTGAAAAAAGACCCCATTGCCGCGCAGTATTTGCAGGACCTCGCCGTGAAGACGGCGGACTATCCCGTGCTGCCCGCCATGCCGAACGAGAGTGAGCTTGACGAGGCATTCAGCACCATCGACTATGACAAGATGGGCGCGGACGCCTATGAAAAGGCGCAGGAGAAGATCTGGGAGGACTGGGACGCGCGCAGCAATGCCTATTACGATGCGCTCAAGGCGCTGCGCAGCAAGGGCACGAGCTACCCCGCGGCATTCCTGCACTTCACACAGGAGACGGGCGCGCTGCTTTCGGCGGAGGAGAACACCGTTCTCTCGCCCGCAAACCTGTATCTCGCCTTTGCGATGCTCAGCGAGACGACGGATGGCGACAGCCGCGCACAGCTCTTGTCGCTTTTAGGCCTTGAAAATACCGATGCGTCGCGCGCTGCGGGCAACTATGTCTGGCGCAATCTCTACGGCGAGACCTCGACGGGAAAGACGCTGCTCGGCAGTTCCGTGTGGCTGAACGAGAATCTCCCTTACAACGAAGAAACGCTGCAGGTGCTCGCCGAGCAGTACCTTGCTTCGACGTTCTCCGCCCCGATGGGAGATGAGAAGACGGACAAGGCCATCGGCGAATGGATCAATGAGAACACGGGCAATCTTTTGCAGGACGCCGCGGGCGGCATCGAGACCAAGCCCGAGACGGTGATGCTGCTTTTGACGACGCTCTACTTTAAGGACCAGTGGCGCGACGAATTCTGGGAGAATGCGACAAAGGAGGATACCTTCACCGCAGCAAACGGCGCGCAGCAGACGGTCGACTTCATGCACCTCACGCAGGATCGTGCCGCTTACTGCCGGGGCGAAAACTACACCGTGGCGGAGCTGCGCTTTCAGGGTGGGCAGGCGATGCGCTTCCTGCTGCCCGACGAGGGCACGAGCCTTAAAAGCTTTCTTGCGGACGGCAGCGCCGTGGGCGGACTGCTCGGTTACGACATGGGCGTGAGCCTGCCGAGCGGCAAACTCATCTGGAGCGTGCCAAAGTTCGACGTCAGCTCCGACCTTGAACTGACCGACGCGCTCCGCGCGCTGGGCGTTTCTGATGTGTTTGACTTTGATCGCGCGGACTTTTCGCCCCTTGTCGACTTTGACCGCTTTGATAAGGCGGTCGCCGTGACGCAGGTGCAGCACGCCGCGCGCGTCAAGATCGATGAAAAGGGCTGCGAGGCCGCCGCCTTTACCGCCGTCAGGGCGGACGCCCAGTCCGCCGCGCCGGAAGACCTTCCCGTGGTGGAGATGGATCTGAACCGGCCGTTTGCCTTTATGATCACCGGCGTGGACGGGCTGCCGCTCTTCCTCGGCACGGTGAACAGCCTATAAGAGTAAAGCTGGCGCGACGGCAGTAAAAAACAAATGATGCAAAAATGAAAAGGAGAGAAACGATGAAGAGATTATTTGCCTTTTTGCTCGCCTGCGTGTGCGCACTGGCGCTGTTTGGCTGCGCGAGAGCGAATGATGACAAATCGGACGGTGGACCTGAGGATGATGCGACGCCGCTGACGGAGACGCAGATCGAAGAATTTAAGGAGTTGTTTGCCTCCACTGCCGATATGACGGATGAGACAACGGGAGAGTACCGCTATACGACCTCGACGCCGGTGAGCTGCTTTTTCACCTCACATTACGACGATCCGCGCGATATCGACCTTGCGGAATTTTTGCGGTACTGTCCGCTCTGCACCACGCTGGGAGACGCGGACGTGGAGGAATTCCACGCTGTGCTCGACACGCTGGGAATAGAGGATGCGGAGAGGTTCAAGGTGCCGGATGACTGGGCGGTCCCCGTGCGGCGCATTCCCAAGAGTGACGTTTCCGCGCTTTTGACGCAGTGGGCGGATATCACGGTGGACGATCTGTGCAATCAGGATGGTGTGACGTACCTCGCACAGTATGATGCATTCTATGAGTATGCGAGCGATTTCGGCCCCGGATCCTTTATTCCGATGGGCGGCGAGCAGTACGGCGACAGCATCCGGCTGTGGAGCGCGCCGCGCGGCGAGGACGGCGAAGGAACGCACGATGAGTTGACGCTGGAAGTGCGCCCGGACGGGAGCTATCGCATTGAAGCGTTCCGTGAAGTCTGAAGCAAAAGGGGGGCCTTCTCTCACGTGAGAGAAGGCCCCCCTTTTGAATCCCCCAAGAGAACGGCAGGGGCGTTTCGATCTCGCCCCTGCACCCCTAACGACCAAAAGGGAGGGGCCTTGCCCCTCCTTTTTGGATTATCCACCCCATGGCACTTCCGGTAAGCATTGCGCCTACTTGGGATGATTCCGTTTCGATAGTGCCTGCCAAGGCGGCATTGCTGCGCTCGCCGCCGTTTTCACTTTGTTCTGGGATACGGCTCATTGGAATCTGTCAATCCAACTAAATAATCCACACTGGTCTTGTAGAAAATAGCAAGACTGCGATACTGCTCCATCGGCATAGAGCGCTTTTCCGTTTCATAATTGCTGTATGTGCGCTGATCTATGCCAAGATAAGCGGCTACTTCTTTTTGCGTGAGATCGTTGTCTTCGCGCAAATCACGCAATCTTAAATGGAACATAAACATCACCCACAAAAATTATATCTACTATCATATGTTCCTATTGATTTTACTATTATATGATAGTAAAATCGAAATTGAGGTGATGATATGAGCGAATTAGATTGCTCCCAATGTACACATTTCCGTCAGCACTATGTGCTCAGTGCAGGAGTATATGTGCCTCTGAATTACGGACATTGTGTTGCCCGCAGACGCAAGAAATTACAGGCGGATTCTGAATGCTGTGAACATTTTATGAGGGTGGAGAAAGAAGAAGTTCCTGTCTATCAAAAATACGCTTTTCGTATCGAAGTAGAAAAGTTGTAGTTTGGTGCTCAGCCAAAGCGGCGAGCGCAGCAATGCCGCGCCGTCAGAAGAGCGGGGAGGATAATCCAAAAAGGAGGGGCTGCGCCCTTCCCTTTTGGTCGTTAGAGGGTGCAGGGGGCGAAATCGAAACGCCCCCTGCCTTTCTCTTGGGGGATTCAAAGGGGGAGGTTCTCTTTTGAAAGAGAACCTCCCCCCTTTGCCCCGAGCAGCGCCATCGGCGCTGCCACCCCTCCCGCGCAGAGCACGGGATATTTTTCTTCAATTTTTCTAAAAAAGTGAAAGAAAACAAAAAATGACTGACCCTTGATCGCGATTACTGAACTACGATCAAGGGTCAGCCATGATGAATATTTGGATCTCTCATATTCTGTTTTCTTTCCTTCCTTTCTTCAATGATCTGGTGCCGAATATCGCTTACTCCGGTTTCCACTCCTGCTATCTCAAACACCGCGGTTGCGGCGGTTTTACCTGAATGACGGTACATCAGAGAGTGCTGCGCGATGGATATGATCGGAACCATTTGGGATCGCCTTTGTGAAGATCACTTGTACATTGGTCTCACCCTTTCTGTGCTTAAAGAATAGCAAGAATGAGCTCAAAAATCAAGCGGCGGAATGGATAAAGATGCGAGCGATATTTTGTGCGCAGGGCTGATTATTCGAAAACTGGCAGAAAATGCTTGCAGTTCATCCGACACTTTAGTATAATAAAGCTGTTGGGCCGCCCGAAAGGGCGGCCCGTTTTCTTATTTTCGGAAATACACGGCGTCCCATTCCTCGCCGTTGGGGACGAGCGGCGGTTCGATGACAAGGCCGCTTTTGCCGCCGCGCTTTCCCTCGACGAAGAGGAGCGAGGGCGCGGCGTCCGGCGATTTTGCGAGAAAGCGCAGCCGCTTGGGCTCGATGCCGTGACTCCGCATGGCGCAGAGCACGTCGGCGAGGCGCTCGGCGCGGTGAACGAGGGTGAAGCGCCCGCCATAGCGCAGCACACGCTGCGCCGCGGCGCAGACGTCGTCCAGCGTGCAGGCGGTTTCCTCGCGCGCGATTTGGCGCGCTTCGCCTTTGGCGCTCTCGCCGCTGCCGGCGGGAAAGTACGGCGGGTTCGAGATCACATAGTCGACGCTGCCGGCCTTTGGCAGGACGGAGACATCGCGAAGGTCGCCCTCGTGGAAAGCGGCCCTGTCCGCCCAGCCGTTTTCGGCGAACGTCTTTCGCGCAAGCGCTGCCGCAGGCGTGGAGATCTCAACATTTTCGATAAAAAGCGATTCCTGGCGCGTGAGCAGGAGTGTTCCGAGAAGACCGATCCCGCTGCCGAGGTCGCAGACCGTGTCGCCGCGGGACGGGCGGGCAAAGTAGGCGAGGCAAAAGCTGTCCGTCCCCGGCGGGAAGAGGGCGGTGTCGTAATAAAAGCAGGGGCCATGCGGCCAGAGCTCGTCGCGTTTTTCCATGTGATGACCCTTTCTGATGATAAAAATAAGGACGCGCTTTCGCGCGTCCTTATTTTTTAAGTACCCTTAGACCTTAGGCCTGGGAGATGGCGCCGTTGGGGCAGGTATCAGCGCAGGAGCCGCAATCCAGGCAGGCATTTGCGTCGATCTGATACTGGGAATCGCCCTGGGAAATAGCACCGACAGGGCAGGCGTCTGCGCAAGCACCGCAGCTGACGCAGGCAGAGCTAATCTGATAAGCCATAATTAGTACCTCCATAAGTTGATGACGCTATTATAGCATGTCAAAGCGAAAATGCAAGAGTCAGAATGCAGGAAAATATTGAATTTTCTGTGTCATTTGCGGCGTTTATTTTTGAATAAACCGGTCAAAAATGAAAGGACAAAAAGGAAGCGGAGGGTAGAGCAATGAATGACCGGAAATTCAGCCTGAAGGCTGAGCATGTGCTGCGCTGCGCGCAGGCGGCGGCTGGCGAGCTGGGGCACGGCTATGTGGGCTGCGAGCACCTGCTGCTCGCGATGCTGCGCGAGGAGGACGACGCGGCCTGCCGCGCGCTGAATGCTTCGGGCATCTACGAGCCGGCAGTGCGCGAGAGGATGATCGAAAAGCTGGGGCGCGGCACGGCGGAAAGATCGACCGTGCAGGGGCTCACGCCGCACGCGCGCTGCGCGGTCGAGCTGGCCGTCGGCGAGGCGATGCGCACGGGCGGCGGAGAGATCGAGGCGGGGCATCTGCTGCTCGGTATCCTGCGCGACAGCGGGAACATGGCTGTGCGGCTGCTGCGATCGCTGGGTGTGGATACCAAAAAGCTGTACAGCGACACGCTGCGCGCGATGAGCCTGTCGCCGCGCAAGCTTCCGCTGCCCGAGGTGCGTGCAAGCCGCGCGGAGGCGAAAAACGGCAAGACGCTCTTGGAATTCTCGCGCGATCTGACGGCGATGGCACGCGAGGGGCGGCTCGACCCCGTGATCGGGCGGGAAAAGGAAATCGCCCGCGCGCTGCGCATTCTGACGCGGCGGACAAAAAATAACCCCGTGCTCATCGGCGAGCCGGGCGTCGGCAAGACGGCTATCGCCGAGGGGCTTGCCGAAAAGATCGCGGCGGGCGACGTGCCGGAGGAGCTTTTGGACAAGCGCATCCTGCTGCTCGACCTTTCGGGCATGGTGGCGGGGACAAAGTACCGCGGCGAGTTTGAAGAGCGCATCCGCGCCGTGCTCGACGAGGTGCGGCGCGACGGCAATGTCATTTTGTTCATCGACGAGCTGCACACCATTGTCGGCGCGGGCAGCGCCGAGGGGGCGGTGGACGCGGCGAACATCCTAAAGCCCGCGCTCGGGCGCGGGGAGATCCGCGTCATCGGCGCGACGACGCTCGAGGAGTACCGAAAATTCATCGAAAAGGACGCCGCGCTCGAGAGGCGCTTCCAGAGCGTGCAGGTCGGCGAGCCGGACGAGAAGCAGGCGATGCAGATCTTACAAGGCCTGCGGCCAAAGTACGAGGCGTATCACGGCCTTTCCATCGAGGACGAGGCCCTGCGCACGGCGGTGACGCTCTCAAAGCGGTATCTGCCCGACCGTTTTTTGCCGGATAAGGCTATCGACCTTATTGACGAGGCGGCGGCAAGCGTGAAACTGTCCGCGCGCAGCGCCTCGCCCGAACTGAAAGCGCTCGAAGAGAAGGCGAGCGCCGCCGCGCGGGACAAGGAGACTGCCATCCGCGCGCAGGACTATGAAAAAGCGGCGCGGCTGCGCGACGCGGAGGAGAGCTTCCGCACGCAGGCGGCAGCTGAGCGGAAAAAACAGGCGCGCGAGGCAGAAAAGATCGCTGTGCGCGTGACGGCGGAGGACATCGCCGCCGTGGTGTCGAACTGGACGGGCATTCCGGTGACAAGGCTCAACGAGAGCGAAAGCGCGCGGCTTTTGACGCTTGAAGAAACGCTGCACGCGCGCGTCGTCGGGCAGGAGGACGCGGTGCGCGCCGTGGCGCGCGCCATCCGCCGCGGGCGCGTCGGCGTCAAGGATCCGAAACGGCCTGTCGGGTCGTTCCTCTTTCTCGGTCCCACGGGCGTGGGCAAGACGGAGCTTAGTAAAGCGCTCGCCGAGGCGGTATTTGGCAGCGAGGACGCGATGATCCGCATCGACATGAGCGAGTATATGGAAAAACACACCGTCTCGCGCCTGATCGGCTCGCCGCCGGGCTACGTTGGCTACGACGAGGGCGGGCAGCTGACGGAAAAGGTGCGGCGCAAGCCATACTCCGTTGTGCTTTTCGATGAGATCGAAAAAGCGCATGAGGACGTGTGGAACATCCTGCTGCAAATTTTAGAGGACGGCGTCGTGACGAACGCGCAGGGCCACAAGGTGGACTTTCGCAACACGGCGGTCATCATGACGTCGAACATCGGGGCGAAGAGCATCACGGCGGCGGGCACGCCGCTCGGCTTTGCGCCGGAGGAGCAGAAAAGCGCCGACGCGCAGTTCGCTGCCGTGAAGGCGGCGGTGATCGCGGAGCTGCGGCGGACGTTCCGGCCGGAATTTTTGAATCGCGTGGACGAGACGATCGTCTTCCGCCGCTTATCGCGCGAGGACTGCGCCGAGATCGCGCGGCGGCTGCTAGCGCAGACCGTTTCCCGCGCCGCGGCGCTCGGCATCACGCTTGAGGCGGACGAGGAGTGCGCGGTCTCCCTCGCCGAGCGGGGCTACGATGTTTCCTACGGCGCGCGTCCCCTGCGGCGGCTCATCCGCAGCGAGGTGGAGGACGCGCTCGCGACCTGCCTTTTGGACGGCACGCTCGCAAGCGGCGACACGGCGGTTTTGGCGGCGGAGAACGGCACGCTCTGCGTGCGCCGGCGGGAGAAAGCGGCGGCCGCCGCCCTCGGCGACGTCGGCGCGCAGAAGGCGTGAAAAAAGGGACGCATCAGACAGAAGACCCGACCGATGGACGCTCATCGGTCGGGTCTTCGTGCTTGTGTACGGATTTTTTGCGGTCCGAATGATGCGAGACCTTTTTTGCCCTTGAAGGGATGAAGCCGGCTTGGCAAACCGGAAGCTGTTAAAGAGGATGATTCCAATATTCTACAGCATTTCCGTTCACGTCATAAAAAGTAATGCTGCCCGCATTGATCGGCAGGACGATCGCAAAGGGCTGATCGCTGTCGATATCGATCGCTTGTTTGGCGTGGCCATCATCAATTTGAAGCTGCTGCACCTGCTGCTGATTCATGGAAATCAATGCGCGCTCATTAGCACCCTCTGCGGTGAACTCTGCAATTCCTTCCTGGACCTCCGAGAGTTTTCCGCCCGCGCGGAAGAAATATCCGAAGGAAAGTCCCGGGCGATTGACATAGACGGAAAAAGTGTGGTCGCTCTTGTCCTGCGGATAAGAAATATATGCAGCCATCGTGTCAGAAACACTTCCATCGATCGCCCAATCCTCCTTGATCTTCTGCGACGAACGAATGTCTGTTTCCAGATTGCCCGACGCTATGCCAATGTCGCTGCTTATATAAAGAAAACCGACAAATAAGCTGCAAACAAGAAGAATCCCTATCACAGTTTTAAGAACAATCTTTTTTATAGCTATCAAAACTCCTTAGCAGATTCCCAATTTTTTTGCCCCGGATGCGCCCTTCCTCATTCAAAGCGCTCAACGGTCGTTGCGAGGTCGTAGCTTGCCTTGAGCGCCTTGAGCTTTGCCATCGGCTCGCCCGCGGAGTGCTTGTCGAGCGCGGCGCGGTCGCGCCAGTGCTCCACGAGCAGCACGCAGTTTTCCTCGGCAAGAGGCCGGTAGTAGTCGTACTGCATGCAGCCCTCTTCCGCGAGGACGGCGGCGCGCAGGCCGCTTCGCTCCATCTCCGATGCAAAGTCATTAGCCTTTTCGCCGCGATAGAGAACGTGAAGTAAAATGCCTTCCATAAAGTAAGGCTCCTTTCCTGCTTGTTCGTATTACGATACGTCGATCATTTCGAGGTATTTGTAGCCGTTTTCGGCAATGTGGTCCTTGCGGCCCTGCAAATTGTCGCCGAGCAGCAGATCAAACGAGTGTGCCGTCGCCTCCGCGTCCTCGGGCATGACCTTGATGAGACGGCGCGTCTCGGGGTTCATGGTCGTGAGCCACATCATTTCGGGGTCGTTCTCGCCGAGACCTTTCGAGCGGTCGACCTTGTAGCGCTTGCCCTCAAGGGTTTTGACGATGTCGTTTTTCTCCTTGTCCGTGTAGGCGAACCACGTCTTTTCGCCGCAGGTGATCTCAAAAAGCGGGGTCTCGGCGATGTAGACATAGCCCTCGCGAATCAGCGTCGGGCAGAGGCGGTAGATCATCGTCAGGATGAGCGTCCGGATTTGGAAGCCGTCGACATCGGCATCGGTGCAGAGGATGACCTTGTTCCAGCGAAGATTGTTGATATCAAAGGCGTTCAGGTCCTTGACAAACTTGCCCGGCACCTCGACGCCGCAGCCGAGGACCTTCAAAAGGTCGGTGATGATCTCACTCTTGAAAATACGCGGATAGTCGGCCTTGAGACAGTTTAAGATCTTGCCGCGCACGGGCATGATGCCCTGAAACTCGCCGTCGCGTGAGAGCTTGACGCTGCCGAGGGCGCTGTCGCCCTCGACGATGTAGATCTCGCGGCGCGAGACGTCGCGCGTGCGGCAGTCGACAAACTTTTCGACGCGGTTTGAGATGTCGATGCTGCCGGAGAGCTTTTTCTTGATGTTCAGGCGCTGCTTTTCCGCGCTCTCGCGGCTTCTTTTGTTGATGAGCACCTGCTCGGCGATCTTGAGCGCGTCGACGCGGTTTTCGATGAAATAGGTCTCGAGGCGGGACTTCAGAAAGTCCGTCATCGCCTCCTGCACGAACTTGTTCGTGATGGCCTTTTTCGTCTGGTTCTCGTAGCTCGTCTGCGTGGAGAAGTTGTTCGAGACGAGAATGATGCAGTCCTCAATGTCCTGCCAGGCGATGCGAGCCTCGCCCTTCTGGTATTTGTTGTTGTCCTTCAAATACTTGTCGATGGCGTAGACAAAGGCGGTCTTCGACGCCTTTTCGGGGCTGCCGCCGTGCTCGAGCCACGAGGAGTTGTGGTAGTGTTCGATGCGCTGCACCTTATTCGAAAAGCAGCACGCGCAGGAGAGCTTGACCTTGTATTCGGGCTTGTCCTCGCGGTCGCGGCCGCGGCGCTCCGTCTCCCAGAAGACGGGGGTGGTCAGGGCGTCTTCACCCGCGATCTCGGCGACATAGTCGATGATGCCGTTTTCGTAGACGAAGTCCTGCGTCTCAAAGTGGCCGGGGAGGACTTCGTTTTTGAAGCGGAACGTGATGCCCGCGTTGACGACGGCCTGACGGCGCAGCGTTTCGACATAGTAGTCGGCGGGAATGTCGATATCGGTAAACACGTCGAGGTCGGGCAGCCAGCGCGTGCGCGTGCCGGTTTTACGGCCGCGGTCGGTCGGCTCGATCCTGAGCTCATCGCCCTTTTTGCCCACGGGCTCGCCGCGTTCAAAGTGCAGGGAGTATTTGTTCCCGTCACGCCAGACGGTCACGTCCATATAGCGCGAGGAATACTGCGTCGCGCACGCGCCGAGGCCGTTGAGGCCGAGGGAGTATTCGTAGTTGTCGCCGTCCAAGTTGTTGTACTTGCCGCCAGCGTAGAGCTCGCAGTACACGAGCTCCCAGTTGAAGCGCTTTTCCTTGGGGTTATAGTCCACAGGGCAGCCGCGGCCCATGTCCTCTACTTCGATGCTGTGGTCTAAGTAGCGGGTGACGGTGATGAGCTTGCCGTGGCCCTCGCGCGCTTCGTCGATGGAGTTCGAAAGGATCTCGAACACGGCGTGCTCGCAGCCGTCCAGCCCGTCCGAGCCGAAGATGACGCCCGGGCGCTTGCGCACACGGTCCGCGCCCTTGAGGGACGAGATGCTCTCGTTGCCGTAATTCGTTTTTTTTGCTTCTGCCATTGGGGTTTCTCCATTTCGCCGAAATTTACGATTCTGATCTTCAAACACAAAACTTGGTACATTATACGATTTTTTGACCACAATGGCAAGTGGCCGCGGCAGATTTTTGCCTTTGGCGGGAAAATGCAGAAATTCGCGGGAATTTCTGCGCCAATTATGCCGAAAGACGTCGAGCATAACCAATTGTCAACCGGCGGGAACGCACTGGAACAACAAAGTTATTCACAGTTTCCACAGAGTTTTCCACATCGTTATGTCAACAGAATAACCGCGGATAAACCATGAATGGACACGCTTCCGCCTCTTCAGCGTGGAAAGGGCATTTTCGTCAATTTAACACTTGACGGCATTTGTCGCTTGTACTTGTCGGGAGGACATGCTAAAATTTCGTTAAGAATTTATGAAGAAGCGGCGCGGTGGGGAGATAAAGACCGCTCCGCCGCGCCCAAAAAGGCAGGGAACGCTATGGAAAAGAGACAAAAAACCTCCCTGACGATGTGTCTTGTGGCCATCGGCATCGTGTACGGCGATATCGGTACCTCACCGCTGTACGTGATGAAGTCCATTTTGGAGGGGAACGGCGGCATCACGCAGATCAACGAGTCGTTCATTGTCGGCGCGCTGTCGCTCATCATCTGGACGATCACGCTGCTCACGACCATCAAGTACGTGCTCATCGCCATGAAGGCGGACAACCACGGCGAGGGCGGTATCTTCTCGCTCTATTCGCTCGTGCGCAGCTGCGGCAAGTGGCTCATCGTGCCGGCGATGCTTGGCGGCGCGGCGCTGCTTGCCGACGGCGTGCTGACGCCTGCGGTGACCGTGACCTCGGCGGTTGAGGGGCTTCGCAGTATCGCGATGATGGACAGGCTCCTCGGAGGCCGCCAGACGGGCGTCATCATCATCACGCTCTGCATCATCGCGTCGCTTTTTGCCGTGCAGCACGCGGGCACGAGCCGCATCGGCAAGGCCTTTGGCCCGGTGATGCTCGTGTGGTTCCTCTTCCTCGGTGCGACGGGGGCGATGAACATTTTCTCCATGCCGCAGGTGCTCCGGGCGTTCAACCCCGCGCACGCGGTGGAGCTTCTCGTGAGCCCTTATAATAAACTCGGCTTTATGATCCTCGGCAGCGTGTTTCTGGCCGCGACGGGCGCGGAGGCGCTGTATTCCGACATGGGCCATGTCGGCCGCGAGAGCATTTACATCAGCTGGCCGCTCGTCAAGATCTGCCTGATCCTCAACTATCTGGGGCAGGGGGCGTGGCTGCTCAGCAGTCGGGGCGACGCGGCGCTTGCATCGCTTGAGAGCCTGAACCCGTTCTTTTTGATGCTGCCCGGCGCGCTGCGTCCGGTGGCGGTCATTTTGAGCGCACTCGCGGCGGTCATCGCCTCGCAGGCGCTCATCACAGGCTCCTATACGCTGGTATCGGAGGCCATCCGCCTCGACCTGATGCCGCACCTGAAGGTGCAGTATCCCGCCGAGACCAAGGGTCAAATCTACATCGACACGGTCAACAAGATCCTCTGGGTGGGCTGCACGTTCATCGTGCTGCTGTTCCGCTCGAGCGCGCGCATGGAGTCGGCCTATGGACTTGCCATCACGGTGACGATGCTGATGACAACGCTGCTTCTGTTTGTGTATCTTTCCCGTGTGCGCGGGAAGAAAGCGCTCGCGTGGGGCGTGCTCATTGTCTTCGGCGCGATCGAGACGGTGTTTTTCTTCGCGAGCCTGTCGAAATTTGCGCACGGCGGTTATGTGGCGGTCATTATGGCGCTGCTGCTTCTGTCGATTATGATCATCTGGCACCGCGGCACGCAACTCGAGCAGAAATACAGCGTGCGCCTCAAGCTTGGTGACTATACGGAGAATCTTGCCGCGCTGCGCGGCGACAGTGCATTGCCGGAGCTGACGCAGAACCTTGTCTACATCGGCAGCAGCGACGATATGGAGACGATCGATCGCAACACACTCTACTCCATCCTCGATAAGGACCCCAAGCGCGCCCGCGCCTACTGGTTTTTGAGCGTGCATGTGCTCGACGAGCCAAACGCGATGAACTATCAGGTCGAGACATTTGGCACGGACTATATTTTCCGCGTAAAGCTCAACCTCGGCTTCAAGAACGACCAGCGCGTGAACATCTACCTGCGCCAGATCGTGCGCGACCTGCTCGAGAGCGGGGAGCTGCCACCGCAGGAGAGAAAGTATTCGATCTACGGCCCCTCGCAGGTGGGCAGCTTCAAGTTTCTGATGCTGCACCGCGCGGTGCCGCTGATGTCGGAGCTGAGCCGCACGGACGAGATCATCCTGAACCTCAAATACGCCGTCCGCCGCGCGGCGGGCTCGGTCATCCAGTGGTACGGACTGGACACCTCGTCGGTCATTGTGGAGCAGGCACCGCTGGTCATCCCCAGCGCGCACGAAAACGAAAAGCGCATCCAGCGGGCGAAATGAATCAAAAAGGAGAGATGCCGCGGTATCTCTCCTTTTTTGGTACAAAATAAGCATAGTACCCGAAGCGGATATGAAGCCTCGGAGACTATGCTTATTTTTGTTATAATGGGAGGGCAATGGATGGACGGTCTCTTTGATGAGCCAAGCGCTCGAGCTGTAAACAGTCCTCCGCCCTCTTGTTATAAAGATTCGATTGAGCAGGTTGCTCCGGCTATGCCGCGTGCGCGTCACGAACCAAATTGAATCGTAATAAGCCGGTGCGGAAGCATTGCAATATTTTATCAGGAAAGAAGGAATGCCCATGCTCAGTATCGGGATCGATGTGTCCAAAGGGAAAAGCACCGTGTGCGGAATGAAGCCGGGAGGAGAAATCGTGTACACTCCGTTTGAAGTTCAGCACACGAGGGAAGGAATGTCGGAGCTCGTATCGCTGCTGCGCAGCAGCGGCGAAGAGGTTCGTGCCGTTTTGGAAAGCACCGGCAGCTACCATTGCCCGGTGGTGACTGCTTTATTGGAGAACGGAATATTCGTCTCCGTCGTCAATTCGCTGCGGATGAAGCGGTTTTGCTCACAAAGTATCCGCAAGGTGAAGACCGATCGGATCGACGCTATGCAGATCGCTTTGTACGGCCTGGCCTATTGGCAAGAGCTTCAACCGGCCAGACTGCCGGAGGATACATATCGGGAGCTTCAGCTTCTGGCGCGGCAGTATTACCAGATGACCTCCCTTCTGATCAAAGCGAAGGTCGATTTTAACGCCATCTGTGACCAGGTTTTGCCCGGTATGCAGGAGCTCATGAGCGACCATGCAGGGCGGCACAAGCTTTCGGACTTTGTCCTGCGGTATTGTCACACCACTCATATCCTCGAAATGGGAGAAACGCGCTTTCGGAAGGATTATTGCAAATGGGCGGAAAAAAAGGG
>OOBV01000826.1_pt1 | contig 25182 bp, 19 predicted proteins | sample 1671731 | NCBI WGS metagenome assembly OOBV01 (sample SAMN06348186, study PRJEB24527) | human gut metagenome | biome: human gut; feature: ankylosing spondylitis patient; material: feces | host: Homo sapiens | place: China | collected 2015-10
GCTTTGGTACGTTTTTCGGGATTATTCGCGTTTACACAGTTGTTTTTTCAGACCCCAGACCTCATCTGGCAGCTTGATTCAGTGCGCCTTGGCGAGCCTGATGGGTAACTCACACGAATTTCACAATATGTCACTATTTTTATGGCAATGGGGCGTTAATTGTGCGGTGTTGCCCTAAAATTTCTGCTTCACGATTGATTTTTTCTAAAACGCATAACAGCAGCACGATTTTGGTGCTGCTGTTTCTTTTATGATTTCAGGCTCTCCAGAAACTCGATTGCCTCATAAACCGCTGAGAATGTCAGGCACTGCGTACACAACCATTCGTTTCGCTTGTCTGTATTGTCAAGTCCGGGAGCCCCTGCGACAATAGGTTGTTCACGGTTTTCCAGGCGTTCACAACCGCTGTGGGATAGTTCTCCGCTATTCTTGAAATAGCGTCCATATCGTCCTTTTTATAGGGCGGCTCTTTTGTTACGACTTTGCTCAGCATACGCTCCTTGTCCGCAACTGTGCGGATAGGCGGTGCCAGATACTCATAGTGTAGCATGAGCCAGTATTCAATATACCGATCGTCACAAGTAATCGTATGCGTATTCCGGGCTTCTTCCTCAGCTTTCTAAGCCTACTGATTATCCGCAGCCTGTCGCTCCACTTCGGAATGTCAACGGTTTCCACATCAAAGAAGAACCAGATCTCGTCCATAACCTCAGCATTGTTGAGGTATTTATGGTCGTTGCGGAATCTGCGGCCTGATTCGTCGAATGTTCCGGTGGATTTCGGACGCTGAATCACGGCAACATCACGAAACTCACGCTTAAGGAAGTCTGCGTAAGCCTTCTCGCTCTCACCCTCGCAGAATACGATGATGTACGGCTTTTCCCTTTTGACACGGCGGGCATTACTCCACCTCCTCAAGCTCAATATCAGGAGTTGCACCATACTTGCCTGCCAGATATCCCTTGCGGATATTATCGGTCGTGCGGGTGGAGAACTCGCTTATGCTGTACAGCTCAGAGGAACCATCAGCGGTATCCTTGTCGGCGAAATAAAGCTGATCCTTGCGGAGAAGCTCCATGCTCATAAGCTCGGTGTCGTGCGTTGTGAATACTAGCTGCGCTCCGTCTGGGTTTGACTTCTTGCTCTGGAACTTGGATATGATGAAATTCACAAGCATGGGGTGAAGCTCACGCTCCAGCTCGTCCACAAGCAGTATTCCGCCTGTTCGCAGGGCTGATTCTATTGTCGGTGCAAGCGCCATCAGCCTGCGGGTTCCGTCGGATTCATCGGAAAGGTCTAATGAGTATACCCCCCTCTGACCGTTCCTGTCCTCGCCGTAGTGGCTGGCTTTGGTACGTTTTTCGGGATTATTCGCATCTACACAGTTCTTTTTCAGACCCAAAAGGTGTCAAAATAACTCAACGCTCCTGTTCCATTCGCCCTCTGCCTTTTCAAATGTGCATATTACATCAACTGGTTTTAGGTCGATATCGCTAACATTGCCGACTGACGTTCTGATTACGATTTTATCCACGGCTTCGGAAACAAGGTACATAGGGTAAAGCTGGTACCAATCATTGTGATAAAGTGTCGTCCCATCGATTTCATACTCTATGTTGACAAGAAGATCAGTATCGATTCCGTATTCCCGCGCCATTTCACGAAGCCTGAATATACTCAGGAAATTACCCTCTGGTTCGTTGAGAGGCTCATTGGTTTTTCTCAGGGTATACACAACAGGCGCAGTCGAATATTCTCCACTTTCATTCCGTGACCACAGCGGCGAGGTCATTCCACCCCATGCCATGTAGATCGTATCTGGCTCGTCGGGGCTTATCCAAATTATTGCGCTACCGCTGTCGTTTCCAATCATAAAAGCTAATGCGTGAACTCCCGCTTCGTAAAATCCAAGCATTCGAATACCCGTTTCAGTCATGACAAACGATTTCTCAGTGTCGTCAATAACAAGACGCTTCTGTTCGGGATATTCGGGAAAGCGGAAGCTGCCTTCCCACGTGCCAAAAAAGTATTTCCTAAACAGCTCATAATCGTCTGATGACTTCCATGTGGTTTGGTCTATGCAATAAGTTCCATCCTCGTCTGCACGACAACTCAGAAGCGACAGTGAAGGTTCATCAGCGCCAGACGGGGTGGCTTGGACTGTTGCTTCTGCCGCAGCGGTAATGCTGCTTTCTGCCGTAGGATGTTCTGTCTGTACATAACTTTCATCGGAAACGTTTTCGCAAGCAACAACTGATAACAAAAGAAAGGCCGTCAGAACGGTTGCTATTATTTTTTTCATAAACCACCTCAAATGTAATAAAAAAGTGTAATAAAAAAGCTGCAAGTTATTCCGTAACTTCGGATCAGCACGAGATATTATTGTGAACAATTGGAAAATTAATTCCTCATTGCTCACTCATATACAACATCATCTTTATATATGATACCACAATTGTAATTACATGTCAAGTGAAAATATCAAATCAGAAGATGATTAGGCGGTCTCCCCTTGCGAGGGGAGGTGTCACGAAGTGACAGAGGCGCTGACCGACAGACGATATTCCCCCCAGTGCTTGTATGCAGACAGCGCTTATGAATATGCGGAGTATATGAAACCGAGTGAGATTCTAAACAAAATATACTGCGTACTTGTACACATAGAAAAAATATGGTATAATAAATGCAGGGCGTTTATTATACGCACATACATTACCCGTCATGACAGCTTTGCACTTATCGACATATCGTTAATATCACACAATAAAGGAGCTAACAAATGAACAACGAAAAAACCATCTCATTCATATCAGACCGCAAGCATTACGACATACCCGAAAGCAGTATATTGTATATTTCTATGAATAAGCAGGACGCGTTTATCCACACTTCGGACGGAAGGGTGCTCAAGACGCGCATGACATTTGCTAAGATACAGCATACGCTCAGCGCAAATTTTATAAGAATAACCCGCGGGTGCCTTGTTTCGGCAATGGCTATCCACAGCGTAGGCAAGCTTATTACTCTGTCAAACGGAGAATCGCTGGAATATGCCACGCAGCACCGCAGGGAGATATTGGAGAAATTCCATGCGAAACAGCATTTGATCATAGATTTGCTTGCCGACAACGACAATCCCACTGATATCGAGGAATACCATCAGCACTACAAATGCTTTGACAACATTCCCATTGCGTTCACCGACATCGAAATGATATTCAACGAAGAAAGTCAGGCGGTGGACTGGATATTCCGCTATGGAAACGAAGCGCTTGCCAGGCTGGAGGAATGTCCGCTGGATGTACTTATCGGCAATACATTCGGAAGCATTTTTCCCAACATGGATTCAAAATGGCTGCGCAGCTACGAGCATTCCGTGCTGTATGGCGAGACTCTTGAAATAGTCGATTACAGCCCGGAGGTAGACAAATACCTGCGGATAGTCTGCTTCCCTACGTTCAAGGGACACTGCGGCTGCCTTCTGTTCGATATATCGGAAACGAATTTCTCGGTAGAAAAGACAGTCGGCGAAAAAGCAATGATGATGTATCTGAAAAAGCTGATGGAATAAAATATGTTAACTGAACAGAATTGCCCAAGCAAAAGCGCAAACATGGAACGAACGGGTTTTCGTTCCATGTTCGTGCATTATTCGTTACATGCTTAGTGCTATTGGTTCCAGGTATATTGACAAATCCAAAAAATAAATGTATAATAGAAAAGGTACGGATAACAGACATTAATACACTAGGAGGGTATAATGAAACTTAAATCATCAGTGAAATGGGCGATAGCCGCTGTGGCTACCGTTACAACGGTTACAGTGAGCATGGGCGTGATAGCAAACGCTTACACTTACAATTATGATACCAGTTCCGGATACGGTTTCGGTATTTTTGGGGCTGACAATGACAAAATAGAAAAAGACTATTTCCGAAAAGGCTATGATTTTGAATTTTCGGAGGAAAACTCTGCGCTGAAGCAGGCGGTTAGATTTGAACTGAGCGTTGATATCAAAGAATACAATAATGGTAATTATCCCCCGGCGGCAACCATCAATTTCGGCGGGTACGATGAAAACGGCGGCAGGATTAATATCGGTAAATTTGAGATAAATAATGCTTATTCTGACGCCCTGACACATTCTCTTGTTTATAATGCAGATAGCATGGCAAGCGGAAAGTTCTGGATGGAGCTTGATCCCGACTCATACTCAAGCATTGAGTTTAAGTCCATAAAGTTCTACGACAAGGACGACCACTGCATACTCTACGGCTGCGCGCAGCCGGACCTTTATTGGGATGATGATAAATGGGGAAATTATGGTCCGTGGACGTTCTATCAGCTTATAGGTCCCAGACCGATAATTTCGGGTATTCTGAATGACGACGGTACCTATGCGCTGAATGCAGAAGTCGTGTCAGGCGGTTTGGCGATGTCGGTAGAAACAAGCAACGACGCAAAATCAGACATATGCAAATTTGAACTTAGTAATGCTGTACAGATCTTCACCATGAACGGCGACGATGTAACCGGTAAACAGCAGCTTACATTTAATTCAGCCGAAGGCGCAAACAACGAGTACAAATTTGTATCCGGTGCGTCCGTTGTTCTTAAAGACACACTTAACAACACGGAAATTACGCTTTACAGCGTTGACAACGAAGCGACCGTAAAGATTGAAAAGATGAAGATCGAAGCGGGCGAGCCTCAGCTTATGGGAGAACTCCCAACAATAAGATACGGCGAATTCGCCAGCGCCGATAAGCTTCTCGAGTCGTTAAATAACGCCACTCGCGATACAAACTTCACAGCACCGCAAGTTGACGGCGCTTTCGTGGACAGCTCCGTTACGGACGATACCGCGCTTTTCAGCAGAGCTTTGATTCCCAGCGCGGACGGAAGCAGGAAAGTAATTGCAAAGGTGGTTTACGACGAAGTATCAGGCTTTGACCCCGCTTCGCACAAGGCGCAGACAATCACGCTGAAGGCTCATGTCGAGGCGAATGACATTGAATTTTTGAACGGCACAGTCAAGTTTGAGAAGGAGATAAATTGCAGCGCTGATTATATCGACACCGTTAAAATCAGCAAGCAGCCCAGGACAGACTATGAATACCGCGAGGACCTTGAACTCTCTGGCGGCGAGCTGACGATCACATACGACAGCAACGACACGGAAACCGTATCCATGACAGACGCAAGAGTTTCTGCAAGCGGATTTTACGGCGCGAACGGAGAGTTCCCTGCCGACAATTCCGAGGTTGAGGTAACAGTTACATACACCGCCGAGGAAGGCGTTTACGACCCTGCGCACGAGGGCGGCGCACAGTTCTCGGATACATTTACGGCAAGAATCAAAGAACTTTCTACGCTTGACGCTCCTGTTATCGATCCCAACGGCGGCTCGTTCAGCGAGTCCTGCAAGGTAAGCATTACGGCACAGGAGGGCGCGACGATCTTCTACACCACGGACGGTACCGATCCTACGGCGGACAGCAATAAGTACACGGCTCCCTTTACAATTACGGAAGACGCGACCGTAAAGGCAATCGCTATAAAGGAAAACTGCCGCGACAGCAAGATCGCCTCTGCTAAGTTTACCAAGCGTTCCGGCGGCGGCAGCGGCAGTGGCAGCGGCAGCAGCGGTGGTAGCAGCGGCGGTGGCAGTGGCAGCAGACCCACAACTTCCACCAATCCCACTATCGGCGGTTCATCAAAGAGCTGGAGCGACATTGCGGCTGACCTTGAAAAGCTCGCAAACGGTTCGGAGGTCACAATTCACCTTAACGGAAACACTGCCGTTCCTGTTGAGGTGATCAAGGTAATTGACAACAAGTATCTTAAAGTACACTTTATAGTTGACAGTTCTCGCGGCTGGTTCGTTAATGGTGCGGAAATAACCGCTCCTGCAGTGGCAGATTTCACCTTCATCAGGACCGCAAGCCAGAAACATGACGGTCTGCGTGGAATTGAGGGCATGCAGTTCAGGACCAACAACACAGGAGTTCCCACGGGTCTTGAAATCGCGTTCAAATCTGAACACGCAGGCAAGTTTGCGAACCTCTATAACTCCGTTGACGGCAAGCTAGTATTCGTGGCATGCGCTAAACTCGGTGCGGACGGTAAGCTATTCCTTCCGGGCGTCACCGAAAAAGGCGATTACATCGCAATGATCTGCGAATTCAGCGACCTTCAGGGCGATATGTCCAACGACGGCATTCTGAATGCAGTGGACGCAAGCGCGATACTCAAGGATATTGTTGGTCTGGAAAGCGGCGCGAACCCGCTTGTGGCAGATTTCAACGGTGACGGAAATGTCAACGCTGTGGACGCTTCTTCAATTCTGAAAAACATAGTTGGTTTGATCTAAATAGCTTTTATCCTCCCCTGCCAGCGCAGGGGAGGATTTTTCATGTTGATTTCTAATATAAGGAAACCTCTAAAAACCAGTGTAAAAAGCAAAAATGGACAGTATATGCCAGCTTCTGAGAAAGCCTCCTCGTAAGTCTATAAGCCTTACGAGGAGGTGCAACACGATGTTGCAGAGCGAATATGGCGCGCACTGCCCATTTTTGCTGACATGAGGTTTTTAGAGGTGACCTTATATAACATCAAACCGGTACTGCTTTTAACATTCATGAAGCAAATTGCTACAATTAGGAAGAAACAATTGACAAATCAAAGCTGAAATGGTAATCTTTTAAAAGAGAAAACCTCTACAAACCGGGGCACGAGCAGATTTCGCACATGACTTATATCAGATGCTAGATGTCAAACTGCGGTAACACTGTATGTGTTTAAAGTTTGACAGCAAGCAGATGATGAACAAGGAGCGAAGCGACGTTTCGTGGTAAGTCAAATCTGCCGTGAAGGAGATTTTTAGAGGGTATCAATGGAAATGGGCAGAGTGTGCCGAATTGCAGAGAAAGCGATGAAGCAGGCGGTACGCTATATACATTTTTATAGGCGACCATACAGAAATGTGCATTATTTTTTTCTAAGCTGTATCGTCTGCAGCGTGATCAACGGGAGGAAAAAGAATGAAACGATTTACCAGTATTTTCACGGCGGTTGCCGTCGTTTTAACTCTGATGATGTCAGTTATGCCGATGACGGTTTTCGCGGCATATAAGCTTACCCAAAATGACGGAAGTGCTATTCCAGCAATAATAGACGTTGGTGAAAGCTTTAAGATCAAGGTTGACGGTGCGAAAGTTTATTTTTATTCGGATAATAAAGAAGTGGCAACAATCGGCAAAAGAAACGGTGTGCTTACTGCGGTAGGTCCGGGAAGCGTGAAGATAAAAGGTGTGAATCAATCCACGGGAAAGACTATTGCCACAAAAACCATTGACGTTTGTCTGCGTGCGACAAGCGTCACACCGTCTGAAAGTGAAATATACCTTACAGACATAGGAAGCACTGCGGAAATTTCCGTGGTTCTGACTCCGTCAAACTCAACGGATATTATCAGATATGTCAGCGACAACAAGGATGTTGCAACCGTTAACATGAAAACCGGCGTTGTGACCGCTGAGGGCGAGGGTACTGCAACCATTACGATCTATTCAAAAAGAACTGCCGCCTCATCCGCAGATGATGAGGGAACACTGACAGCCACAGTCAGGGTGACAGTCGGAAAATTCCTGAGCAGCGTTTCAGCGCGCACAGACCAGACGATAGAGGTAAAGTTCACCCAGGGAGTCAGCAGTCTGACGGCTGACGAACTTATTCTGCAGGAGTCTTCTGCGACGAGTTGGATGAAAATCAAATGCGTGACGAAGCTCAGTTCTGACACTTATCTGATACAAGTGGAGCCGAAATATAAGATGTCGGATAAAAAATACACCCTTACGATGAAGAAAACCGGCAGCAAGCTGGAGTTTAATGGCACGACGAATACCTGCGAACATAACTGGCAGGAGACCGGAGAGATACCCGCTAACTGCACCGAATGCAGACAGATAATTATGACGTGCAGTCTGTGCCAGCAGCAGAAAAATGTACCCGACGAAACTGTAAAAGCGCTTGGGCATATCGAAACTAAAATAGTAGTAGTCAGACAGCCGACCTGCACAGTAAATGGCGTTCAGTATTATGTCTGCGATCGCTGTGGGAGAGCCATTGATTCATTGATAGAGAAGCTGCCGCACAATTACGTTGAAACCAGTCAGCGCATTCCGGCTACCTGTGTGGAGCCTGAATATATCGTTATGAAGTGCTCCAGCTGTGACGCAATCGAGAAGCTCCCGGTTGCAGGCGAACTTAAGGACCACAGTTTCGATGAAAATGGGATATGCACTGTTTGCGGAGTTTACCGTATTTCAAATGAAGACGAGCTTTTCAGGTTCTCCGAAGCCGTTAACGGTGGAAAAGTGAATATCAATGCGCTGATGACCGAAAATGTAATATGCACCCGCGACTGGACGCCCATAGGCACATACAAGAACCGCTACATGGGAACATTCGAGGGTCGTGGGCATACAATAAGCGGACTTCACGCTGACACCAGCAATAATGTAGGTCTGTTTGGCTTCATAGGCTCAGACGGCTCAGTTTCGCAAGTCGGTCTAATTGATTCGTCTGTCACGGGAAAAAATGAGGTCGGCGGTATCGCCGGGCGGAATTCAGGCACAATAAGCAACTGCTTTTCCATTGTGGAAATTAAGGCAGATTATTACTTCGGCGGTATCTGCGGCACGAATTACGGAACTATCGAAAACTGCTACAGCATTGTTAAGATGGAGAGCAAGCAAACCGGCGGCGGAGTATGCGGCAGCAAAACCGACACCAGCAAAATTTCAAACTGCTATTATAACAGCGATATATACAGATTCAACAATGGCATCGGCACAGGCGTTTCCACATTTGACATGATATCTGAAAATGCTCTGACGCTGATGAAGCTTGACGATAAGATATGGGACGTCAAGCCATACGACAGCACGACTTTATATTTCCCGGGTTTTAAGGACACGTCCGTTTTCCCGGCTTATGAGTATGACGCAAGACTTACTATCGACTGCGCCCGAACTGAACCGTTTACCGTTGCAGACGTACTGGAATTCACGCTTGACGCGCAGATAAAACTCGGCGAAAGCTTCGGTTATTTCTCGATACTTTCCGACGGCAATGCTGATAAGTTGGAGGTTTATTCTGACAATGTGAAGCTGTCCGCAGGCGTGACATATGATCCAGACGGCGCTGAAGCCGAAGTCTCCGACAGGTTTGAACCCGGGGAGCGCTCGTTTGTTGTGAAGTTCACCGGAAATGCACTGTTTGACGGAAAGACTGCGGAAAAAACGATCAATCTGGTTCCTGTCGAACTGACTGCTTCCGACTTTGTTTTCAGCGCGCCCGGGCTTCCGCTGGATTACAGCGGAACGGCGCATACTGCAAGCGTAGTTCCTGCGTCTGGTGTGACCGGAATCGGTAAGATAACGGTGAAGTATTTCGATGAGAACGGCGGCGAAACTCAGCCGATATTACCCGGCGTCTATACTGTAAAAATCGACGTTGAAGCAGGGAGCGTGTACCCCGCTGTTAATGGGCTTACCGATGAAAGCTGGAAATTCACCGTCGGAAAGACGACCCTCACAGCAGATGATATCAGATTTATTCCGCCCGCAGAACTCAGCTACAGCGGCAGTGCAAAGGCAGCTTATGTGACATCAGACCGTCTTCCGGAGGAAGTAAACAAGCTTCTGGAAGTGAAGTACTTTGATGAAAACAACAACGAAGCCGAGCCGATAACTCCCGGAACCTACACCGTCAGCGTAAGCGTGAATGAATCCGACAACATCGCCGGAACGACAATTCCGTTTACTTCCGGTGAATGGTGCTTTACTATCGTGAAAGCGGTAAAAATCATTCCCGATGTAGAACTGCCCTATATATGGACGGACGCAGGCTATAAGTCGGTGGAAATAAAAGGACTGCCTGACGATACCGGCGACATGGAAGAACCGGTTATTGCGATAGACGACCCGGCAGAGGACGTATTTACTCCGGACTCTGTATCTTTCAGCAATGGTACCCTTAATTTCATGATTCCGACAACTGATTCATCACCTGTTGGAAAATCCTCAAAAATAACCATAACTCTGAAGACGCAGAATTACGAAGATATGACATTCTCAGTCAATATCCAGATCACTGACAGAAAGCCGCAGCAGGCTCCGGAATGCGTGGTGTCCGTTCAGCAGGCGGGCACATATTTCAATGTAGTAATAGAGCCGATCGACGGTGCGGAATACAAATTCGACGGCATCAGCTGGAGCTTAAATAATGTATCTGACTTTGTTGACCATGACACGGAAGTTGTTGCATATATCCGCATGAAAGAAACATCAGAGTATTCCGCAAGCGACGCAGCGTCAGCTACCATCAGAACCGGTCACGGTGAGCTTACTCATCACGAAGCGGTTTCCTCCACCTGCACCGTAAATGGAAATATTGAGTACTGGTCATGTGACTGGTGCCAGAGATATTTCATCGATCCTGACGCAGAAAATGAGGTCAGCCTTGAAAGCACGGTGCGTCCACTCGCAAAGCACATTTCAGGCGAACCGAAAGAAGATTACAATGATTTCAAAGAAGCCGAATGCGGGATACCCGGATACCGTACCGAGGTAATTTACTGCACTGTGTGCAATGAGGAACTGTCAAGGACAAGAGTAGATATTCCCGCCCTGGAACATAAGGTCAGCAAAATACTGAGAGACAACGAAGTGCCTGCAAAGTGCGAAGCACCTGGTTCTTATGATGAATATACAAAGTGCTTGCGGTGCGGTATAGAGCTTTCCAGAGATACCGTGACAGTACCCAAACTGGAGCACATCTGGTCTGCGGAATATCAGAAAGACCGGAACGGTCACTGGCATATCTGTGAAAACTGCAGCCAAGTCTCCGAAGTTCAGCCGCACATTTCCGGCGGTCCTGCGACTTACACCTCCCCGGAGATATGCACCGTGTGCGCTTATGAAATAACACCGAAAAAAACAAGCGGCGGTTCGGGCGGAAGCTCCGGAGGATCAGTCGGCTCCGGCAAGGGCGGCGCGGAGAAACGCAAAGAAACTCTGCCGTTCATGAATGGAGGCGGCGGAAGCTGGAAAGACATCGCGTCAATGCTGGAAGAACTTGCACCGGGAAGCAGTGCGGTCATCGAACTGAACGGCAATACCGATGTTCCGGAAATGGTATTCGCTGCGATGGTCAAAAACAGCCTTACGGTTGAGTTTTCGCTTGACAGCACAAAGAGCTGGGTGGCTGACGGATCAAGGCTCAATGCTATTTCTGACGCGGATTTTTCCATTCTGCCAGGGAACAATGATAAGAGCAGCCTGCGCGGAATTCCGGGCGCTGATCTGAAAATTTCCGGCACGGTTATCCCCGTCGGTTTAAAGCTGAATTTCAGAAAACAATTTGCGGGTTATTTCGCAAATCTTTACAGACAGGTCAACGGGAAACCGCAGTTCCTGAAATGTGCAGGAGTTGGCGAAGACGGCTCTGCTATACTGTCCGGCACAGATTCGAAGGGCGAATATATCGTTATGGTGTGCGCCTATAGCGACCTTCCCGGCGACATGAACAATGATGGCGTGCTGAATGCGTTGGACGCGTCTGCTGTGCTGAAATACATCGTTGGAATGGGGACTGCCGCAAATCCTGAGGTTTCCGACCTTAACGGAGATAATACCGTCAACGCGCTTGACGCTTCTGTTATTTTGAAAAAAGCAGTAGGTTTTTAAATAAAATGAACACTCCCGGAGCTGGCTTCAGCTTCGGGAGTGTTTTATTGTATATCGAACCACCCGGCAAAGGCGGCTCAGTATTAATATGGTGCCGGTAGCGGGGGTCGAACCCGCACGGTATCGCTACCAAAGGATTTTGAGTCCTCCTCGTCTGCCAATTCCAACATACCGGCTCAGACTCCGGATCCACCGGAGAATACAGTTATTGTACCACAAAATGACGGCTTTGTCAACAGTTTTTTTCACATTCAGCGGAGTGCAGCGAACTCAACTGACCGCACGCCGCCGCGATGTCACCGCCGAACTCCCGCCGCATCGTGACCGAGACCCCGCGCTTCTTGAGAACATCGTAGAACGCCATGATACGCTCCCGGCTGCTTCTTGTGAATCCGCTGTCGTTGCCGTTGTAGGGGATTATGTTGACGTAGAATTCCCTGCCCTGCGCGCCGTAACCGACCAGCCCGGCGAGCTCTTCCGCCTGCTCCGGCGAATCGTTTACGCCGGAAAGCATGACGTACTCCAGCGTTACCCTGCGGTTGTGGAGCCGTGCGAACTCCCGAGCCGCCGCGATGACCTCCCGCACCGGATAACGTCGGTTCACGGGCATTATCTCCGAGCGGAGCGCGTAGTCAGCCGCGTGGAGGCTCACGGCAAGGCTGCACGGGTGCGGAAGCTCCGTCCACGCCCTGATCCCCGGGATTATCCCGCATGTCGAAACCGTGACGTGCTTCTCCCCGAGCGCCAGCGCCTTGTAATCCACGCAGTTGGCGCAGAAATCCCGCACCGCGTCGAAATTATCGAATGGCTCGCCTATCCCCATGACCGTCACGCTGTGGATATCCGCGGAGCACTCCCGGCGGATTTTCATCACCTGAGCCATTATCTCCCCGGCTGTGAGGCTGCGGCGCTTCTTGAGCCGTCCGCTCTGGCAGAACGCGCAGCCCATCGCGCACCCTACCTGCGTGGAAACGCACACGCTCCCGCCGTACGCCTGCCGCATGAGAACGCTCTCAACAAGGCTTCCGTCCGGATATTCCAGCAGCAGCTTCTCCGTGCTGTCGTCGCCGCTGCGGGCGACCGTTTCAGGCAGCTCCATCGTGAATTCCTCCGACAGCGCGGATATCACCCTCTGCGCGAACGGAAGCTCCGAAAAATCTCTCAGACCGCGCTGATAGAGCCGCTCGAGCATTATCGCGGCCTTCGCCGGATTCTCTCCCCGGCTGCTGAACCAATCCTCAAGCGCCGGGCGCGTCATTGACCAGATGTCCATTTAACCCTCCTGAAAACGCAGTCCCTGAATGCTGTCGAGCTGCTTCTGCCGCTTCATTATACCGCCCAGTACCGCACGCTTGTCGAGACTCCACAGCGGGGCAAGCAGGGAATCCCGGCCGCCATCGCCGGTGAGCCTTTCTATCACGGTTTCCGGGGGGAGCAGCTCCAGCTGCCTTACCACCGTGCCGATGTAGTCGTCGCGCTCCATCGGCTGGTACTTTCCGGACTCCCACAGCCCCGCGAGCGTGGTGTTTTTTATGACGTGCAGCAGATGTATCTTCACCCCGTCCGGGCGCATTCCTCCGAGTATCTCTGCGGTCTGCTCCATCATCTCGGGCGTTTCCCCTGGAAGCCCGTTTATTATGTGCACGCAGATACGCAGCCCGGCATTCCGAGCCGTTTCGAATCCCCTGACGAACTCCGCGAAGTCATGTCCGCGGTTGATGAGCCGCGCGGTGGAGTCATGCGCGGTCTGGAGCCCAAGCTCCACCGTGACCGGAATGCCAAGTGAAGCGAGGAACTCTGCGCGCTCACGGTCGAGACAGTCGGCTCGGGTCGCGATTGAGATACCGCAAATTTCGCATTCCAGAGCCTCGGAGTAGACCTCCCGCAGCCGGCCGAGCGTACCGTAGGTGTTCGTGTGCGCCTGAAAATACGCGATTATCCCCGCTTCCGGGTGAACCGCATGGATACGCTCAGTCTCGCGAAGGATCTGCTCCCGCACAGAAAGCTCCGGCGCCGTGAAGTAGCCGCTGCCGCCGGAGCAGTAAACGCACCCTCCAACGCCGCATGAGCCGTCGATGTTCGGGCAGGTGAAGCCTGCGTCCACGACGGCCTTGTAAACGGGTCTGCCCCAGAACCGCCGGTTGTGGTATTTCAGCGTGTGGTAACGGCTTCCATCATCGGAAAATGCAAACTTTTTCGGCATGGGAACACCCCTTTTCTGAATAACTCTATGTAATTATAGCATACCCTGCGGATTTCGTCAACCTTATGTAAATTCTCAGATGTGTACCAGTCAAGAAAAACGCATAGGTCAGCGGAATTTCCAGAACGTTTCCATTTAATGGGTTTACATTGCGTACACAAATTTGTGATTTATCACGAAAATACCTGCCCTGATTTGTGCAAAACTTAATTTTATTATACCTTGACAAATGTTTCAGAAAACTATATAATAGATTTATCGTCTTTTTCGATACAAGATATTGTGTTATTTTATTTCATTTTTTAAAAAGGAGCAATCAAAATAATGGCAATGATAACAATGATAAAGAAGCGTGACGGACGCCAGGTACCCTTCAACATAGAGAAGATCGCCAACGCAATCTTTAAGGCAGCCCAGACAGTCGGCGGCAAGGACTACAGCGAAGCTATGGAGCTTGCGGACAAGGTGTGCCAGCAGCTCTCAGAAGAGGTTATAGGCAGGGATCCCTCCGTTGAGGAAGTACAGGATATGGTAGAAAGAGTGCTCGTCGAGCAGGGTCACGCAAAGACCGCCAAGGCTTACATACTGTACCGCGCAGACCGCACCAGGGCGCGCGAGATGAACTCCACCCTGATGAAGATATACGAGGATCTGACCTTCATGTCCGCGTCTGACTGCGACATCAAGCGCGAAAACGCCAACATCGACGGCGACACCGCAATGGGTACCATGCTGAAATACGGCAGCGAAGGTGCCAAGCAGTTCAACGAGATGTACGTGCTCGACCCGAAGCACTCCCAGGCGCACATCAACGGCGATATCCACATACACGACCTCGACTTCCTGACGCTCACCACCACCTGCTGCCAGATAGACCTGCTCAAGCTGTTCCACGGCGGATTTTCCACCGGTCACGGATACCTCCGCGAGCCGAACGATATTTCCAGCTACGCGGCGCTTGCGTGCATTGCCATTCAGTCTAACCAGAACGACCAGCACGGCGGTCAGTCCGTGCCGATATTCGACTACGCCATGGCGGAGGGCGTTAAAAAGACCTTCCGCAGGCTGTACACCACCAACCTTGCGAAGGCGGTAAGCTTTACCCTTGGCGTCGAGGATTACACCGAGGTACTCGAGGAATTCAAGCTCATCGCAGGCGATATCGCCAAGGAATACGGACTGTACCCCAGCCTCCAGAACAACGACGAATACAAGGCGAAGGAATGGGAGATCGCGTCCGCGAAGTACGGCGACGAGTTCTCGCACCTCCAGGACAGAGCTGAAAAGCTCGCCGAATCCGAGACCGACCGCGCGACCTACCAGGCAATGGAAGCGCTCATTCACAACCTGAACACGATGAATTCCCGCGCCGGCGCTCAGAATCCGTTCTCATCAATAAACTACGGCACCGACACCTCCCCGGAGGGCAGAATGGTGATCAAGAACGTAATGCTCGCCGAGGAACACGGTCTGGGCAACGGTGAAACTCCGATCTTCCCGATACATATTTTCAAGGTCAAGGAGGGCGTCAACTACAACCCCGGCGACCCCAACTACGATCTTTTCAAGCTTGCTATCCGCGTTTCCGCAAAGCGCATGTTCCCGAACTTCTCGTTCATCGACGCTCCGTTCAACCTCCAGTACTACAAGCCCGGCGACTACCACACCGAAGCCGCTTACATGGGCTGCCGCACCAGAGTTATCGGCAACATTTACGACCCAAGCCGCGAGATAGTCACCGGCAGAGGCAATCTCAGCTTCACCACCATCAATCTCCCGCGCCTTGCCATCGAAGCTCACGGCGACATCGACAAGTTCTACGCTTCCCTTGACGAAATGATGAATCTTGTCGTTGACCAGCTCCTGGCGCGGTTCAGGATACAGTGCAGCAAGCATGTAAGGAACTACCCGTTCCTGATGGGTCAGGGCGTCTGGATAGATTCCGAGAAGCTCTCCGAGAACGACAGCGTTGCCGAGATACTCAAGCACGGCACCCTCTCCATGGGATTCATCGGACTTGCAGAGTGCCTGAAGGCGCTCATCGGCGTACATCACGGCGAATCCCCCGAGGCGCAGAAGCTGGGTCTTGACATCATCACCCGCATGAGAAAGCGCATGGACGACGAGAGCGAAAAGACCCGTCTCAATTTCAGTCTGCTCGCAACTCCCGCAGAAGGACTTTCCGGCAGATTCGTCCGCATGGATAAGAAGATATACGGCGAGATCCCCGGCGTTACCGACCGCGAGTATTACACCAATTCGTTCCATATACCGGTTTACTACAACATCAGCGCTTTCCGCAAGATCAAGCTTGAGGCTCCCTACCATGCGCTGACCAACGGCGGCCACATCAGCTACATCGAGCTTGACGGCGACCCGCTGAAGAACCTCGACGCATTCGAGCAGATAGTCCGCTGCATGAAGGAGCAGGGCATCGGCTACGGCGCGATAAATCACCCGATAGACCGCGACCCGAAGTGCGGATACACCGGCATCATCGACGACGAGTGCCCCTGCTGCCACCGCAAGGAAGAGGAGATCGCGTTCGAGCGTATCCGCCGCATAACCGGCTACCTGGTAGGCACGCTTGACAGATTCAACAACGCAAAGCGCGCCGAGGAATCTGACCGCGTAAAGCACGGAACTTCCGAGGAATAATCCAAAATCGAACCATCTGCTGTGCGGGGTGACAAGCTCCGCACAGCTTTTTGTGAAAGGAAAACTAATGGACATTAGAATAGCAGGAACCGTAGAGGATTCCATCGTAGACGGGCCCGGGCTGCGCTTCGTGGTTTTCGTGCAGGGCTGCCCCCATCACTGCGAAGGCTGCCACAATCCCGAGACCCACGACTTCTCCGCCGGGAAGCTCACCACCACCGACGCGCTCTATGAAATGTGCATGGAAAATCCTCTGTGCAGCGGCGTGACCTTCTCCGGCGGCGAGCCGTTCTGCCAGCCGGAAGCTCTCTACGAGCTGGGGAGCCGCTTCAAAGCCGCCGGAAAACACCTGATGTGCTACAGCGGCTGGACGTTCGAAGAACTGCTGAAAAAGTCCGGGCGCGAGGAGTACGTCGGGAAACTGCTGAGCATTCTCGACGTGCTGGTGGACGGAAGGTTCGATACCTCGAAGCGCTCACTGTCGCTGCTGTTCCGCGGAAGTTCCAACCAGCGGCTTATCGACGTCCCCGCCAGCCTTTCAAAGGGCGAAGCAGTGGAGCTTCCAGAATGACGGTTACAAAATTGTAATAAAAAAAATCGCCGAAACGGTTGAATTGAACGCCGAATAATGCTATAATTATTGTATATCTACATTTTCAACGAGAAAGGAAATACCGTGAACCGGCATTTAAAGAGAATCGCCGCAGCGCTGATCTGCTGCGTTATAACGACCTCCGCCGCTGGCTGCTTCGAAAAGGACGGCAAGGACGGAATAATAAAATACGACATAGCATATAATCCCGGCAGCCTTGACCCGCAGACTGCCTCCGACGACGCGTCGATACTTATAATAAACAGCGTTTACACCGGACTTATGCGTGTGCTCCCCGATGGGAGCCTCGGGCCCGGAGCCGCCGAGGACTACACAGTCACCGACGACGGTCTGACATACCGCTTCAAGCTACGCAGCGACATCTGGTGGACTGACGTCAACAAATTCGAGACCGCCTGCACCGCCGCGGATTTCGTATACGGATTCCAGCGGCTTTTCGACCCGCAGACCCGCGCTCCGAGGGCTTCCGAGTACTTCTGCATAAAGGGCGCGAAGGCGCTGAACTCCGGCGCGGCTTCCGATTTCTCGAAGCTCGGCGTGAAAGCCATTGGCGACTACGAGCTTGAAATAACCCTGGAATACCCCGACCCGCGCTTCCCCGAGCTTCTCGCTGAAGCGCCCGCAATGCCCTGCAACGAGGAGTATTTCATAGCCTCCCAGGGGCGCTACGGGCTTTCCGGGGATACCACCCCATCAAACGGCGCATTCTATATCAGATCCTGGGATTTCGACCCCTACACCATCACCGACAACAATCATCTCATACTGCGCCGCAACGCGAAAAACAGCGAAACCTCCCCGGTTATCCCCTCTGGTCTGAACTTCTTCATCGAGGGCGACGAGGATTTCGTCGACGACTTCAACTCCAGCGTTATAAGCTGCATAGCAGTCGACGAGGAGCAGCTTGAGCTTCTGAGCGGCAAGTTCACCGTGCAGGAGTACGACGCGATAACCGTCGGGCTTACGCTCAACACGGATTTCAGTCTGTTCTCCGATCAGGAGTTCCGCAAGGCGCTCGCGAGCCTGGTCGACCGCGAAAAGCTCTCTGAGGGAAGCTCCCACGCCGCGGCGTACGCGATAGTGCCCGGGGAAGTCACCCTGCTCGACAAGCCCTACCGCGAGTTCGCCGGCGATAAACTGACCCCGGACTACAGCGTGGAAAAATCACAGGAATACTATCAGAATGCGCTCCCGCGGCTGGATACGAGCCTGTTCTCGGGAGCCAGGATAATCATGCGCGAAAACGAGACCGCCTCGGCAATGCTGTCCGTGATAATGCAGGAATGGCAGCGCGAATTCGGGTTCTACTGCGTAGTTGAGGAGTTATCAGAGGCCGACTTCAGCGCACGGCTGTCCTCCGGCGACTATGAGATCGCCGTGCAGGAGCTGTCCGGCAGCGTGAACAGCCCCGGAGCGTACCTCCAGGCGTTCACCACCGACGGCGCAGGGAACTACTCCGGCTACCACAGCGCGGACTCCGACGGGCTGATAAAGGCTGCGCAGCGCGCCGCCGACCTCGCCGACAGCGCAAAGCTGTACGCCAAGGCAGAGCAGTCGATAATAAACGGCGCGGCGTTTATCCCGCTCTACTACAAGAATGAATACTTCTGCATAAACAAGGATTTCGCGGATATTTACTACGATCCGTTCAACAAAACAGTGGATTTCACCAACGCAAAGGCTTTTTAAATACCCGATACACCTTATACACCTGGAGATACGTAATTTATGGATAACACAAACTCAATGATGGAGCGGCTCGACGAGTTCCTGCTCGATGTTCAGAAGCCGTCGAGGTACATCGGCGGCGAGACCGGCTCGGTCGTCAAGGACAAGTCGAAGGTCGACATCCGGTTCGCGTTCTGCTTCCCGGACACCTATGAGATCGGAATGTCCCACCTGGGCATGAAGATACTCTACGGTCTGAAAAACGCAGTCCCGAACTACTGGTGCGAGCGAGTATTCATGCCGCTCCCCGATATGGAGGAGCAGATGCGCGCCCGTGATATACCGCTATACGCGCTGGAAAGCCTCGACCCGATAAAGGACTTCGATTTCATCGGATTTACGCTTCAATATGAAATGAGCTACACCAACGTGCTGGAAATGCTCGACCTGGCAGGCGTTCCGGTGCTCGCCTCCGAGCGCGAGGGTCTGACTCCCATCGTGATGGCAGGCGGTCCCTGCGTATGTAATCCGGAGCCGCTGGTGGATTTCTTCGACCTTTTCGCCATCGGCGAGGGCGAGGAGATGAACCTCGAGCTTATGCGCCTGATGGAGGTCTGCAAGAAGGAAGGCACGACCCGGCATGAATTCCTGCGCCGCGCCGCCCAGATCGAGGGAATATACGTTCCGTCGCTGTACGACGTGGACTACAACGAGGACGGCACCGTAAAATCGATAACAGCGAAGAACGGCGCCCCCGCAAAGGTCAGGAAGCGCATTATAAAGGACTTCGACAAGGTATACGCTCCGGATAATTTCGTCGTGCCGTTCACCCAAATAGTCCACGACCGCGCCGTAGTCGAGGTTCTGCGCGGATGTATACGCGGCTGTAGATTCTGCCAGGCGGGGTTCATCTACCGCCCCTACCGCGAGAAGCAGAAGGACACGATACTCGCCCAGACAAAGGCGCTGTGCGAGAACACCGGCTACGACGAGGTGTCGCTGTCGTCGCTGTCCACCGGAGACTACAAGGATATCGTAGGGCTGCTGAGCGAGCTTACAGACTACACCACCGGCGAGAAAATCAACCTGTCGCTGCCGTCGCTGCGAATCGACCGATTCAGCGACGAGGTGCTGAAAAAAATCACCGACGTCCGCAAATCCGGTCTGACCTTCGCGCCGGAGGGCGGCACGCAGCGTATCCGCGACGTAATAAACAAGAACGTCACCGAGAAAAACGTGATGGACAGCGTGCGTATAGCGTTCGAAGGCGGCTACACCAACATCAAGCTGTACTTCATGATGGGGCTTCCGACCGAAACGATGGAGGACGTCGAGGGCGTATACGAGCTTGCGAAGGCGGTCATTGAGGAATTCTACGCGACCCCGAACCACGCGAAGGGCAGACCCGGAGTTGCCGTGTCGCTGTCAACGTTCATTCCGAAGCCGTTCACGCCGTTTGAATTCGAGCCGCAGCTCGACGAGGCGGGGGTCAAGGAGCGCCAGGCGCACCTGAAATCCATCAACAACGACCGCAAGATAGTTATAAGCTGGTCGAAATACGACCTGTCTCTCATCGAAGCCGTGCTTGCCCGCGGAGACCGACGTACCTCAAAGGCGATATACGCCGCCTGGAAAAAGGGCTGCAAGCTGGACGGCTGGGACGAGCACTTCAAGTTCGACAAGTGGAAGGAAGCCTTCGAGGAATGCGGCCTTGACATGGCGTTCTACGCCAACCGCCGCCGCAGCTACGAGGAGATCGCGCCCTGGAGTCACATCGACATGCTGGTAAGCCGGGAGTTCCTCATTGAGGAGAACAAGCGCGCCCACGCCGGAGTTACAACGCCGAACTGCCGCGAGAAATGCTCCAGCTGCGGCGTAGCAAAATGCGTAGGAGGTGAGATCTGCCGTGCCATCCGTTAACACAAGAGCGTTTTTCTCGAAGATGGGCAGGGCGAAATACATCTCCCATCTCGACCTCAGCAGCGTAATAATCCGCGCTATGAAGCGGACTAAGCTCCCTATCTGGCAGACCGAGGGCTACAACCCGCGCACCTACGTCACGTTCATGCTGCCGCTGTCGCTGGGACAGGAGGGCGAACACGAAGCGATGGACTTCCGCATGCTTGAGGACGTTCCCGCCGATGAGATACGGGACAGACTGAACGCCGCTCTGCCCGCAGATATCCGCGTGACCGAGGTGACGGTGCCGAAGGATAAAAACACCGACATCACCGCCGCAAGGTACCGGATAGAATCCTCCGCCGACCCGGAGAAACTCCGGGCGCTGTGCGAAAAGGAGCAGATAAACATTGAAAAGCGCACGAAGAAAGGCTCCGCGATAGTCGACCTGAAGCAGCTCATGACCGACGTGGAACTTGACGGAAACGTGCTGCGCGTGACCTTCCCGGCGGGAACTACGTTCAACATCAACCCTTCCCTGCTGTTCGAGGCATACGCCGCGGAATACGGCGAAAAGGTGAAGCGCCTGCGGATAGTCCGCACGAACATCTACAGCGGAAACCGTGAATTCGAATAAAAACTGCGGCGTTCCCCGAACGGAGCGCCGCTTTTAAACATTTTTTCAAAAGCACTTGAAAAATTCCAGCCGTTGAGCTATAATAGATATAACTCATTGTCAGGAGGTAATTTTATGGCAGACCGTCCTAAGCTCCCAAAGAGCATAGTTGTGCTGAATATAATAATGGCCGTTGTTTTGCTGGCGATATGCGCGCTGGCTGTAGCGCTGTTCGTCCAGGCGAAGGATCTCGGCTGGAGCCTTCCCACTCCGGACAGCTCTCCGGTATCCTCGGCAGCTTCAAACACTGACACCGCCGAGGCTTCCCGTGACGACGGAGCTATCACCGTCCAGGCTCAGACCGCCGAGTAAGAAAGGAGCGCTCTCATGGCTGTTGAATGTGCAGTTATTGCCGGAATATTCCTGCTGATGTCAGTGATCTTCTGGCGCAGGCACCGCATTCAGTGGGTGTGGGCTACACTCCCGCTCATGCTGGTTCCACTCTCATATTTCGTGACGATATCGGTTATTTCCCACCTGATGGACATCGACGTGAACGTGCTCGCCGTAGTTGTCGTGCTTATCGCCGCCGTCGGTATTTCCTGCGTGTGGCTGGGGTTCGTTTCGAACGGCTTCAAGAGCAAAAAAACACGCGTCAGCTACATCACTATCGCTAATCTGTTCAACATCGCACTTGCGCTGATTCTAAGCGTGAACGTACTTCAGCACGCCCCGGAAAACATCACCCAGCTCGTCTGAGCGCCTGACCCGCCGTGCGCAAGGAGGATAAATGACCGAAAAGGAAAAAATGATCTCCGGAAAAATATACGATCCCTCAGACAAGGAACTGACTCAGCTTAGGCAGAACGCCCACAGGCTGTGTACTGAGTACAATGTGCTCCCCGAAACGGACGAAAAGCGCGGCGAGGTGCTGAAGTCACTCGGGATAAACGGGAGCGCGTTCTATTTACAGGGACCCGTGCAGTTTGACTACGGCTGTTTCACGACTATAGGTGTGAATTCCTACGCAAATTTCAACTTCACCTGCGTTGACTGCTGCCCGGTAACCATCGGCGACAACGTATTCATGGGACCTAACGTATCCCTGCTTACCCCGATGCACCCTCTGCGCTGGCAGGACAGAAACCAGTACGCAAAACCGGATGGCACAATGACCGACAAAGAGTACGCGAAACCGATAACTATAGGAAATAACTGCTGGATCGCCGGGAACGTAACGGTATGCGGAGGCGTTACAATCGGCGACGGCTGCGTTATCGGCGCAGGAAGCGTAGTCACCCGGGATATTCCCCCGAATTCCCTGGCGGTCGGAGTTCCGTGCAGAGTGATACGCGGGATAACGGAGGCAGATTCCCTTGAGAATCACCCGGAACTGTTCTGACTATAATACAAAACGATCCCCGGACAGCGCGGCTGCCCGGGGATATTCACTGCATTAAATGCACTCTACTCTATCACCCCTACCTCCTCGGTATAGGGCGAAACATCGCTGAAAAACACCGCCAGCTTGTTACCCGGCGACCTGAATGTAAGTATATCCCCGGTGGAACTGTCGGCGGTCACGGTGCAGGCGCAGCCGTCAGCCTCGGTCTTTATCGTCAGCACGCCGTCCTTTTCGGAGGCGCTCCCGGCATTCTCACCGGCGGAATCTATCCCCTCGGCGATAAGCATGGGGAGTATCATGTTTTCGCCCTCCCCCGCCGTGACGCTCAGTTCACCCAGGCTCGCTGTCAGCGTGCCGTTTTCAAGCTTCATCGTAACTCCGCAAAGCTCCTGCGGCTCTGTGAAGCCGAATTCCCAGCAGCCCGGCTCGCTTCGCGTGACCTCCGCCCTGGCGTTGTTGTCGCCGAATTTTATCTCCGCCTGAGCCGTCCACAAGCTGGAAAGCTCCGGCGTTTTCGCCGCCGCAAACGGAAGCTCTCCCTGGCAGCCGCTCATCAGGAGCACGGCAGTCAGCGCCGCCGCGCCCGATATAATACGTATCTTCATGTAAAACTCCTCCCGTGTCATTTGTGGAAGGAGCCGCGCCTTACCCGCAGTAGACCTCCGGCAGAGCCGCGATAACGTCCGTCGGCAGAATGCTCTCAGCGGGCATTCGGTGCGTCAGGATATCCGCAGCCTTCCAGTGGCAGTAGACCCCGGCGCACGCCGCCCTGAACGGCTCTATTCCCTGCGCCGCGAACGCTCCGATGATACCGGTCAGCACGTCGCCGCTGCCTCCCTTGGAAAGCCCGCGGCACGCTCCGGAGTTCACGCACATACTGCCGTCCGGAGAGGCTATTACGGTGTCCGCACCCTTCAGAAGCACGGTCGCGCCGTATCTCATCGCAAACTGCGAGGTCATGCCGAGCCTGTCTCGCTGAATCTCAGCCACCGGAACTCCGGTCATTCTGCTGAATTCCAGGGGGTGAGGGGTCAGAATCGTATCGCCTGTCCGCTCCTTCAGTACATCTATATTCGCGGAAATGGAATTTATGCCGTCCGCGTCGATAATTACGGGACAAGTCGCGCTGCGTATGACGAATTCGGTCAGCCTGCGGGTGTTTTCGCTGTTCCCAAGACCGCAGCCGACAAGCACCGCAGAAGCCGAATCAAGCTTCGGGCGGACAATTTTTTCGAGAGTATCTCCGGAAATGTCAGCGAAACCGTCGGAGGTCTCCGGCAGCGGAACGTACACCGCTTCGTGAAGTCCTGCCGCGATTATCCTGACCGCGCTTACCGGAGCAGCCGCGAAGTACAGACCCACGCCGCTGCGCAGCGCAGCCTGGGCGCACATGAATGCGGCTCCGTTAAAGCTGAGGCTCCCGGCGAACCCCGCCAGTCTGCCGAACGTGCCTTTATGAGTATTTCTGCCGTGCGGCGGGAACGGTCTGCGGAGGGTCTCGTCAGTCAGGAACGCCACGTTGTTTGAAGCGAAGCAGTCCTCGCCTATTCCGATATCCAGAAGGTGGAGTTCCCCGAGGATATCTGACGCGGGAGCGTTCACCATTCCCTGCTTAAGCGCCGCAAGCACGAGCGTGTGCGTAGGCCGTAAGCAGCGCGTATCAAGTTCGCCGGTGTCGGAATTAACTCCGCTGGGCACGTCCACGGCAATGCGGTAACTGCATTTGTTGGCCGCCGCGATTATCTCCGGAACGTTCCCGCGAAGCTCCCCGTGAAAGCCGGTGCCGTAGATACAGTCTACCACGCACTCCCTGCCGCTGAACGCTTCGTCGAGCTGCTCCGGCTGGTACAACGGAGTTCCCGCGGGGAGCCGCCTGAGATTCTCAGCCGCGTCCGCGGTCTTTGGAGCACCGGAAACCAGCAGCACCGCGGCATTACGTCCGTTCTGCCTCAGCAGCCGGGTTATAACTAAGCCGTCTCCGCCGTTGTTCCCGGCGCCGCACATCACGAGAATATCGGCGCTCACCGGGATAGTCCCTAGGATAAATTCGGCGCAGCGGGTTCCGGCATTCTCCATCATCTGGTAGTAGGACGTTCCTGACTCATTGCAGCGGCGCTCCGCTTCCTTCATCTGCTGATTTGAAACAACGTACTGCATAGTTATACCTCCGTTAAATTTATAGGTCTAGTATATCACATTTTCCGCCGGGAATCAACCCTGAAAACTAAAAGCCCCGCGGAACACCACGGGGCTTGGAGACCGTCGAAAAAGTCACTAAAGTGACTTTTTCGACGAACATCCCAGCCGCGCGCACGGTTTGTCGGCTTTGCCGACAAACCGCACACTTGCTGGGATAGAAGTTTTTTT
>OOBV01000839.1_pt1 | contig 24790 bp, 20 predicted proteins | sample 1671731 | NCBI WGS metagenome assembly OOBV01 (sample SAMN06348186, study PRJEB24527) | human gut metagenome | biome: human gut; feature: ankylosing spondylitis patient; material: feces | host: Homo sapiens | place: China | collected 2015-10
TCTTATGACGGCCCTGCTTCTGGCAGGCCTTGCGGATGGACTCGCGGTAGGCGATACGCGGAGCCTCGAGGCCGATCTCCACGCCGAACTTATTCTTCAGCTTGGCCTTGACCACGTCGAGGTGCTGCTCGCCCAGACCGCCGATGATCTGCTGGTGGGTCTCGGCGTTGTTGAGGTAGCTCAGGGTGGGGTCTTCTTCCATCAGGCGGGCCAAAGCGCTGCTGATCTTGCCCTCGTCGCCCTTCTTGGCGACGGTGACAGCCATGAACAGGCTGGGCTTCGGGAAGACGGGTGCGGGCAGCTTGACCACGCGGGAAGGGTCGCAGAGGGTGTCGCCGGTCTTTGCGCTGACCAGCTTTGCCACAGCGCCGATGTCACCGGCACCGATGCTCTCGGCCTCCGTCTGCTTTTTGCCCAAAACCGTGAGGGGCTTGCCCATCTTCTCGGTCTCGCCGGTGCGGGCGTTGACGAGAGAAGCGCCTGCGGTGATCTTGCCGCTGACGACGCGCAGATAGCTCAGCTTGCCCACGAAGGGGTCGGCCACCGTCTTGAAGACGTAGGCCACGGTGGGGGCGGCCTCGGAGCAGGTCAGCTCGACGGGCTCGCCGTTTGCATCCTCAGCCAGAACGCTGTTGTGCTCCGGGCTGGGCAGCAGCTTGTGCATATTGTACAGCAGCATATCCAGAGCCTGCTGGTTGACAGCGCTGCCGCAGAACACGGGGGTGATGAGGCCGTCCTTGACGCCCTTGCGCATTCCCTCGACGATCTCCTCGGTGGTGAATGCCTCGCCGCCGAAGAACTTCTCCATCAGCTCGTCGTCGGTCTCGGCGATGGCCTCGCTCATGGCCTCGATCAGGCCCTGGAAGCGGTGGCCGATGTCGGGCAGGTCCACCTGCACCTGCTTGCCGCCCTCATACTTGAAGGCCTTCTGGCTGAACAGGTTGATGTACACGGGGGTGCCGTCGTCGAGCTTCGCCGGAACGACGCAGGGGCAGACGGTGGCGCCGAACTTGATCTTCATGTCCTCGAGAATTTTGAAGTAGTTCGCGTTCTCCAGATCGCACTTCGAGACAAAGACCATGGTGGCCTTGCCGTTCTTGCGGGCCAGCTGGAAGGCCTTTTCTGCGCCCACGGTCACGCCGCTGCGGCCCGACACGCACACCAGCACGCTCTCGGCCGCACGGATGCCCTCGTACTCGCCTGCCTCAAAGTCGAACAGGCCCGGAGCGTCGATGAGGTTGTACTTGATGCCCTCATACTCCACCGGCACGACTGATGCCGACAGGCTGGCCTTCCGCTTTGCTTCCTCGGGGTCAAAGTCCGAAATCGTGGTGCCGTCCTCGACCCGGCCCATACGCTCGGCAGCGCCCGAAAAATAGACCAGCGCCTCGGTGAGCGTGGTCTTGCCGCTGCCGGCATGACCGGCAATCAGGATATTGCGGATGTTGTTGCTTGCGTATTTCATATCGGTTTTTCCCTCATTTCCGCCGCACGGAGCATTCTCTCCGTTTTTGTGGCATATTTTACAAAGATAATACCACACTTGAAACGATTTTTGAATATTTCATTTGAAATTTCCGGCTTTTACCCTGCCAAACTTCCCGGCTTTGTTTTGTGCATATTGTCATTTTGCCCCGCCGGGCGGCGGTTCAGGCGCGGTTTACGGCGTTTCCGGGCATAAAAAAGCCCCGGCGGGCTTATCGTCCGCCGGGGGCTTGGGGTGTTATTTATTGGAGGCGTGCGTCAAAAGCTCAGGTTCCACTAGGAGCGGCAGTCTTACCAAAGTCAGACACGGGCTTGCCCTTCGGTACTGCAACCAGCAGAACATCCTTACCGTAAACCTTGCTGATAGAGATGCCGACCTTGTCTCCTGCATTCTTCAGAACGTCCTTCAGGATTGCATAATCCAAATCCGTACCCTTGAACTCACCAAGCTCCACAAAACCGGGAGAAACGAGCAGAGCCAGACGAGGACTTGCGATATGGTAGGTATAATCAACCTTCATCAGGTATGCATAATGTGCATGAGTAGTCGGATTCTCAGCTGCATTTGTCCAGATGTACAGATCGTAAGTCGCACTGGACGAATCTGCCTTGGCACAAGTAAACTGAGACAGGTTCTGAGCGATTTCAGTTCGAGCGGCGTCGAGTTTGTCGTTCATCGTCTTAACAAGTGCTTTCTCCGCCTCGCTCTGGCCGTTCCCCTTTGCAAGTGCTGCATAATATGCAGTTACATCGCTATTTGTCACATTAGCGGTCGCAGACATCTTCTGCAAGCTAGCCATTGCGTCGCTGGTCTCCGCAACAAGAGCATTGCCCTTACCAACTTTATTCACAGCCTTGGTCTGCTTGCTGCTGCCACACGCCGTCAGCATGGAGACTGCCATAGCGCCCACCAGCACCACAGCCAGAACTTTCTTGAACAGTTTCATCTTGTTCATCCTCCTTGTTTGTTGTTACAACTCGTTGCATTCGCGTCGGCCTCGCCCGGCAGGAATGCTTTTCCCTAGTCTACCCCCCCCCCCCCCCCCTGGCTGTCAAGATTAAAATTTCACAATTTTTGTTTCCAAAAATTGTATTTTTTGCAACAGAGTCCCGGGGCGGCGGGGCGAGGGCTTTGTTGCAATCAACCTGCTTTTATGGTATGCTTTAGGTGGCCGGGGGCCGGGGCCTGCCCAGCCCCCCAAAAAGGCACGCCGGACGGAGGTTTTTTGCAATGAAACGCACGGATTATATCAACTGGGACGAATACTTCATGGGCATTGCCCTGCTCACGGCCATGCGCTCCAAGGACCCCAGCAGTCAGGTGGGCGCCTGCATCGTCAGCCCGGAAAACAAGATCCTCTCTCTGGGCTACAACGGCATGCCCATCGGCTGCGACGACGACGCCATGCCGTGGGAGCGGGAGGGCGAGCCGCTGAACACGAAATATATGTACGTCTGCCACGCCGAGCTGAACGCCATCCTCAACAGCGCCCACAACAACCTCAAGGGCGCGCGGGTGTATGTCACCCTCTTCCCCTGCAACGAGTGTACCAAGGCCATCATCCAGTCCGGCATCGCCGAGGTCGTCTACTACAGCGACAAGTACCACGACACCGATTCCAGCGTGGCCGCCCGGTTCATGTTCCAAAAGGCCGGCGTCCGGCTCACCCCCTACCAGCCCAGCGGGCGGAAGGCGGAGCTGGAGTTGTAAGATGTTAAATTTTTTCATAGCACCTTGACTTTTGCAGTGGATCGCGTATACTAGAAGTAGGCAAAATATCGGTTAGGATTATTGCCATCGGCTCATAAAAGCGAAGCCCCCGGTACTCGGCATACCGGGGGCTTCTTTGTGCTTACTGGCCCTTGTGACAGCTGTCAAGCCACTTGCACAGGCGATCGGCAATCACCTGCGCTGCGACAGCTACGATAATATCGGTTAGGATCTGGACCATCAGGCTCACCTCCCTTCTGTTGCCAGAATGGAGAAGGGCAGCGTCTTTAGTATAGCATATTCGACAAAGCATTGCAATTTTTGACAGGTGCGTCAAGTGCTTCCTCTTGACCCCACCTTTGCTCTGTATTATAATAGGGTCTGTGAAAGTATAAATATTCAAATTCCAGTGCATAGAGAGGAATATATACAATGAATCTTACGAACCGCAGCTTTTTGAAGCTTCTTGATTACACTCCCGAAGAGATCGAAGGTCTGCTGGACCTCGCCGCCGACCTGAAGGCAAAGAAGAAGGCCGGCATCCGCCACGATGCTCTGCGCGGCAAGAACATCGCCCTCATCTTCGAGAAGACCTCCACCCGCACCCGCTGCAGCTTTGAGGTCGCCGCCCACGACCTGGGCATGGAAGTCACCTACCTCGACCCGTCGGGCAGCCAGATCGGCAAAAAGGAGTCCATCGCCGACACCGCCCGGGTGCTGGGCCGGATGTTCGACGGCATCGAGTACCGCGGCTACGGCCAGAGCATCGTGGAAGAGCTGGCCCGCTGCGCCGGTGTGCCGGTGTGGAACGGCCTGACCAACGAGTTCCACCCCACCCAGATCCTCGCCGACTTCCTCACCATCCGGGAGCACTTCGGCCGCCTCAAGGGCATCAACTTCGTTTACTTCGGCGACGCCCGCTACAACATGGGCAACAGCCTGATGGTGGGCTGCGCCAAGATGGGCCTCAACTTCACCGCCTGCGCCCCCAAAAAGTACCAGCCGGACGCTGCACTGGTGGAGCAGTGCAGGGCCATCGCCGCCGAGACGGGTGCGGCCATCTCCTTCGAGGAAGACCCTGCCAAAGCCGCAAAGGGCGCAGACGTCCTCTACACCGACGTCTGGGTGTCCATGGGCGAGCCGGTCGAGGTCTGGGCCGAGCGCATCAACGACCTGGCCGCATATCAGATCAACCAGCAGCTGATGGACATTGCCGGCCCCAGGGCCGTGTTCATGCACTGCCTGCCCGCCTACCACGACCACAAGACCACCGTGGGCAGGGAGATGGGCGAGCGCTTTGGCCGCGATGCGATGGAGGTCACCGACGAAGTCTTCGAAGGCCCCCAGAGCATCGTTTTCGACGAGGCCGAGAACCGGATGCACACCATCAAGGCCGTCATGGCGGCCACGCTGGGTTACAACGGCTGATGGGCGGAGGACACGTTTCGCGCCCCGATTTCGGGATGCCGCAGCCCGACCCGGCCCACCCGCTGACGGAGTTTTACTGCCTGTTGCAGCGGGCCTTAGACCGGGAGGGCGTGTTTGCCCTGCCCGCGCTGTACGCGCAGTTCCGCGCTCCGGCCCGGCGCATCTACGCCGATGAGGCGGCGGATTTTCTCACCCTTCTGCCCGATGAGGAAGAGGGCGCATCCCGTCTGCTGGCTCCGGCGCAGCTGCAGCTGCTCTATTCCTCTCTGCACGTCATGCCGGATGGTGCGCCCGCCGCGCTGCTGCTCACCGAGGAATGCACCCGGACGGTGTACGCTGTCCAGCTGCTGCCGCCCTTCGTCTGGGAAGACCCGCTCCCGCCCCTGCCGGACGCTCCGGCGGCGCTGAGCCTCACCCTCACCATGCGGGACGTGGAAGAGATCGACGCCTGCCCCGCCGCGCTGGGCCACCGTCTCGCCTGCGACAAGGCGGGCAAGCGCTGGCTCCACCACCCCCGGGCCGAGACCTATCTCTCCGAGCGGGTAGCCCTCTTCCAGCGGCTCTACCGATAACCGAACAGAAGCTCTCCGGGTCATTTGCCAAAACATGGCGGCAAATGGCCCTTTTGTTTTTGGCGTATTCATGTTATACTTTGGGTACCTTGTGCGATGCCGGGCGGAAGATTTTTCCGCTCTGCACCATAAACTGCAATAATCGGGGCCGCTCATCCGTATACAGGGTGAATGTCCCCAATAAAAGATGATTTTTCCACCGGGTCCTGCTGTACACAGGACATCAAAGGAGCATAGAACTATGGGACAGCTGACCAAAAACGAGATTTTTGCGCTGGCCGTGCAGCGATACAGTGACACGGTGTTCCGAGCCGCCATGCACAACTGCAGCTGCACCGCCGATGCGGAAGATGTGGTGCAGGATGTTTTCGAAAAGCTGCTGTGCTACAATGGCCGCTTCGAGAGCGAGGAACACCTGAAAGCCTGGCTGCTGCGTGTGACCATCAACCGCTGCCACGACCTGACCCGCGCCGCCCGCCAGAAGGACACCGAGCTGGACGAGAATCTTCCCGCTCCGGACCAGATGGAAGACGGCAGTGTGCTGGACGCCGTGCGCGCCCTGCCCGAGAACTACCGCAACGCGGTCTACCTCCACTACTACGAGGGGTACACCGCCGCCGAGGTGGGCCGGATGCTGGGCGCACCCACCAACACGGTGCTCAGCTGGCTTCGCCGCGCCCGCGCACAGTTACATACGATGCTGAAGGAGGAGATCGAAGATGAGGTGGTATGAGTACAAGATGGAGGTAGACGACCTTCACGCTTCGGACGACCTGAAAGCAAAGCTCCTCGCCATGCAGCCGGCAGAAGAGGCTCCAAGACCCGCCAAAAAGCCCAAAAAAGCCATCCACTTTCCCCGCAAGGCTCTGAGCATCGCCGCCTGCGGCCTGCTCTGCGGCGTTGGTCTGTATGCGGCAGTCCACTCCCCTATCAGCCTGCTGCCTGCGGGCGGCGCGGCCCTCAGCTCTGCCCCTGAGACAGCCTCCTACGCTGCCTACTCGATGGACGACGTGAACAGCGCCCTTGCCGCACCCAAGATGGCCGTCCCGGCCGGTGGAAGCGCCGATGCCATGAGCGACCGCGATGCAGGCGGCACCGGCACCCTCAGCGCCGAGGCCGCGCAGACGAGCACAAAGCTCATCTACACCGCCAACCTCACCCTCGAGAGCAAGGACTTTGACGCCGCCCGCACCGCCCTCACCGACGCCGTGAGCGCCGCCGGGGGCTATCTGGAATCCAGCAATGAATCCTCTTACACCGGCTCGAGCCGCACCCTCTCCCTCACCGTCCGCGTCCCGCAGGACAACTACGCAAGCTTTCTCGAAGCCGCCGCGCAGGCGGGCAACCTCGTGGACAAGAGCGAGCAGGTGCAGGACGTCACCACCCAGTATATGGACATCGAGGCCCGGCTCTCCAACCTGACGGCCCAGCGCACACGTTTGCAGGAGCTTCAGGCCAGCGCCGAAAACCTCGCCGACCTGCTGGAGATCGAATCTTCCCTCAGCGACGTCCAGTACCAGATCGAGAGCTGGCAGTCGCAGCTGGACTGGTACAGCCAGCAGGTGTCCTGCTCCACGGTCTACCTCTCGCTGGACGAGGTGAAGGAATACACCCCCACCGAGGGATCCTACCTCTCCCAGTTGTCCAGCGCCCTCCGCAATGGCTGGACGGGCTTCGTCTCCGGCATCCAGCAGCTGACGGTCTGGGTCGTGGGCGTCTGGCCCGTGCTGGTCATTCTGGCCGCAGCCGCCCTCGTCGTCCGCTTCGTGCGCCGCCGCACCCGCAAGTGATATTCGCTCTGTCGAAGCGCCCCGGAATGGGGCGCTTTTTGTTTCCGGCGGCGGCCTTTTCAAAAAAGTCATATTCTTTTTGAAAAAACGCTTGACAAGTCCCCCGCCTTGTGGTATTATACTTGAGCAGTCAGCGAGAGGCAGACAGCAAAAAGTAAATATCGCGGGGTGGAGCAGTCTGGTAGCTCGTCGGGCTCATAACCCGAAGGTCGTTGGTTCAAATCCGGCCCCCGCAACCACCAAGCATCTTGATTTTATCAAGATGCTTTTTCTTTTTTGCATACAAAACGAGAGGCCGCACAGCTGTGCGGCCCCTCGTTTGCGTTTATATCTTTTACAGCATCCCGTGCCGACGCTGTTCGGCTTCCAGCTCCTGATTCAGGGCCGCCTTGCGGTGGTCGAGCAGGAGGTCTTTGTTGTACTGGAAATACCGCTCACAGCCGTTTTCGGCGATGAAGGCATGGGCGGCGGGCGAGAGGGTCAGTTCGGTGATGAAGACCACCATCTCCTGACTCTCGGCGAATGCCTGCTCCATGAAGTCGAAGGCCGCTTCCAGCGCGGCGCTGGCCGTCTGCTGGGCGGTGTCCCGGGCATCCGACAGGGTGCCGAACTGGGTGCGCAGCACCTTGAAAGCGGCGTCCGCGTCCGGCGCAGCGGCGCGCAGAAGCTCTTTCTCCCAGCCGCGCAGGGTCTTGGCGGTCTGCAAGCGGGCTTCCAGCGTGGGCTTATCCAGCAGACCGGCGGTGCGCTTTTTCTGAGTCTCGGCCTCGTAGTCGGCGGTCATCTGGTCAAAGAGCTGCGCCCAGCAGTTCGGCTCCTGCGCCAGCTCTGCGGGCATCTCGGCAAAGGCTTTCTTCGTCTCCCGCAGGAAGGCATAGCAGCTGTCGGCTGCAGCATCTGCCCGCCGGGAGGCAGAGAAGCGCGTCTCGAGGCCGGACAGGATCAGGCTCACGAGGCTCAGCTTCTCGTCGAAGGGGGCCTGCAGCAGCCGCGCAAAAGCGGCAGGCTTGGCCTGACCGGCCAGAATGTCCTCCACGCCGTAGTCGTCACGGTACTTGTAGTAGAGGTCGAGGTAGGCCGAGAAGTCCTCGGCGATCTTCCGGTGCTGGATATACTGGCGGATGAGCTCTTCATCGGCCTGCAGGCCCAGCGACTCATAGGTATTGAGCAGGTTGGAGAGGTCTTCCCAGCCGCGGGCGGTGACGAACTGGGTGCCGTCCACGTCGGCGTTTATCTGGTAGAAGTTCTGGGGGTGCAGTTCGAGATAGCTCAGGATCGCACTGTGGATGTGGGCTGCACGGGCGTAGTCCTTCCAGACCGGCAGATCCGGCTCAATGTCCATCCGGCGGACGCGGTCGAGGGTGACAATGTCGAAATCGCGGACGGATTTATTGTACTCCGGCGGGTTGCCTGCCGCCACGATGACCCAGCCCGCAGGCACGGCCTGATTGCCGAAGGTCTTGCACTGCAAAAACTGCAGCATGGTGGGGGCCAGCGTCTCGGAGACGCAGTTGATCTCGTCGATGAAGAGGATGCCCTCTTTCAGACCGGTGGCCTCCATCTTGGCGTAGACGCTGGCGATGATCTCGCTCATGGTGTACTCCGTCACAGAGACGTCCCGGCCGCCGTAGTTGCGCTGACGGATGAAGGGCAGGCCCACGGCGCTCTGGCGGGTGTGATGGGTGATGGTATAGGCCACCAGCGCCACGCCGCACTCCCGCGCCGCCTGCTCCATGACCTGGGTCTTGCCGATGCCCGGAGGCCCCATCAGCAGGATGGGGCGCTGGCGGATGGCCGGGATGGCGTATTCGCCCAGAGCATCCTTGGCGAGGTACGCTTTGACGGTATGCTCGATCTCTTCTTTGGCTCGTTTGATGTTCATATTCTTTCCCTCGTTATCACGAATTGTTGAGGTCACGGTAGAGGTCGTCTTCCTCCGCCAGCACTTCGGACAAGGCCGAGGCGCTGCGGGCGGCCTCGCCGGTAAATTCTTCTTCGTCCAGCACCACTTTCATTGCCCAGGGCGGCACATTGGCATCGTCGAAGCGGTCTCCCAGAAACAGAAATGCCGTGTCGTAAGCCGGGCGGCGGGCCGGGTAAGTCCCCATACCGTCGGTAAAATAGAGCAGACCCCGGAGGTTTGAGAACTTCTTCTCGGCGCAGAGCTGGCTGACGTACTCGAAGGCGGGCCGGAAATCGGTGCCGCCGCCGCCCCGCAGCTCGAAATGGTTCATGGCACGGATGAGGTCGTCTTCGTTTTTGACGGGAATATCCTGCCGCACCGCATTGTCGGCCTGGATGAGGTGGAGATTCATCCGATGGAAGAAATTCTCCCTGCCCTTCAGCAGAGTGTACGTCTCGGCCAGAAAGGCCCGCACCAGCTCACCCGAGGTGGAGTAGCTGGTGTCGATGACGAGGGCCAGCTCTTCTATCTTCTTGCTTTCCCGGGTCTCCAGCGGCTCGATGAGGGGCAGGTTGCCGTAGACCGACAGGCCGTAGGTATAAAAGTTCAAATCGAACTCGTCCGGGTCGAGGTGGACTTCCTCCCGGGTGACGCAGAACCGGCGCAGGAAGTCGCCGTAGCTGCGGCGGCTGCGGTTTGCGGCTTTGATCTGCTCCCGCATGGCGTCCGCGCCCTCACCGGCCTCTTTGTCCCGGAGTTCCAGCTCTGTCTGCATCCGCTCGCCGATTTTTTGCCACGTCTTCTGGGGCAGCGGCGCAGGCATCTGCTGGGGCTGTTCGGGGGCATCTTTGGGCCAGAGGCGGTGGTCGTCGGTGTAGAATTCTTTTTCCAGCTGGCGGAGCACGCCGGGTGTCTGCCGCACCAGCCAGCGGTAGATGGGTGCTGCAGCAGCCACTTTTTCCTGCGCGATGATCTCCTCATAGGCGTGTTGGCGCACCCACGTCAGGGGGCGCTGGACGCTCTTGCGGCCAAGACCGTCGATGACGTTCTCCACCGCAATGTCACACGCAAGGTCCCACAGGCGTCTGTCCCGCTTTCCGCGCAGCCAGAGGTGGCGGAAGATGCAGTGGAACACCGTGTGGAGGTAGAGCCGGTTGAGATATTTGGGGTTCTTCTGGTAGAGCCGAAGCAGGGCGCTGGGCTGGTAGCAGAGGATGGTCCCATCCGTCGCCAGCACGCCGCACCGCTCGTCGGCGGTGGGCGTCAGGGCCGAGAGGGCCTGGTCCAGAAAGCGGAAGTCCAGATACAGCCCGCTGCGCACCACGGCCAGCACCTCGCCGCCCATCCGGGCCTGCCACTCTTCGTGAGTCTCGGGCCGGGCCGACTGGAAGGGCTTGCGGGGGTCAAAAAACTTTTCCTTCTCAGAAATCAAAATCATACCTCTTCTTTTGGGGCGCAGCGGCACGCTTTTTGTGCTCTGCGTCGGCCAGCAGGGCGGCAGCTTCGGCATTGTCGGCCTTGGCCGCGAGGGCAGCACCCTCGGCAAAAGCGTTGGCGTCCATCACATCCAGCGCCAGCAGGGCTTTGACGCCCTCGGTGTCCTGCGCCTTGAGCAGACGGGTCAGCACCCGCCCGGTGTTGGTCTTGAGGAAGTCCCGGTATGCATCCCGGGCGGCATCGCTCAGCTGCCACGGCCAGCGCAGGCGGTCGAAGCAGAGCATCGCCATCACGGAAGCGTCGTCGGCGTCGTGGCCCTGCGGGAAGATGGCGTCGTACTCCGCCGGGAGAAGCTTATTTTCGAGAAAGCACTGCCGGTAGTGGTAGCCCTGCCCCGAAAAGGTGTGGAGCAGGATGTGGGCGGGCGTCTCCTCGATGTCCTCCCAGTAGGCGGGATACCACAGCCCCGCCCGGGGTGCGGCCTCCCCCACCGGCCAGAACAGCGCCCGCACGGCCTCGGTGATGCTGCCCACGAGGGCGAACAGGCCGGTGGCCTGCTCGGGCGTGGCGCGGACGATGAGGTCTTCCAGCGCAAAACAGTTGAGGAAGACATCGCTGCCCATGGTCAGCTCTCCTGTCCCGGCAGTCAGGCGGCGCAGCCTGCGGCAGTTGTAGAATGTGCAGCTGCCGATGACCCGCAGACTCTCCGGCAGGGTGACTTCTTCGAGGAAGTTCCCGCAGATGGGGTGGAGCTCGTCGTCCTGCGCCGGGGCGGCGGGGGCGTCGAAGTCAAAGCTGTACCGCCCTTTGCCGCTCACATCCCGGCCAAAAGCACGGGTCAGACAGAGCGTACCGTCCTCGGCCCGCTCATAGCGGCAGATCTTTTCCGGCCCGGGCAGACCCCGGGGCTTTTCGGAAAAACAGTAATCTCCCAGTTCGGTGATGGGCCACTGGCCCTCCCCTTCCGGCGCAGGAACAGCCCCGGGCAGCTTTACGCAGGGCTCGCCGCCGTACACCCGCACAAGGCGGGCCGTGCCGCCCGCCAGCGGCAGAATATCCAGTATCATAAGAACCTCGCTCACAAAAAAGCTGCCGCACAGACACGCCGTGCAGCAGCTCCGTTCAAAACTTCATCACTGTGCGGCCTGTGCAAGGCAATCGTTCATTGCCGCAAATACCGCGTCGCTGGTCATGGTGCTGCCGGAGACAGCATCCACCCCGACGGTCGAGCCAGCCGCCAGCAGGGAGGCCGACAGCGTCTCTGCCGCCTTGCCGCCCAGCTCCGGCGTCTCGCCGGAAGCGTCGATCACAACATTGGTCACCTTGCCGCCGGTGATGGTCACGGTGACGCCCACCTCGCTCAGACAGCCCTGCGCACTGGCGGTGTAGGTGCCGTCGGTGTAGGTGTCGGCATTATCGGCAGCAGGCACGGTGCCGGTGCTCGAGATATAAAGGGCCAGCACGATGCCGAGGACGACGTCCAGCACCAGCATGAGGATCATGTTGCGGGTCATGTGTTTTTTCATGGTCTGTGAAGTGCTCCTTTTGCGATGTTTGGGGTCCGCTCGTTACTTTGCGGGCTTGAAGCTGTCGCGCAGGGTCACGACACGATTGTACACGCCGGGGTTCTTCGAGTCGGGAGTGAAGAAACCGGTGCGCACGAACTGGAACTTATCGCCGGGCTTTGCGTCGGCCAGAGCCTCTTCCAGCTTGCAGCCCTTGCGGACGACAACGCTGTCGGGGTTCAGATAATCCTTGTAGTCGCTGCCCTCGGGGATGGCGTTCATGTTCGCCTCGGTGAAGAGCTTGTCGTACAGGCGCACCTCGGCATCCACGGCGTGGGCGGCGCTCACCCAGTGGATGGTACCCTTGACCTTGCGGCCATCGGCAGGGTTGCCGTTGCCGGTCTCGAGGTCGGCGGTGCAGTGGATGACAGCGATGCTGCCGTCGGGATTCTTCTCGACGCTCTCGCACTTGACGATATAGCCGCCCATCAGACGGACTTCGCCGCCGACGGTCAGGCGCTTGAACTTCGGAGGCGGCACCTCGGCGAAGTCCTCGTTCTCGATCCACAGCTCCTTCGTGAAGGCGACCTTGCGGGTGGTGGTGTCGTTGGCTTCCCGGTTGGGGTTGTTGGCGATGTCGAAATACTCGGTCTTGTCGGCGGGATAGTTGTCCACCACCAGCTTGACGGGGTCCAGCACGGCGATGCGGCGCTGTGCGGTCAGGTCCAGCTCGCTGCGGATGCAGGCTTCCAGCTGGCGCATATCAATGAGGTTGTCGGACTTGGAGATGCCGGCCTCACGCACGAAGGTAAAGATAGAAGAAGCGGTGTAGCCGCGGCGGCGCAGGCCGCACAGGGTGGGCATCCGGGGGTCATCCCAGCCGTCCACGATGCCCATCTCCACCAGCTCACGCAGATAGCGCTTGCTCATGACGGTGTTGGTCATGTTCAGGCGGGCGAACTCGCGCTGCTTGGGGAACTCGGTGCCAAAGATGTTCTCGATGACCCAGTTGTACAGCGGGCGGTGGTTCTCGAACTCGAGGCTGCACATGCTGTGGGTGATGCCCTCGATGGCGTCCTGGATGGGGTGGGCAAAGTCGTACATCGGGTAGATGCACCACTTATTGCCCTGACGGTGATGCTCGGCGTACTTGATGCGGTAGATGGCCGGGTCACGCATGTTCATGTTGGGGCTGGCGAGGTCGATCTTGGCGCGGAGGGTCTTTTCGCCCTCCTTGAACTCGCCTGCACGCATCCGGCGGAAGAGGTCGAGGTTCTCTTCCGGGGTGCGGTCGCGCCACGGAGAGGGACGGGAGGGCTTGCCTGCGTCGCTGCCGCGGTACTCGCGCATCTCGTCGCGGGTCAGGTCATCGACGTATGCCTTGCCCTCGAGGATGAGCTTTTCGGCATACTCGTAGCACTTGTCGAAGTAGTCGCTGCCGTAGAAGATGCCGCCGTTGGGGTCGGCACCCAGCCAGTGCAGGTCCTCGATGATGCTGTTGACATACTCCTCCCCTTCGCGGGCGGGGTTGGTGTCGTCGAGGCGGAGGTTGAACTTGCCGCCGTACTGGTTTGCGATGGACCAGTTGATATAGATGGCCTTGGCGCTGCCGATGTGCAGGTAGCCGTTGGGCTCCGGCGGGAAGCGGGTATGGATCTCGCGGATCTGTCCTTCGGCGAGGTCGGCGTCAATGATCTCGGTCAAAAAGTTTTTATCTGCCATAGTGGCGTTCCCCCTGTCAGGGCATAGCAAGCCCGGAATTACACGTTTGATACCCCTTATAATACACTATTTCCCGCTTTCCTTCAAGGTGGAAAGCCGAAGTTCCATCTGTTTTCGGCGTCGTTTTGCGAAAAAGCTTTCCCTGTCTCCCGCTTTTTGCAAAAAAAGCGAAATTCATGCTTGACATTCCGCACAGAATCTTATATAATAATCAAGCATTCAGCGAATGTGGAATATCTGTAGGGGTATAGCTCAGTTGGTAGAGCAGCGGTCTCCAAAACCGCGTGCCGTGAGTTCGAGACTTACTACCCCTGCCACAAGCGCACAGAGAGTACTCTGTGCGTTTTGTTTTTGTATTTTTCCCGGAATGTCAGACTTTCCAAAACTTTTTTGACATTTTCCGAAATTCATGCTTGACAACCGCGCGTTTCTCAGGTATAATAACACACGTTCCGGCGGTCAACCGCCAGAAACGATGCACTTGAGCGATCATGGCCCGGTAGCTCAGTTGGTTAGAGCACCAGCCTGTCACGCTGGGGGTCGTCGGTTCGAGCCCGATCCGGGTCGCCATTTGCTGCTATAGCTCAGTTGGTAGAGCGCATCCTTGGTAAGGATGAGGTCTCCAGTTCGAATCTGGATAGCAGCTCCATCGAGAAAAACCACTTGAATCCTTGCGGTTCAGGTGGTTTTTTGTATTTCCGGTCATTTTTACCACCCGGTTTTTCTTTTTGCTGCGCAAAAAGGCCCCCCGGCACCATGCGGACGTGCCGGGGGGCTTTGCAATATGGAGGAAGCAGGGCGATGCGGTACGCCCCGCCGGGGTAAGTCAGTGGATCAGCTCGTTATGAGCTGCGCCGTTGATGGTGAGCCGGGCCTCGCCGCCGTTGTGGGCAAGCACAAAGGGGGTAGCATCGGGGCCCATGGCCAGCATCTCGTCGATGACAAGGCTGGACTCCCGGCTCCGGGTGCGGAACACCACCACATCGGCACCCTGTGCCTTGATGGCCCGCAGGTCGCCCAGCACAGCGTTGAGGGCGGCATCCTCAGAGGGTACCGCAATGATGTACCGGCCATCCACCACAGAGGTCTCGTAGGTCTCTGCGCCGGTCACGGTGTAGTTGGGGGCGCTGTTGGTGCTCTCCCGCTCCAGCATAGGCACCCAGTCCCGCTGCTCGGTGGCATCGCAGGTCTGGCACTTGTACACCGTGTAACCCCTCTCCGTATAGGTGGGGGCAACAGTCTTCACCGGCTCCGTGTAGGTGTGTACGCCGGTGGGCTCGGTCTCGTCACCCCGCTTGGTCGCATGGCACACCGAGCACTCATACACGGTGTAGCCGCCTGCCACGCAGGTAGGCTCCACGGTCTCACCCTTCACCCACGTGTGGGCGATGACATCAGTATAATCCTTGTTTTCGGTCTGGCCGCAGACGCTGCACTCATACACGGTGTAGCCCTTCTGGGTGCAGGTGGGGGCAACGGTCTCGCCCTTCACCCAAGTATGAGGCAGGCAGGCCACAGGCTCTGTTTTTGCAACACTGCCGCAGTAGAAGCACCTGTAAATCTTCTCGCCCGGTGTGCTGCAGGTAGAGGGTATGGTCTCTGAGAGGTAGGTTTTGTCCTCTGTGTGGTTGCAGTTGCCATCAAGCCTGTTCGACACGTCCTTCCATTCGCCGTTCTCTTTGAATTGTCTAGTATGATCCGGTATATTGCCGTCCTCAAGGTTTATTCGGGCGTCCAGCACAGCTCCATCGCTGGCTTGATCCTTGTTGAACTTGTTTCCATTGATAGTACACTCACCCTCGATTTTTGCCTGATCCTTGAGTGTCAGATTACATTCTATGCCATAAAACTCACCGTTCACCTGCGCATTGTTCGATATGGTGACCCCACCACTTGTACTCTGCGAGCCGCCGCCAATCTGGCCTTCCCCTACTGTTACATTGGCATTGCCGGAAATATTGACTGTACTGTTTCTTCCAGTAATGCCCTCATGCGCCTTCACGGTGGCATTGTCGGAAATGTTGATGACGCCGTTCTTGCTTCCGTTGTCTTCGTTACTGCCTCCGATGCATCCTTCAGTATTTACCTTAGCGTTATCAGAAATCGTGATTTTTTCATTCTTGCCGGACGATTGTCCAATATTACCGCCCCAGATATAACCGTTATTATCAATCTTCTTGACATTTACCTGTGCATTTCCGGAGATCTCAATTTCTGTGGTGCATTCGCTATCATCGTTATAATTTTTGTAGCTGCCACGAATATCGCCCGTAACATCCACCACCGCATTGCCGGTGATCTTGATGCCGGCAGCATTGCCTTCCTTGCTGCCGAAATCGCCATCCACTACGATAGTACCGTTGTTGATCTCAATATCTTTGGTGCCAGCCGCATCCTCATAGTGGTTATAAGAATGGTTCCGTCCTCCGATGGCGGCTCCGTTATCATAGCCCTTCAGGGTGAGCTTCTGGTCGGTATCCTGCGCCGTGATGGTGAGCTTGCCGGTGCTGACATCATCGTTTTTCTGGATGCCGGCACTGTTTCCATATCCGTTCAGGGTGTTATTGCCCTCTACTTTGATCTCCACATTGCCGCCGCCCTGAATATCAATGGCTGCCTTGCCACGAGTAGTCGTATCAGCAGCATTCGGCTGGTCGATGGTGGCATTCTTCAGCTTCAGCTTGACCAGCGTGTTGGCAAAGATCTGGATGATGCCTCTGCGTTCTCCCTCGCTACTGCGCTCTCCCTCGCCGCTGCTGCGGGCCGGAGCCTTGCGGGGGCCATTGGAGGCGTCATTAGAGGTGTCGTCAGAGGCGCTGGTGGAAGCCACGGCAGAGGCCTTGGCCTCTGGCTTGGGCTGACCCTCGTCCTCTGCTTTGGGCTCCTGCCGCTCGTCAGCGGAAGCATTCAGCTCCCCGTTTGCAGGGGCATTGGTGCTCTTCTCCTTCTGCTGGGGGTCAGAGAGTTTTTCTTCCGCATCCAGCGCCCGGTATGTATCGCTGGAACTGCCAGAGCCGCTGGAACTACCAGAGCCGCTGGAGCTACCAGAGCCGCTGGAACTGCCGGAGCAATTTTTTTCTTCGCATGATTTTTACCTCCCGTTTTGTATTTTGTGGCTTTTCTGCCAAATTTATTATACCCCCCCTACCGCCTGTGCAATATGACGGTTGAACAATCTTGCCCCACTTTTTTTAGCAAAAATGACAAAAAACGCCGTTGGCCCGCACCTTTTGTGCAGGCCAACAGCGTTATCGTCCATGTATCCCGGCTAAAATATCACGATGGTGCGTTTGCCCCCACTGCCCCGCCGGGCCGGAGCAAACAAAAAACACCCCGAAGCCTTGATGGCTTCAGGGTGTTCTGAGCTGGAGCTGCTATCCAGATTCGAACTGGAGACCTCATCCTTACCAAGGATGCGCTCTACCAACTGAGCTATAGCAGCACACTCACAGCTCAATTATAATACCATAAACTCTGCCGCATTGCAAGCGTTTTTTGCAAAAAAATCTGGCATTTTGCGTTTTTCTGCCCGGATGCAAAAAAACGGCTGCCGTTTTTCCACGGCAGCCGTCTGCATTGTTGAAACTATCACTCGATGAGGCCGTTCAGCAGGGCCAGGCACTTGCGGCTGTGCAGCTTGCGGATGGCCTTTGCCTCGATCTGGCGGACGCGCTCACGGGTGACGCCGAAGTCGCGGCCCACCTCTTCCAGCGTGCGGGGACGGCCATCGTCCAGACCAAAGCGGAGACGGATGACCTTCTCTTCACGGGGGGTCAGGCTCTTGAGGGCCTGATTGATCTGCTGGGCCACCATGGCGCGGTCAGCAGCCTTGCCGGGAGCCTCGGCATTCTCGTCGGCGACGAAATCGCCCAGAGAGGAATCCTCTTCCTCGCCCACGGGGCTTTCCAGGCTGGCGGGCTCCTGTGCCATCCGCTGGATCTCACGCACGCGCTCGACGCTCATGTCCATGGCCTTTGCCAGCTCTTCCGGGGTGGGCTCGTGGCCGTTCTGGTAGACCAGCTGGTTGGTGGCCTGACGCATCCGGTTGATGGTCTCGACCATGTGCACCGGGATGCGGATGGTGCGGGCCTGGTCGGCGATGGCGCGGGTGATGGCCTGACGGATCCACCAGGTGGCGTAGGTGGAGAAGCGGAAGCCGCGGTCACAGTCGAACTTCTCGGCAGCCTTGATCAGGCCGATGTTGCCCTCCTGGATCAGGTCCAGGAATGCCAGATTGTGGCCCACATGCTTCTTGGCGATGGAGACCACCAGACGGAGGTTCGCTTCGCTCAGGCTGCGGCGGGCGTTCAGGCCGTCGCGGCGGGTCTTCAGCAGCTCCTGACGGCGCTCCTCGGTCAGGGGGCCGTTCTCCACAGCCTCCATGGCCTCTTCCTCAGCAGCCTTTTCCTCGGCGTCCACGCTGGGCTTCTCGCTGCCCTCTTCGTCGATGTCCTCGGTGTAGCTGCGGCTGTTCTCGTCCTCCTCGAACGAGAAGCGGGCGCTGTTCTTCTTGATGTACTCGGGCGCACCGTACTTCTGGCGGTCGGCCTGCAGGATATGGGCAGCCTCGGCGCCGGCGTGGATGCGCTTGCTCAGGTCAACTTCCTGCTCCGCGCTCAGCAGAGGGATCTGGCCGATCTGCTTGAGGTAGTTCTTGACGGGGTCGTCCAGCAGCTCATCCATCGCAGCCTTCAGGTCGGCGGGGTTCTCCTCGGCGGCTTCTTCCTCGTCCTCGCCGCCCAGACCCAGCTCGTCGCTGTTGTTCTCGGCGTTTTCCACCTCGGCGATGATGCTGTCTACGTCCAGATTCACATCGGCGTCGGCCTCATCCTCGATGATCTTGATGCCGCGCTCTTCAAGGAGCGTATAGAGCGTTTCCACATCCATCCTGCACTGTGCAGCCAAAGTTTTGGCCTCCTGTGCCGACAGGGTGCCTTCGCCTTTCGTCAACAGTTCCTTCAAAGTCATGCCCATTTCGCTCTCTCCTTCTCACTGCGGGGGAAGCGCCCCGCAAGTGAACTTGTCTCATAGTTTCGGCCTTGCTTCATAGAAGTTGTTTTCATGGCCAGAGTGTGCAATGGCTGTGAAAACAGCTTCTCAAATCACAAGACCTCCGTTGACGCCGAACACCTGGCCGGTGATGTAGCCGGCGTCTTCTCCGGCGAGGTACAGCAGAAGTTTTGCCACCTCTTCGGCGGTGCCGAGACGGCCCACAGGGGTCTCTTCGGCCAGCGCCGCTTTGTCCTCAGCAGTGAACGAGGCCATCATATCGGTGTCGATGACGCCGGGGGCCACACAGTTCACGGTGATGCCGCTGGGACCTTCTTCTTTTGCCAGCGCCTTGGTCAGGCCGATGAGGCCCGCCTTGGCGGCGGAATAGTGTACCTCGCAGCTGCCGCCGGTCTGGCCCCACATACTGCTCACGGTGAGGATACGGCCCGCTTTGCGGCGTATCATCCCGGGCAGGGCCAGCTGGCAGAGGTTGAACGCACCGGTCAGGTTGACGTCCAGCATCCGCTGCCACTCTTCCGGCGTGATGTCGGTGAACAGCTTCTGCTGGGCGATGCCCGCGTTGCTCACCAGCACATCCACCCGGCCCAGCGCCTGCTCGGCGGCGCGGAAGGCCAGCTCACAGCTGGCCCGGCTGGCCACGTCACACTGGATGGCCAGTACGCCCGGCAGCTCCTTCTGCAGGGCTGCGGCGGCCTCGGCGTTGGTGTGGTAGAACACTGCCACCCGGCAGCCCGCCGCGTAGAATGCGCGGGCTGCTGCTGCGCCGATGCCCCGGTCGCCGCCCGAGATGAGGACGGTGCGGTCCTTCGCCGCCGGGGCAGTGCTCTGGGGCTCTGCTGCTGGTTCCGGCTCGCGTTCCGGTGCCGGTGTGTTCTCCGGCGCAGCGCTGACCGGCGTTTCCCTCGTTTCCTGCACCGGCGGTGCGGCCGCAGCCGCTTCTTCCGGCTCGGGCAGGGTCGGCCTGCGCTGTTCTGTCTTCGGCCCGGCGTCTGCAAGGTCAAATGTCAGCTCAAATTCGTCGTTGTACAAGAGTCAAACCCTCCTGTCCACTATTTTCGGCCGCAGCGCCTCTTCGTGTCAAAGCCTCTGCGGCGGGAAAGGAAACAGCTTCCCCCACCCCGCCGGAGCTGCGCTCTGCTCACTTTTTCCGGTCTAGGCCGGCTCTGCGGCGCGCCCGGCGGCATTTGTGTGGTTTCGACAAGTTTCCATTGAATAATATAGCACAATCGGGCGAAAAAATAAAGTGGTCACCGGTGATTTTTTCACGCAGTTCCCACTTTTTTCACAGATTCAGGGGTTCACGGGCGGCTTCCAGCGGGGCTTTGCGGCCCGCCTGGCCCGCAGTGAAACGAAAAATTCCTGCAAAAGCTGCTGTGCCTCATCGGCCCGCAGTCCCTTTTCGATGACAGGGTGATGGTTGAAGGGCTGGGCGAAGAGGTCTGTCACCGAGCCGCAGCAGCCCGCCTTGACGTCGGCGGCGCCGTACACCACCCGCTTGATGCGGCTGTTGATGATGGCACCGCTGCACATGGGGCAGGGCTCCAGCGTCACGAACAGCTCACACTGCCACAGCCGCCAGCCGCCCAGCTTTTTGCAGGCCGCGTCGATGGCCAGCAGCTCCGCGTGGTGGAGGGCGTTTTTCTCCGTCTCGCGGGTGTTGTGGGCGGCAGAGATGATCTCTCCGTCCTTCGCCACGACCGCGCCCACCGGCACTTCGCCCAGCGCAGCGGCCTTCCGGGCCTCTTCCAGCGCCGCGCCCATCAGCTCAAAATCGGTCATCCCATTCCCCTTTCTGCCAGCCGTGCGGCAAACACGAGGCAGTTATTTATAATATGTAACGCGCTGCCGGGCCATACGCTCTTCGCTTTCTGAGCCGCCCAGCCGAAGATGAACCCCATGCCCAGCCCATAGGCCCGGGCCGTCCAGCTGCCGTGCAGGGCCGCAAAAATCACAGCCTGCACCACCACAGCCCCCGCGCCGCCCAGCGGCTGCAAAAGATAGAGCGCCCCGCCCCGGAAGGCAAGCTCTTCTGCCAGAGGGGTCACAAGGCAGATGCGCAGCGCAGCCCACCCGAGGGCCGCGCCCTCGGGCAGAGCCGTCTTTTCCGCCGGGAGCAGCAGCTGTGCTCCCGCCGCCAGCAGCCCCCAGAGCACGGCCGCCTCGGCCAGGACCCGGCACTGAGCCGGAAAAGACGGTTTTTCCGTTTCCCTTGTCAGTCTTTTCACGGCGCACCCCCCTGTCGGCGGACATTGTACCATACTGCCGCCCCGTTTTGCAAGCAGTTTTTCGTTCATGCGAAGAAATTTCACTCAAAAGATTGACATACCGCCCGGCGTTCTGGTATACTTTGTACGACTTTTTTATGGATTTGTCGTTTTACCAAAGACACACGATGAACGCACCCATGGAGGTACGAACTATATGATACGCATTCTTACCGATTCCGCATCCGACATCCTGCCCGCCGAGGCCGCGCAGCTGGGTGTGGACGTCATCCCCCTCAACGTCACCCTCGAGGACGGCACCGTCATCCGGGACGGCGTGGACCTGACTCCCAGCGAGTACTACGAGCACATGGCCGGCTGCAAAAAGCTGCCCACCACCAGCCAGCCCAGCCCTGAGCTGTTCGAAAAGTTCTACGCCGAGGCTGCTGCCGCCGGAGACGAGGTCGTGGGCATCTTCCTGTCCCATGAGCTGTCCGGCACCTATCAGTGTGCGAAGCTGGCCGCAGACCTGGCCAACGTGGACAACGTCCTCTTCGTGGACAGCACCAATGTCTGCCTCGGCGAGGGTCTGCTGGTGCGTATGGCCGCACACCTGCGGGATGAAGGCAAGTCCGCCGTCCAGATCGCCGCCACCCTCGAGCACGCCAAGGAGCACCTGCACCTCGTTGCCGCCATCGACGACCTGAAGTATCTGCGCAAGGGCGGCCGTCTGCCCGCCGCCGTCGCCGTGGCCGGCGGGATGCTGGGCATCAAGCCCCTCATCACCATCAAGGAGGGCAAAGTCGCCATGGCCGGCAAGGCCCGGGGTCTGCCCGGCGCATACGTCGCCCTCTTCAAGAAGATCGAGGAACTGGGCGGCGTCAACCCCCGTTTCCCCTCTCTGGCCGGTTACACCATCAGCACCCGCGAGGTGAACCCCATCCAGACCTATCTGGTGGACAATCTCGGCCTTTCCGAGCCGCTGGTGCGCCAGATCGGCTGCGTCATCGGCACCCACGCCGGTCCCGGTGCGTTTGGTCTGGCCTTCTTTGATAACGGGCTGGTCATCGACTGATAGGATATGATAAAAGGCTGCTGTGCAGACGCACAGCAGCCTCTTTTCGTTTTTATCGCAATTTTCAAAAATAGTGCCTATCGAAATGGCATATTTGCGATATGCAGTTTGCGGATGTTGCTTGTGCATTAAAAACGCAAACTGCTATACTTACAGCATATCCGTGATGAGCTTGCCCAGCAAAAGCACCAGCACCACGAGCATCATGGGGCGGATGAATTTTGCGCCCTTTCTCAGGGCAAAGTGGGAGCCGATGATGTTGCCGACGATGTTGCTGATGGCGCAGGGGATGCCCACCGGAAAGACCACCAGCCCGCTGCTCAGATAGGTGAAGAGGCTGGCGTAGTTGCTGGCAAGGTTGAGCACCTTGGCGTTGCCGTTGGCGGTGCGCAGGTCGAAGCCCATCAGGCTGGTGAAAGCGATGATGGCAAAGGTCCCGGTGCCTGGCCCCACCATGCCGTCGTACAGACCGATGCCGAGGCCGATGCCCAGGGCCAGCAGGGCCTTTTTCAAATTCAGGGTGCCGTCATCCCGGTTCTTGTCCGGGAGGTTGCGCTGCCACAGGATGATGACCGCCGCGATGGGCAGGATGATGAACATCATCATCTGCAGCACCTCATCGCTGAGCATCAGGACGATGTGTGCGCCCAAGGCACTGCCCGCAAAGCTTCCGATGGCGGCGAGGATGCCCACCTTGATGTTCATCGCGCCGTTCTTGAAGAAGCTGGCCGTGGCGAACGTCGTGCCGCAGGCGGCGCTGAATTTGTTGGTGGCGTAAGTATAGTGAGGCGGCAGGCCCGCGAAGAGATAGGCCGGCAGACTGATGAGTCCGCCGCCGCCCGCTGCCGAATCCACAAAGCCCGCAAAGCCGGTCATGAACACCAGAAATGCCATCATCGGCAGGCTGATTTGAATACCCATTGTTATAATTCCCCTTAATATTCCTATTTTTTCCACGATTTTACTTGTACAGCTCACCCTCGCAGGCCAAGATCTGGTCGAGTATCATCCGGGACACCCGGGCGCCGTAGACCATGGAGGGATGGTCATTGTACTCGATGATGTCGTGGAAGTCCTTGTTCATCAGGACGATGACATACTCGCCGTAGGGAGTGTGGACGATGCCGCCGTCGTTGCGGCAGGCGTTCATGCTGCCGCTCTTGCTGGCCACCCAGATGAGTTCCGGCTCGCCGGTCTCCTCGCAGTCGAGATAGAACTGAGGGAAGTCGTGGGTCAGCATGGTATTGTAGTGCTGCTGACGGAAGATGGCCAGCATCTCGGCGCTGGCCTCAGCGCTGACGAGCGTTCCCTTTGCCACCTGCGCAAACAGCGAGGCGTAGTCCCGGGGCGTCGTGGTGCCGAGGTCGTTGTAAAGATCAAAGTGGAGCGGGTTGTGCAGGACGGTGTGGGCAAAGCCCATCTCCCGGATGCAGGCGTTGATGGTGTCCAGCCCCAGATAGTCGATGACCATGTTGGTGGCGATGTTGTCGGAGCAGATGATCATCATGGTGGCGGCATCCTTGACTTTCAGACTTGCGCCCACGCCCAGCGCCCGGAGCATACCGGAACCGTCCACAAAGTGCTCGGGCTTGTAGGTGATTTTTTCCTCGAGGCTGGCTTTGCCCCGGCTGGCCTGCAGATACAGGGCTGCGAGGATATATGCCTTGATGGTGGAAGCCGTCTCAAATTCCTCGTCGGCCCCGATTTCGACCGTGTGGCCGTGCAGATCGTCCACAAAGACGCTCATCTTGCCCTGATAGGAATACAGCTCGGCGGCAATACGCTTTTCCAGCGTCATGTTTTTATCCATTTTGGAATCTCCCTGTCGTTTTATACATTATTTAGAGGTTTTCTTCGAAGAACCGCCGGGTGTTGCGGTAGAAAATGGCCTCCACCTCGTCCTCGGTGAAGCCCTCGCGGCGGAGTGCGTCGGCCAGCAGCGGGAGCTTGGAACAGTCGTCCATTTCCAGCTTGCCGCCGATGCCGTCGAAGTCACTGCCCAGACCGATGATCTCAATGCCGCCCACCTGCTTGAAGTGGGCCGCGTGCTTTGCCATCAGGGCCGTGGTGCTGCGGCAGAGCTTTTCTTCGGGCTGGTTGTCGAGGAAGCCGCTGCAGTAGTTCAGACCCACGAGGCCGCCCTTGTTGGCGAGGGCGCGGATCATCTCGTCGGTGAGGTTGCGGCAGTGGGGTGCGAGGGCGCGGCAGTTGGAGTGGCTGGCCGCAAAGGGGCGGGTGGAGTGCTCCACAATGTCCCAGAAGCCCTTGTCGGACAGGTGGCTCACGTCTGCGATGATGTGCAGACGCTCCATCTCGGCCAGGAACTCGAAGCCCTTTTCTTTCAAGCCCGTCTCGGTGTTGGGGGCGCAGGGCCAGATGTTGTGGCCCCCGCCGGGGACGACGTTGGGGCTGGCAAGCTCGTTCTCGTGGTTCCAGGTCAGGGTCATCATGCGGACGCCCAGCTCGTACATCCGGCGCAGCACGCCGATGCTGCCCTTGCAGCAGCCGCCTTCTTCGATGGTGAGCATTCCGCTGATCTTGCCCTCGGCGGCGTTCTTGCGGATGTCAGAGGGTTGATACACCGGAGCAATATCCTCCGGGTATTTTTCCATGATGCGTTTGAAGACGTCGATCTCTTCCAGCGCCGTCACCAGCGGGTCGGCACCGGGGGTCTTGTCGCCCAGATTGACAAAGGCGGCGAAGCACTGCAGCATATAGTCGCCCTTTTTCAGTTTCTGCAGGTCGATGTGCAGATCATTCTGCGCAAAGCTCTTGGGCGTACCCGCCTTTTCGGCGTAGCGCAGCTCACTCAGGGTGTCACAATGTAGATCAAAGACTTTCATTTTGGTTCTCCTTTGATAGAGGGAAGATGCTTCTTCCTTTAAGCTACGTTCTCTTTTGCGTGCCAAAAGAGAACCAGAAAAGCACCAGCGATTTCGACGCGC
>OOBV01000865.1_pt1 | contig 24345 bp, 16 predicted proteins | sample 1671731 | NCBI WGS metagenome assembly OOBV01 (sample SAMN06348186, study PRJEB24527) | human gut metagenome | biome: human gut; feature: ankylosing spondylitis patient; material: feces | host: Homo sapiens | place: China | collected 2015-10
TGCTCCAGATGGAAGAACACCGCGATGCCGCCCACGACCAGAAGCGCGGCCGAGGCGATGAGCGCCGGCATCTGGGCGCGGCCGCCCTTTCCGCGCAGCGCCCAGAGGCACTGGGCCGCGAACAGGCCGGCCGCCCAGGCCAAGAGCGTGGTGAACAAGATAAGGGGCCATTGCAGTTCCATTATTCCCCACCCTTCCAGTCGCGGTCGCGCAGGATGTAGGCGAAATGCGGGCCGTTGCCCACGTCGGGCAGATGGTGCACGTCGGCCTCGGTATACTCCTTGGCCATGTCGCCCAGCTTCACGCGGTTGCCGGTGTACAGATTGTCATAGGAGCGATCAACGTCGTAGCCGATCTCCGGCGCCTCGAAGGAGTCGATGCCCTCGTCCAAATCGCCGAAGAAGCGGGCGCGGCCGCCGCACTGGATGACGCACTGGGGCAGGCCGCCCTGGGCGGTGATCTGCTCGCAGAGCGTGCACTTCTCCACGACGCGCTCCTCCTCGTTCAGGTAGCGCACGCCGTAGGGGCAGGCCATGGCGCAGAACTGGCAGCCGATGCACTTCGACTTGTCGATCTGCACGGTGCCGTCCTCCAGCTTGTGGGAGGCGCCCGTCGGGCACACCTTCACGCACTCGGGGTTCTCGCAGTGCTGGCACTGCACGGGCAGGTAGTACATCTCCACGTCGTGGGCGCTCGTGGCGCCGGCCTTCAGGCTCGGGCCGATGCGGAGCACCTTGTTCCAGTACGAGCCGATCGGCACGTTGTTCACGGCCTTGCACGCGACCATGCACGCCAGACAGCCCACGCAGCGGTTCAGGTCGGTGACGATTGCTTTGTTCGCCATGGCTTAGGCCTCCTCTCGGATATCGTAGTTGGGCAGCCATTCCTTCAGGCGCGGGTCGGAGGCGTCGCAGATGATCTGGGTGCCGTCCTCCGGCGCGCAGGGGATGACCTTGCCGTCGGGGCAGTTCTCGGGCGTGGCCTTGTAAATCTTCACCGGCACGCCGCGCATATGGTGCGAGCTGATGAACTTGTCCTGGCCCTCCGGGTCCCAAATGCACTCGATGTTGGAGAGCAGGCAGCCGTGGGTCGGCGCCGGCAGCTCCGGGAACCACCAGGCATGCTCGGCGTTGGCCCAGCCGGGGGCGATGCCGTGGTACAGATCGACGCACTGGCGCACCTTGCCCCACGCGGTCTCGATCCAGGCCCAGTCGCCCTGCTTGAGGCCGAGCTTCTCGGCGTCGGCGGGGTTCAGCTCCAAACGCGGCGCCGGCCACAGCTCGCGGCACCAGGGCAGCTGGCGATGCTCGCTATGGAAGTACACCGGGATGCGACGACCGGTGGTGAGGATGATCGGGTACTCCTCAAGATCGATCTGACCACCCTGGGCAGAGGACGCGGGCGGCTCGTAGTTCGGCATGATCTCCTTCATCACGTCGAACTTGCCCGGCTCGAACTGGTTGGCCATATCGAGGCAGAACGTCTCGAACTCCATGGACCAGAAGCTCACCAGGCCCGTCGGCGTGGGGCAGCCGAAGTTGTTCACTGGCTGGCCGGTTTCGGGATCGGTCGACCAGGGAGCAGCCGTGCAGGCGTCCTTGCCCATGCGCATCCAACCGGTCTCGAAGCGGCGGTAGGTTCCCCAGCGGTTAGGCTCGATCACCTTGGCGTTGATCCAGCCGTTCTCCTGGAAGTCGTCGCGGAAGTCCTCCCAATGCTCCCACTTGCAGCCCGGATAGCGGTCGCCGAAACCGGACACCTCGTTGTGGGCCTGGAACCAATCCTCCAGACGGTCGTCGTGATGGTAGGCACCGGGCGCGTCGCCGGCAATATTGGTCCACGTGCCGTTGGGGTTGCCCTGCTTCTCGATGGCCTCGAAGATGAGGCGGTTGATGTCGTAGTCGAACTTCGTGTCGGCCGGCGGCTCGATGCAGCGCTGCGTGAGCCCGATGCCGCCCGAAGCGCCCTGGGACACGCGGATGTTGTTGATCTCGGTCCAGTGCTGGCACGGCAGGATGATGTCGGCCATCTCGGTGCCGGGGTGATGGAACATGTTGATGTCCACCCAGAAGTCCAGCTTCGAGAGCGCCTCCCACGCAAGCGTCGCGTTCGACATGTTCATGAACGAACCGGACTCGTTGATGCCGCCCTTCAGCGGGTACTCGCCCTCGCCCAGGCACGCCTTCCAAATGCAGGTGGCGTCGGCCCACTCGTTGTAGTACGGCAGAATGGGGAACTTCTCGGCGCCGATCATGTTGCCCAGCACCTCGCGGCGATCCGGGATGTTCATCGGATCGACCTGCTTGTCGGCCAGATACATCGGCGGGCACATGGGCTCGCCGGTGAGCGCCTCCATGCCCTTCAGCGTCCACTTCACCTCCTGGGGCATGTTGGTGCCGGGAGCGGCCGTGGCCTGCTCGTCGACCGGCGTGCGGGAAAGGCCGCGGTTGCCGGCCGGGCCGTCGAAGTTGCCCGAGGAGTAGATGAGGTTGAGCACCGCGCGAACCGTCTGCGCGCAGTTGCCGATCTGATCGGGCGCCAGGTTCAGGTGGATGCCGCCGTTGCCGTAAGTCTGGCCCTCGGGACGCGTGGCCCACACCGTGCACGACTCCTCGATGAGCTGCGGGTCGAGACCGGTGATCTCGCTGGCCCACTCCGGGGTGCAATCGGCCACCGACTTGGCGAGGTAGCTCCACACCGGGCGCGCGATGTGCTTCGTGCCGTCGGCCAGCGTCACCTCGTGCTCGCCTTCCAGATCGAAGTCGATGCCGGCCTCTTCCAACTCCCAGTAGGAGATCGGCGGCAGGTAGCCCTCCTGCGAGGTGCCCGCGTACACCACTTCCATCTGGTCGCGGGTGGGGGCCACGTGGTTGCAGCCCTGCCACTGGGTGGTGTCGGTATCCCAGTACACCAGGCCGCCCTTACCGTCGTTGGCCTTCTTGTTCCAGGCCATGAACTTGTGGGGGCTGCCGCCCTCTACCAGATCCATCTCCTTCAGAAGGCGCGTCTTCAGCTTCGTGCCGATAAGATCCTGCAAGGCCGGAACCTGAATCGGCGAGGAGAGATCGAGGTAGCGGCCGCCCGTGGGCTCCATGTCCTCCACCACGAGCAAGGACGCATCGGTCCAGCGCTTCACGAACTCCCAGTCGATGAGATCCTTCTCAATGAGAATGTGCTGCCAGGCCAGCGCCAGCGCGCCGTCGGTGCCCGGCTCCAGGTTCAGCCAGTAGTCGGCCTCCTTGCCCGAGCCGGACAGGCGCGGGTCGATGCAGATGTGCGTCTCGGCGGCGCTCATGCGGTCCACCAGGTTGCGGCAGCTGTCGTCGTAGTTCGAGTTCTCCGGCGCGGTGCCCCACTGCACGTACACGCGCGGCCCGTCGCGCAGCGCCATCCACGGGGCGCCGTCGACCGAGCTGATCCAGCCCATGAGACGACGCGGGCCCTTGCAGATCTCGGACGCCACATGGGCGTTGGGGGTGTCGAACAGCCACTTGTAGAACGCGTAGGGGCCGTAAACCCACTGGCGGGACGTGCCGCACATGTTGAAGATGGACTGACCGCCGTACTGATCCATGATCTCCTGGAACTTCGAGCCGATGGTTTCCATGGCCTCATCCCAGGTGATGCGCTGCCAGCCCGGCTCCTCGCCCTTGGGGTTGGTGCGCTTCATGGGATGGTAGATGCGGTCGGGGTGGTAGGCCGCCTGCAGCGACGACTGCGACTTGCCGCAGCAGTTGCCCGACGACTGGAACGACGACTGGTCGCCCTCCACCTTGACGGCGCGCCCGTTCTCCACCGTGACCCACACGCCGCACTCCATCTTGCCGCAGCCGCGGCAGCACGTGCGCACGCGCTTGATCTCGCTGCCGCGGCTGGGCGCCTCGGCGTCCTCGGCGAGTGCGGCGCCCGGCACCGCGCATCCGATGACCGCCGTGGCAGCCGTGGCCGCGGACAGCTTGGCGAAGGTACGGCGGCTCAAGTTGAGCTTACCCATCTCTCCTCCTTTTTCTCTCATCCTTTCGGGCGCCCCGGACGGGTGGCAAAATCAGGCCCCCGCCGCATCATATGTTTGCCATGATTTTTGAGTTTTCCCAGATGAGAGCTTTATTAGTCCCATGAAAAGGTCGGGGGCAAGCACGGGGTTTCGCCGTATAATTTTTGCCAAGGAAAAGGGGAGTTTTCCTTGAGGAATTCCAGGGAAAGGGCTCTCGGCGCGCACATGCGGCGACCGCCCTACCATTCTTTCTATCGAGGGGGTCGCGTGAGTTTTCGTTCCATCTCAGAGAACCTGAACGCCTACCGCGAAGAAGCCGGCAGCCATCCGGTGGCTCTCGATCGCGTGCTCGGCTTTACCTTTATTCGCGCGTGGGTATACCTCATGTTCGTGGGCGCGGCCGCCAGTTCCATGACATGGAGCGGCGAGCAGATCCCGCCTTTGTTCTACGTCGTCTCCACGGCCAGCCTCTGCGCCGTGCTCTTCGGGAGCGCGCTGGCCGGCGAGCGCTTCGTGCGCTTCATGACCCATCCGGCCGCGCGCTTCGCGGCACCCGCGCTCACCACCGGTGGAACCCTGCTTCTCGCCTCGTCGGCGGCGGGCACCGGAGCGGCCCTCTCTTTCGGCATCTTGGGCGCCATCACAACCGGCATCGGCTCGGGGCTGATCGATCTGGGCTACGGCGAGTTGTACCGCAACGAGCCACCCGCCCGCGCCACGTTCGAGGTGCCCCTGGCCTTCTTTCTGGCCGCTGTGGCGTTTTCCCTCGTCATCATGCTGCCGTCAGTTGTTGGCTGCCTCATCTGCTCGCTTCTTCCCGCCATTTCCGGCTGGATCCTGTTCGTCGAGCAGCATGCCTGGTCGCGCAAGCACCAAGCCAGCGTCCTGCCCATCGATTTCGACCTGAAGTCCTTCGCCTGGCGCATCGGCGTGTGCGCGTGCTTGGTGGGCGTGGCCGACGGCATGGTGCGGGCGGCGTTCCTCTCGTCGAACAACCTGAGCATCCACGTGTTTTTGCAGTGGCCCCTGGCCGGCGCCGGGCTGCTCACCATGGTCATCGTGTACGGCGCCGCCCTGCTCTCCTCCGAGCAGAGCACGCGCACCATCTACAAAGCGGCCATCTGCGTCATGGCCTTCTTCTTCATGCTCCTGCCCGTATTCACCAGCGCGCAAGACGTGGAAAGCGTGCTGGCCCTGGCAGGCTACGGCACCTTCAACGTGCTCATCTGGATGCTTCTGGCGGAGATCTCGTCGAACTACCGACTCTCTTCCACCGAGGTGTTCGGCATCGGGTGGGGCATGGTCACGCTCGGCGTGCTGCTCGGCTCCATCGCCGGCAACATCGTGGATCGGTTCGCCCCGTTCACACCACAATTCCTGAGCCTCATCGCCCTTATCGCCACCATGGCGGTGCTGCTCTCGTTTCTGTTCGTGTTCCGCGAAAGTGACCTCATCGCGCTGACCGAGGAGCCGGAAAGCGAGGCCGAAAGCGCCGAAGATCGCGCGCTCGCCAGCTCCAGCGACGTACCTCCCGCAGCTAGCGACAACCCCCGCCCGCGCTTCCAGGACCGCTGCTTGGAAGTGGCCGCCGCCTTCGAGCTGTCGCCGAAGGAGACCGAGGTGATGATACTCTTCGCCAAGGGCCGCTCGGCCGCCCGCATTCAAGAGGAGCTGTTCATCTCGAAGGGAACCGTGAGCACCCATTTGCGCCACATCTACCAGAAGATGGACGTCCATTCCAAGCAGGAAATGCTCGACGTCATCGAAGGCGTCACGAGGGAGTAGCCCCGCATCCGGCCGGGAGCTTCCCGACATCTATGAGCTTCTCGACGTCCATGGACTTCCCGACATTTTCTTGGGTCGGGCTGCGGGTATTCTGGCAGAAAGCCGCGTCGGGCTGCGGATTCGGAGCAAAAACCCGCAGCCCGACGCGGCTTTTTGCCAGGCAGACTGATGGCGCAGGGGAATTTCCCCCCTTGACGAATCCAACAGCCCTCAGCTACTATGCGCTGTGGGGATACCGCCCGAATTCTCGGACGGACAATGTTTGCAAAAGTCGAACCTCGGGGGCGAGGTTCATCTCTCGCTGCGTGCGAGAGGGAAGACTGCAAGCATTTGTTCAAAGGGCGGATGATATGAAAGACACTTCCTCGTTCCTCGATCTCGCATTAGACGATTCCATGGGCTTCGACCCCCTCGGCGCCTTCGACAATGATGTCGACGACGATGCCGAAGAGGTAACCGAGGGCTATTTGGGCACGCCCCACACCGATGACCCGACACCCGTTGTGGACACCCGTCCCGCGCCCGAGCGCATCGCCGACCTGTTCAGCGCCATGGCGCCGCGCCGACGCACGCTGCTCGGCATGATCACCTTCTGCGCCACGCCGCAGACCACCGACGCCCTGGACGCCGAGGTGGATCGCCTGCAGGCGGACAACTTCTCCGTGTACTCCCCCGCCTCGCTCGCGAACTTGCTCGAGCGCGCCGGAGCCCTCACCCGCGTGACCGCCGACGGCGAGCCGTACCCCGAGGGCGACCCGGAGCCGGTGCTCGTGGAAGTCGATGGCGTGTCCTACTACGAGGCCGGCGAGGCGCCGGAGGTCTGCTGGCTGGCCACAGAGGACGGCGCGGCCTACGCCGAGGCCGACAAGCCCCTCGACCGCCTGACCGACCTGCTTTCCGAGGACGCGAAGTACGCCACGATCTACGAGCGCATTCTCGGCCTTACCGCCCAGGAGAGCGGCGCCTCGATGCCGATCATCAACGAGGCCGTGGACAACGACGAGCTGCTGAAGAGCCCCCGTTTGTACGCGCCCCACTTCATCGACAAGCTGGAGAAATGCGACGCCGTGGAATGGCGCGACAAGAGCTGGCGCATTACCGAGGTCGGCCGCGCGGGACAGCGCATCGTGGCCGACCTCGTAGCCGCCCAAACCGCACCCGAGCCCGAGGCGCAGGCCGACAAGACCGCTGCGGACGCCCAATAACGCGGCGCCTTCCACCGTTTCCTTCCCGGCACCTAAGAGGCGCCCGCGCGCCTCATCGAGAACAGAGGAGATTCCCATGACCGAAACCGACACCATAGCCACTGCCGCCGCGGCAACCCCCGCCGCCGAAGAGGCGACCGACCTGGCCGCGCTAGCCGAGCTCACGGCCCAGCGCTCGGCCGTCTACCGCCTGCTCGCCCGCTTGTACCGCGTGGAGGTGGACGAGGAGTTTTTGGCCGAGCTGAAGGCCATGCGCTTCCCCGCCGCCACGGGCAACACCGCCGTGGATGCCGGCTACCGCGCCATCGCCACCTACCTGTCCGGCGCCGATGCCCATGCCATCACCGATCTGGCCGTCGATTACGTGCGCGCCTTCATCGGCCATGGCGTCGATGCCTACTCGGCCGCCTACCCCTTCGAGTCGGTGTACACGAGCCCCAAGCGCCTCATGATGCAGGAGGCCCGCGACGAGGTGCTGGCGGTCTACCGCAGCGAGGGCCTGGACAAGCTTCCCAGCTGGAAGGAGTCCGAGGATCACATCGCGCTCGAGCTGGAGTTCATGGCCGTGCTCGGCGACCGCATCGTGACGGCGGCCGAGGCGGCCGACGAGGCGGAGGTGGAGCGCCTGCTTTCCACCCAGCGCAACTTCCTAGAGGATCATTTGGCAAGCTGGGCGCCGCTCATGACCGCCGATCTGCGCCGCTTCGCGCAATGCGGTCTCTACCAGGGCCTCGCCAGCCTGACCGACGGCTTTCTGCAGGTGGAAGAGGAGTTCTTCGACGAGATTTTTGAAACCGAGGGCGAATAGCCGCGCAGCCGAAAGACAACATCCAACGAGGTCGACACCGACCACCTATGACGACGAGGGCGAATGAGAGAGGAAGAGAAGACCATGGCAGACACCGAAAACACGGCGGCCCCGAAAAAGGAGGGGCGTCCCGTCATCACGCGCCGCGCGCTGTGCGTGGGGCTCGGCGGCACGGCGGCGCTTCTGGGCCTGGGCGCGGTGCGCTACGCCGGCAGCGCACCACTCGTGCGACCGCCCGGAGGCCAGGACGAGGAGGCACTCGTCTCGGCGTGCATTCGCTGCGAGAAGTGCTACGAGGTGTGTCCGCGCGGCGTCATCGCCCCGGCTCATCTGGAGGACGGCATCCTGAACATGCGCACGCCCGTCATGAACTTCGACGCGAACTGGTGCGATTGGTGCACCGAGGAGAACGGCGGCGAGCCTCTGTGCGTGGCGTCGTGCCCCACCGAGGCGCTCAAGGTCGGCTCGACCCCCGAGACCGGCGTGCTCGGCGTGGCGGAGCTCAACCAGGATCTGTGCCTGGCCTACCGCCTCATCGGCTGTCGGTTCTGCTACGACGCCTGCGAGTTCGAGGCCATGGAGCTTGACGAGAACAACCGACCCTACGTGATCGCCGACGCCTGCAATGGCTGTGGGGCCTGCGAGAGCGTCTGCGTGTCGCTGCAGAACGGCTCCATCTCCGCCGGCGCCACCGAGCGCGCCATCATCGTCCGTCCCCTCGAGTCGTAAAGGAGGGCCGCACCTGTGAACACCAAACGACTCCGCACTATCATCCCCCTCGCCGTCATCGCCGTCATCGGCGTGGGATTCGCCACCCATGTGGGCGTGGGCACGCTGTCGGCCATCGGTTGGCAGGACATCTCGCTTCTGTGCCCCTTGGGCGCACTCGCGACTATGATCGCCACGAAGACCCTGCTCCCCCGCGCGGTCATCTCAATCGTCATCGCGCTCGCCCTCATTCTGCTGTTCGCCCGCGCCTTCTGCGGATGGATCTGTCCCGTGCCCGTGGTGTCGAAGATCCGCGGCATCTTCTCGAAGAAGACGTCGAACACCGACATGACCGGCACCGGCGTTTTGCCCGCCGACGAGAACCCCCTGGTGAAAGCTGCGAAGGGATCGGAGGCCGCCGACGCGCCCACGCCCCTTTCCGCCGACGAGCAGGCGGCCCTCTCCGGTTGCGGCCACAGCTGCTCTTCCTGCGCCGAAAAGCGGGCGACGTTCGATTCACGCCACGTCATCCTGGGCGGCTCTCTGCTCTCGGCGGCGGTCTTCGGCTTCCCCGTGTTCTGCCTCATCTGTCCCATCGGGCTCACCTTCGCCACCATTGTGCTCGTCATGCGCCTGTTCGCCTTCGGCGACGTGGCCTGGGGCGTCATCCTTGTGCCGGCGCTCTTGCTCGCCGAGGTGGTGTTCTTCCGCAAATGGTGCAGCAAGTTCTGCCCCATCAGCGCGCTCATGAGCCTCGTGGGCAAGGCGAACCGCACCTTCGTGCCCGCTATCGACAACGCGAAATGCCGCGAGAGCGCCCAGGGCACCTCCTGCGAGGTATGCGCCGCCGTGTGCCCCCAGGGCATCAACGTGCGGCATCCCGAGGCCGGCATGAGCTTCTCGGAATGCACCAAGTGCCGCGCCTGCGTGGAGGCCTGCCCCACACGTGCCATCACCATGCCGTTTCTGCCGAAGAAGGCGGCGCCTTCCACCGTCGTCGTGGAGGACGATGAGACCGTGCCGGCAGCCTAGGGCAAGCCCGCTCGCGTCGTCACCCCTCCTGCGACGCGAGCGGGGCGCGCGTTTCCGCGACGCCGCGCCCAGGAAAGATCGCCCTGCGCGGTCTTTCCCCGTCAGCCTGCCGCCCGGGGCCGGCTGACGGGGAAAGACACGTGGAACGAGCCCTTTGCGGAAGAGAGGAATGCTATGACGTTGGAACTTGCCCCCACCCCGACCGCCGTACTTGTTGAAGGCGGCGTCGGCTGCGGGAAGACCACCGCGCTCATCGCGCGCGCGGCGACGCTTTTGGAAGATGGCGCGGCGCCGGAGGACATGCTCGTGCTGGCCGCCACGCCGGATGCGGCCCGCGTCTTGGCCGCACGCCTGACCGAGGCCGCCGGCGAGCGCGGAAGCGCGATTGAGGTCACTTGCGCCCGCGAGGTGGCCTTAGGGCTGCTCGCCAGAGAGGAGGGCCGCGCCTTCAGCGGGCGCGCCGGGCGCCTCGTCACGCCGGTAGAGCTCGGCTTCATCATGGAGGACATGAAAACAAGCGGCCTGAAGCAGCGGCGCCTGCGCGAGATGCTCAAGTTCTTCTACCGCAACTGGACGGAACTGGCCGGCGGCGCCGACGATGATGACCGTTGGCTCATTCCCGGTGAGGAGGCCGATACCCACGCGCTTCTGAAGGACATACTGCGCTTCACCGGCGGCATCCTGGAACCGGAAGCGTCGGCGATGGCCGTGCGCTTTTTGCTCGCATGCCCCGAAGTGCTGGCCAGCGTACAGCGAGCCCACGTGCTCGTAGACGACTACCAGATGCACTCCCGCGCCTCCCAGCATTTAGCGAATCTGCTCGCCCGCGATTCCGTCATTGTGGCTGCTGATCCCGCTGCCGTGGTAGAGGTCTTCGACAGCTACCCCTACGGTGAGGGCATCGGCGAATTCACCCAGGCCAACGAGGGTTGCAAACGCATCGTGCTGAACGAGAGCCACGCCTGCGCGGCGGCTGCGCGAGCCGCAAGCCGCCTGCGCGCATTGCTGGATGCGGGCGCGGCACCCTTGGGCGATGCGGGGGCGGAAAGCGACGCCCCCTCGCCCTCCCAAAGTGCTTCATCCGCGACGTCGGGCACGACGGCCGCGCCGACCCTTCCCGACCGCGCAGCAACCGCCGCCTCGTTCACGGCTCTGGAAGCCACCGACCCTGCCGCAGAAATGGCCTCCGTGGCCGACGCCGTGCAGACCGCCCTGGAGGCGGGAGCCGACCCCTCCTCGATTTACGTGCTCGCTTTCCATCCCGCTTGGGAGCGCCGCGTTGCCCGCGCGCTTGAGGCCCGCGGCATTGCGACGGCGACGCCCGTCCGGGGGCGCGTGGCCGCGGGCGACTACCGCGACCTTGACCGCTGCGCCGCCGCACGCCTGCTGACGGCCCTCGCACTGGTCGCCAACGCGCATGACGCCCTGGCGTGGCGCGCCTGGTGCGGCTTCGGCGACTACCTGGCCAACAGCGCGGTATTCGCCGATATGCGCGCCGAGGCCGACGAGCAGGGCAAGGATCTCGTCGCGATGCTCGACGAAGTGGCAGCCGCCGCGCCCGAAGAGGGATTCCCGGGCACCGGCATCGGCCGCGTCCTGGACGCCTACCGCACGGGCCGCACCCTCATCGAGCAAGCCCAGGGTTTGGAAGGCGACGAGCTGATCGGCGCCCTCGCCTCCGCCCTTAACTTGACCGGCGAAAACGGCGAGCACGCGATGCAGCTTGTCCGCGCCCTCACCGCTCCCGAGCCCAAGCCTGTTGTATCCACTTCCGACACCTCTTCCGGTGCGAACGCGCCCGTGCCCGCACCGTCAAACGCCGTCGCGCCAACCTCTTCCGAAACGGATACCGCTGCGCCGAGCGACGCCCAAACCCTGATCGCTCGAGCCCGAAACCGTATGAGCGCCCCCGCCTTCGAAGCCGCCGAAGGCTGCGTGCTTGTCGGCGACAGCGCGCACCTGACGGGCCATGCTCCTGCCACCCTGGTGCTTGTCGGCTTCGTGAACGGCTTCTTCCCTATGCGCGACTTTTTCGACGCCACCGTGACCACCCCGGACAAGCAGAAGCTCGTCCGTGCTACCGACACGCGACGCCTCTACGCCGCCGCAGGCAAAGCGACACAGCGCCTGGCGGCCAGCTGGTTCACTTCCATCGGACTCGTAAAGGCCGAGACCCTGAAGCTGGAAATCGGCCGCGTGAAGCTTCGCCGCGGCGAGCGCATCGCCGTCACCACGCCGAGCATCTACCTGACCGACATCGACCCTGGCGCAGAAATCCGTACCGCCGAAGTCGCCAAAGCCGCAGCCACAGCACCCTCGTCCTAGACCACTCGGAAAAGGCGACACGGCCGCCCCGCCCTCCCCCTCACGCACCCCTCGCGTCGGGACGGCCGCCCTCGCCGCATACGTCGGCCTCGGCATTCATTCGCCCGCCGAGGCCGGCACCCGTCAAGAAAGCCCCCGTCAGGGGAGGCTCGCGCTGCAAGGGATCTGGGGAGCGCGAACCTCCCCCTCCGGGGGCTTTTATTGCCCCCGCATCCCCTTGTTGGCTCATTCCTCATTTGCTCGTCGTGTTTTTCTTACAGAATGGATGACGCAAGATTCTAGAGAACCAAATTGTGCTACAGTTTATCTAACAACGCCGCCATCCTGCGCGGATGGTTGGAAGTCGAGCCGATGTACCCGCGGTGGTGTGGGAGCCGGCTCGTCGCTTTTATCGAGGCCTGTCGATCGCTGCAAACAATTTTGTGGATCACCGTCGATCTCTCAGTATTTGAACGCTTTGCTTCAGCTCAAACCTCCCCCCCCAAACGCGGCTCCGTGACAGAAAAGGGCCTCCTCGTGCAGGTTTTTGGACTTATACAGACATTTCCAATCGGGAAAACCAGGGCCCCGAACGCAGCCGTCCATTCCTTGTCGTATTTCCCCTGGTCAGGCGTTAGCCACAGAACGCCTTTCCCTCCATGCCAGCATGCTCCGCACCCCCGAATGTCTGTATAAGTCGAGAAACGTGCACGAGAGGCCCAGCTTTTGTCACCGCGATGGGAACGGAACTCCTTCCAAGCGGCCGCGACGAACGCCATCGGCGCTAAGCGCCGGCCCGATCCCCCGTGGGCCCGCGCCGCGAACGCAAAAGAGCCCCCGCCGGGGGCCGGTTCGCTGTTTGCAAGGGGGTTTGGGGAAGCGAACCGGGCCCGGCGAGGGCTCTCGGGGAGGGGGCGTCCGGCGCCCGGAGGGAAGGGCGCCGGACTCGTCGGGCTAGTAGAACAAGTACACGGAGGCGCCCACGGAGTAGAAGGCCATGCGCAGGGCCACGGCGCCGACGACGGCCAACGCCACCGTCACGGCGCCCCACAGCTTCCAGTTTCCGGATCTTTTGCCCAGAACGGCTGTTACGATAGGAGCGATGGCGCATATCGCCGCCACGACCGCCATGGCCGCAGACTCTCCGGCAAAGGGCGAGAGCGCCGCCATGTCCACCACGCCCGCCGTAGGGTGCGTGGGGTCAAAATAGGTTCCGACCTCGGTGTAGGCTTCCGTCGATCCTTCCATGACCAGCAGATAGGCCACCGACAGCACCGCGTTGGCCGCAGCGCCGACCACCGCGCCAAGTGCAATGCCCCGACCGACGGCCTCGTCGCGCACCGTCTCGATGACCGCGAACGTGGCCGGCCCGAGAGCGCAGGCGACTCCGAGCAGCGACAGGGGGCCGAGCACCGTGTCCCATGCGGGACGCGCCTCCATCATGTAGGAATGCCCGGTGACGAGCACCGTCACCGCAGACGCTATGACCATCAGCGTAGCAAGCCATTTCGGCGCGGCGACCGCATCGGCCGCTCCCTCCGACTTCCGCAGCATCACGAAAAGGACGACCATGAGCACTGCCATGACCACAATACACACGAGTTCCTGGGTAATGCCGGAAGTCGGGTTGCCGAAGCCGTTGAAGATGCGCTCCCAGTGTTCCAGATGGAAGAACACTGCGATGCCGCCGATAGCCAGAAGTACGACCGAACCGATGAGAGCCGGAAGCTGGGCGCGCTTGCCCTCACAAGCCAGCACCGCCAACCCCTGGGCGCCGAACAGGCCAGCCGACCAGGCCACAAAGGTGGTGAACAAGATAAGGGGCCATTGCAATTCCATTATTCTTCACCCTTCCATTCGTGGTTGCGCAGGATGTACAGGAAGCTAGGGTCGTTGCCCACGTTGGGCAAGTGATGCACATCGGAGTCGGTGTAGGGCTTGGCGATCTCGCCGTAGGTACAGAACTCGCTGTTCACCGCATCGTAGCCGGCATCCCCGGCGATGGACACCTTGCCGGCACCGACAAAGCTGTCGAGCCCCGCATCCAAGTCACCGAAGAAGCGGGCACGGCCACCGCACTGGGCCACGCACTGGGGCAGCTCGCCCTGGGCGATCTTCTGCTCGCAGAGGGTGCACTTCTCCACTACGCGCTCGGTCTCATTCAGGTAGCGCACGCCGTAGGGGCAGGCCATCGCGCAGAACTGGCAGCCGATGCACTTCTCCTTGTCGATCTGCACCGTGCCGTCGGGCAGCTTGTGAGAGGCACCGGTGGGACACACCGCCACGCAGGCGGGGTTCTCGCAGTGCTGGCACGTCACCGGCAGAAAGTACGTGTACACGTCGGGAAACTGGGCCCCTTCCCCATCGGGAAACGGCCCAATGCGCAGGACTTTGTTCCAGAAGGAACCGATCTCCACGCCATTGACGACCTTGCACGCCACGCTGCAGCCGAGGCAGCCCACGCAGCGGTTCAGGTCGGTGAGGATCGCGTATTGGGTCATGGCTTACTCCTCCCCCTCAAAGCTCAGCTTCGCCCACTCCTTCAGGCGCGGGTCGGTGGCGTCGTGAATGATCTCGGTGCCGTCGTTGCCGCAGGGACACGGATTGCCGAACGGCGAGTTCTCGGGCGTAGCCTTGTAGATCTTCACCGGATACGAACGCAAATATGAGGCGCCGCAATGCCGATCGCGCAGATCGCGCGACACCAGGCAGTTCACACCGGACAGCTCGAAACCGTGACCCGATTGGTTCAGCTCGGGATACCACCATTGATGCTCGCAGTTGATGACGCCCGGCTCGATGCCCGCGTAAATGTCGGCCACCTGGCGGATCTTGCCGTTCTCGTTCTCGATCCACACCCAGTCGCCCTGCTTGATGCCGTACTTCGCGGCATCGTCGGGGTGAATCTCCATACGCGGCACGGGCCACTGCTCGCGGCACCACGGCAGCTGGCGATGCTCGGAATGGAAGTACACGGGAATGCGGCGGCCAGTGTTGCAGATGAGCGGGTACTCCTCTTCCAGCTCGGGATGCTCGGTGCGGGAAAGCGGCGCCTCGGCGTAGTTCGGCAGGATGTCGTCGGGGTTCTCGGGGAAGAACGTCTCCATGACCGTGCTCCACAGCTCCATCTTGCCCGTGGGCGTTTGCATGCCCGGCTTCATATCGGGACGCAGCATGCCCAGCTGGTAGCGACGATAGAAGCCCCAGGTGCCCTTCCATTCCGCAGGCAAGACCTTGCAGTCCCACCAACCGTTCTCCTGGAACTCGTCCACCATCTGCTGCCAGGTGAGGCCCGAACCCTTCACGTAGTCGTCGCAGTACTCTTCCTCGGTAGGCCACGGATTGTCGGGGTCGGCCGAGAAGGGCACGCCCATGGCCTTGTACAAGTTGATGTTGAAGTTCAGGTCGTACTCGACCTCGCCGGGACGCTCGACGCACTGCACGTTCAAGCCGAGACCGCCCGAAGCACCCTGCGAGGGACGCGTGGCGTTCGCCTCGATCCAATGCGCGCAGGGAACGAGCAGGTCGGCGCGATCGGAAAGCGGCGTGTGCCAGAAATCGATGCATACGAAGAAGTCGAGGTCCTTGAACGACTCCCAGTTGTACAGGGAGTTGCCCATGTTCATGAAGTCACCGGACTGAGCGATGCCGGCCACGATCGGGTAGGGGTCGCCCGTCTGCATCTGCTCGTAGCAGGCGTTGGCGTCGGCCCAGTACTGCCACCACTTCAAAACAGGGAACTTATCAATGCCGGCGAGCTTGTCCAGCGTTGCCTCGTCCGGATCGGGCGCACCGCCCATGTTGGTGTTGCCAGCGAAGTTCACCTGAACCGGCGTCAGGAAGCTCGTGGTGCCGCCACGGTTGCCACCGGGGGTGTCCCAGTTGCCCGTGATGCCCACCAGCGCGTCGAGCGCGCGGGAATTCTGGATAGCGTTGCAACCGTGCTCGATGGCGAGCATGTAGCCGATGCCGCCGTTGCCGTAACCGGTCTCAGGACGCAGGCGCGTGGCGTAGGTCACCGCCGCTTCCTCAATCTGCTCGGCGGGAATATGCGTGATGACAGACGCCTTGTCGGGAGCGTACTCGGCGCAGCGGGCCTTGAAGTGCTCCCAAACCGGCTTGACCTCATGGACGCTGCCATCGGCAAGAGTCACCTTATAGCTTCCCGTCAGGGCCGGGTCGATGGCCACGGCGAACCCGTCCTCCTCGGTAAAGCCCGTCTGATCGGGCACCCATCCTTGGGCCACACCGGGGAACAGGTTGTTCTGCTGGGCCTCCTTGCCGCGCACCATGCCCTGCTCCATGGACCACGTTTCGCCCTCCCACAGCATCGTCTCGGCGTCGAAGTAGGTGAGGCGGTTTGCCAGGGTGTCCCAGCACATTAGCTTTGAGGGGCTGCCGTCGGGCTTGAGGTCGGACTCAGTCAGAAGGCGCGTCATAGTCTGGAAGAATCCCGCCCGGAACTTCGCCCCCATCGGGCCGGGCGAGGGTTCCATATCCTCCACTACCAAAAACGGCGCATCGGTCCATTTCTTCACGAACAGCTCGTCGAAGAGGTTCTTCTCGATGATGACGTGCATCCACGAAAGCGCCAGCGCGCCGTCGGTCTGCGGATAGAGCGGCTGCCAGATGTCCGACTCCTTGCCCAGGTTCGTCAGACGCGGATCCACCGTGATGAACTTCTGGGCGTGCATAGCCGTATCGACCGTCATGCGGCACGAGTCGTCATAGTTCGACAACTCGGTTCCGCTGCCCCAGCGCACCATCACTTCGGGCTGGTCGACCGTAGCCTGCCAGCTGAAAGCATAGGCCGACTGCATGAGCGTGCCAAAATGGCGCGGGCCCTTGCACACCTGATAAGGAGTCACGCGATTGGGACTCTGGAACAACGCTGGAAACGTGCCATAGGCGCCCATGCACCAGCAACGACTCGTACCCGACATCATCATGATGGAAGGGCCGCCGTACTTGGCAATGATCTCGTTGTACTTCTCGCCCATGGTGGCGTAGGCCTCATCCCAGCTGATACGCGCCCAACCCGGATCGTCGGCATCCTTGGGGTTGGTGCGCTTCAAGGGGTACAGCACGCGGTCGGGATGATAGGCCGCCTGGATGGACGACTGCGACTTAGAGCAGCAGTTGCCGCCCGAGGTGAAGCAGCTGGTGTCGCCCTCCACCTTCACGGCGCGGCCGTCCTCCACGGTCACCCACACGCCGCACTCCATCTTGCCGCAGCCGCGGCAGCAGGTGCGAATGCGCTTGACGTCCTTTTCAGGCGATGGTACCGGCTCGGTATCGGCGAAAGCCGCTGGGGCGTTTGTCAGCGTCGCTCCCGCAAGGGCCGTTGCCGCCGACAACTTCGCGAAAGAGCGCCGTGACAGGATTCTCCTGGTCATAGGACCTCCTCCTCTTCTCTGTCCGTCCCCGCCTCGCGCGGGGGTCTGCGCTCATTGTAGGAGGGAAGCCCCCGGAATCAGGCGGTCTTATGCGCCCGCCTGATTCCCTTTTGTCGCATGATTCCCTTTCGCTTTCTGATTCGGAAAACGATGCCGTGATTCCTTTTTTGAATCGCAGAATGCAGCCACGGCAAAGCCTCCGAGAGGCGCAGGCCACCAACTTCGCGCTATAATCAGAAAAACCAAAAGGGCGAGGGGGCGGAAAGCCATGCACATCGAGCACTACGCAGAGTTCATCGTGCTGACTGAGGAACTGAATTTCCATACGGCTGCCGAGCGGCTCCACATCTCCCAATCGGCGCTCAGCAAGCACATCGCGGAGCTTGAACGTCATCATCACGTGCAGCTTCTCGAACGCGACCGCTCCTCGGTACGCCTGACGGCCAAGGGGGCGGTGTTCCTCGAACAGGCTGCGAAGATCAGCGACTTGCACGCAGAGCTCGTCCGCCTCTTCGATACGAGCGGCGACGCCGACCGGCCACTCTACATCGCCGGTGTCATGGACAACCCCATCGATTATCCGCTCGTGTCACGCTCCTTCGACCATTGCCGGGAAAACGGGCTCGATCGGCTTCCGGTCTTTCTGCCCTGCGAGTCCGTTTCAATCGAGGATCAGGCGGATCTGCTGCGCCGGGGCGAGGCCGATTGCTCGCTTATTTTCACCTCCGAGCATCTTGTCGATTCCTTAGCTGAACAGGGCGAGTTCGCCACTCGAAAGATCTACCGTATCCCCATGGACGCAGTCGTAAGCACCGATCATCCCCTCGCGAAACACGCTTCCCTATCTCTCGAGGATCTCGCGAACGAAACCATAATACGGCCCGTAGGGCCCCGTTTCACCACCGTCTGCGAGGCATTCGACGAGCAGCTTGTCTTCGCGGGCGTCAATGCAAGCAGAAAGCTCATAACCGCTGCCTCTTCCTACGATCAAGTAACCGCCGATCCAAAAGGCGCCATATTGCCCGTGCAAAGAACATCTCGTTTTGCTGCGCCCATGCAGAACAGCAACACCGTGCGCATTCCCATCAAAGATGATCGTTTGGCTCTGCAGCTTACCGCTATTTATCCAATCGGTATGCTATCAAGAAAACTGGAAGTCTTTTTCGACAGCTTGGAAAAAACCTACCGCGAAGGCTACGAAGCGTAGCGACCGCAGCGGTGAAGTAAGCAGCGGCGCAGCAAGCGCGAGGGAACCCCCGCGGGGGCCGATTCGCTGCTTGCAAGGGGGTTTGGGGATGCGAACCGGGCCCCGTCCCATGGCGGAAGAGAGGCCCGCGGCCGAAGTGGACCCCATGGCGGCAGCGGAGCCGGGGCGGAAGAGGATCCCAAAGCAGGAAGAGATCGCCATGGCGGAAAGGGATCCCATGACAGGAAGGGATCGCCAGGACGGAAGAGAATCCCGTGGCGGAAAGGAATCGTCACCAGATCATTTGCTGGCCTGTCTTGTCCCATGCTCCGCCAGGTCAATCAGTCGCCTGACCAGTCGATCCGCCGGGCCAATTGCTGCTCTATCTTGATAAGATAGCCCACCGACCAGGTTGCTCGCTGGCATATTTGGAAGAAGCCCGAGATGGAGCTGCGATTGCACGGGTCGCCGACGGGGAGAGCGCAGCGGATGCAAGAAGGAAGTTGGCGAATGCGGGGGATCGGCGGATGGGGGGCGCCGGCACAGAAGGAGGTCGACGACCGCAGGAGAGTCAGCGGCGGGAAACGACGAATAACCTCGTGCGCTTTCGCGCCAACACCCCCTACCGCGCTAACGCCCCCTACCTCTCGTAGACGTTGGGGACGCCGAGGAGGTCGCTCATGGCGTTCACGATGGACTTCGGGTCGTTCACCTTGCGCTTGCGGGGCTTCATGGGAATGCGCTCCGAGCGGCCGCGCTTGGTCACGTCCGTGGCGAACACGTCGGTCGAAAGCGTAAGCGCGCCCGTGGGGCAGATATCCTCGCAGCAATGACACTGCACGCAGCGGCCCGTGTAGTGGTCAATGCCGAAGGGCTTGCCGGTCTCGGCGGCGGTGGCGGCGTCGCCGAACTTGCGGATGGCCTCGGTGGGGCAGAAGGTGGCGCACATCTGGCAGGAGGTGCACTTCTCTGAATCGATGATGACGTGGCCGAACAGGCGGGTGTCGATCATGACATCTTCCGGCCTGCCCAAATTGCTGAGGGCCAGAAGCAGCCGCCCGCGGCGCTCAGGCAAGAAGTGGGGCAGCGTGCCGTCCTCGGCCACTTTTGCGAACTTGGGCTCTTCCGGCTCTTCGGCGCCCAGCTTCTCGCGCACCACGTGCTCGGCGGTGATGGCGGCCGCGGCGCGCGCCTCGTCGCGCACCGACGAGAAGAACCCGCGGCGACCCGTGTCGAACTCCGCGGGCTCCACTCGGCGCACCGAACGAGGTAACTTGCTCGCAAGCTTCACCGACACGTCGCTGCCCCAGGTTTCCAGCAGAAGCGCGGCGGTATCGCACACAAGTTGGGCGGTGCGGTCGGGAGCAGCGCCCTCCGCCTCGGCAGTCTCCGCAGCCCCAGCGTCTTCGGCACCGCTCTCCTGCGCCGCTTCTTCGTCGGCACCGGCATTCGCGACCGCCCCCTCCACAGGCCCGGCCACCAGCGCGACAGACGTCGCGCCGCCCGCAGCGAGCACGGCGATGAGGCTCTCGTCCACCCGACCCAGGCTCTTCACCACGACCACCTTCGCCGGGTCGTACTTGCCCTCGGCCGCCGCTTGCATAGCAGCATCCATGATGACCGCCGCGCCGTCGTTGGCCTGCATGGCCGCCACAGCCGCGCGCAGAAGCTCCTTGTCGTCGGGCTTCTTCGACTCCAGCGCCGCCGTCGGACACACGGTAGCGCAGGTGCCGCAACCGACGCAGCGCTCGGGGGCCACGGCCAAGTCGTTGCCTTCCACGAGAATGGCACCCGTAGGACACGCCTCGGCGCAGCGACGGCAGGAAGCGTTGCGATTGCGCACCACCACGCACCGGCTCGGCTGCACGGCCAGCGACTGGCTCTCAAGCTTCTCGAAAAGTCCCAGAATGTTGTCCATGGATATCCTCCCTCTGTGGGTTAATTGGCACAACGAAATACGGCCGCCTCTAAGGGCTAGCCGCGTCGCTCCTCGATATCCATGTCAAAGATCAAAGAGGGCCGAATCGTTGCGGTCATGGTGGTTCCTTCCACAAATCATCGTCCCCAAACCCACTGCTCAGTATGGCGAAAACACCCCGCTCTGTCAACGGGAAGGCGGCGCAAAGTCGGCAAGGCAAAGCGGCCTCCTGCGGCTCTCGCGTCCTACCGCCATCCCACCGTCAGGACTGACGTCTCTGGAGACGATTCGGAAATCTCCCAGCGCACCGACGTCGTCGCCTCAAGCAGGACGGCGTCGTGGGACACGAGCAGCAAGGCGCCGGGGAAGGCGGCCAGAAGACGCTCCAGGGCCTCGACGGAATGGAGATCCAGGTAGTTGGAAGGCTCGTCCATGATGATGAGCTCCGGAGCGTCGAGTATCCCGAGGCCGAGCATGAGCTTGCGCATCTCGCCCGGACTCGTTCGCTCGCCTTCCACCAAGCGATCGGGATCGGAATTGAGCGCCGCGGCCACCGCCAGCACCCGCCCCCGACTGCGCGAATCGAGGGAGGCCAACCGAGAAAGCGCGTCGCGGCACTGCTCGGGCGTCATCTTGCCCTTGCGCAGCCCGACCATCTGCTCGACCATCGCGTCCATCTCGGGATAGTTCGCGGGATCGGCGATCTCGGCGCCGCGGATGTTGAAGCCGGCCTCTTCGGCAGCCTTGGTGATCTCGTCGGCGTTGCCCACCAGAACGGGAGTCAGAAAAGTACCGGACAGCAGACGGGCAGAAGCCTCCAGGATGCGGGGATCGGTGCCCTCGGTGAAGACGATCTTACGGGGATGCGCCTTCAGCTTTTTGATCAGAAATTCAAACATGTTGATTCCTCCAATTTTTAATTCAGGGAACGGGGTTTCAATTCCACCCTTTATTATACACGGTCCGCAGCCGGGGTCAATGAAAAAAGTGACGAATTGGGACGTAATTTTTTCCGATTTTTGCGTGTCAACCACGAAATTCGGCAAAAAAGCATCGTTAAAATACATAAAAATATGCCAAAAAGCCAGAAGTTGCTTGACGGGCGAATATAAAAGGGATAATATAAAGCGGTAACAATTTGTTACTTTTTATGGTTCACAAATTTTTAAAGGGCATCTGCCCGCGATACGATAGGAGCATTATGAGTCAAAACACCAAAAAGCCTTATGATCTGCCGGACTGGCCCGCAGAGGCGGAACAGACCCAGGAAGCGCCCAGACCCCGCAGAAAGCGGCGCGCTCCCGCTGAGCCCGAAGACCTCTGGGGCAAACTCCGCTTCCGGGCCGGAAAGAAGGTCCGCTGGTTTGGCCGCCGCTGCCGCCGGGTTGTCCGGGAGGCTCAGGCCCATCGGTTCCCGGAGTCCAACCGGAAGCCTCTGCAATTCCTACTGATGCTTTGGGGGCTGCTGCCCTCCGCTGCCAGCCGGCTGCGGGAGATCCTGCTGGGCCGCCGCAGAGAGCGGAACCTCCGCACCAGCAGATTCTCCGTCTGGTTTGAAAAGGAAAAGCGCCTCCACTCCCTGATGTTCCTGGGAGGAAGCTGTGCGCTGGCAGGCATTATCCTGTTCTGTTCCTTCTTCACCATCGGCACCACCGTCTCCTATGACGGGCAGGTGTTGGGACGGCTGGCTTCCAAATCGGAAGCCGAAACCGTCCGGAAGGATCTGGAAAGCATCACCTCCCGGACACTGGGAGAGACCTACACCATCGACGATTCCCTGCTGCAATACGATTCCGGCTGGATGCTCCGTCAGGACATTGAGGATAAGGCCGTATACGAGGACCAGCTTTCCGATGAGATCGGTCTTGTGACCTCCGCCTACTGCCTGTACGTCAACGATGTACGCATCGGCGCCACCCCCTACGAGGGCGCGTTGGAGGAACTGCTGGACCAGCTGCAGAAGGCGGCCTCCGATGAAGATACCATTTCCTGCGAATTTGCAGAGGATGTTGAGATCCGGCAGGAGTACGTTCCCACCAGTGAGATCATGAACCTGGGCTATATTGCGGAGCTGCTTTACAGCACCAAGACGGCCGAGGTCACTTACGAGGTGAAAAAGGGCGATACCTGGTCTCAGATCGCCGCCAAGAATGACATGACCTCCGCAGAGCTGCTGGCGCTGAACCCCGGCTACAACATCAATAAGCTCCAGATCGGCGAAGTGCTGACCCTGTCCGCCTCTGTCCCCTACCTGACCATGACTGTGGTAAAGCAGGAGCGGTATCTGGATGATGTGTCCTACAACATTGAGTACACCGACAGCGCTGACCTCTATCAGGGCGACTATAAGGTGACCTCCAAGGGTGAATACGGCAAGGCGGACGTGATGGCTAAGGCCACCTATGTCAATGGCGAGGAAACGGAGCGGACCATTCTCTCCTCCGTGACTTTGAAGGAGCCTGTCACCGAATACCGGCTTCGGGGCACCAAGGTCCGGCCCACCTGGATGCCTACCGGCAGCTTCCGCTGGCCCACCAGCGGTCGGATCAGCTCCTACTTCGGCGGACGGAAATCCCCCGGCGGCATCGGCTCCACCAACCACAAGGGCATCGATATCGCCGTCCCCAGAGGGACACCCATCTACGCCGCCGACGGCGGCACCGTGACCTACTCCGGCTGGATGAGCGGCTACGGTTATCTGGTGCAGATTGACCACGGCAACGGCTACGTTACCCGGTACGGTCACAACTCCAGTCTCACCGTCAGCGTGGGGCAGCACGTTTACAAGGGCCAGCAGGTGGCCCGGGCCGGCTCCACCGGCAACTCCACCGGCAACCACTGCCACTTTGAGGTGCGGTACAACGGCGTGGCGAAAAACCCGTTGAACTACCTGCCGTAACAAACTGCATTCCAGAAAAGGGAGGACTTTTGTCCTCCCTTTTTCTTGTGTTCCGGGAGCTTTTATGCTATGATATTTTAGTTAAGTTATGTGCTTTTTCTCCCGGCTTCAAGTGGATGAACGCATGAAGCCGGGACTCTGAAAGGAGTGCGAAATATGAAGTCCCTGAAGGTTTTAATGCTCAACGGCAGTCCCCATGCCAACGGCAACACCGCCGTGGCCCTGCGGGAAATGGAAGCGATTTTCAAGGAGAATGACGTCGATGTGGAAACGGTGGTTCTGGGAAACCGGGACATCCGGGGCTGCGTGGCCTGCGGCTCCTGTGCCAAGACCGGCAAGTGCGTCTTTGACGATGGAGTAAACGAGTTGGCCCCCAAGCTTCAGGAGGCCGACGGTCTGGTGATTGCCAGTCCGGTGTATTACGCCTCCGCCAACGCCACGCTGATCGCCTGTCTGGACCGGCTGTTTCACAGCACATCCTTTGATAAGACCATGAAGGTTGGTGCCAGCGTAGCCTGCGCCCGGCGGGGCGGCTGCTCCGCCACCTTTGATGAGTTGAACAAGTATTTCACCATCTCCGGGATGCCTGTGGCCTCCAGCCAATACTGGAACAGTATTCACGGCCGGACGCCCGGTGAAGCGGCGCAGGACGGCGAGGGGCTTCAGACCATGCGGACTCTGGCCCGGAACATGACATTCCTGATGCGCAGCATCGCGCTGGGCAAGGAGCAGTTCGGTCTCCCGGAAAAGGAAGAGCGGATCGCCACTCATTTTATCAGATAACTTTAGGAGGATATACCATTTGAAGCGTGAAAATGTACTGGTGTCCGAGGACGCGCTGGCGCGTCAGCGGGAGTTTGAAGCAAAGATCAAGGAAATGTTCACTGCCCGGGAAGCCCATCCCGTGGCCTGCGTGGACACCTTCGGCTGTCAGCAGAACGTGGCGGACGGCCAGAAGCTGATGGGGATGCTGGCGGACTGCGGTTTCACCTTCACGGAGGACCCCAAAGAGGCGGATCTGGTGATCCTGAACACCTGCGCCGTCCGGGAGCACGCGGAACAGCGGGTCTTCGGCAATTTAGGCATCCTCACCCACACGAAAAAGGAAAA
>OOBV01000887.1_pt1 | contig 23931 bp, 19 predicted proteins | sample 1671731 | NCBI WGS metagenome assembly OOBV01 (sample SAMN06348186, study PRJEB24527) | human gut metagenome | biome: human gut; feature: ankylosing spondylitis patient; material: feces | host: Homo sapiens | place: China | collected 2015-10
GCAGTCGCCGGCGGCGGCCGCTATGACAACATGGTGGGCAAGTTCCTCGGCACTCAGGTGCCGGCAGTCGGCTTCTCCATCGGCTTCGAGCGCGTCTGCGGCATCCTGCTCGAGCAGGGCTATCAGATCCCCGGCGCAAAGCAGAAGATCGCACTGCTCTACGGCAAGGACGCCGACTTCACCGCCGTCCTGAGCAAGGCCGCTGCCCTGCGCGATACCTACAACGTCACCGTCCTGCCTCAGGGCAAGAAGCTCGGCAAGCAGCTGGGCCAGCTGGAAGCCGCAGGCTTTGCCGGTGCCGCCTTCATGGACAAGGACGAGGTAAAGGTCTTTGCCGCTCAGTAAGGGCTGAACAAATCAAAAGCACTGCACTCCCCAAAAGTGGGCGGGTGCAGTGCTTTTTTGCGTTTATGGCTGCCGGGTCAGCCGGTTTTTTTGGCGTTGGGGTACACCCGCTCCATCCGGGCGTTGTCAAAATGTTCGTCGAGGAAGACGTCCAGCCGGTTCGCCGGGGCGATGCCGCTGGTGCGGGCGTCGTATCGGGCCAGCGCCAGTGCCGAAAGCCCCATGTTCACAGCCATGAACACCGTCAGCACCACGGTCATCCAGGGCAGGATGTGCTTTTTCAGGTTTGCCATCAGTTTTGCGACGAGGGGGTAGCCGTACCGGATCCAGACCACCGCCGCGATGCCCCAGAAGAAGCAGTAGAGCAGATTGACACGGCCTCCCAGATTGAACTTGAAGCCGCTGTAGTCCCAGAAGATGACGCCGAACAGCAGCTCACCCACGGCGCTGCAGATATACTCATACGCGCCGCCCATCACGAAGCCGAACAGGAAGATGGAGCGGTCGCTCCGCTCCTCGCTGCCCCGCAGCAGGACCGCCGCCATGACCAGCGCCAGACCCCACACCACGCTGAAGGGTCCCCACACGAGGCTCGAGCGGCTCATCCAGACGCCCGCCGTCACCCGGCAGAACAGCGTCTCCACCACGTCACCGAGGAAAGCCCCGATGACGAAGAGCCAGACGAGGTCGCCGAAGCTCAGGGCCTTTTCTTTCTGAGCAGTCGGCTCGGGCTGGACGATGGTCGGGTAAGCCCGCTGGATACGCTTTTCCACATGGGCGATGAGCCGCTGGCGCAGCTTGTCCGAGTGCTTTTCCAGCTCGAGGTTGAGCTGTTCCAGCCTCGGATGGCTGGCGGCGTACCGGTTGACGGCCAGCGCTGCGCCCAGCTGGTCGAGGACGGCCAGCGTCATCGCCGCCCAGACGCCGATATGCAGCAGCCAGCCCGGCAGCAGGGCGCAGAGCCGCAGCAGCAGGACGTTGCCCCACAGCACGCTTGCCATGCCCAGCAGGCCCCAGAGCACCGAGTACTGCAGGCAGACGTAGCCGTCCAGATTGAACTTTTTATCTGAGTAGTCCCACCAGCGGCGGCGGTGCATCCTCTCGAGCAGCTTGGCCGTCACCCACTCCACCACGGTGGCGTTGGCCGCACAGCCGAGGAAGAGGGCCACCGGCGTCGAGCGCAGGTCGGCAAAGCCCACCGCCATCAGCACAGCCGCCGTGCCGTAGACGAAGCAGAACGGGCCGGACGCCACGCCGCGGTTGACGAAGGCGCGGCCCTTGATGGTCGCCACCACCGTCTCGGCTACCCAGCCGAGGAACGAGTAGACCAGATAGAGGACGCAGAGGGTATAAAAATTCAGCTCCATTGCCTGTTTCCTTTCCCATATAAACGGTTATAGGGCTATTGTATGCAGTTTTGGCCGCGCCCGCGCTGACGGAGAGGTCGGACTACAGAGAACTTTCTCTGAGACCCGCGCGTTATCTGAGGAAGTGACACTTTTCACACGCAGCATCGTCCAAAAAGTCACTTGCGCAAGGTGACGAAGTGACCCCTGCTGCGTAAGTGAGTCACTTACGCAGATACCCTCACTTACGCAAGCTGCATAAGTGACATTTTATAATGATAGTACGTTATTTTTTTGTCACTTCATCACATAATCTACCTCAGTAGAGCGTATCACTTCATCAGCCCCATCGTCCAGGCCCGGACCAGCAGGCCCAGCAGGACGACGGCCAGCAGCACCACGGTGAGAGCGCGGCTCTGGGTGCGCTGACGCTTCTTGCGGCGGGCCGTGGTCTGCATATTCTGGCGGCTGCGGCTGTTCCGGCCAGAGGTATTCCGGCTGCGGCCTGATGTCCCCTTCGAGGTCGTGCGGCTTCCGCTGCTCTGGCGCTTGCGGGATGTGCTGCCGCTTTTCTGGGACTTCTGACGGCGGGGCGCTTCGTCCTCAGCCTTCTTCTGAGGCTCGATGGTCTCCGACGCGCCGCAGCGGGACAGGAAGTCCTCCGCCATCCGGTAATACTTCTCGAGGTCGCCGGTAGTCAGGGCCGTTCCCTCATAGCCCGCTTCCAGCTCCTCCACGGCCTCGTTGAACCGGATCGCCGCCTGTGCGGCTGCAGTCCTGTCGGAGGCGTGGGCGGCCTCGTTGCGGGCCATCCGCACGGCGTTGCAGGCGCGGCGGGCTGCTGCCGGGTGGGGCGTGCTGCCCAGCAGGTCGAGGGGCCGGGCAGCGTCCTTTTCCGGGTCCAGCAGGATGCGCATACAGAGGGTGGTATCCAGCTGCTGCCAGCCGGTGCGGCCATTCAGCTCCGGCAGGCGCTCGTAGTAGTCGGGGCTCTCCTTCTGGCGCTGGGCCAGATGCTTCAGCAGGGCGTCCACGCTGTGAGCGCCGGGCTTTTCCTCCCAGTGCCAGCGCAGCAGCTTCCGGCTGATGTCGTCGCAGGCCGCTTTGATCTCGAACGCGGCCTGCAGATATTCTTCTGACATAACAATTCTCCTGGTTTTCAACATTCTCGATAAGCAGCCCCTCGGTCAGGGCGATGCTGTCGCTGCGCCTGAGCCTCCCGGCGAACATCCTTGCCCTCTCAGGCGCTCCGCGCCAGCTCTCCCAAAGGGAGAGCCTTTTCGCAAGCAAAACAGCGGAGGAAGCCTCTGCCTCCTCCGCCGTACATCCTATTTTACATCATGAACTGAGAATACACGAAGCCGCACAGGGCGATGCCCGCACACACGATGGCGGTGATGGGCGGCACCCAGCGGATGAGCGTCTCAGCGATGCTGTCACGGGGGTCTTCCTCTTCGCAGTCGTCCTCCTCGTCCAGCGGCTTTGCCTGCAGGCGGGACGGCGCGGCGGCGGGAGTCGAGGGTACCACACGGGTGCCGTACTTCTCCATCTCTTCGTCCGGCGCAAAGGACTTGGCCGGGCGCACCGGCTCCGGCTGGCGGGGCAGAACGCGGGTCGCCTCCTGCTCCGGGGCGCGGGACACCACGCGGGTCGCCTCCATCTCAGCGGCAGGCGCATAGCCGGGCGCAGGCTCCGCCGCCCGGGGCGGGATGATACGGGTGGCTTCCTCCTGCGCTGCACCCACGATGCGGGTGGGCTCCTCCGCAGGCACAGCGGGGCGTACCGGCTGGGCCGCAGGCTGCGGCTCGGGCTGGCGGACCGGGGCTTCCGGCTGCAGCAGGGTATTCAGCGCGTTCTGCAAAAGGATGCGGTCACTGCCGCACTCGGAGCAGTAGACGGTGTCCTCTTCCTTCGGGTGGAAAGCACCGCAGGCGCAGTACCAGCCGTTCTCGAAGACCTGGGGCATGAACTTCATGCCGGTGCGGTTCATCCGGGCTTCGAGGGCCTTCTGCATCTCGACGCTCAGGCGGCGGGGGGCCGGCAGGCGCACCCGCTTGATGCTCTCGAGGTGGACGACCTTCCTGCCGCTGTAGACATTGCGCAGGGTGACGTCCACGCTGGTGATGGCCTTCTGGGTGACGAAGACGGCATCGTCCATGCCGAAGCTCTCGCCGGGCTTTGCGGTAAGGTCACGGTACTCGAACTCGTCCTCACAGAGGATGACGCCGTCCACGCCCTTGCACTTGAAGTGGATCTCCAGTGCCGTCAGGGTCACGCGGGAAATGTTCTTAAAGGTCAGACAGACCGCGTGTTCGCCGCTGACTTCGCCCTTGAGCAGCTCCACGCAGACGAACTGCACCGGGCTGCCCGGGGTGTAATAGTTGGCCCGTGTCCGCGCGACCGGTTCAAAATTTTCCTCCACAACACTCTCCCCTTTCTCTTGGTTTACTGGTTGGCTTCGCCTTCATCCGGCGTTTCGGGGGCCGGGGCTTCCTGCGGGGCGGCATCCACTGCCTCAGCAGCTTCGGCAGGCTCCGCAGCCTCTGCGGTCTCGGCCTGTTCCACAGGCTGGACAGCGGGCTGATCCTCGGCGGGCTTTGCGTCGGGGTCCTCACGCTGGGGCAGGGTCTCGCCTGCCATCACGGCGTTGAACTCCTTCTCGTTCAGCTTCTCGCGCTCCATCAGGGCCTGTGCCAGCGCATGGAGCTGGTCGATATGCTCCGTCAGGGTGCGGCGGCAGGTCTCGTAGGCCTCGTCGATGATGTCCCGCATCTCGCTGTCGATCTCAGCAGCGGTGGTCTCGCTGTAGCCCTTACCCTGACCGAGGTCGCGGCCCAGGAAGGTCTCCTCCTGAGAGGTGCCGTAGACCACAGGGCCAAGGCGCTCGGAGAAGCCGTACTTGGTGATCATCTGGCGGGCGATGTTCGTCGCCTGCTGCAGGTCGTTGGACGCACCGGTGGAGATGTCGTCCAGAATAAGCTGCTCGGCTACGCGGCCGCCCAGACTGGACACGATATCCTCGAACATCTCGCCCTTGGTGACGTAGCTGCGGTCTTTCTCGGGCAGATACATGGTGTAGCCGCCGGCCTGACCGCGGGGGATGATGGTGATCTCATGCACACGGGGGTGGTGCTTGCAGTAGAAGCCCGCCACGGCGTGGCCTGCCTCGTGGTAGGCGGTGAGCTTTTTCTCTTCGGGGGTGACGACCCGGCTCTTCTTCTCGGGGCCGGCCATGACCTTCATGGAAGCCTCTTCGATGTCCTCCATGGTGATGGCCTTGCGGCTGCGGCGGGCAGCCAGCAGAGCGGCCTCGTTGACGAGGTTCTCGAGGTCAGCGCCCGCAAAGCCTGCGGTGCGCTGTGCGATGACCTTGAGGGAGACATCCGGGGCGAGGGGCTTGTTCTTGGTGTGGACCTTCAGGATCTCCTCGCGGCCCTTGACGTCGGGCAGGCCGACGTAGACCTGACGGTCGAAGCGGCCCGGGCGGAGCAGGGCCTTATCGAGGATGTCGGCGCGGTTGGTGGCCGCCATGACGATGACGCCGTCGTTGGCCTCGAAGCCGTCCATCTCGACCAGCAGCTGGTTCAGGGTCTGCTCGCGCTCGTCGTGACCGCCGCCGAGACCGGCACCACGCTGACGGCCCACAGCATCGATCTCATCAATGAAGATGATGCAGGGCATGGTCTTTTTTGCCTTGTCGAAGAGGTCGCGCACACGGGATGCGCCGACGCCGACGTACATCTCGACGAAGTCAGAGCCGGAGATGGAGTAGAACGGCACACCGGCCTCACCGGCGCAGGCGCGGGCCAGCAGGGTCTTGCCGGTACCCGGAGGGCCGACGAGCAGCACGCCGTGAGGGATGCGTGCGCCCAGAGAGTTGAACTTGTCGGGGCTCTTGAGGAACTCCACGACCTCTTTCAGCTCTTCCTTCTCTTCGTCTTCACCGGCCACATCGGCAAAGGTGGCGGTCTTCTTGTTCTCGTGCTCGTCCTTGACCTTGGCTTTGCCGACATTCATGATGCCGCCGCCACCGCCGACGCCGCCCCGCATCATCGAGAACAGCAAAAAGCCGGTGCAGCCCAGCATCCCCAGATAGAAGATGATCTCCATCCAGGGGATGGTCTCCTTGAGAGAGGTGTAGTCGTAGGTCATGGGCGCGTCGGGGTTCGCCGCGTCGTAGGACTCGATATACTTGTCCACGTTCTCGATGAAAACGTAGGCATAGGGCAGTTTATAGCGGACGGTGACGGTGCCGTCGTCCTCCTGCACTGCGCCGGTGGACTCCGACGAGGAGGAGAACATCCCGCTCAGCAGACCGCCGGTAGACTGCACCGTGCTCTGGGTGGAGGAGACGTCCGGCAGGGGCAGGTCGCCTTCCTTCAGGTTCAGGGTGATGACGCTGGTGTTGCGGTCCAGCGTGAAGGCCGTGACCTGATTGTGCTCAAAGTAATGGACGACGGTGGAGTAGCTCATGGTCGAGCCGCTGGTGCTGCCCGACCCGCTGCCCATCACCGACCAGACCATCAGCACGGCGGCCAGCGCCAGTGCGAGGATGAGCGGATTGATACGAGGTCTCTTAGGTTGCAAAAGGATCAACTCCAGTTCTGGTTTTATTTCTTACTTTTCGTAGACGCTGGGTTTGAGTACGCCGATGTAGGGCAGGTTGCGGTACTTCTCGTCGTAGTCGAGGCCGTAGCCCACCACGAACTCGTCCGGCACCGCGAAGCCCTCGTAGTCCGGGGCGATGTCGGCCTTGCGGCGGCTGGGCTTGTCGAGGATGGTGCAGATCTTCACCGAGTTCGGGTTGCGCATCTTGAGCATCGGCACGAGGTTCGACAGGGTGATGCCGGTGTCGAGGATGTCCTCCACGATGAGCACGTCCTTGCCGGAGAGGTCGCCGTCCAGGTCCTTGATGATCTTGACGAGGCCGGTGCTGGTGGTGTTGCCGCCGCCGTAGCTGGACACCACCATGAAGTCGATGCTGCACGGGATGCTCACGGCGCGCATCAGGTCGGCCATAAAGACCACCGAGCCCTTGAGGATGGAGACGAGAACGAGGTTTTTGCCCTCATAGTCTTTGCTGATCTGAGCGCCCAGCTCAGCCACTTTCGCTTTCAGCTCCTCTTCCGAAACGAGGACCTTCAAAATATCGTCATGCATGCTCATGATTCGATTCCTCCAAAATTTTCTAGTTCCACCTGCAGCAGCTGCCCGGTGTCCGGCCCGGGGGCCAGCCCATCGGCAAAGCCCTCTCCGCAGACCCACAGCACCTGTCTGCCTGCCGCCAGCAGCGGCAGCGTGTCCCGTTCCCGGGGCGGGATGCCCGCCTCGTTCATCCATTTGCGCAGCTCCCGGTCCACCCCCCGCCCGGCCGGACGGAAGCGGTCGCCGGGCTGACGGCAGCGCAGCCGCAGAACAGGACATATCGAATTTATTTTAGCATAATCTGCCTGATTTTTTAAGTCTTTTTTATGAACACCCTGTGTTTTTTCTTCAAAACAGGCCGAAACCACCCGGATATGCAGCGTTCTGCCGCCGGGCAGCGGATAATCGCCGCCCTCCGGCAGGGATACTTCAAATTTCAGGCAGTCCGCTTTTTCGCCCTGCCGGCGGGTGTTTTTATCGGCTTCCTCCCGCCAGAGCACGCCGTCCCGGGCGCAGAAGCGGACGGCGTCGGTGAGCTGCACCGCGCCGCTGCCCTTTTCCACAAGGTCGGCCAGCAGGCGGATATATTTTTCCTCCGCGTCCCGCACCGGCTCCACAAGGCTGTGGAGGGCCATGTCGAGGATGAGCGGGTCAGTCTGCCGCAAAGGCTCTGACATCCACACGGGCTGGCCGCTGCGCAGGGCGTATCCCGCCCCGCCGGGCAGGCTTTTTGCGTCCGCTGCCCGGGCCGAAGCCAGCAGCGCATCCGCCTGCCGGGCGAAGTATTCGTCCGCCTTGGCGGCTTTCTCACAGAAGCGGGCCAGATTGTGCTCAGCGGCGCTGTTGACCCCGCAGAGGGCGGGCAGTGCGCCGTGGCGCAGACGGTTGCGGGCGTAGTCGTCGGCGTCGTTGGTCTCGTCGGTGACCCAGCCTTCGCCGCAGGCGCGGCAGACGGCCTCGGTGTCGGCCCTCGTCAGGCAGAGCAGAGGCCGCAGATAGCCCGGGCGGCTGGGCCGGATGCCCGCCGCGCCGTGGAGGCCGGTGCCTCTGGCCAGCCGGAACAGCAGCGTCTCAGCCTGGTCACTCCCAGTATGGGCAGTTGCGACGGCATCTATCCCCTCGGCCAGCACCCGCTCAAAGCAGGCATACCGCAGGCGGCGCGCCCAGTCCTCCCCCGCCCGGGGCTTTCCTGCCTCGGCTTCCAGCTCAGCGGCATGGAACACCCGCAGCGGCAGGCCCAGCCGGGCGCAGACCTCCCGGACGAAGGCTTCGTCCCGGTCCGCCGTCTCCCCCCGCAGGCCGTGGTTGACATGGCAGACCGTGAGGGCGATGCCCTTTTCCTCGGCCAGCGGGCGGATGAGGCAGAGCAGGGCCATGCTGTCGGCCCCGCCCGAAACAGCCAGCGCGAGATGCTTTTTGCCGTCCAGCAGCTTTTCCCGGGCGCAGAAGCCGCGCACCGTCTGTAAGATCTCTTCGTAGTTCATCAGCGTTTGAAGTCCACATCCATAAAGCGGGTGTGGGCGCCGTCCCAGCCCAGCGGCACCGTGCTGGTCTCGCCGTGACGGTTCTTTGCCACGATGCACTCGGCGGTGTCGGCGTCCACCTCCGCGCCGTCGGGGTTCTGGCTGGCGTAGTAGGAGTCGCGGTAGAGGAAGAGGACGCAGTCGGCGTCCTGCTCGATGGAGCCGGAGTCGCGCAGGTCAGACAGCTGGGGGCGGTGGCTGGAGTTGTTGCCCTGCTTTTCCACCGCACGGGACAGCTGGCTCAGAGCGATGATCGGCACGTTCATCTCTTTGGCCATGATCTTGAGGTTTCGGGTGATGGAGCTGATCTCCTGCACGCGGTTCTCGCTGCGCTGGCCGCTGGTCATCAGCTGTAAATAGTCGATGACGATGAGGCCCACGTTGGGGCGGGCGGGGTCCTGATTGACCCGGCGGATCTTCGCCTTCATCTCGGTGATGGTGATGCCCGAGGTGTCGTCCATATAGATCGGCGCATCGTGCAGTTTTTCGGTGGCGAGGGCCAGATACTCCCAGTCCTCGGCCCGGAGCGCACCGGTGCGGAACGCCTGGCTGTCGATGCCCGCTTCAGCGGAGAGGATGCGGTTGGTCAGCTGCTCCTTCGTCATTTCGAGGCTGAAGATGGCCACCGGCACCTTCTGCTGCATGGCCACGCGGGTAGCGATGTTCAGCGCGAAACTGGTCTTGCCCATACCGGGGCGGGCAGCGAGGATGATGAGGTCGCCGCGGCCAAGGCCGGTGAGGACGGTGTCCAGCAGCCGGAAGCCGGTGGGGATGCCCTTATACTTGTCGGCGTCGGGGCCGCTGATCTTTTGCAGATTTGTCAGCGTCTCCACCATGCTGGAAGAAAGGGGCGTCAGGGCGCTGGAATCGCGGCCGGAGCGGATCTCATAGATGCGCTGCTCGGCGTTTTCCAGCAGCAGGTCGGCGTCGGGCTCGTCGCCCGCGTCCTGCAAAATGTCCTTTGCAACGCCCATCAGCTGGCGCACCAGATACTTTTCCTGCACGATCTGCGCATACGCCTTGACGTTGGAGATGCTGGGGACCGTCTCGGCGAGGCCGGTCAGGTAGACTTTCGCCTCGTCGGCGCTGGGGAACACGCCGTCCGAGATGACGGCGTCCAGCAGGGTGACGAAGTCGATGGTCTGGTCGCTGGTAAAGAGGCGGAGCATCTCGGAGTAGATCTGAGCATTCTGCCGGGTGTAGAACATCTCGGGCCGGATGATCTCGACGAGGTCGGTCAGGGTCTCGGGTTTCAGCAGCACCGCGCCCAGCACGCTCTGCTCTGCCTGCATATTGTAGGGCAGGTTGATGCCCACGCTCTCGAGGTTGAGTTCGTTATAATGTCGTTCGTTCGGCATGGTCGTTATCCTTCTGCTTTATTTATATAAATGCCGTAAAGCCAAAAAGCGCCCCCTGCCGAGAGGGGGCGCAGATAGCGGTCAAATCAGGCCTGCTCCACTTCTACCTGGACCTTGAAGGAAGCCACGACACCGACATGGAGGCGGACTTTGCCGTTGAAGACGCCCGCGTCCTTGATGTCCTTGGTCTCCAGCTCGATCTTCTTCTTGTCGATGGGAGAACCGGCCAGCTGGGCCAGAGCCTCAGCGACTTCCTTGCCGGTGACCTTGCCGTGCAGACGGCCGGAGGCACCGCCCTTGGCCTTGATGACCACGGTCTTGCCCTCGAGCTTCGCGGCCACAGCCTGAGCGGCGGCCACGTTCTCAGCCTCGTGGAAGTCGGCAGCGGCCTCCTTGCCCCGGGCGATATTCACCGCGCTGGCGTCGGCCACAGCGGCCAGCTTGCGCGGGAACAGAAAGTTGCGGGCGTAGCCGTCGGAGACCTCGTGGATCTCGTCCTTCTTGCCGATGCCCTTGACGTCCTGCTTCAGAATCACTTTCATGATAGTATCCCTCACTTCTCACCGGAAAACCGGTGGATTTCTATGGTTAGTATACAGCAATCGGGCTGTTACGTCAACGCTCAGGAACGAAACCTCTCCGTCACGCCTAACGGCGTGCCACCTCCCCTATCGAGGGGAGGCTTTGGCATTTCGGAAAGCTTTCCCTCTTCGCCAGAGGCTCCCCTCGGTAGGGGAGCTGTCTGCGAAGCAGACTGAGAGGTTTTCCCCTCTTACGCCAGCTCCCTGCTCACGACGTCCAGCGCCGCCTCGATGACCTTATCCATGTCGTAGTACTTGTACTCGCCCAGACGTCCGCCGAAGATGACCCCCGGCTCGGCGTCGGCCAGCTTCTTGTACTCGGCGTAGAGCGCGCCGTTCTTCTCGTCGTTCACCGGGTAGTAGGGTTCATCGCCGGGCTTCCACTCGGCGCTGTACTCGCGGCTGATGACGGTCTTGGGCTGGGTGCCGAACTCAAAGTGCTTGTGCTCGATGATGCGGGTGTAGGGCGTCTCGGCGTCGGTGTAGTTGACGACGGCGTTGCCCTGATAGTTGTCGGTGTCCAGCGTCTCCGTCTCAAAGCGGACGCTGCGGTACTGCAATGCGCCCAGCTTGTAGCCGAAGTAGGCGTCCACCGGGCCGGTATAGACGACCCTGTCGGCCAGCTTGTCCAGCTCTGTCTTTTCGGCCAGATAGTCCACGCCCAGGCGCACTTCCACGCCGTCCAGCATCTTCTCCACCATGGCGGTATAGCCGCCGCTGGGGATGCCCTGATACAGGGCGTTGAAGTAGTTGTCGTCGTAGGTAAAACGGACGGGCAGGCGCTTGATGATGAAAGCGGGCAGCTCGGTGCAGGGGCGGCCCCACTGCTTGCCGGTGTAGCCCTTGATGAGCTTTTCGTAGATGTCGGTGCCGACCAGGCTGATGGCCTGCTCCTCGAGGTTCTTCGGCTCCGTGATGCCGGCCTCAGCACGCTGCTGCTCGATCTTCGCCTTCGCCTCGGCGGGGGTCACGACGCCCCACATCCTGTTGAAGGTGTTCATATTGAAGGGCAGGTTGTAGATCTCGCCGTGGTAGTTGGCGACAGGGCTGTTGGTGTAGCGGTTGAACTCCGCGAACTGGTTGACGTACTGCCACACAGCCTTGTTGTTGGTGTGGAAGATGTGGGCGCCATAGCGGTGGACGTTGATGCCCTCCACCTCTTCGGTGTAGATGTTGCCTGCGATATGACCGCGCTTGTCGATGACGAGGCAGCGCTTCCCAGCCTTCTTGGCCTCATGGGCAAACACCGCGCCGTACAGGCCAGCGCCAACGATAAGATAATCGTACTGTTTCATTACTGTTTATCCTTTTTCTTCTGTTCGGATCCCGACTCGAGGCCGCTCTTTTTCTGGGCCTCCCGGTACTGGTCGATGGCCGTCTGGATGCGGCTGCGGGCCGCCTCCGGGGTGATATGCTTGAGCTGGGCCGCTGCCATGGTCTGATGACCGCCGCCGCCCAGAGCCTCCATGATGACCTGCACGTTCACCGCGCCGAGGCTGCGGGCCGAGATGTTGACGCCGCCGCCCACCTGCACGGCCACGAAGCTGGCCTCCACGTTCTGGATGGTCAGCAGGTCGTTGGCCGCCTGAGCGATGGCCACCCGGGCCTCGGGGGCCACCTCGCCGCTGACGGTGATGGCGCAGCCCCGGTACATCTGGGCTTCCGATACCAGCATGGCCTTGGTGGTGTACTCCACCATGCTCACGTCAAAGAGCTGACGCACGTGCTCCGTCTCCGCGCCGTAGCGGCGGAGGGCCGCAGCGGCCTCGAAGGTGCGCACGCCGGTGTGGAGGGTAAAGTCACGTGTGTCCAGCATGATGCCGGAGAGCAGTCCCTCGGCCTCGATGCGGTTGGGCTTGTCATCCCGGTCGCCCACATACTGCAGGAACTCCGTGACCAGCTCACTGGCCGAGGATGCATAGGGCTCGTGGCAGACGAGGTCGGCCTTCTCGATGAAGCCGACGCCCTTGCGGTGGTGGTCGATGACGGCCACCTTGCCGCATTTTTCCAGTATCTCTCGGCTCTCCACCAGACCCAGCTGGTATGTATCCACGACGATGCAGAGCGTTCTCTGGGAAATGATGGGCAGCGCCCCCTTGGGGTCGATGAAGTCGTCCTCCTGCCCTGCCGCGATGAGGGCGTTGATGAGGCTGCCCGCCAGGGTGGCGTCACGGCGCACAGCGATGACTGCCGGCACATCGCAGATCTTGCAGATGCGCAGCACGCCCTCGGCAGAGCCGATGGCGTCCAGATCGCTCATCCGGTGGCCCATGATGACCACATGGTCCGCCTCTTTGATGAGCTTGACCAGCTGGTCGGCCACGATGCGGCTGCGCACCTTGCTGCGCTTTTCCACGCCGTGGCTGACACCGCCGTAGAAGGTAAAGCCGTCCGGGGTCATCTCAGCGGCCTGATCGCCGCCGCGCCCCTGCGCCATATCCAGCGCCTGAACGGCCATGTCCTGAGCCTCCCGCAGGGTCTTGGCCCCGCGTCCGACGCCGATGGAGATGGAGAGGTTCACGCTGGGGTCGAGGGCGCGGATCTTGTCCAGCACGTCGTAGCCGCGCTTGGCGAACTGCTCCAGCTGGCGCTCTTCCACCACAGCGATGTAGCGGCCACTGGCCACGCGGCGCAGAAAGCCCGTGCCGCGGCCGATCATATCTTCCAGCACCCGGTTGATGCCTTCCAGCAGGCGGGCGCGCTCGCTGTCCAGCATATCGCTGAACACGTCGTCGTAGCCGTCCACGAGGAAGACCAGATAGCCCGGGCGGCTGGCCTTATATTCGGCCTCCACTTTGCGGAGGGCCGTTTCCTCATTCAGGACAAGGAGGGTCATGCTCTCGGCCTCGCCGGGGACGGTGGAGCTGTGAGCGCTCCACACGCCGTCAGCCAGATTGAGCAGCTGGCCGCTGACCTTGCGTGCCTCCTGCAGGTCGAGGCCGGGCAGCACTTTCTGCACCCGGGGGACCAGAAGGGCTTCGCCCTTCATCAGACGGGTGCGGAACTCGGTGTTGTACCACAGCACCGTCTCCCCCGACAGGAGGGCGGCAGGCTGGCTCAGCGGCTCGAGGCTGAACTGCGTCTTGGATTTTTCGAAGCTGCCGCCGCAGACCCAGCGGGCCACCCAGCTGCGCACCCGGTAACGGAACACTCCGAACAGGGCGAACCACAGCACCGCCAGCACCACCAGCACAGGCCAGATGGCCGGGCGCTGCACCAGAAGCACCAGCACCAGCAGGGCGCAGAGCACCGCCAGCGCAGCGGTCAGCATTTCAAGAGTCCATCTTGGTTTTTGTTTCATGAAGTGTTATGCCTCCTGCGGGCAGACTCAGACCTCCATCAGGATGGGGAGGATCATGGGGCTGCGCTTGGTGCGGCGGTAGATATAGCTGCTCAGAGCCTCGCGCACCCGGGTCTTGACGCTGTTCCAGTCGCGGACGTGCTCGTCCACGCAGCGGTCAAGAGCCGTCTCCACGATGCTCTGGGCGCCGTCCATCAGGCTCTCGTTCTCCCGCACATAGACGAAGCCGCGGCTCACGAGGTCGGGGCCGGCCAGAACTTTGCCGGTCTTGCTGTCCACGGTGGCCACGATGATGACGAGGCCGTCCTCAGACAGATGCTTGCGGTCCCGCAGGACGACGTTGCCCACATCGCCCACGCCGAGGCCGTCCACCATGACAGCGCCCGCCGTCACCGGCTCGCCCAGCTTCATCTCGTCCTGACTGAGGATGATGTTGGAGCCGTTCTCGGCAATGAGGATGTTGCTGGTGGGGATGCCGAGGCTGGCCGCCGTGATGGCGTGCTTTTTCAGCTGCTTATACTCGCCGTGGACGGGCAGGAAATACTTGGGTCTGGTCAGGGTGAGCATCAGCTTCTGCTCTTCCTGACAGGCGTGGCCGGAGACGTGAACGTCGTACATCCCCTCATAGATGACCTCTGCGCCCAGCAGGAGCAGACCGTTGACGATCTTGGTCACGCTCTTCTCGTTGCCGGGGATGGGCTTGGCCGAGATGATGATGAAGTCGCCGGGGCCGACGCGCACCTGACGGTGGCTGCAGGAAGCCATGCGGCTCAGGGCGCTCAGAGGCTCGCCCTGACTGCCGGTGGTCACCAGCACCACCTGTTCCGGCGGATACTGGTTGATCTCATCGATGCTGATGAGGGTGCCTTCCGGGATGTGCATATAGCCCAGCTCCTGGGCCATGGCAGTATTGTTGACCATGCTGCGGCCGCTGAAGGCCACCTTGCGGCCATCCTCCACGGCGAGGTCGATGATCTGCTGGACACGGTAGATGTTGGACGCGAAGGTCGCAATGATGATGCGCTTGTTCTGCGCCCGGGCAAACAGGCTGCGGACACCGGCGGCCACCTTCTGCTCAGTGGCGGTGAAGCCGGGACGCTCCGCGTTGGTGGAGTCGCTCAGCAGAGCCAACACCCCCTTCTGGCCGTACTCAGACAGAGTAGCAAGGTCGGTGGGGCCGCAGGCCAGCGGGGTGTAGTCGATCTTGAAGTCGCCGGTCTGGATGATGGTGCCGGCCGGGCTGTCGATGGCGAAGGCCACCGCGTCCGGGATGGAGTGGTTCACATGGATAGGCTCCACGGTGAAGCAGCCCAGCTTGAGCTTCTGGCGGGGAGTGATCTCTACGAACTTGGTCTTGCCTGCAAGGCCGAACTCTTCCAGCTTATTGCGGATGAGGCCGCAGGTCAGGCGGGTGCCGTAGATGGGCAGATCGAACTTCTGCAGCAGATAGGGGATGCTGCCGATGTGGTCCTCATGGCCGTGGGTGATGAGCAGGCCCTTGATCTTATCCTTATTCTGCACCACAAAGGTGAAGTCAGGGATGACCATATCGACGCCGAACATATCGTTATCCGGGAAGACGAGGCCGCAGTCCACGATGATCATATCGCCGCAGCACTCATAGACCGTCATATTCTTGCCCACTTCGCCGAGGCCGCCCAGCGGATAGATATGGATGGGCGTTGCAGCCTCTTTGGGCTGCTGGGGGCGGCGGGGCCGGCGGGTGTAGTGGGGGCGGCGGGAAGTGCGGGGGCGCTTTTCGCCGGACGCATTGGCCGGAGCGGGAGCGTGGTTCTGTTCTTTTGTCTGTGCCATCGAAAACCTCCAAAAATTCAATCAGCAAAGCACAGGTCTGCCCCGGAAGACAGCCTGCCCTGCATTAAGGGAAGCATAAAAACGCATCTGCTTCCGTCGGATGCATCGTATAGAAATCATTTTATCAGCGTTGTTTTTATGCCACGCTGTTGGTTCCGCAGGAAGCCTTTTGCCCGTCCAGTCCATCTGTTCGATGCGACCGCGGCGCTTCGGCAGGAACGCTGTGAGCGCACCCACGGCGCGCCCCTATACGCATTTCGTTGCAACAAGTATAGTATTTCTCGCCTCTTTTGTCAATTCCAAGCTTGGGCCGGGCGGTGGTAAATTATGCCCTGCCCCTTGACAGACGGGCCAAAATGGCTCTAAATAATAGGTACTACAAACATGATGCAGGAGAGACGCATGAAACAGGTCGAAGTTTACACCGACGGCGCGTGCAGCGGCAACCCCGGCCCCGGCGGCTGGGGCGCGGTGCTGCGCTACCGCTTTAACGGCAAGGTCTACGAAAAGGAGCTCAGCGGCGGCGACGCCTCCACCACCAACAACCGGATGGAGCTGACGGCCTTCATCGAGGCGCTGCGCCAGCTCAAGGAGCCCTGCGAGGTGCGGCTGTGCTCCGACAGCCAGTACGTCATCAACGGGCTGGAAAAGGGCTGGGCCAGGGGCTGGAAGCGCCGGGGCTGGAAAAAGTCCGACGGCTCCCCTGCCCTGAACCCCGACCTCTGGGAGCAGGCGCTGGAGCAGGAAGCCCGCCACAAGCTCACCTACGTCTGGGTCAAAGGCCACGCAGGCCACCCGGAGAACGAACGCTGCGACCAGCTTGCGGTCGCCCAGAGCCAGGCACATGGCGGGAGACAGGGACGATGAACGATGCTTTTCTGCCCGGGAACGGGTTTGACACCTACGAAGAACAGGACCGGGTCCTGATGGGTCTGAGCGGCAGTGTGCGCAGCGGCGTGGCCGTCCGCATCCTGCAGCAGCAGGGCTTTGCCGTGGCGGCAGCGGTCGTCCGGCTGGCTGACACCCCCGAAGAACACGCCGCCGTGGACGCGGCCAGGGCTCTGGCAAAGAAGCTGGACGTGGAGTGCGTCACCCTCAACGCCGAGGCTCTGGCCGGACAGGATGCCGAAGCCGCCCGCTTCGCGGCCCTGCTCACTGCCGCCGACAAACTGGGCATCCAGTATATTGCCTCCGGCCGCTACGCCCGCATCGAGACAGACGCACAGGGCATGAGCCACCTGTTCGCCCCCGAGAGCGGCGCACCGGACGAGAGTGGAACGCTTGCCGCCCTCCCGCCCGAGGTCCTGAGCCGCCTCATCCTGCCGCTGGGCGATTTCGCCCCGGAGGACGTGGCAGAGATGGCAGCAGATTTTAAGCTCTGATATGCAAAAAATCCCCTGTGCTGCGGCACAGGGGATTTTTGTTGTTTCTATCAGTTCTGGGGATGCACGATGTCGCGCCAGTCGAGGTCGCCGCGCTCGAGGCCGTGGATCAGGACCTCAGCGGTGGCGATGTTGGTGGCCATCGGGATGTTGTGGACATCGCACAGGCGCAGCAGAGTCATCTCATTCGGCTCGCTGGGCTTTGCGTTGATGGGGTCGCGGAAGAACAGCAGCAGATCCACCTCGTTGCAGGCGATGCGGGACGCGATCTGCTGGTCGCCGCCCTGTACGCCCGCCAGAAAGCGCTGCACCTGCAGGCCGGTGGCTTCGGCGATCATCTTGCCGGTCGTACCGGTTGCCACCAATTTATGCTGGCTCAAAATCCGGCAGTACGCCGTACAGAACTGTACCATCAGCTCTTTTTTGGAGTCATGCGCAATCAGTGCAATCGTCATCGGTCAACCTCTCCTTTTCCCGCGCCCCTGTCTGGGGCAATCATCTTGCACATATCATAGTATCACAGTTTCCGTCTTTTTACAACTGTTTTTCGGGCAAAAGTTCTAATTTTTCATAGATTTCTGCCAAATCCACGCACCATCGCTCAGGCGGCGGGCTGCTCTGCGGGGGCGGTGTCGTCTGCAAGGGCGTCGTTGTTTTCCACAGTCTCCGGCACAGCATCCTGCCCGTCGGCTGTCGTGTCAGCCGTCTCGCCTGCTCCTGTCTCGTCCAGCGTCAGGCTGCCGTCCTTCATGGCGTAGTAGGCGTCGAAGATGTCGGCCACGAGGTTGCCGGCGCGGGCGCCGCCGCCGCCGTACTCGATGACGATGCCGAGAGCGATCTCAGCGTCCTCGGCCGGGCCGTAGGCGATCATCATGGTGTTGGTGTAGTGCTTGCGGGTGCTGCCGACGTAGTACGTCTCGCTGCGCTGAGGGGTGCCGGTCTTACAGGCGATGGTGACGGGGTAGTTCTTCAGGCCCGACACCGTCTCCGACACGCCGATCATACCCTGCCGCACGAGGTCGAAGGTGTCGCCCCGGTCCTCGATGACGTCCATCACCTCGGGCTGGGTCTCCTGCAGGACTTTGCCGGTGTTGGTGTCGAGGATGGCCTTGACGAAGTGGGTGCGGTAGCGCACGCCCCGGTTGGCCAGCGTGCCGGCGTAAGTCGCCAGCTGGACGGGGGTGACGACGGTATTGCCCTGACCAATCGCGGCCTGGACGTCCAGTGAAGCGGTGTAGTTGGAGTCGTTCTTGGTGGTCAGGCGGCCGGTGGCCTCGTTGACCTCCACGCCGGTGCGGGTACCAAGGCCCATCTTGTAGGCGTAGGCATCGTAGACGTCACTGGTGGTGCGGCGGCCCACATCGTAGAAGAAGATGTTGCAGCTCCACTTGATGGCTGTGATGACGTCGATGTTGCCGCTGTGGCCGTGGCGGGTACACTTGGGGCGGTAATCGTCATAATAGGTATAGACACCGTTGCAGTAGACAGTGGAAGAGCGGTTGATGACGCCGGAATCCAGCGCCGCCACCGCCACCGCAGGCTTGAAGGTGGAGCCGGGGGTGTACAGGCCCTGCAACGCGCGGTTGAGCAGGGGCAGGCCCGGGTCCGAGCTGTACTGGCTGTACTGGGTGGCGAAGAGGTTCTGGTCGTAGCTGGGGTAGTTGGAGGCGGCCAGCACACTGCCGTCCTTCGTGCTGATGACCACCACCGCACCGGCGGCAGCCTTGGCGAAACTGCCGCTGTTGTAGGTGCTGTTGATCATCTCGATGTTCTTGGCCAGCGCCCTGTCCACCGCCTGCTGGAAGGCGCTGTCGATGGTGAGCTGGACGGTATGGCCCGGCTCCGGCACGGTGGTCATCGCAGTCCCCACGATGACGCCGTCCGAGCTGCGGGTGATGGTCTCAACGCCGTCCTTGCCCCGCAGCTCGTCTTCGTAGACGGCTTCGAGGCCCGACACGCCGATCATGTCGTTCATGTTATAGCCCTTTTCCCGCAGAGGGTAGGTGGTCTGGCCGTTCTCGTCGGTCACCTTCCACTTTTCGGCGGTGATCTTGCCCACACGGCCCAGCACATGGGGGATGATGCTGCCCTCATCGTAGCTGCGGGTGCTGGTCTCTACGATCTCCACACCGGGCATGGTCAGGCTGTTCTCCTTGATGGTCGCCACGGTCACTTCGCTGACATTCTCGGCCATGACGAAGTTGTTGACGTTGGAGAACGCCTGCTGCTGCATCTCGTAGTGGATGCCGCCCAGCACCCTCTGCCAGTGGAAAGGATAGCTTTCCAGCTTGTAGTCCTCCACCAGCTTTTCCATCACGTCATCGGCGGTGGCATACTGCTGTAAGCCCAGCGAGTCCTTCATGGCCGCGAGAGCCTTCTGGTCGCTGGTGCTGTCGGCCTGCGCGGTAAAGCTGTAGTGGCCCGCCGCGTCCGGCTCGCCGATGAGCAGCGAGTCGTTCCATTTTTCGCCGTGGACTTCCAGAAGCTCCACGATGCGCTGCAGCATGGCGTCAAGGTCTTCGTCCCCCATCAGCAGCTTGCTGAGCACCACATTGTAGCTGGTGGTGCTGGCCGCGATGCGGCGTCCGGCGCTGTCCACGATGTCGCCGCGGGCAGCGGTGACGGTAAAGTTATAATCGGTGGTGTTGGTCGCCTGCGCCTTGAAGCTGTCGCTGTTGACGAGCTGCAAAAATATCAGCCGCAGCACATACACGGCGATGAGCACCGAGGCGGCAGCGATGAGTCCAGCCATCCGGCGCACCACGATCTTGTGTTCGTCTTGATTCATCCGTTTTCCTCCCGGCAGGGTCTGGCATCACACCACGCCGTTGTCTATCTTGAATTCCCTGCTGATGCGCTGCACTGCACGGTGAAGCAGCCAGCTCCCCGGGGCCGTCATCAGGGCCGACGGCAGCACGACCCAGAGAAAACGCTCCCCTGCGCCCGCATAGCCCGGCATATAGTAGAAAAACAGCCAGTCCGCCGACAGCACCAGCAGGGCGCAGACCACGGCCAGCAGCACGAAGTTGGAGGGGGTATCCTTCAGATAAAGCTGCACGACCACCGACACGCCGAAGCAGAGGATCATCAGCTCCAGCGCCAGCATCCCCACGGTGCGGCCGGCGGTGTAGTCCCACATCAGGCCGCACACCGCGCCAAAGATGGCCCCGGCGAACTCGCCCTCTGCGGCAGACACCGCCAGACAGAGCGGCAGCAGCCAGAGCGGCTTCGCGGCCCCGAACTGGAACAGCCCCGGCATGGTCTGCAACACCGTACACACCACCAGCAGAAGGATATAGCAGCCCCATTTCAGCCTCTGGCTGCGGCTGCGCTTGCGGCGAGATTCCATCTCCGGCCCTCCTCAGTAGTTGGTGATGATGAACACATGGCGCACCGTGCGGGGGTCTGCGCCCGGCTGGATGACGGCCAGCGTCGATTTGCCGCTGGCCTCGGGGGTCAGCTCCTTGATGACGCCCACCAGCACGTCCGGCGGGAACACCCCGCCCAGACCCGTGGTGATGACCTGGTCCCCCTCTCTGCTCAGGGTGCTGCGGGCGAGGTTCGAGAGGATGCACAGGCCGTCGGCGGCGTAGTCGGCGCTGCCGGTGATGATGCCGTTGTCCCGGGTGCGGGACACGACGCCCGCCGCATTGAAGCTGGGGTGCAGGATGGTCATGATCTTGCAGCTGGTGAGGTCGGCTTCCCGCACCACGCCCAGCAGATAGCCCTCGTCGCTGATGACGGCGTCGTTGACGGCCACACCGTCCAGTGTGCCTCTGTCCAGCGTGAAGCCCCAGAAGGAGTCCAGCGGGTCGCGGCCAATGACGAAAGAGGACGTGTAGCTCATCTCAGGGTGCTGCTCCTGGATGTTGGCCAGCGCCTTGTAGGCTTCGTTCTCGGCCTTGAGCTTGTCGTAGTCCACCATCTGGGAGCGCAGAGCGGCGTTTTCCTCGCTGAGCTTCTGGTTTTCTTCCAGAATGGCGTCGATGTTGGCGTAGTTCTCCCACAGGGAGGCCACGCCGCTGCTCACCGCCGCTGCTGCCCGCTGAAACGGGGCTACGGCCACGCTCAGCAGCTCCTGCGGGGCGGCGGTCAGGCGTCCGTTCGCGCCTGCATAGGCCATGATGCCCACGAGGAAGACCGCGATGGCAATGAGTATCTTAAATTTCCATGTGTCAAAAAAATCCTTCAAGGCGGGTTCCTCCCGAATCTGCAAAAAAGCGCGGACAGCCGTGCCATCCGCGCTCAAAACTCATCTTCTGCGGCGCAGCAGCGCAAAGGTCCTCCCTCAGCGTACCGCCGCAAATGGCACAGCCGAGGCTTACATATGACCACCGTCGGTATCCAGAACGTCGTGCAGGACATCCACATGGTCCAGCACAGCACCGGCACCCTTGGCCACGCAGTCCAGCGGGTCCTCAGCCACATGGACATCGATGCCGGTCTCGCTCTCAATGAGCTTGTCGAGGCCGCGCAGCAGTGCGCCGCCGCCGGTCAGGGTGATGCCGTGGTCGATGATGTCGGCGCTCAGCTCAGGCGGGGTGCGCTCCAGAGTCTCCTTGATGGCGCTGGTGATCTTGACCAGGCACTCCAGCAGAGCCTCACGGACATCCTCCGAGTGGACGACGACGTTCTTGGGCAGGCCGTCCACGAGGTTGCGGCCCTTGATCTCGAGGGTCATCTCGGGGTCCATCGGGTAGGCAGAGCCGATCTCGATCTTGATCTGCTCGGCGGTGCGCTCACCGATGAGAAGGTTATACTTGCGCTTGATGAAGGCGATGATGGCCTGGTCGAACATATCGCCGGCCATGCGGACGCTGCGGGAAGCCACGATGCCGCCCAGAGAGATGACGGCGATCTCAGCCGTGCCGCCGCCGATGTCCACGATCATGCTGCCGGTGGGCTCGCTGATGGGCAGGCCCGCACCGATGGCAGCGGCCATGGGCTCCTCGATGACCGACACCTGACGGGCGCCGGCCTTCAGAGCGGCCTCACGCACAGCGCGGCGCTCCACCTCGGTGACGCCCGACGGGATGCAGATGACCACGCGGGGGCGGGAGAACATGCTGTTGCCGCAGGCTTTTTTGAGGAAGGTCTCCAGCATATTGGCGGTGATGTCGAAGTCGGCGATGACGCCGTCCTTCAGGGGGCGGACCGCCACGATGCTGCCGGGGGTGCGGCCGATGACGGCCTTTGCCTCAGCGCCCACGCAGCGCACTTCGTCGCTCTTGGTGTCCACGGCCACGACAGAGGGTTCACGCATGATGATGCCCTTGCCCTTCATGTAAACGAGGGTATTGGCAGTACCGAGATCGATACCAACATCCTTTGAAAACAAACTCATATAGTCTTCTCTCCTTACGATTTTCCAGGGTCTATTCCAAAACGCAGAGCCGCCCGCTCAGACCAACGGGCAGCTCATCGCAGAATAACACGTTTTTATTATAGCCGCAAGGCGCGCTTTTCTCAAGCATTTCCGTAAACTTTTTCGAGTTTTTTCATTTTTGGCCGCCGGGGCCGCTTTTCTGTGTCCCGCATCAGAATCTGCTCAGCAGACGGGCCGTCCGGCTGACGGGCAGGCCCATGATGGTGTAGTAGTCCCCTTCCAGCCGGTCGAGCCAGAGGGCGGCGCGGCCCTGGATGGCGTAGGCACCGGCCTTGTCGTAGGGCTCTTTGGTAGCCGTGTAGGCGTCGATCTCCCCTTCCGAAATCGGGAAGAAGGTCACCCTGCAGCTGTCCACGAAGCTCTCGGTGCGTACGCCGTCCGATACGCAGACGCCGGTATGCACCTCGTGGGCCGCGCCGGACAGGGCGCGGAGCATCCGCTTTGCGTCCTCCACGCTGTGGGGCTTGCCGAAGACTTCGCCGCCCACATCCACGACGGTGTCACATCCCAGCACCACCGCGCCGGGATGGTCTTTTGCCACAGCGAGGCATTTGCCCCGTGCCAGCTTTTCCACCAGCTGGGCCGGAGTGGGTGCAGTGACTCCGCTCTCGTCGAAATCGCTGACGCAGATGGTGAAATCCGTCGTGTATAAGCTCAGAAGCTCCTTCCGGCGCGGACTGCCGGAGGCTAAGATCAGGTTCTTCATCATCATTTCCCCGTCGAGCCGAAGCCGCCCTCGCCGCGGGCGGTCTCATCCAGTGCGTCGGCCTGCACGAATGCCGCCGTGTACACCGGCGCGATGCAGAGCTGGGCCACCCGCTCGCCGGGCTGGATGGTATAAGCCTCCGCGCCCAGATTGACCATCGGGACTTTCAGCTCACCGCGGTAATCGCTGTCCACGACGCCGACGCCGTTTGCCATGCAGAGGCCGTGCTTGATGGACAGACCGCTGCGGGCATAGACCAGCGCCACAGCGTGGGCGCCGGGCAGCTCGATGGCAAGGCCGGTAGGCACCAGCACCCGCTGCATGGGCTGGACGGTCAGCGGCTCATCCAGCACGGCGCACAGGTCGGCGGCGGCAGAGCCGGGGGTGGCGTAGGCGGGCGTCCTGGCGCGGAGGTCTAACACTTTGTATTTTACAGTGATGGGTTCCATAGTATACCTCATAAATTTATTTGCTGTTCAAGGGCAGGTGCGTCTTGGTACAACCTCTCAGTCTGCTTCGCAGACAAGGCCGGGTTCAAGGCCGGGTTGCGGCACCCAGCATCCGCTGCGCTTTGCTTGCATCTTGCTGGCCGCTGCCCCAACAGCGACTCCCTGCTTCCGCCACTGGCGGTGGTCGTCGTTGTTGCCCCTACCGAGGGGAGCCTCTGGCGAAGAGGCGAAGCTTTACGGAATGCCAAAGCCTCTCCTACTAGGAGAGGTGGCACGCCGTAGGCGTGACGGAGAGGTTGTACAGAGGCACAGCCTCCCTTAGGCTATAGTTCAGTTCGTTCCCTTAAAGTACAATCCTCTCGTGAATTCTCCCTCAAACGGTGCATGCTGGCGGATGCTGTCAAGGATGGCGGCGGCCTCTTCCCTGCTTTCCAGCGTGAAGTAAGCCACGCCGTAGTCCACGGTCAGTGCGCCGGGCTTGTCGCCCATATAGATGGGGACGGGATTATAAATAGTACGGACGCCCAGCCCGCACCGCACCGGGAACTTCTTCGCCTTGCGGTCAGTGAGCAGGCCGGTCTTGTCGCAGTGGGC
>OOBV01000910.1_pt1 | contig 23503 bp, 19 predicted proteins | sample 1671731 | NCBI WGS metagenome assembly OOBV01 (sample SAMN06348186, study PRJEB24527) | human gut metagenome | biome: human gut; feature: ankylosing spondylitis patient; material: feces | host: Homo sapiens | place: China | collected 2015-10
TTTCCGTTATGCTATTGAGAAAATGTGCAAGGAAAAGAAAAGTTTAAATCACTTCATTAATACAGAGAATTTTCTGCAAAGTTAGTTCTTGGGCGGAGAGGTTACAAAAAATCCGGACATTCTTTTTTGCAGAATGTCCGGATTTATTTATAGTGAAAGTTTACTTATTGTCTGGCATCATAGATTTTTTGGATTTCATTGGCTGTGAGACAGCGGGTATTGTATACCCGGAAATTGTCTATTGACATATTTGTTCCATTTATGGTCTTTCTTCCTATGGTGACATTGCCTCCCATGATGAATTTGATGCCTGTGCCATAAGATGCTTGCGAAGGAGTTCCTTCTTCAAATGGATTAGCATCTGCTGTAACAGTGTCTACAAGGACTCCATCTACGTAAAGTGATGTAGTTGTGGTAGCATATTCGATGTTATTGAAATCAGATACTAAAGCGATATGATGCCATTTGCCGTCTGTGATAGTTGGGTGTGTGAAGGCAGTTTCATCGTTATATTTGTAATAATTATTATAACGGGTTGTCACAAACTTGAGACTTCCATTACTCATTGTAAATGTAAACATGGAAGCATTGTCGTGAGACGATACCAAGTAGAAAATATTGCCATCACTGAAATCTTTTCCCCAGAAGCTGACTGTCAGTGTGCGGCTGTCGGTGATTGGTTTAGGAACGATGAAGGAACTGTTGTCGGAAAGGCTAAACTTGACGGCCTGTGAACCTTCGCCTATTCCTTCCACAAAAGACGGAGAATTATTTCCGAATCCATTAATTGCATTTTCTGTTGCATCGTTAAAGTCTCCGTCAAATTTGTAGTATGCATAAAGTCCCTGGCCGACTACAAGGCTGGAAGAATCTTTTTGTGCTGTAATAGAGATGTTCTTTTGTGTATTCTCATCTGAAATTGTCAGCACTGTATTGATCTCTTCTTCCATATTGCTTCGGTCTAATACGACTTTTACAGTCTGGCTTTCTCCGGCAGCAAGTTTTCCTTCCATTGGGGTTACAGATAAGCAGCTTTCTTTGATTTCACCGACATTCCAGCTTAATTCACTTTTTCCGATATTGCTTATTGTAAATGAAACTTCATCCAAATCTTTTCCAAAATCGAGTGATTCTGGCTCGATTTTCATGAGGCCAGCTTGAGACTCTGTGCCAGAGACAATTTGTACGGTTTGCTCTTTAATACCATCAGACAATACCAATGTCGTGTTTATATTTACCGCTCCATTGCTGCGATTTAGAAACACTTTCACGACTTTAGTGCCTTGTGATGGAATGGAACCGCTGTTTTCTGACAAGGTAATAGTGGGTTCTGTCGGATCAGCAATAGTCCAGTTCAAGGATGTGGTGCCTGCATTCTTGATAGTAAGAGGCAATTCTTGTAGGTCATTGCCAAAATCAAGAATTTCCGGTTCAACACTCATGTAAGATTGTGCATTTTTCGGAGCACACGATACGTTGATTGGGAAAGAATTACCAAATGCCGATAACTTGATGATGACAGTTTGTACTTCGGTTATCTTGTCACGGTCTACGGTGAAAATAATGCTTTGCTGTTTGTCGGCTTCGATTTGTCCGGCTGTAGGGTTGGCTGTGAGCCAGGTGTGGCTTCCCAAATCCAGGTTCCAGTCGGTACTTGTGTTGCCGTTGTTCTGAATTGTCACAGAGAGTTCAGTCTGTGTGGTTCCGAAATTCAGTGTGGAAGGACTTATCTGTATGAGTGCATCCTGTTTTACGGCAGTCAGTTGTATATCTGCATTGGCAACCTGACCAGGTACGACGGTTACACTTTTGGTATTGGTTTCATATCCTTCTTTTATGAATTGAAGCTTATACTCTCCGGCTTCCAGTTGAGGAAAGCTGAATTTTCCGTCACTTCCTGTGTTGGTGCTAGCCCCATTAGGAAGTATGCTCACTTGTACACCGCTTAGAGGCTGTGTACCATTGATGGCATCTGTTACTACTCCCACGATGTCCCCTTGTGTAATCTCTTCTTCTTCAGTGCACGATGAGAATGACAATGCACCAAGAATCAGCCAGAATAAAAAAATGAATTTTTTCATGCTTACTATGTTTTTTAATAATAGATATTTAATATGACAAAGTAAGCTTAAAAAGACATTGCTGTCTGTTGGATACAAGTATTTGGAAGAAAAGAAAAAACTTGTTTTCGGGTTTATGGAAAATAAAAAAAGGATATTCTCGCAAGAATATCCTTTTACAAATTCGTTTTCAGTAGATTATGCTTCAGCGCAAGGAATTACAGAAACATAGCTTCTGTCTTCGCGACCTTTCTTGAAACATACAGTACCATCTACCAATGCGTAAAGAGTGTGGTCACTACCCATACCTACGTTTTCACCCGGGTTGTGAACTGTTCCTCTTTGACGAACAATGATGTTACCAGCTTTGCAAGCTGAACCACCGAATATCTTTACGCCTAATCTCTTACTAGCTGATTCACGGCCGTTCTTAGAACTACCTACACCTTTCTTATGTGCCATTTTCTTCTACGTTTTTAATGATTAAGCAATAACTTGTTTGATTGTCAATTCAGTAAACTGCTGGCGATGACCGTTCAGTTTCTTGTAACCTTTTCTTCTCTTTTTGTGGAATACCAATACCTTGTCACCTTTTACCAAGTGAGAAGCTACTTCGCAAACCACTTTTGCACCGTCTACAGTAGGAGCACCTACAGTTACAGTACCGTTGTTGTCAACCAACAAGACTTTGTCAAATTCAACAGTTGCACCGTTTTCAGCATTCTGAATGTGGTGAACGAACAGTTTCTTGCCTTCTTCTGCTTTGAACTGCTGACCGTTAATTTCTACGATTACGTACATTTTAAAATAAATATTAAACGGGTTTCCTCCGCAAGGTGAGCTGTTCTCTGTAGCTACTTTTTTACCTACACGGACTAAAATCGGCTGCAAAGTTACGGCTTTATATTTACATAACCAACTATTTATCTGAAAAAAAACGGATATATTCCCTATTTTTTTATCAGTGGAAGTAAATTGGGAAAGATGGCTGTGTGCGGATAGGCTGCCAGCTCTTCGCGAGTGGTCATTCCATGAAGGATACCGGCAAAATCAACTCCTGCATTTTGGGCGGTTTCCGCATCGACGGTACTGTCGCCGAGGTAGAGAATCTGCTCTTTCGGACAGTTCAGGCGGGAAACGGCCTGCAGCAGACCTTCGGGTGAGGGTTTGGCTTCTTTTACGTCTTCTCCTCCCACGATGATGTCAATGAATCTCTCGGGGAATATTTTCCCCATCAGCTCCATGATGCGGTAGCGGTATTTTGTGGAGATGATGCCGATACGGGCTCCATTGGCTTTCAGGGCGCATAGCACTTCTTCCGTTTCCGGGAAAAGTACGGTATTGGCCGTCATGTGCTGGTCGGCTTCCTTGACATATTCTTTCCGGAATGTCTCCAGCGTGTCTGCATCGGTTATTCCGGTCATGATGGAAAAGGAATCAACCAGTGTCTTTCCAATGGTGCGTTTGATGGAGAGGTCGTCCACCTGATGGAATCCATGGCGTTCGAGTACATTTCTGTAGCACATCACAATGCCCTTGGAAGAATCGGCCAGGGTATAGTCAAAGTCAAATAAGTAGGCTTGGTAAGATTTCATACGATTTTACTCTATATAATAAGGTATATGTTCTATATCTAAAAGTGACTGCTTGCGCGAGATGCCGCCAGCGTATCCGGTCAGGCTTCCATTGCTTCCTACTATGCGGTGGCAGGGAATCAGGATGCTGATGGGATTGTGTCCGATGGCATTTCCTACAGCTTGTGCTGCCATGTGAGGCCGTCCTAAACGGCGGGCGGTTTCCACGGCTATATCTTTGTAGGTCCGGGTTTCTCCGTAAGGAATGGTGGATAAGATTTGCCAGACGGTCTGCTGAAAATGAGTGCCGGAAGGTTGCAGGGGAGGGCAGAAATCGGGTTGTTGACCGGAGAAATAAACATCGAGCCATTGCCGTGCCTGAAGCAGCAACGGAGTCTCCTTCGCTATGGCTTCTCCTTTCAGTCCGTGACCGAAATATTTTTGTCCGTCGAACCAGAGGCCGCAAAGTCCGCTTTCCGTGGCAGCCAGTGTGATTCCTCCCAAAGGAGAATCATAGTGACAGGTAAAAGTCATTTTCAACAGTATTTTTGAGAAGGCGTCCTTACGTTTTTTTACCCTTTTATTCCATGGGTTGATAGTTCTTGGCAAGTCCTCCTTCACTCGTTTCCTTGTACAAGGATGGGAGGTCGTGGCCGGTCTGCTTCATTACCTCTACCACCTTGTCGAATGACACCCGGTGATGCCCGTCGGTAAAGGCTGAATAGATATTCGCATCGAGTGCACGTGCGGCAGCATACGCATTACGCTCTATACAAGGAATTTGTACCAGTCCGCATACCGGGTCGCATGTCATACCCAGGTGATGTTCCAGTCCCATTTCGGCTGCATATTCTATCTGGGCCGGACTGCCTCCGAACAACTGGCTGGCTGCCGCAGATGCCATGGAACAAGCGACTCCCACTTCGGCTTGACATCCAGCTTCAGCTCCTGAGATGGAAGCATTGTGTTTGACGATGTTTCCCACCAGTCCGGCAGTCGCTAATGCCCGCAAGATACGTGCGTCGCTGAAGTCGCGGCTTTTCTGCAGGTGATACAAGACAGCCGGAACCACTCCACAGGCTCCACAGGTCGGTGCGGTAACGATTTTTCCTCCTGAAGCATTTTCTTCACTGACAGCCAGTGCGTATGCGAATACCAGTCCGCGTGAGCGAAGAGAGTCTTTATAGCCTTTCGAACGAATGTAATAAGCCGATGCCTTGCGGCGCAGATTCAATGGGCCGGGCAATACACCTTCGGCATCCAGTCCGCGATGGATGGCGGCTTTCATGGTCTCCCATACCTCTGCCAGAAAATCCCATATCTCCGGACCCTCGCATTGCTCCACGTATTCCCAGTAGCTGCGTCCGGTGTGTTCGCACCAGTACAAAATCTGACTCATGGTATTCATGTTGTAAATATCGTTGGTGGCTGTGCGGTCGTGTCCTTCTTCGGCCAGTGCACCACCTCCTACACTGAATACGGTCCATTCGTCCAGCTTTTTCTTCTGTGCATCAAAAGCCTTGAAAGTCATTCCGTTCGGGTGGAAAGGGAAGAAAATATGTGGTTTCCAGAGAATTTCTACGGGAGCGTGAGGTTGCAGGGTATCCAAAATAGCTACATCGGTCATGTGACCACGTCCTGTGGCAGCCAGACTGCCATACAGAGTTACTTCGAATGAGGCAGCCTCCGGATTACGGGCAAGAAATTGTTCGGCAGCTTTGCGGGGCCCCATGGTATGGCTGCTGGAAGGCCCCGTGCCGATGCGATATAATTCTCTGATTGATTTCATATTAAAAAATAGGTGTAAGTTTTCTGCAAAGATACGCAATAATCGCATATATGTGCAGAAATCCCGTAGGGTTTATTTTAAATCCACCACGGTGATGCCTGCGCCGCCAAACTGTACGTGTTCATCCTGGAAATGGGCTACTCCCGGCACGGTAGCCAGGTATTGCCGGATGAGGGTGCGCAGAATACCTGTACCCGTACCGTGCAGGATGCGTACACGGCTGACTCCTACCAAGATAGCGTCATCGATGAAATAGGTGACCGCTTGTATGGCTTCGTCTCCGCGCATACCTCTGACATCGATGTCCTGCTTGAAATTCAGTTTCTTTTCGTACATCCGGTCTTGGGTTTCGCTGCTGACAAAAGTTGCTTTGTTAGATAACGGGGCAGCCTTCGGTGCATCCGTCCGTTCCAGTCGTTCGGCTTTCACGTTGGTTTTCATCAGTCCGAACATGACCACAGCATTCTTTCCGCTGATTTCCATGACTTGTCCCACGCTGGTCTGTCCTTTGATGCGTACGTAGTCTCCTGCTTCAATAGGACGTACCTTAGGAGCAACCGGAGTTTCAGGAGTATTGGCTTGTTTCGCTTTCTTATCTTTTTTACGTTCCTGCTTTTCGCGGAGTTTTTCCATCTTGCGCGCGATTTTCTCTTCCAAAGCCGCCTTTTCCAGGTTCTCTACCTGCTGCTTGAAGTCGGTCAGTTCCTGACGTGCCGTGCGGGTACGTTCCTTTTCAGCCTGCGCTTCCTTGATGGTACGAATGGTATTTTCAATTTTGGCATTCGATTCTTGCAACAACCGTTCTGCCTCTTCTTTGGCTTTCTTCAGGATTTCCTTGCGGCTGCGTTCCAGCTCCTGTATTTCCTGTTCGTAACGGGCGATGGTATCTTCCATCTGTTTTTCCCGCTTGCGTATGTTCTGACGCTTGGTTTCCCAGTAACGCTTGTCGCGTACAATATCCTGAAGGTATTTGTCGCTCTGGATGTATTCACTTCCCACAATTTCCGATGCGTCAGCAATAACCTCTTCCGGCAAACCGATTTTGCGGGCAATCTCTACGGCAAACGAACTTCCCGGATTACCAATCTGCAACTGGAACAGCGCCCGCATCTCGTGGCGGTCGTACAACATGGCTCCGTTCACCACTCCTTCGTGATCTTCGGCAAAATGCTTCAGGTTCTGGTAGTGAGTGGTAATCACGCCGAACGTACCTTTCAGGTTGAAGCGTTTCAGTACGGCTTCGGCAATGGCACCGCCAATCTGTGGCTCCGTACCTCCTCCGAACTCATCGATAAGGATGAGACTTTCGCCGTTACATGATTTCAGCATCATCTTCATGTTGGTCAGATGCGAAGAATAGGTACTCAGGTCGTCTTCAATACTCTGCTCATCACCAATATCAATAAATATGTGGCTGAAGATACCGGCGTGACTCCGCTCGTGCATGGACACTAACATACCGCATTGCAGCATATATTGCAGCAGTCCCACGGTTTTCAGGCAGACAGATTTACCACCAGCGTTCGGTCCGGAAATAAGCAGGATGCGCTTGTCGCGTGTCAGGATAATGTCCAGCGGCACTACTTTCTTGTCATGCTTGGCCAGTGACATTTGCAGAAGCGGGTGAACAGCCTGAAACCAGTCGACAATCTGCTTGTTCTCAAATGAGGGTTTCAGTCCTTTTATATCTATACCGAACAAGGCTTTGGCACGGATGAAGTCGATTTCTGCCAAAAATTCGTACGAGGAGAGTAAGGCCGGAACTTGCGGGCGTACCGTAGCCGAGAATTCCGTCAGGATGCGGATGATTTCACGGCGCTCTTCTCCTTCCAGCTCCCGGATGCGGTTATTGGCTTCCACCACTTCTGCCGGTTCAATAAATACAGTCTTTCCAGTGGCTGATTCATCGTGTACAATACCTCTGATTTTGCGCTTCATGCCGGGAGCAACCGGGATGACCAGACGTCCGTCGCGCATGGTGGGAGTAACATCCTTGTCTACATACCCTTCCGATTGTGCAGCACGAAGAATACTGTTCAGGCTGCGTGATATGCTTCCCGTAGTAGCCGAGAGTTCCCGGCGGATGCGCAGAAGTTCCGCAGAAGCATTGTCCTTTATCTTTCCGAACTTGTCCAGGATGCTGTCGATACGTGCGATAAGTTGTGGGAATACTAAAATATCTCCCGCCAGTTCACGCAAGGCAGGATAGGGAGAATTTTCCGTTACCTCTTCTTCATCAGATTGCTGAAGGAATCGTACAATGTCGCGGATGGTTTCCAGTGAACGGCGAAGGTCGAACAGCTCCTGTTCGTCCATATACATACCTTCCACACGGATACGTTTCAGAGAAGGACGTACATCAAAGAAATATTGTGCCGGAAAATCTTCCTCTTCCTGCGTAATCCGTACAAATTCAACTACCTGCTCCAGGCGTTGGTTGATTTCATCGTAATTGTCCGAAAAAGTCATTTCGTCCACTCGTTCTTCGCCTAATGTACTCAGGCACTTGCCTTTCAGCAGTTGTCGTATCTGGTCGAATCCTATCTTCTGTTCGAAATTATGAGGGTATATCATGGCTTGTTTGTTTCGTTTTTTCTGCCTGCAAAGGTACGACAATGAAAAAAAATAATCAAAAAAGGCGGTAAATATTTGCAGATTTCAAAATAATGCGTACCTTTGCATCGCCTTTGAAAAACAAGGCAACTCTCACGAAGAGTTCTGGAGAGGTGGCAGAGTGGTCGATTGCGGCGGTCTTGAAAACCGTTGTACCGCGAGGTACCCGGGGTTCGAATCCCTGTCTCTCCGCAAGGAAATAGTAATTCTCGTAAAATCAAGGTTTTACGAGAATTTTTTTTGTTCTTTCTCAAAAATGAAAAACAGAAAAGTTGGCACTGATTTGTTTTTTAGGAGAGAAATGGTTAACTTTAAAAATGCATGAAAGAAATTCATATTAAAATAATTGATAAGATGAAATCCTTGTTATTCCTTTATTTCTGTGTGGCAATGGCTTTTTCTGCCATGGCTTCTTCGGTATCTGACACGTATGTGATTCCTAATCCTCAGCAGATGGTGTGTGGGGACGGTCATTTTGTGCTTCGTACACAGGCTTCTTTCTCATGTAATCTGACAGGAACTGATAAAGACGATTTTGTATCTTATGTGAGTAACTCTCCTTTGTCGCTGACTTATAAGAAGAAAGGAAAGGCTGACATTGTTTTTAAACTTGTCAGTCCGGAAAATGCAAAGATGAAGGAAGAGGCTTACCGCTTGAAAGTGACAAAAAAAGGCATTCAGGCTGAGGCAACTTCAGCTTCGGGGTTGTTTTATGCTTTTCAGTCTATTGTGCAGCTGGCGCGTGAGAGTGGAAATGGTACGTACCAGCTTCCTGAAGTGACGATAGAAGATGCTCCACGCTTTTCGTATCGAGGCATGCACTTGGATGTATCACGTCATTTCTATACGAAAGAATTTGTCAAGAAACAGATTGATGCGCTGGCCCGTTATAAGCTGAACCGCTTCCATTGGCACCTGACGGATGGAGCCGGATGGAGAATTGAAATCAAGAAATATCCGGAACTGACGCGTGAAACGGCCTATCGTCCTTTCCCGGATTGGAAAAGCTGGTGGAACGGCGGACGTACGTATTGCAGACAAGATGCTCCCGGAGCTTCCGGAGGATATTATACGCAGGAAGATGTGAAGGAAATCGTAGAATATGCCCGTCAGCGTCATATCACGGTGATTCCGGAAATTGAAATGCCGGCTCACTCGGAAGAAGTATTGGCAGCTCTTCCGCAACTGGCTTGTGGAGGGGATTTGAAACCTGGTGGAGAGTTTTGTCCGGGAAAAGAACTTACTTATGAGTTCCTGACCAATGTATTGAAAGAAGTGATGGAGTTGTTCCCTTCAGAATACATTCATATTGGTGGAGATGAGGCAAGTACCAACCATTGGAAACAATGTCCCGACTGTCAGGCACTCATGAAAGCAGAGGGAATGAAGGAAGAAGGTGAATTGCAGGAATATCTTGTATCCAGAATTGAGAAGTTTTTGAAAGAGAACGGCCGCAAGATGATTGGCTGGGATGAGATTCTGACAGGCGAGTTGGATGAAACTTCTGCCGTAACGGTGTGGCGTGGAGAAGATAAAGGTGCAGAATCGGTAAAAAGAGGATTGCGTACCATCTTGTCACCGGGAGCATATTGCTATTTTGACAGCTACCAGGATGCACCGCGTACGCAGCCGGAAGCCATCGGAGGATACCTCCCACTGGAAAAGGTTTATTCATACGAACCGGTGACGGAGGCTTTCCCTGCTGATAAACTGGATTGCGTGTGGGGCGTACAGGGAAATGTGTGGACGGAATATATACCTACACCCGAGCATGCTGAATATATGATTTATCCTCGTTTGCTGGCTTTGGCTGAAGTAGCCTGGACGAATCCGGAGCAGAAAGACTGGAAACGTTTCCATGCAGAGGCTTTGCAGGAAGTAAAGGTGCTGAACTCAATGGGCTACCATACTTTTGACTTGCAAAATGAGGTCGGAAACCGTCCGGTGGCATTGAGCGTGGATAATCATTTGGCAAAGGGGAAGAAGGTGGAATATGTACGTCCTTATTCGGACTCTTATCCGGCAGGAGGAGAATCGGCATTGACTAACGGCATACATGGTGGTTGGGTATATACCGACCAGCGCTGGCAGGGATTCCTTGGAAAAGGGGCCGATGTGATTGTGGATTTGGAAAAATCACAACCTATTCAGCAGCTTTCCATTGATTTCATGCAGTTGAGAGGTCCGGGTGTGTTCCTCCCGCAGAAAGTCAGCTTCCTGATTTCAAACGATGGAAAAGAATATACACTTTTGAAAACCATCACTACTACACTGCCCATTACGGACGAACAGTTGACCATTCAGACGTATGACTGGACAGGTAGCTGTGAGGCTCGTTACGTACGCGTGCAGGCTGATATCAACCCGGAAGCCGGCGGTTTCTTGTTTACTGATGAATTTGTCGTAAAATAATAAATGTCAGGTAGTCGGGAGCACATAGCTGAAGCGCAATAAGCCTATCAGATAGTGTGCTCCCGCTTGCTGAATGAAATGTAAGGTGGGTTGTATAAATCCGTTGCCTGAACAGGGGATTTTCCATGTAAATTCACTGGCCCATTCGTATGAAGGGGAAAATCGGGCGTAGTCGGTGAACAGTCCGCCTTCTGTTTTTCCACATTGCCAGGTGAGACCTGCGCCGGCATAACTTTTGCATCCTCTAGAGGCACCTGACTGGAATGAACCTTGCAGGAGTGCATGCAGACCGGGAGCAAGACGTTGCTCTGCATATCCCCAAATTATTTTTCTCCTTTCTTTTTCTGTCTTTTCTGGAGTTCCCTCTTCATAGTCCATATACATGCCGCTATGTAGAGCAAAGCCCACATGATAATTGCTGTCATGGTGCTGGTAGTTTAGTGAAGTGACACTGAGTATTCCGTCTTGCTGCGGGCAGAACCGGAATACGTTTTCTTTTCCGGCAAACCGGTAGTAACCTTTTCCGTTGTATACCGATGCTTGTAAGGACCATCGTGTGAATTGCAGTTCATAATGCAGTCCGACGGAAGCTATCGGATAATTGGCTATCTGGTAATCGGCGGACAAGGTGGGGAAGATACCACATGAACTGTTGGTGAATAACGAGGTAGCAGGGGAAGTGAAATAGTCTTCATTCAAGTTCCGGATACCGAAAAAGAGCGAGGAATGACCGAACTGTTGCTGGACGCCCAATGTCGCGAGGGCAAGCGGATGGTTTTCTTCTTCAATGTTGGAAAAGGTCTGAAAATCATCAGCCAGTGATTCGGTGCGGGTTCTGGCTGTACTGATGGTGGAGGCTTGTAATGTCGTGTGTTTGCCTAATGAATGAGTGAAATCCAGTCTCAGCAGATTAACCCAGTTGCTTCCTTGTTTGAAATCGCTCTGTAGTTCTGTGGTGTAGCTTACTTGAAGTTCCTGAGCCAGGCCGCAGTGACAGGACACTGCGGCGAGGGACAGGAACAGTTTCATGAATCTTGTCATAACCATTTGGTAAAACGATGAATATACCAGTTTTTAATTAATTGAGTCAGTATGCAGTAGGACAACAGGATACCGAAGAGCCAGGGGAAATAGCTTAATGGCAGTGCTTCCAGTCCGATAGAGCTTCCAAACGGGGTGAAAGGCAGCAGGATACCGATGGCCATAATCAGCAGGGTAAGTCCGGTTACTTGCCAGGAGGCACAGCTTTGTATGAAGGGGAGTTTCCGGGTACGTATCATGTGCACAATCAGGGTCTGCGACAGCAAGCCTTCGATAAACCATCCGGATTGGAACAGCGTCTGATGTTCCATGCTTTGGCATCCGAAAGCATACCACATCACCAGATAGGTAACGATGTCGAAAATGGAACTGATGGGGCCGATGAATATCATGAAGCGGCTCAAATCGGAGGCATCCCATTTACGTGGCTTCCGGAGGTATTCTGCATCCATCCGGTCGAACGGAATCGTGGTCTGCGAAATATCGTACAGCAGATTTTGAATCAGCAGGTGGATGGGGAGCATGGGCAGGAAGGGAAGGAATGCACTGGCTGCCATTACACTGAACATGTTTCCGAAGTTGGAACTGGCTGTCATTTTGATGTATTTGGTGATGTTGCCAAATGTTTTTCGTCCTTCCAGTACACCGTCTTCCAGTACCATCAGACTTTTCTCCAGCAGGATAATGTCGGCACTTTCTTTGGCAATGTCCACTGCAGAATCTACCGAGATACCGATGTCTGACTGACGCAACGCTGCGGCATCATTGATTCCGTCGCCTAAGAAGCCTACTGTGTGCTGTTGCGCCTGAAGCAGGGTGATGATTTCCGTTTTCTGTATTGGAGTAAGTTTGGAAAATACGGTCGTCTGGTTGACTGCTTTCATTTTTTCCTCTTCACTCATCGTTTCGAAAATGGGGCCTGTCAGGGCATTGTCGGTGCGGATACCCACTTGGCGGGCGATGGTGCGAACAACCGCATCATTGTCGCCAGACAGAATCTTGATTTCAATGCCGTGTTCATGCAATTGCTTGATGGCGCTGGCTGCCGATTGCTTGGGAGGGTCCAGAAAAGCCAGATACCCAATCAGTACCATGTCTTTCTCGTCCTCGATACGGAAATCGCAAGTTTTGTCCAGGTAGCTTTTGTGGGCTACGGCAATGACACGCATGCCTTGCTTGTTCATCTGCTCAATGATGTCGCGTGCCTTGTTTTTCAGTTCGATGGTCATGGGGTGCACCTCTCCATTAAACTCAGCATGTGAGCAGATGTCCAGCATTTCTTCTACGGCTCCTTTGGTGATAATCTGTCGTTTTCCTTGACGGTCTTCTACCACTACCGACATTCTTCGCCGGGTAAAATCAAACGGAATTTCATCTACTTTTGTGTAATTATCCTTCAGGTATTCCAAAGACAAGTCTTTTACGTGCGACAGAATGGCTTTGTCCATCAGATTCTTTAATCCGGTCTGGAAGAAACTGTTGAAATAAGCGTGGCGCAGGATACGTCGGCTTTCGTCGTTGCTTCCATCGGCGTTGATGTACTTTTCCAATACAATTTGGTCGCAGGTAAGGGTACCGGTTTTGTCCGTGCAGAGAATGTTCATCGCCCCGACGTTCTGAATGGCATTCAGGTCTTTTACAATGGTTTTCTTCTTTGACATGGCTACGGCACCTTTGGCCAGGTTGGCAGTAACAATCATCGGGAGCATTTCAGGAGTAAGGCCTACAGCTACCGATACGGCAAAGATAAATGCTTCCAGCCAGTCGCCTTTAGTCACACCGTTTACCAGGAAAACGAATGGAATCATGATGAGCATGAATCGTATCAGCAGGAAACTGACTTTGCTGATTCCCTTGTCGAAAGCTGTAGCGGCACGGTATCCGGCAATGCTGCGGGCAATGGTGCCCAAATACGTACTGTTGCCGGTTGCAAACACGATACCGGTAGCAGATCCGCTGACTACGTTGGACCCCATAAAGCAGATGTTTTCCAGCTCAATTACACTTCCTTTGCTGTGCTTGTTTCCTTTGGCCTCCGGACGTTTCTCTATCGGATCTGATTCTCCCGTCAGGGAAGACTGGCTTACAAACAAGTCTTTTGCTTCAATGATACGCATGTCGGCAGGAATCATGTCTCCTGCAGCAATCATGACAATATCTCCGGGAACGAGGTCGGTTATGTTGATTTCTTCGTCCTGGTTACCGGCTCGTTTTACGTAACAGGTATTGGTCACCATTTTCAGTAAAGCTTCGCTGGAAGCATTGGCTTTCCACTCTTGCCAGAAACGCAGTATGCTGCTGGCGATAACCATGGTCAGGATGATTATAATGGCTGTCCAGTCCTGTTCACCTGGGTTGGCCAACAGTACGTCGAGTACAAAAGAAATGATGACCAGCGCCGTGAGTACGCCGATAAACGGATTGATAAAAGCTTTGATGAAAGTCGATATGGGGTTCTTTTTCTGCTCATGTTCCACTTCGTTCTTCCCATAGAGAGACTGTCTGGCCTCCACTTCTTCTTGTGTAAGTCCGATACGGCTTGTCTGGAAATAGCTGAAAACTGTGCCCAGTGTCTGACTTGCTGCTAAAAATACCTTTTCGCCATTGAAGGTGAATGTGGTGCTACTTTTTCTTTTCTTCCACATGATCATTAAAATTCATAGGGTGATTACTATGTTTTCTTTTCACGTGGCAAAAGTAGGCAATGCCCCCGACAGAGGCTGTTAGAGAAATATTAGAGTGGTATTAGAAAACTATTAGAATTTGTGAGACTAATTTTCTAATACCACTCTGATGGAGTTTATTTTTCTTTGAATGGATGTGCCAAAAGATTAAATGTGAGGAAGTTCAATGATGAAGGTCGTTCCTTCTCCTTGTTTTGAATGTACGGCTATACTGCCCTGATGCAGGGCGATGATTTTCTGTGCAAGCGCCATCCCGATGCCGTGTCCTTCCGCATGCTGTTCCTGCTCTCCGCGGTAGAACAAGGTGAAAATCTTTTCTTTTTCTGCATCCGACATACCAATTCCGTCATCCGACAGGCGGATAATGGTCCATTTATCCCAGTAGGAAATCTGAATGAAAGAAGATTTGTCGTCCGAATACTTGCAGTTATTCTCAATCAAGTTGGCAAAGGCAATGTTCAAAAGGTAGTCGTTGCCCATGACGGTAATCATCCGGTCGTCTTCCGCATCTTCCTGTTCAAAAATCAGTTCGATGTGGTATTCCGGATGGGCACGAAGAATGATTTCCCGTGTATCGAGCAACAATTCGTCCAACCGGATTTCATGCATCTTGATCTGTTCTTTCTGGTAATCAGCTTTAGCCAAATTAAGCAGCCCGTCAATCAGTTTTGTCATTCGTCGTGCATCCTGTAGCACGTTCTGTATGGCTTGACGATATTGTGTTTCTGTACGGTCTTTCTGCAGACACAAATCCAGTTCCGCAATGAGGGCAGCCAGCGGGGTTCTCATTTCGTGAGACACGTTGCTGACAAACATTTTCTGGGAGTTGAATGATATTTCAAGTCGCTCCAGTAGTTCATTGAAAGCCTGGCTTAGTTCCCCTAATTCGTCTTTCTCGTTTCTTACAGGCAGACGCTGGTCAATACGCGAAGCGGTAATCGTTTCTGCTTCTTTTACGATTTCCCGGATAGGTTTTAAAGATGCCCGAACCAGGAAATAGCAGGTAATAAATAAAAGTAAGAGACCGATAAAGAACAGGATGACCAGTGTTTTCTGAAGTTCCAGCAGGTTGGTGTGTCCGTAACCGTCGTAAGCTGCGGCCGTCACAATATAAGTCTGTCCGTTGAATGGATAAACCATCCCGACGGCCTGGTATTTTCCGATATAAAATTCAATTTCCTTTTGTTGGAGAATCTGGGCAATCATTTCCGGATTCTCTTTGACAATATCATTGTCGATGGCGTCGTGGTAGAGCATGTGAAAGTCTGTGGTATATACAGCCACTTCCACCTCATTAATAAACTCCTTATTATTCAGGTAGATGGATTGCATGATGTCGGCATCTACCTGGTTTTGCAGGAACAGATGTACTTTGGTGACAGCTTCACTCTTCAGGTTATGGAAGAAGGTGTTGCTTCGGATATGCTCGCTGACCAGATAGATTAAGGTCATGCAAAGCAGAAATACCACAGCTATGACTCCGGTATTTTTGAGCGTAAGTGCGGTTTTAATTTTCATGGCTTTTCGTCAGTAAGAATAAATCCGATTCCAGGTTTGGTGTGAATCAGTTTGGTTTCAAAGTCCTTGTCTATTTTTTTGCGCAGGTAATTGATGTACACATCGATAAAGTTGGTACCGGTATCGAAGTGGGTATTCCAGACCTTTTCGGCAATTTCTATCCGGCTGATGACCCGTTCTGCATTCTGCACCATGTAAGTAAGCAGGTTGTATTCTTTCGGAGATAAGCGGATGAGGCTACCTTGGCGCATCACTTCCCTGCGGTTGGTATCAATTTGAAGGTCTTTGTAGGTAAGTTTCTCGGGAGCAACAACAGATACAGTTGCTTCTGCTTTTCTTTTCAGAAGTACTTTAATGCGTGCGTTCAGTTCCCGGAAGTCGAAAGGTTTTACCATGTAGTCATCTGCACCTGCATCAAATCCGTCGAGTTTGTCGTCGGTTGAGCCCAAAGCTGTCAGCATAAGTACGGGAATATGCGGATTTGACTTGCGTATCTCTTTGCAGAGTTCAAAGCCATCCAGTTTGGGAAGAATAATATCCGAAATAACCAGCTGAAAAGAGTGAGATTGGAACAGACGAAGTCCCATGGCTCCATCGTATGCCACCATGGTGTGATAGCCATTTTCTTCCAGTCCGGTTTTTAGCAAATCGGCTACTCGTTTATCGTCTTCTATGATTAAAATACTGTACATAATAATAAATTGAATAAGTCAGACAAGGTCTGTTTTTATATTTAATCAGGGAAAAGTCAAGTGGAGTAGAAAAGAAAAAGTGGAGCATACAGGACTCGAACCTGCCACCTTTTGACTGCCAGTCAAACGCTCTAGCCAGATGAGCTAATGCCCCATTTGTTTTTGAAGTTGTCACAAAGGTACAACATTATTTCAAAAAAACAAGAAACCTGCTCTATAAAACAGAAGAAAACCATTAGTTTTGCGTCGGTTTATCAAAATAGAAAAGACTTATGAATTTACAGATACGCAAGGCTACATTGGATGATTTGGACTGTTTGATGGAGATTTTTGAAGAAGCCGTCGTTTCATGTGTCGCACGGGAAACCCTAATCAATGGATTAACGGCTATCCCCAGCGAGAACTGATACAGGAGGAAATAGAGGCTTCTCACTGTTATGTGTGTGTAACGGAAGAGGGAAGAGCAGTGGCCACCTTCTGTTTCATTCAGGGACCCGATCCGACCTATGCACGCATTGAAAACGGGGAATGGCGAGACGACTCTCCTTATTATGTGATTCATCGGCTGGCATCCGACGGCTCCTGCAAGGGGATAGGAAAACTGTGTGTGGAATGGTGTTTCCGTCAGTGGCCGTGCCTGCGTGCCGATACCCATGCAGACAACAAGGTGATGCAACATCTGCTGCTTTCTACAGGCTTTGTGTATTGTGGAATTATCTATGTGCGTAATGGAACTCCGCGACTGGCTTACCAGAAATTAGCTTAGAAAGAGACGCTTTCCCTTAATAATGCTTAATTGGTGAATATTTTCCATTGGAAATTTATTCTTTATGTAATTATTTATTTTCTTTGCAAAAAGTTTCCATTAGAAAATAATAACAAAGAAAATAAATAGTTATGAAGTGTGTAATTGTTGGTGGGGTAGCAGGTGGAGCCACTGCGGCTGCCCGTATTCGGAGAAACACGGAAAAGGCTGAAATCATTTTGTTTGAGCGTGGAGAATATATCTCTTATGCCAATTGCGGTTTACCTTATTATATAGGCGGGGTAATTCAGGAGCGCGACCGCTTGTTTGTACAGACTCCGGAAGCATTCTCCACTCGTTTCCGCATCGATGTGCGGGTACGTTCGGAGGTTATGGCAATTGATACTGCCCGTAAAGAAGTGAAGGTTCGTACTTCGGACGGAAAAGAATATACTGAAACATACGATAAATTGCTGCTTTCACCGGGGGCATCGCCAGTGCGTCCTCCTTTGCCGGGAATCGATAATGAAGGAATCTTTACCCTGAGAAATGTGGCAGATACAGACCGCATCAAGGCTTATATGCAGAGTCATGAGATAAAGAAAGCGGTGATTGTTGGAGGTGGTTTTATCGGGTTGGAAATGGCCGAGAACCTTCATCATGCCGGTATTGAGGTGGCTGTAGTAGAGATGGCAGATCAGGTGATGGGACCGATCGATTTCTCTATGGCAGCGCTGGTGCACGGTCATCTGCAACAGAAGGGGGTCAAACTGTATCTGAAACAGGCAGTGGAAGCCTTTGAAAAGACCGATTCCGGACTGAGAGTCAAATTCCAGTCGGGGTTACAGGCGGAAGCTCAGCTGGTTATTCTTTCTATCGGTGTACGGGCAGAAACTCGTCTGGCTGTAGAAGCCGGACTGAAGTTAGGAGAAATGAAGGGTATTTATGTAAATGAATACCTGCAGACTTCCGATGAGTCGGTGTATGCCGTAGGTGATGCCATTGAATATCCGCATCCGATTACCGGTAAGCCGTGGTTGAACTTCCTGGCCGGACCGGCCAATCGTCAGGCACGTATCGTAGCCGACAACATGACATTTGGCAACCGGGTGAAATATGAAGGCTCTATCGGGACTGCCATAGCGAAAGTTTTTGACTTGACCGTGGCTTCTACGGGACTTCCCGCCAAGCGTCTGAAAGCTTTTGGCATGCCTTATCTGTCGGCAACCATTCACTCTGGTTCGCATGCCGGCTACTATCCCGGTTCACTGCAGATGGACATTAAGATTACTTTCTCTCCTGAAGACGGTCGTTTGTATGGGGCACAGATTGTGGGATACAATGGAGTGGATAAGCGCATTGATGAATATGCACTGGTCATCAAGCAGAAAGGAACCGTATATGATTTGATGCAACTGGAACATGCCTACGCACCTCCTTTCTCTTCAGCTAAAGATCCGGTAGCGGTGTCGGGCTATGTAGCTGGAAATATCTTGAACGGCAAGATGACTCCTCTTTATTGGAGAGAATTACAGCAGGCCGATTTGACTAAGGTGACCTTGGTGGATGTACGGACAAAAGACGAATATGAACTGGGGCACATTCCTGGAGCGGTAAACGTACCTTTGGATGAAATGCGTTCACGGATGAAGGAAATTCCATCGGACAAACCAGTCTTCTTGTATTGTGGAGTCGGCTTGCGCGGCTATCTGGCTTCCAACATTCTGAAAGAAAACGGTTATAAGGATGTGCGCAACCTGATAGGAGGTATCAAGACCTACAATGCGGCGGTCACTCCGGTTTGCCAGCCGGAAGAAGCATGTGCCGTAGCCTGCTCGTGTGAAACGGCTGAAGGAAATTCGGATTGCAAAAAGGTACATGTGGTAGATGCCTGTGGCATACAGTGTCCTGGCCCTATCTTGCGTTTGAAAAAAGGGATGGAGGAACTGAAAGCCGGTGAGCAGATGGAAATTCATGCTACGGATGCCGGCTTCCCGAGAGACGCAGAGGCATGGTGCCGTACTACCGGAAACCGCTTCCTTTCCTTTAAGTCGGAAGGGGGAATCTATAAGGTAGTGGTAGAGAAAGCGACTCCTTGTGCCATAGAGGCTTCCCGTCAGGACGTGGGAGAGAAGGGAAAAACTTTCATCCTTTTCAGTGATGACCTTGACAAAACTTTGGCTACCTTTGTGCTGGCTAACGGTGCGGCGGCTACGGGTAAGAAAGTGACCATCTTCTTTACCTTCTGGGGACTGAATGCCATCAAGAAGGAACGGAAACCGTCGGTACAGAAGGATATTTTTGGAAAAATGTTCGGCATGATGTTGCCTTCCAGCTCTCGGAAACTCAAGCTTTCAAAGATGAACATGGGAGGTATGGGTACGAAGATGATGCGTTACATTATGAACCGTAAGGGAATCGATTCGTTGGAATCACTTCGCCAGCAGGCCATTGATAATGGAGTAGAATTCATTGCCTGCCAGATGTCGATGGACGTAATGGGCGTGAAAAAGGAAGAGCTGCTGGACAACGTCACCATCGGTGGGGTAGCGACCTATATGGACCGTGCTGAGGAAGCCAATGTAAATCTGTTTATTTAAGTATGGAAAAAATAAAATGTATCTGTGTGATGAGAGAGCTCTTTCGAGCTCTCTCTGAACTTGAATCCCGTTTGATGCAGTCGCATGGAGTGTCGCTGAACGAAGCTATGGTGTTATGTGCCATCGGTAAGGAACGGGTAGCGGCCAGCACGATTGTAGAGCGTACGGGGCTGACTCCTTCGCATGCCTCCAAGGTGATTCGTGCGGTGGAAGAGCGGAATCTGTTGGTGCGTGCCTTGGGCGAGAAAGACAAGCGGCAAATGTATTTCTCTCTGACAAAAGAAGCGCATAGCTGCCTGAAGGGAATACGCGAGCAGGGGATAGATATACCGGAACTGTTGCAACCCTTGTTTGCTTCTTATGCGGAGGGAGTGTCTGATTCGTGTGAATAAAGGTGAGTGAAAGGATGAAAAAGAAGAAATTTGAATTGGAAGTACCGGGTGGAGCCGACAAAGTCTTGTTGCACACCTGTTGCGCACCGTGTTCATCGGCCATTATCGAATGTCTGTTGAATCATGGCATACGCCCTACTATCTATTATTGTAATCCGAATATCTATCCGTTGGAGGAATACAATATCCGTAAGGACGAGTGTACCCGCTATGCCCAGTCGTTGGGCTTGGATATTGTGGATGCAGATTATGACCATGCATCCTGGCGTTGTACGGTGGCCGGATTTGAAAACGAGCCGGAGCGCGGAGGGCGTTGCCTGAAATGCTTCAAAATGCGTCTGGCCGATACGGCCCGTTATGCGCATGAACACGGTTTCTCAGTCATCACGACCACGTTGGCTTCCTCTCGCTGGAAAAGCCTGGATCAGATTAATGAAGCAGGGCATTGGGCTGTAGCTGCTTATCCCGATGTAACCTGGTGGGAACAGAACTGGCGCAGGGGGGGCTTGAGTGAGCGTCGTATAGCCATTATCAAGGAATATAATTTCTATAACCAGCAGTATTGCGGCTGTGAATTCAGTATGCGGAAGCACGACGAAGAACCTACTCCTTCTTCTCTTCCTCTTTCTTCGCCTCAATAGGCATGGTGTTGTCCTTATAGGCGGAGAAACCTTTTACTTTTACGCGTTCTTTTTTCTCTTCCTCGTTGATAGCTGCCTGACCTAACTGGTTCATGTTGTCCTTTATCACATTGTGCATGTCAAAGAAATAGTCCAGCAGCATTTTCATGTGTTCTTCCAGTTCTCCTTCTCTGGGAGAGAAGAACGTGTGGCAACGGGAGTGTAGTCCGATGGTCTTCTCATCGTCGTCCGCCATATAGACGGTAGTGACCAGTGAGTTCACATTGGCCAAATTGATAATCTCTTTCAGATAGGGAAGTGCTTCGTTGTCGGCATTGATGGAGCCCCACCACGGATTCCAGATCATGATAAATCGGTTCTCTTCTTCTGCCGCAATATAGAAATCGTCTCCCTGATATTTAAAGGTGATGTGATTTTCTTCATTCACCTTAGGCTGGCAGCCTATTTTCTTCAGTACGCTGATGACGAGGTCTTTCGTGGTGACTTCGTCCTGTTCGTCTTTTGTCATTCTTTCAATGTATTCCAACCGTTTCTGACGCTCGCGCAAGAAGCGCAGGGCAAACAATACGACCGGCCAAAGGGCCAGTGCAATGACGGCAATCAATAAGGTTATTTCGCTGATGTGTGTCATGGTACGGTTTTTTAAAGGTTATGAATAGATTTTTTCTTTATATATTCTAAAGATAATAATTTTATTTGAAAACGGGGAAATGCATTATACTTTTTTAAACAGGAATTATGCAGCAAAACACTGAATCCGTTGTTTATAGTATGTAATCAATTAAAGACATAGATTTATGAAAAAGATGGTATCAATTCTGATATGCGCACTGGCCTTGATGGTCGGACATATTCAGGCTCAAGAAGTTGAGTTGACCAAAGAAGAAAAGAAAGCTCTTCAAGAGAAAATAGACAGTATCCAGCATGCAGAAGCAGTGGAAGCTATCAATGCAAAGAAGTTTACCCTTGAAGCAGACCAGGTGGTGTTCAAGTATGGGCAGACGGCTTACGTCACATCGAATACCAACTTTGTGTCTGTAGATGGAGAAGATGCAGTGGTGCAGGTGGCTTTCAATATTCCGGCGGCAGGTCCTAACGGACTGGGAGGCGTAACGGTAAATGGAAAGGTCTCTTCTTATGAGATGAGGACTGACAAGAGGGGGACGCTCTATTTATCCATGAATGTAATGGGTGTCGGCATTTCGGCTCGTCTGGACATCAGCATGCCGAAGGGAACGAATAATGCTACGGTTACCATTACTCCGAATTTTAATTCCAATCGTCTGACCCTGAACGGGGTGATACTTCCGGCTTTCAAGAGCTCAGTATTTAAAGGACGTTCAATTTGATAAAACAAGATGAATTATGAGAAAGATGTTGTTTTTTGCGTGTCTGTTGTTGGGGTTGTCGGCTTGTGAGAAAGACCCTGACATGAATCAGTTGGACGCGGATCTGGTGGTCTACACCGATTATGACAAGGATGCCGACTTTGGTGGTTATAAAACGTATTTCTTGCCTGACAGTATTTTAGAGGCAGGTGGTCATCGAGCTACCTACTGGAAGGATGAAAATGCAAAGGCGATTATTAATAAGGTTGCCGCAGAAATGGATGCACGCGGATACACCCGTATCCTTGATCCGGAAAAGAAGGAAGAAGCCAATGTGGGCTTGCAGCTTTCCTATGTGGCTCAGACAACTCAGGTCATTACCGGTGGCTATTGGGGCGGCTGGTGGGATTATGGTTTCTGGGGCCCCTGGTCTGGATGGTATTATCCGTATCCTGTGTCCTATTCCTATAATACCAATACCTTGGTGATGGAGATGGTCGACCTGACTGCCGATGAGGACGGCACACAGAAAAATCTTCCGGTGGTGTGGTATGCCAGCGCATCAGGATTCCAGTACAGCGGACAGTTTAATCAGATGATGTTGCAGAATTCGGTGGTACAGGCTTTCGAGCAGTCACCTTATATCAAATCGGTTAATTAATTAGAGGAGGAATTTGAAATGAAGATAAATATATTGAAAAAGATGACACTGCTGGCCTTTATGTGTCTGGGAGTGGCTGTAAAAGGATTTTCGCAATACGATATCAGCAAGACTACTTTGAAGGTGGACTGGCAGATGAATGCGCCTTTTTCTACTGATTTTGCAGATAAGTTGAGCGGATGGGGAATGAACTATGAGTTGGGCTATCAGTTTACGCCTCGTTGGGAAGCTGGAGTCTTTGCTTCTTTCCATACCAATCATAAGTATGTGGGGCGTCAGACGTTGTCATTGTCGCCTACGGAGTCACTCACTACCGATCAGCAGCGTTCGGCGTTTCAAGTGCCGTTTGGTGTGATGGGGGCATATAATCTCTCTACCAACCGTTATGTAAAGCCTTACATCGGAGTGAAGGCAGGTGCTATGTTTGCCCGTAATACCACTTACTTTGGTAGCGGAGGTGTGTACGACAAATCATGGGGATTCTACGTTTCTCCGGAAATCGGTCTGAAAATTTATCCGACAGGAAAGAAATGGGGATTCCATGTAGCCGGCTACTACAGTTATGCTACGAACAAGACGCAGACATTGACTTGCGACATTGAGGGGCAGAACCATGCCGGTTTCCGTTTGGGTGTAATCTTCTGATAAATCTGGATAGAGTATAAAAAGAAAAGGTCTGAACTTTTGTTCAGACCTTTTTTTGTAGCCCGTGGGGGAATCGAACCCCCCTTTCAAGAATGAAAATCTTGCGTC